>Ga0209573_1001802_pt1 | contig 30482 bp, 42 predicted proteins | sample TNRBio252014_DNA_FD_185870 | JGI IMG/M metagenome (GOLD analysis project Ga0209573, IMG submission 185870) | Wastewater treatment Type I Accumulibacter community from EBPR Bioreactor in Madison, WI, USA - TNR Reactor_6/25/2014_ DNA (SPAdes)... | ecosystem: Engineered > Bioreactor > EBPR >...
GTATGGATAGGATCCGAGTGGAATACATGATCCTGTTGGTGTGGGGGGATAATCCGGCCATCCGTTAGCAAGTACTCCATCCGGCCTGCGGTAGAGCGGTCCCTCTCCTGACAACGACCCCAACAACTTGATGGTACCATCCGCCCCTAACCGGATGCTCTCCTGCCCGTTCGCCTTGAACACCACATCCTTGTTGTCGCTGGTGCCGATGAACTGCGTGCCGGGGTTGGTGCCCACATTGCCACCCATCTTCCAATCGTTGCTCTCGGGCTGCTCCAAGGCGATGGCCGCTTTCTCCACGCAGCCGTTAGCATCCGTTACCATTACCTCGTACGACTTGGCCCCCAAACCGCTGCGGTCCTGCGTGGTTATGGCCGCATCTTGCCAAACGTAGCTGTACGGTGGAGTTCCTTTTGCGACTTGCAGATCGATGCTCCCGTTGTAACACTCGAGGCAACTGATGTTCTTGCCGTTGGGGTAGACCAATGGATCGGCGAAGACCTTGAGTGCTTCCGGTTCCGTTAGGGTGATGTCCGCCGAGGCTTCACCGCCCGCCGCATCGGCCACTTTAAGCACGTAATACCCAGCGGGCAGTTGTGTGATGTTGGCGGTGGTGGCACCGGTGGACCACTGGTAGGTGTATGGCGCTGTGCCTCCTGATACCGCGCTGGTCACCGCACCCACCTTGGCACCGAAACAAGGCACGTTGCTGCCATTGTACATGCCCCCAGAGAGGCTAACGGAGAGTTGCTGGGCATTTACCCCCCCCCCAGCCAAAAAGGGCCAGCAGGGCGATGGCATGTGTGGCGCGGCAGGGTTGCGGCATGGCCTTGGTGGTTTCTGCCCTCAAGGTATAGTGCGCCCATGGCGGTTTGATACCGACCTGTGAAAAACATTCTTTGGCACGATGATCGATGGGCGGGGGCGCTTGGTGTCGTTCAACGTGAGGGTTTATGAGCCGGTGAGAAAGAAATGGACGGTACAGGGCTGTGCGTACGCAAGGGTAGGAGAACGAAAACCCTGTACCTCGTACCCACGCACGCTCTCCCCATTCTGCGCCGCACTGTGTAGGAGTACGGATCTTCATCACCGATCCAGAAGGAATACGGCCGTCCATCCCCTTGGCACATTATTCCCTGCGTTCCTCCAGCTCGGACCATGGCGCCACTATACGTCCACGTGGCAACCACAGCCGTTACATTTGAACATGCTCAATCGCCTCTGCCACGGTGCCCTCCTTCGAGTGGTCATCGCTCTCCAATCCATCGGTTCCGGAAGCGCGTCATCCGCGCAGCATGCATGCCTCGAGACCAAGCGTAACGCCCACGCTGTTCAGGCGAAGTCCAACGCGCGTGAACTGGCACCGATCGACCTACTCCACCAACGCATCTCACTCGATCTTACGCTCGGCAATGTGATCAAAGGCGATTGCGCCATCCGCGCCGTGCCACGTGCGGATGGACTTTCATCCATTGCCCTTGACCTTGCAGCACTTACCGTGGATTCGGTGGTGATGGATGGGGCCAACCTCGTATTCGCGCAAAGTGGTGCGGTCTTGAGCATCGACCTCCCTGCGCCCATGAACATGGTGGACACCATCGACTTCACCGTGTACTACGGCGGCGACCCGGTCACCGACCCAAGCGGATTCGGTGGCTTTTATACCGCACCGTCGCTCACGTACAACCTGGGCGTGGCGTTCCAAAGTGTGCCGCATTCGTATGGTCGCACCTGGTTCCCTTGCCTCGACGACTTCGTGGAAAGGAGCACCTATGAATTCTTCATCCGTACGGCCGGTGGTAGAAAGGCCTGGTGCAATGGCACATTGATCGATCGGTACCCGCTGGGTGGTGACACCCTGATCAACCATTGGTCCTGCGCGGGGGAAATGCCCTCCTACCTCGCATCGGTAGCGGCTGCGAACTTCGTGGTGGCGCGGGATTCCCTGCCGACCATCGTAGGTGGCACGGTGCCCGTTGAACTGGTGGCCGCAGCCAACGATACGGCTGAAATGCGTGCCTCTTTCGTCCATCTGGCCGATGCCTTCGCGCATTTCGAGGATCGTTTCGGCCCGTATCGATGGGAAAAGGTGGGCTACGTGCTCACACCTGTCGGCGCCATGGAGCATAGTACGAGCATCCACTATCCCACCTCGATCGCCGATGGCACACTCGCCTACGAGACCACCATGGCCCACGAGCTGGCGCACCACTGGTTCGGCAACCTCGTGACCTGCGATCGTGCCGAGGAGATGTACATCAACGAGGGGTTCGCCGAATACCTCAGCTACCTGTTCCTTGAACATGTATACGGCCCTGCCCGATACCTGGCCGAGGTGCGCTCCAACCACCGCAGTATGGTGCAACGTGCGCACCTGGTGGATGATGGATGGTGGGCCCTGGCCAGCATGCCTCAGGGTTGGACCTATGGCACCACCACCTACAACAAGGGCGCCGATGTGCTGCACAGCCTGAGAGGCTACATGGGTGATGAGGCTTTCTTCGCCGGGCTTACCAGCTTCCTGGGTACCCATGCCTTCCAACCGGTCAATACCGCGATGCTTCGCGACCACCTCTCTGCATCCAGCGGGATGGACCTCAACCCCTTCTTCACCGATTGGATCGAACAGCCCGGATGGGCCGCGTTCGAGATCGACGCCCAGCAGGTGACACCCGGAGAGGATGGGTGGATGGTTCAGTTGACCGTGGGCCAGAAACAATTGGGGCCCGCAACACACTACACCGAGGTCCCGATCACCGTGGCGGTCGTTGGGACGGACACTACGAATGTCCTGCGCGATACGATCCAGGTGGGCGGTGCGAGTACGGAGTTCAGCCTCACGGTCCCATTCGAGCCGGCCTTCGTCTGGCTCAACGATGACGAACGCCTCTCGCTCGCATGTTCCGGTAGTACGCACCAGGTGAGCAACACGACCGCCATCAATTCCACCCAGGCGAACTTCGAACTGCGGCCGCGGACCGGCCCGGCCACCTTGATCCGCATGGAACAATACTGGGTCGCTGCGGATCCAGGCACCTCCAACACACCCTTCACCCATGTCATTTCACCCGATCGGTACTGGCGATTCACCGGCAACTGGACGGATCCTCAGCGCTTCGCGGGCCGACTCTTCTTCGACGGGCGTGATAACATGAACGTCTTGGATGCAGGCTTGCTCCACGACACCTTGGGCATCACCTTCCATGAGGATAGCCTTGTACTGTTGCATCGACCCGACCCCGCCTCCCCCTGGATCATCTGGACCGACCAGGTCATCACCTTGGGTTCAGCAACGGATGGATTCGGGCGGATCGATGTGGATAGCCTTGCTACCGGCGAATATGCGCTGGCCTGGCGCACCAGTGCGGTCGCGATCGACGATCATACCCGTGCAATGGGATGGACACTCGGACCGAACCCGGTCAGCGATGTACTACATGTCCGTAAGGAGGGCCCGTCCATCGCAGGAAGCATCCGCTTGATCGATGACCGTGGTCGCATCATCCGCACCGCAAGGATCACCGGACACAGCACGACGATCCCCACGGCCGGCGTGGCTCATGGGCCATATACCCTGATGTTCGCCGATGACCAACACACCGAAGTGCCCATCGGGAACGTCGTCATCGTTCCGTGAGCAATTCAGCTCCGATCCGTTGACCAGCTCCTGATCGATGCGGAACCTCTCGCTCTTCCTCTTGAAGCTCTTCCTCTATTGGTCGGGAGTCTTCCTGCTGCAACAGCTCTGTTTCGTCTTCTGGGACCTGTCCCGACTGCATGGGATCACGTCCACGGCGGTCGCCGTCAGCTTTCGTCGGGCCCTGGCCATGGACGTGGCCACCACGTGTTACCTCATACTACCCGTTGCGATCTGCGGGATCGTCCTCCTGTTCCGCGAGATCCCCGGTCTGCGACGGGCGATCCGGGTACTTAACACCACCTTGGTCCTGATCACCTGCTTCATCAGTGTGTGCGATATCGCCTTGTTCGGCGCATGGGGCACCAAGGTGAACCACAAGGCCCTCTCCTATCTGGTCTACCCCAAGGAAGCGATGCACGCGATCGCTGGAGCACCGTTGGCCCAACTCACCGTGGTCTTCCTGGCCCAATGCGCCATTGCGCTGCTCGTACTTGTCCGCATCGACCATCGCAGGTCATTCCTGGCGGCCAGGACGTGGCATCGTATTGCTGTGCCGGTATTCCTCCCCGTTGTCCTATTCATAGGGATGCGTGGCGGCGTGCAGCCGTTCCCGATCGATCGCAGTTGGTCCTTCCATAGCGCGTATCCATTGCTCAACCTCGGCGCGCTCAATGGCACGTGGAACGTGATCGTACTCCTGGCCGAACCACCGGCGATCGCCACCAATCCGTACAACTTCATGTCCGATGAAGAGGCGGCTCATCGGTTCACGGCCCTTCATCCACCCGGTAGCGGCGCACCGGAGGCGATCCTCGCGGTGAAGCGGCCCAACATCGTGCTCATCCTTCTTGAAAGTTGGACCGCTGATGTCGTCAGAGTACTTGGTGGCGATAGTGGCGTGACGCCAGGTTTTGATCGGCTGGCAAAGGAAGGTCTGCTCTTCACCAACTTCTACAGCACGGGCTTCCGTACGGAACAAGGTTTGTGCGCTACGATCAGCAGCTTCCCATCGCAACCGAAGACAACCATCATACGCCAGTACGGGAAGTTCGACCGTCTACCGAGCCTGGTGAACGTACTGGACTCGGCCGGCTACCGATCCACCTATTACTACGCCGGCGATGTGGCCTTCGCGAACACGCGCGCCTACCTGGAAACGATGGGGATCGACAAGGTGCATGACGAGAACTCATTCCCGATCAAGCGGCGCACACGGTGGGGGGCGTACGACGAGGAACTGTTCGCTTTCTACCTTGAGGATGCGAAGGAGGCCACCCCACCATTCCTCCACATGATCATGACCAGCACCAGCCACGAGCCATTTGATGTGCCGGTGGATGAAGGGTTCCCGGGCAAGGACCAGCCGCAGCAGTACAGGAACAGCGTACACTACACGGACCGTGTGCTTGCCGAACTCCTTGAAGCGTGCAAGGCACAGCCCTGGTACGCCAGCACGCTCTTCGTCATCGTTGCCGATCACGGGCATTTCCTACCGCACAACCGGGGTAATCACACGGCCGAAAGGCATCGCATCCCTTTGCTCTTCACCGGCGGTGCGCTGAGGCCAGAGCTGCGCGGAACGATGAGCGCCACCTTCGGCGGTCATGTGGATCTTGCGGCCACACTGCTCAACCAGCTCGGCTTCCCAAGAACACGTTCACCGTGGAGCAAGGACCTGTTCGACACGACCATACCGCACTTCGCCTTCTGGACGTTCGACGATGGCTTTGGTATTGCCGATGCGGATCAAAGCCAGGTGTACGACAACCTCTCCGGCTTACGGCTTCAGCGCCGGGACACCACACGCAGCGATGCACAGGATGAAGAGCAACTCCGGAATGGGAAAGCGTTGGAGCAGGTGCTCCTCGACCAGTACCTGGACCTGAGCCAGTGACGGGCCTTGCGCCGCCGTCGGTCAGGATCGACCCACGTAACGCAGGTTCCGCCCCGGATAACGTGCCGCCGCACCCAGTTGCTCCTCGATGCGCAACAACTGGTTGTACTTCGCGATCCTGTCGCTACGGCTGGCGCTGCCCGTCTTGATCATGCCGCAGTTCAGGGCCACGGCCAGGTCGGCGATGGTGTTGTCCTCCGTCTCGCCGCTGCGATGGCTCATGATGCTGGTGTAGCCTGCGCGGTGCGCCATGTCCACCGCTTCGATCGTCTCGGTGAGCGTCCCGATCTGGTTCACCTTAACCAGGATGCTGTTGGCCGTGGCCGTGTTGATCCCTTCGATCAATCGCTGCGTGTTGGTCACGAAAAGGTCGTCTCCGACCAGTTGCACCTTCTTCCCAACGGTCTCGGTCAATAGTTTCCAGCCCTCCCAATCATCCTCGCTCATACCATCCTCAATGCTCACGATCGGGTACCGTGCGGCCCAATCGGCCCACATGGCCACCATCTCCTTGCTGGTAAGGCTATCCCCGGTGCTCTCCAGCGTGTACCGCTTCTTCTTCGCATCGTAGAACTCGGTGCTCGCACAATCCAGTGCCAGCACGATATCCTCTCCAGGTCGGTAACCCGCCTGCTCAATGGCCTGCATCACCAGCTTCAGGGCGTCCTCGTTGCTGGGCAGGTCCGGTGCGAAACCACCTTCATCACCCACATTGGTGCTCAATCCTTTCTTCTTGAGGACCGCCTTCAATGCGTGGAACACTTCGGCTCCCATGCGCAGGCCATCCGCGAAGCGGGCTGCTCCAACGGGCATGATCATGAACTCCTGCACATCCACCTTGTTGTCCGCATGGGCACCTCCGTTCAGGATGTTCATCAGCGGCACAGGCAGCACGTTCGCATTCACCCCACCGACGTAGCGGTATAGCGGAAGGCCCGCCTCACTCGCTGCGGCCTTGGCCACTGCAAGGCTCACTCCCAGGATCGCATTGGCCCCCAGGTTCGCCTTGTTCTTCGTTCCATCAAGCCCGATCAACGCCTTGTCGATCATGGCCTGATCGGTCACCAAGGCTCCGTTCAACTCCGTGTTCAACGTGTTGTTCACGTTCTCCACTGCCTTCAGCACACCTTTCCCCAGGTAGCGCTTCTTGTCCCCATCGCGCAATTCGGCCGCCTCGTGCGCGCCGGTGCTCGCTCCACTGGGAACGGCGGCCCGGCCCATGTGGCCGGTATCCGTCCATACATCCACTTCAATGGTCGGGTTCCCCCGCGAATCGAGGATCTCGCGGGCCTGGATCTTGGCGATCAAACTCATGCTGGTGTCGTTATGCTTTCTCGGAATGGACGCGTTCTACGGCGATCGCGTCATGCATGTTCTGCACGAACCGATCGAAGAGATACCGGCTATCATACGGACCGGGGCCAGCCTCGGGATGGTATTGCACCGCGAATACCGGACGATCCTTCAAGCGGAAGCCGGCCACGCTGCCATCATTCAGGTGCAGGTGGGTGATCTCCACCTCGGTGTGTTGTTCGGCATCGCTCCGGCGTACCACGAACCCGTGGTTCTGGGAGGTCACCTCATCACGCCCTGTGGTCAGGTCCTGCACCGGATGGTTGATGCCACGGTGCCCATGGTGCATCTTCTCCGTCCTCATGCCCAGGCTCTCCGCGATCAACTGGTGGCCCAGGCAGATCCCAAAGACCGGCAGGCCGCTCTCCACCACGGCGTGCACCAACTTCACGGTCGCTTCCATTGCTCCGGGATCACCTGGCCCATTGCTCAGCATGATCCCGTCCGGTTTCCAGGCCTGCATGGCCGCAAGGGTGGTGCCCATCGGGAACACCCGTACTCGACAACCTCGTTCGGTGAGGCAACGTTCGATATTGCGCTTGACGCCGAAGTCCACCAATGCAACGCGCAGATCGCCATCCGTTGGACCCACCTCATATTCCTTGGTGGTGCTCACGGTACTTGAAAGCTCCTGACCGGCCATGCTCGGCACGGCGGCCAAGCGCACTTTCAATTCGGCCAGATCGCTTCCTGTCGAGCTGATCAAGGCGTTCTGTGCACCGTTGTCGCGAATGTGCCGTACCAGCTTCCGCGTGTCCACATCGCTGATCCCGACCACACCCTGCGCTTTCAGGTAATCATCCAGCGAACCATCACCACCGGGCCTGCTCCACACTTCACTGTACTTCTTCACCACCAGACCTGCGATGCTCACCCGCGGACCTTCCTGCTCCCCTTCCTTCACACCATAGTTCCCCACATGCACCGAGGCCAGGGTCATGATCTGTCCGGTGTAGCTGGGGTCCGTGAAGATCTCCTGGTAACCGGTCATGCCCGTATTGAAGCAGATCTCCCCGGTGGCCACCCCCGAAGCACCGATCGCCCGACCGCGGAACACGGTGCCATCGGCAAGCAATAGAAGGGCTTCGGGGCGCTGGCTTACGAGCATTCAGTTGCAGGTCGCGCAAAGATACCCGCCACACCCGGTTCCATGCCCTGTGGATCGTCCACAGGTGTTGATAACGCCGCTACATTTGGACATCGTCCGTAGCTACCACGCCCTCCATCTGCTCGCCCTGCCCAGGTCCCACTGGGTCATCTTCGGGCTTCATCTGTTCTTGCTCGCGGCCATCGGCACACAGCAAGGTCTGCTGGTGGACAAGGAAGCGCTGAAGTACACCGGATGCGCATCGGCCGTACTCCGGGGCGACCTGCACGACCTCGGCGGGAACTACCTGAAGTACGCCGCCTATGTGCTCTTCCTGGTCCCGTTCGTGGCCGTGGGCAAGGTGTGGCCGGTCGTGGTGGCGCAGGTCCTGTTGGGGATCCTCGCGTCCGAGGCTCTGGGCCGCCTCACGGAACGCACCACGGCCAACATGGGCCTGGGGCGGCTGGCCATGGCACTCTTCCTCCTCTGTCCATTGATCCAACAATGGGCACTGGCGCTGTACACGGAACACTTCTTCACCTGCATGTCCGTGCTTTTCGTGGAGCGCCTGGACCGCCACCGACACTTCACCGCCACCGTGATCACCCTGGGCTTGATCACCCTCTTTGCCCGGCCGGTCGGCATGTTCTTCGTAGCACCGGCGACATTCTGGATCTTCCGGGATCGGGTACCCACCGCCCTGCGTCCGTGGCTCCTTCCCGTGGGCTGCGGACTGCTCTTTGCAGTCGCCTTCTTCATCCTACCGGTAAAAACCGCTCAACTCGCGCCCATCGCTACCGGACAGGTGATCGCAGGCGTGGATGGAACGGGGAGCCCTGGTCCATTCGGGACCACCTTGGCCAACGCACAGCTCCACCTCTACGCCGATGTTGGCCCGTGGGAATGGCTGCGGATCACCGGTCAACGTGCACGCTCCCTGTTCACACTGACCCGCGCGTACTTCTCTCCGCTGCACAACGGCCTTGCCGCTATCTGGTACTTGCTCTACCCCTTGGCCTTGCTCGGCCTGGTGCGCTGGCATCGTCGCCACTTGGTGGCCGTGGCATGCACGACCCTCTGCTTGAACACGCTGCTCATCGCTTTCACGCACGACGAATGGAGCGGTCGCTTCCTTGTGCCGCTGCTCCCCTGCATCATTCTGCTTGCCGTATGTGGGGTGCAGAAACCCACGGGCCAAGCGAAGCGTGCATGATCCCTGGCCATGCCCCAACCCCACCCGTGTTCGGGCGGGCTGCTGGAGCGAAACGAAGAAGGGGCCACCCGTGCTGGACAGCCCCTTCTCCACACCTGATGAACGGTTCACTTCTCGATCGCGAAACTGATCTTGCAGTTGATCCGGAACTCCACCACTTTGCCGCGCTCCACCACCGCACTCTGGTTGGTGATGTTCACGCTTCGTATGCCGCGCACGGTCTTGCTCGCTTCTTTCACGGCGTTGGCGGCGGCATCCTCCCAACTGCTTTTGCTGCTGGCGAGTACTTCGATCACTTTTAGAATGGGCATGGTCCTGGATCTTTGGTTTTGGACAGCCGAAGTTCGGGATGGTCACTCCCATCTCCAAATGCAAAAGGCGCCCCGTAAGGCGCCCTTTGCAATTCGTTCCTGGTGCGATCACTCACTCTTGCCCTCTTCGCCACCTTCTGCCTTGGGAGCAGCGCTCTTCGCACTGGTGCGGCGGGTACGGCGCGTCTTCTTCGCCGTGCCTGCGCTCTTCTCCTTCGTGTAGGTGGTGTTGAAGTCCACCAGCTCGATCATCGCCATCTCTGCTGCATCGCCGAGCCGGTTGCCCAGCTTGATGATGCGGGTGTAGCCCCCCGGACGGCTGGCCACCTTCGGCGCCACATCGCGGAACAACGTGGCCGTAGCCTCCTTGTTCTGTAGCTCGCTGAAGATCATCCGGCGGCTGTGGGTGGTATCCTCCTTGCTCCTGGTGATCAGGGGCTCCACGAATAGGCGGAGGGCCTTCGCCTTGGCCAGCGTGGTCTCGATCCGCTTGTGGTCGATCAGCGAGATCGCCAGGTTGCTCAGGAGCGCGTCGCGGTGGGCCTTCTTGCGGCCGAGCGCATTGTTCTTGTTTCCGTGTCTCATGACAGTATTCCGTTGTCAGTGGTCCGTTGTCGGTGGTTCGCCAAGCGCCTGCCGACCGCCAGCCGCCAACTGGCTTGTTACTCCTTGTCCAGTTTGTACTTGCTCACGTTCATGCCGAAGCTCAGGCCCTTGTTCTCCACCAGGTCCTCCAGTTCGGTCAGGCTCTTCTTCCCGAAGTTCCGGAACTTCAAGAGGTCGTTCTTGTTGAAGGACACCAGATCACCGAGCGTCTCGATATCGGCGGCCTTCAAACAGTTCAAGGCACGCACGCTCAGGTCCATGTCCACCAATTTGGTCTTCAGGAGCTGGCGCATGTGCAGGCTCGTCTCATCGAACTCCTCGGTATCGGCGGCCCGCTCCTCCACGTCAAGGCTGATTCGCTCATCGCTGAACAGCATGAAGTGATGGATCAGGATCTTCGCGGCTTCCTGAAGGGCGTTCTTCGGCGTGATGCTCCCGTCGGAAACCACTTCGATCGTCAGCTTCTCATAGTCGGTCTTCTCCTCCACCCGGGTGTTCTCCACGGTATACTTCACGTTCTTGATCGGCGTGAAGATGCTATCGATGGCGATGGTCCCGATGGGGGCGTTCTCCGACTTGTTCTCATCGGCCGGTACGTAACCGCGGCCCTTGCCCACGGTCAGTTCCACATGCAATTTCACACTGCTTTCCATGTGGGCGATCACCAACTCCGGGTTGAGCACCTGGAATCCGGTGGTGTGTTTACCGATGTCCCCTGCGGTGAAGTTGTCCTTGCCGGTCACGGTGAAGGAGACCTTCTCGGTGCTCACATCATCGAGTTGACGGCGGAAACGGACCTGCTTCAGATTCAGGACGATCTCGGTCATGTCCTCGATCACGCCCTTGATCGTGCTGAACTCGTGGTCCACGCCATCGATCCGAACGGTGGTGATGGCATGGCCTTCGAGGCTGCTGAGCAGGATGCGACGAAGGGCGTTGCCGATGGTGATGCCATAGCCCGGCTCCAAGGGACGGAACTCGAAGGTGCCGCGCTTGTCGTCGGATTCGATCATCGTGACCTTGTCGGGCCGCTGGAATTCGAGAATAGGCATGTGTGCTTGGTCGTTGTTCGTTGGGTTGTTCTTTCCTTCTCCGCGTGCTCGCCCCAAAGGCTTCTTACTTGCTGTACAATTCCACGATCAGCTGCTCGCGGATGTTCTCCGGGATCTGGGCCCGCTCGGGTACCGCGATGTAGCGGCCGCTCATGGTCTGTGGGTTCCACTCCAGCCAATCGAAACGGCGATTGCTCACCGAAATGCTGTTGGAAATGGTCTCCAAGGAGCGGCTGCGTTCGCGCACCGACACGTTCTGTCCGGGGCGTAGGCCGAAGCTCGGCACGTTCACCACGGCACCATCCACCGTGATGTGGCCATGGCTCACCAACTGACGTGCCGCACGGCGGGTAGGGGCGATGCCCAGGCGGAACACCGTGTTATCCAGGCGCGACTCACACAACTGGAGCAGCACCTCGCCGGTGATACCCCGCTTGCTCGCGGCCAGGTGGTACATTTTCTCGAACTGGCGTTCGAGGATGCCATACGTGTATTTCGCCTTCTGTTTCTCGCGCAGCTGGCTGCTGTATTCGCTGTCCTTCTTGCGACGGCGTGCATTGGGGCCGTGCTGTCCCGGTGCGTGGGGCTTGCGCTCCATCCACTTGTCCGGGCCATAGATCGCCTCCTGGAATTTGCGGGCGATCCGTGTCTTGGGTCCTGTGTAACGTGCCATGTTCTTTCTTTCGGGTGCCTCAGGCACCAACAACGGAGCGTGCGTCCTTCACACTCCTACGGGTTAATGTTTATACGCGGCGCTTCTTGGGTGGACGGCAGCCGTTGTGGGGCATGGGGGTGATGTCGATGATCTCGGTCACTTCGACACCACTGTTGTGCAGGGCACGGATGGCGCTCTCGCGTCCACCACCGGGACCTTTCACGAAAACCTTCACCTTGCGCAGACCGAGCTCATGGGCCTCGCGTGCGGCCTCCTCGGCGCTCAACTGTCCCGCGTACGGCGTGTTCTTCTTGCTGCCGCGGAAACCGTTCTTGCCGGAAGAGGACCAGCTGATCACCTCGCCCTTGTTGTTGGTGAGGCTGATGATCAGGTTGTTGAACGTGGCCTGGATGTGGGCCTGACCGTAGGCCTCCACCACCACGTTCTTCTTCTTCTTCTTACCAGCGGCTCCGCCGCCCTTGCCTTCTTGCTTTGCCATTGTCTTGTTCGATTGGTCGGGTTGAACTCCGATCGCGTCCATGGTGGACGGATCATGATCCGTCCCTACTTGGTCGCTTTCTTCTTGTTGGCCACGGTCTTCCGCTTGCCCTTACGGGTGCGGCTGTTCGTGCGGGTTCGCTGCCCACGGACGGGCAGGCCCGACCGGTGCCGGATGCCACGGTAGCTGCCGATGTCCACCAGACGCTTGATGCTCAACTGCACCTCGCTGCGCAGCGCACCTTCCGTCTTCACATGCTCGGTGATGTACTGACGGATACGGCCCTGCTCGTCGTCGGTCCAGTCCTCCACCTTCGTCTCGGGATCCACCTCGCACTTCACCAGGATTTCCAGTGCCGTGCTGCGGCCGATGCCGAAGATGTACGTGAGGCCGATCGCCCCGCGCTTGCTTTTTGGTAGGTCTATGCCTGCGATACGTGCCATGCTCGTGCGTTTATCAGCCTTGACGCTGTTTGAACTTCGGGTTCTTCTTGTTAATGATGTACAAACGCCCTTTGCGGCGGACGATCTTGCAATCCGCCGAGCGTGGTTTGAGGGAGGCCCTGACCTTCATGATTTCCTGGGTATCGTGCGTTAACTCTTGTATCGGAATGAGATCCGGCCGCGGCTCAGATCATACGGGCTCATCTCCACCTTCACCTTGTCACCAGGCAGGATCCGGATGTAGTGCATCCGCATCTTCCCGCTGATGCCCGCGATGATCACGTGGCCGTTCTCCAACTCCACACGGAACATGGCATTCCCCAGCGCCTCCTTGACGACACCGTCCTGCTCTATCGTTCCTGTCTTGCTCATTCCTTTCGTTTCCTTCCTTTTCCCTGCCGACCTCAGCGGCCGACGTTGTTCTGCATTCGATGGGCCTGACCTGTCAAACCCTTACCATTTCTCCTTTCTGTTCCAGCACATCCTCGATGTACCTGAACGTGGATAGGACCTCTGCTTTTCCGGGGCGCACCACCACGGTGTGCTCGAAGTGCGCGCTGGGCTTGCCGTCCCGCGACACCACGGTCCAGCCATCACTCAACTGCTTCACCTCCTTCACCCCCATGTTGATCATGGGTTCGATGGCCAACGCCATGCCGGTCTGCAAGCGTACACCATGTCCCCGGCGGCCGTAGTTGGGCACTTCGGGGGCCTCATGCAGCTTGCGGCCCACGCCGTGCCCCACCAACTCCCGCACCACCCCGTAGCCGTTCTTCTCGGCATGGGTCTGGATCGCATTCCCGATGTCGCCCGTGCGATTGTTCTCCACCGCAGCGGCGATACCGAAGGCCAGGCATTCCTGCGTCACCAGCAGCAGCTTACGCGTCGCCGGTGCCACCTCGCCCACACAGAAGGTATAGGCGCTGTCACCATAGAATCCGTTCATGAGCACACCGCAATCCACGCTGGCGACATCACCATCGCGCAACTCCCGGTCGCCCGGAAGGCCGTGCACCACCTCCTCGTTCACACTGATGAGCAGCGTACTCGGACAGCCGTACAAGCCTTTGAAACCCGGTACACCACCATTATCCCGGATGAACTCCTCCGCCATCGCGTCGAGCTTCCCGGTGGTCATGCCCGGCCCGATGTGGCGTGCCACTTCAGCCAAGGTCCTACCAACAAGCAAAGAACTCTCCTTCACCAATGCGACTTCGTCATCGCTCAGGATGATCACGGCCTTACCCATGATCCTATCCCGCCATGCCGTACGCCGCCCCCCCCGAACGACCCTTGATCCGTCCTGACTTCATCAGGCCATCATAGTGCCGCATCAACAAGTGACTCTCGATCTGCTGCAGGGTGTCCAACAACACCCCCACCATGATCAACAACGAGGTACCCCCGAAGAACTGTGCGAAACCCTGTTTCACACCGGCCATCACCGCAAAGGCGGGAAGAATGGCCACCAGACCCAGGAATATGGCGCCCGGCAAGGTGATCCGCGAGAGCAGCTCATCGATGTGGCCGGCCGTGCTCTTTCCGGGTTTCACACCCGGGATGAAGCCACCATTGCGCTTCATGTCATCGGCCAGTTGGTTCGGATTCACCGTGATGGCCGTATAGAAGTAGGTGAACAGCACCACCATCACGAACAACGTGAGGTTGTAGAAGATGCCCTGACTGTTGGCGATGCTCACCAACCAGTTCGGTGGGGCCTCGAACGCCTGGGCCAGATACATCGGGATGAGCACGATGGCCTGTGCGAAGATGATCGGCATCACGCCGGCCGCGTTCACTTTCAGTGGGATGTAGTTGCGCACACCGCCGTATTGCTTGTTGCCCTGCACACGCTTGGCGAACTGTACCGGGATCCGTCGGGTACCCTGCACCAGCAGGATGCACCCGGCGATGATGAGCAGCCAGAAGACCACCTCCACCAACAGGAGCACCAGGCCACCACCACCGGGGCCCATGCGGCCCACAACCTCCTGTGCGAAGCTCTGCGGGAACTGTGCGATGATCCCGATCATGATGATCAGCGAGATCCCGTTGCCCAATCCACGCTCGGTGATCCGTTCTCCCAACCACATCACGAACAGCGTGCTGCAGGTAAGGATCACGATGCTCGTGAACAACCAGAACTGGCCATCGGGACGGGCGGTCTCATCGATCGTGGCGTAGATGTAGCTCGGCGCCTGGAACACGCAGATCAGGATCGTGAGGTAGCGTGTCCACTGGTTGATCTTGCGCCGACCGCTCTCCTCGCGCTGCATCTTCTGCACCGTGGGCACCGCGATGCCGGCCAGCTGCATGATGATGGATGCGGAGATATAGGGCATGATGCCCAATGCGAAGATGCTCGCACGGGTGAAGGCACCTCCGGTGAAGATCGAGAGGATCTCCACCAGGCCTCCGCCACCGCTGGCACCAATGGCCGCGAGCCGCGCGCTGTCCACACCGGGCAGCACGATGAAGCTGCCGATACGGTATACGAGCAGCAGACCCAGCGTGATGAGGATCCGGTTGCGCAACTCCTCGATGCGCCAGATGTTCTTGATCGTCTCGATCAGGTTCTTCATGCCTTCTCTGCTACGGTCACAATGGTCTCCGTCCTACCTCCCTTGGCCTCAATGGCCGCCTTGGCGGTCGCACTGAAGGCATGTGCCGTGATGTTCAAGGCACTCTTCAGTTCGCCACGACCAAGCACCTTCAGCTTGTCCTTCTTGGCGATCAGGCCGTTCGCATAGAGCACGGCGGGATCGATCACCGTGAGCTTCTTCTCATCGGCCAGGTGCTGGATCGCATCCAGGTTGATCCCCTTGTACTCCACCCGTGTGGGGTTCGTGAATCCGAACTTCGGAAGGCGACGCGTCAAGGTCGTCTGGCCGCCCTCGAACCCACGCTTGTGGTTGTAGCCGGCCTGCGCCTTCTGGCCCTTATGCCCTTTCGTGGAGGTGCCGCCACGGCCGCTGCCCTGGCCGCGACCGATACGTTTCTCCTTCTTCGTGGCCCCTTCTGCGGGCTTCAGTTTGCTCAAGTCCATGGTCTTGCTCTTCTAAAAGGTTCAGGCCTCCTTCACGCTCACCAGGTGCTCCACCTTGGTCACCATGCCGCGGATCTGCGGGGTGCCCTCGACCACCACGAACTTGCCGATGCGGCCGAGCCCGAGGGCCTTCAGGGTGTCCTTCTGACGTTTGGGGCACTTGATCTGGCTGTGCACCTGGGTGATGGTCAACTTGCTCATCGTTCTTCCACCGGCTACCCGGCGGTCCGTTTTATCCGTTGAATACGCGTTCCAGTTTGATGCCACGCTGGCGGGATACGGCGTTCGCATCGCGCATGCTCACCAGCGCCTCGATCGTGGCCTTCACCACGTTGTGCGGGTTGCTGCTGCCCTTGCTCTTGGCAAGCACATCGGTCACCCCCACGCTCTCCAGCACGGCACGCATGGCTCCACCAGCAATCACACCGGTACCGTGCGCCGCTGGCTTCAGGAACACCTGTGCCCCGGCGAACTTGCCCTCCTGCGGATGCGGGATGGTCCCTTTCAGTACGGGCACCTTCACCAGGTTCTTCTTCGCGTCGTCGATGCCTTTGGCTATGGCCTCCTGCACCTCCTTCGCTTTGCCCAGGCCATGGCCCACCACACCGTTCTCGTTCCCCACCACCACGATGGCGGCGAAGGTGAACGTGCGACCACCCTTGGTCACTTTGGTCACGCGGTTCAGGGCCACGAGCTTGTCCTTCAGCTCGAGATCGCTGCTCTTGACCTTCTTCGTATTCGTCGTTTCAGACATGTGTTCGGTGTGATCAGAAATTGAGGCCTGCTTCGCGGGCTGCTTCGGCCAATGCTTTCACACGGCCATGGTAGAGGTATCCGTTGCGGTCGAAGACGACCTGCTCGATGCCGGCGGCCTTCGCTTTCTCGGCGATGGCCGTACCCACGAGCTTCGCCTGCTCGATCTTGGGCACTCCGGTGGCCTTCTTGTCCTTCAGGCTCGAGGTGCTCACCAGCGTGCGGCCGGCCTCGTCGTCGATGATCTGGGCGTAGATGCCCGTGTTGCTGCGGAAGACCGACAGACGTGGACGTGCCGTGGTGCCCTGCACCTTCTTGCGCACACGGGTCTTGATCTTCAGGCGGCGGTTGATGCGGTCGAATGCCATGATCGTTCTTATTTACCGGCTGCTTTACCTGCCTTGCGACGCACCACTTCGCCCACGAAACGAACACCCTTGCCTTTGTACGGCTCCGGTTTGCGCAGGCTGCGCAGCTTGGCGGCCACCTGGCCGATGAGTTGTTTGTCCGCGCTCTCGAGGCGGATGACCGGGTTCTTTCCCTTCTCCTGGGCCGCGCTCACCTTGATCTGCGGGGGTAGGTCCAGAGTGACCGTGTGCGAGAAGCCCAGGGCGAGCTGCAACTGCTGGCCCTTGGTGGTGGCGCGGTAACCCACACCCACCAGCTCCTGCTCGATCACGAACCCTTCCGCAGCGCCCTTCACCATGTTGGCGATGAGCGCCCGGTACAGGCCATGCTTCGCGCGGTGCGGCTTGGCATCACTGGGACGCGATAACGTGATCTCCGTTCCCTCCTGCTTCAGGGTCAGGTCCGGATCCACGGCTTGCTCCAAGGTGCCCTTGGGACCCTTCACGGTCACCAGGTTCTTGTCGCTGATCGTCACCTGCACCCCTTTGGGTACCTCGATCGGTGCTTTTCCAATGCGTGACATCGTTCTTCGGGTCTTAGCTCACGTAGCACAATACTTCACCCCCCACGTTCAGTGTGCGCGCCTCCTTGTCGGTGATCACGCCCTTGCTGGTGGAGATGATGGCCACGCCGAGGCCGTTGAGCACGCGGGGAAGATCCTCCACGTGGGCGTATTTGCGCAGGCCCGGAGTGCTCACGCGGGTGAGTTCCTTGATGGCGCTCTGGCGCGTTCCTGCGTTGTACTTCAACGCGATCTTGATCAGGCCCTGTTTGCCGTCGTCCTCGACCTTCCAGGACAGGATGTAGCCCTTGTCGTACAGGATGCGCGTGATGTCCTTCTTCAGGTTGCTCGCGGGAACCTCCACGACCTTCTTGCGGGCCAGGATGGCGTTGCGCAGGCGGGTCAGGTAATCGGCGATGGGATCGGTCGTCATGTCTTTTCTATTGTTGGTGCGCGGTGATCCGCGTCCTTAACGGTTGTTCTTCTACCAGCTGCCTTTGGTCACTCCGGGGATCTTGCCCTCAAGCGCCATCTGGCGGAACATGTTCCGGCTGATGCCGAACAAGCGCATGTAGCCACGGGGGCGGCCCGTGAGCTGGCAGCGGTTGTGCATACGCACCTTGCTGCCGTTCGCCGGGAGCTGCTGGAGCTTCTCCCATTCGCCCGCCTTCTTCAGCGCAGCGCGTTTGGCGGCGTACTTCTCCACCATCTTGGCGCGCTTGCGCTCACGGGCTTTCATCGATTCCTTGGCCATGGTTCTCTCTTTATCTTATTGATGGGTCGCGAAATTCCGCGCCCTTACTTCTTGTCCTTGTCCGCGAATGGGAATCCGAAGGCGGTCAACAGGGCTTTCGCCTCCTCATCGGTGGGGGCCGATGTCACGAAGGTGATGTCCATCCCCTGGATCTTGGTCACCTTGTCGATGTCGATCTCCGGGAAGATGATCTGCTCCTTCACGCCGAAGGTGAAGTTGCCGTTGCCATCGAACCCCTTGGGCGATACACCACGGAAGTCACGCGTACGAGGCAGGCTCACCGCGATCAAACGGTCCAGGAACTCGTACATGCGGTCACCTCGCAGGGTCACCCGTGCGCCGATGGGCATGCCCTTCCGCAGTTTGAAGTTGCTCACGTCCTTGCGCGAAACCGTGGGCACGGCCTTCTGGCCAGCGATCGCCGTCATTTCCACGATGGCGTTCTCCACGATCTTCTTGTCGCCCACGGCACTGCCCAATCCCTGGTTCAGGTTGATCTTGGTGATCCTGGGCACCTGCATGGCGCTGGTGTAACCGAACTCCTTCTTCAGGGACGGTGCCACCTCGTTCTTGTATTTGGCACGAAGCCGGGGTACGTAGCTCATGACTTCTTACTTGGCTGCCTTTTTCTTGGACTTCACGTAGCGCTCCAGCTTTCCTTCCTTGTCGGCCTTGCGACCCACGCGGCCCGGCGTGCCGGTCTTCGCGTCGATCAGCATTAGGTTGCTGATGTGGATGGCACCCTCCTTCTCCACGATGCCGCCCTGGGGGTTGGCCGTGGTGGGTTTGCTGTGCTTCTTGTTGATGTTGAGGCCCTCGACGACGGCACGCATGTTCACGCGGTCCACTTCGAGCACGCGACCCTGCTTGGTGCGCTCCTCTCCGGCGAGCACCTTCACCATGTCGCCTTTCTTGATGTGTGTCTTCTTCAGCATGGCTCAGAGTACTTCGGGGGCCAGGGAGATGATCTTCATGAACTTCTTCTCGCGCAGCTCCTTGGCCACGGGTCCGAAGATGCGGGTGCCCTTCATTTCGCCGGCGGCATCGAGCAGCACCACGGCGTTGTCGTCGAACCGGATGTAACTCCCGTCCTTGCGGCGGGTCTCCTTCCTGGTGCGCACGACCACCGCCTTATGCACGGTGCCCTTCTTGGCGCCACCGTTGGGCAGTGCGTCCTTGATGCTCACCACGATGGTGTCACCGATGCGTGCATAGCGGCGGGCGGTGCCACCCAGCACACGGATGCAGAGCACCTCCTTGGCGCCGCTGTTATCGGCCACGTTCAGCCTGGATTCCTGTTGGATCATCGCTTGGTCGGGTGTTTACTTGGCACGTTCCATGATCTCCACCAGGCGCCAGCGTTTCTGCTTGCTCACCGGGCGTGTTTCCATGATCCGCACGGTGTCGCCGATGTGGGCCTCGCCCTTCTCATCGTGCGCCATGAATTTGCTCGTGCGCTTCACGAACTTCTGGTACTTCGGGTGCATCACCCGGCGCTCCACGGTCACGGTGATGCTCTTGCTCATCTTGTCGCTGGTAACGATGCCGATACGCTCCTTGCGCAGGCTACGCTCAACGGTGGTCGCGGTGGTGCTCATTTCGTTGTCTTGTTGGCGAGTTCACGCATGCGGAGCTCGGTAAGGATCCGGGCCACCTCCTTGCGTTTGGTGCGTAGTTGCACCGGGCTTTCGATCGGGCTCACGGTATGCGCGAAGCGCAATTTCGTCAGCGAGGTGCGCTCCTCCTGGAGCTTGTCCTTCAACTCCACCTCCGTGAGGCCCTTCAGGTCGGTTCTCTTCTTCATGACGCTCTCTTATTGGCCGTCGTAATCTTCACGAACAACGAACTTGGTCGGGATCGGCAGCTTCTGTCCGGCCAGGCGCAGGGCCTCCTTCGCCGTGGCGGTGGGTACCCCGTCCACCTCGAAGATGATCCGGCCGGCGTGGCACACGGCCACCCAATGGTCCAGGGAACCCTTACCCTTACCCATACGCACCTCGGCGGGTTTGCTGGTCACAGGCTTATCGGGGAACACCTTGATCCACACCTGGCCTTCACGCTTCATGTGGCGGGTGAGGGCCACACGGGCCGATTCGATCTGCCGGCTGGTGAGCCATACGCTCTCCATGGCCTTGAGGCCGAAGGATCCCAGGGCTACGCGGTGTCCGCGCTGGGCCTGCCCCTTCATGCGGCCCTTGTGCATATTGCGGCGCTTGCTGCGCTTCGGTTGCAACATGGCTCTTAGCTGTTACGGTTATTTCCACCACGACCACCAGCGGCCGGGCCTCGACGTTCTCCTCCTCCAGGACCACGGCGATCGAAGCCGCCGCCTCCGCGACGCTCGCCGCCGCGATCACCACCCGGACCGCGACGATCGCCGCCACGACGTTCCGGACGATCACCGCCCATGCGCCCACCCGGTGCGGTGGTCTTGGCCTGGCCCTGGTTGGGGCTCAGGTCGCGCTTTCCATACACCTCGCCGCGCATGATCCAGCACTTCACCCCGATGCGACCCATCTTGGTGTGCGCCTCGGTGATGGCGAAGTCGATGTCGGCTCGCAGGGTGTGCAACGGCACACGGCCATCGCGGTATTTCTCCACACGGGCGATCTCGGCGCCGTTCAAGCGGCCGCTCACCTGCAACTTGATCCCTTCGGCGCCCATGCGCATGGTGCTCGCCATGGCCATTTTCATGGCACGACGGAAGCTGATGCGGCCCTCCAACTGACGGGCGATGCTGTCGGCCACCAGGCGGGCATCCAGTTCGGGACGCTTGATCTCGAAGATGTTGATCTGGACATCCTTGCCCGTGAGCTTCTTGAGCTCCTCGCGCAGTTTGTCCACCTCGGCGCCGCCCTTGCCGATGATCACGCCGGGGCGGGCGGTGTTGATCGTCACGGTCACCAGCTTCAGGGTGCGCTCGATCAGGATCTTGGCCACGCTCGCCTTCTTCAGACGGGCCATGAGGTAGGCGCGGATCTGCTCGTCCTCGACCAACTTGTCCGTGTAATTCTTGCCGCCGTACCAGTTGCTGTCCCAGCCTTTGATGAAGCCCAGGCGCTGGCCGATCGGGTGTGCTTTCTGTCCCATGGTAGTTGTTCTCGGCTTACGCTTCTTTGGTATCGACGATGAGGCTCACGTGGTTGCTACGCTTCTTCATGCGGTAAGCGCGACCCTGCGGAGCCGGAAGCATGCGCTTCAGGCCACGGGCCTCGTTCACCTGCACGCTCTTCACGAACAGCCCGGCCTCGTCGGCCTTCTGCCCTTCGTTCTTGGCCTGCCAGTTGCTCACGGCGCTCAGCAGCAATTTCTCCAGGTCGCGGCTGCTGTGGCGGGTGCTGAAGCGGAGGATGCCCAAGGCCTTCTCCACCTCCACCCCACGGATCAGATCGGCCACCTGGCGCATGCGGCGCGGGCTGGTGGGCACGTTGCGCAGGTGTGCCACGGCCACGGTCCTCATGGCCTCCTTGCGCGCATCGGCTGCTAATTTCTTACGCTGTCCCATCTGTCCTTAGTTCTTCTTGTTACCGGAATGGCCACGATAGGTGCGCGTCGGTGCGAATTCGCCCAGCTTGTGCCCCACCATGTTCTCGGTCACGTAGACCGGGATGAACTTGTTGCCATTGTGCACCGCGATCGTCAGTCCCACGAATTCGGGGCTGATGGTGCTGGCACGCGACCAGGTCTTGATCACGTTCTTCTTGCCCGAGGTGTGTGCCTCGCCCACACGCTTCGCGAGCTTGTAGTGGATGAACGGCGGTTTCTTGAGTGAACGGCTCATGATCTATGCGAGGACTATGCGCCCTTCTTGGCGTTGATGCGTTCGAGGATGAAACGATTGCTGCGGTTCTTCGGCGCGCGGGTCTTCTTACCCTTGGCCAGCAGGCCCTTGCGGCTGCGTGGGTGGCCACCGGAAGCGCGACCCTCACCACCACCCATCGGGTGATCGACCGGGTTCATGGCCACCGCACGGGTGCGGGGGCGACGGCCCTGCCAGCGGCTGCGGCCGGCCTTGCCGCTCTTCTGCAACATGTGCTCGGCGTTGCCCACGGTGCCTACCGTGGCCAAGCAGGCCACCAGCACCATGCGCAGTTCGCCGCTCGGCATCTTCAGCGTGGCGTACTTGCCTTCGCGGGCGCTCAGCTGGGCGAAGGTGCCCGCGCTGCGCGCGATCGCACCACCCTTGCCGGGCTGCAGTTCGATGTTGTGTACCACGGTACCCAAGGGGATCTCGCTCAGCGGTAGCGTGTTGCCCACTTCGGGGGGAACACCGCTGCGACCGCTCATCACCTCCTGGCCCACTTGCAGGCCGTTCGGTGCGAGCATGTACCGCTTCTCGCCATCGGCGTAGTACAGCAGGGCGATGCGGGCCGTGCGGTTCGGATCGTATTCGATCGTCTTCACCGTGGCCGCGATGCCGTGCTTGTCGCGCTTCAGGTCGATCTCGCGGTAGCGCTGTTTGTGACCACCGCCGATGTAGCGCATGGTCATCTTGCCTTGCTGGTTGCGACCACCGCTCTTGTTGGTACCGCTGGTCAGCGACTTCTCCGGCACACGCGTGGTGATGCCTTCGAAATCCGTGATCACCTTGTGACGGGTGCCGGGGGTGACCGGATTGAGTTTACGTACGCCCATTGCTATTCGGTGCTACCGGATCAGATGCTGGAGTAGAGGTCGATGGTCTCGCCCTTCTTCACCGTCACGATGGCTTTCTTGAAGCTCGGCGTGCGGCCATGGAGGATGAGGCTCTTGGTGTAACGTGTGCGGTTCTTGCCGCGGCAGATCATGGTGCGTACCCCCGTCACGGTGACGTTGTACTCCTTCTCCACCGCCTGCTTGATCTGCACCTTGTTGCTCGTGCGGGCCACTTCGAACCCGTAGCGGCCTTCCTTCTCGCCCTGGGCCGTCATCTTCTCAGTGACGATCGGTCGGATGATGATCTGGCTCATGGCTTACTTGGTGAGGATGGTTTCCAACGGTGCGATCGCATCCTTCACGATCAGCAGGCCATTGGCGTTCATGATGTCGTAGGTGTTCAGCTCGCTGGCCACCACCACACGGGTGTTCTGGATGTTGCGGGCGCTGAGCACGATGTTGTCGTCCTTGCTCGGCACCACCAGTACGCTCTTGCGGCTGTTCAGCTGGAAGGCCTTGAGGATCGCTGCGAAAGCGCTGGTCTTCGGTGCGCCCAGCGAAACGCTGTCGATCACCTTCAACGAGCCGTCCTTCGCCTTGTAGGTGAGGGCGCTGCGGCGGGCCAGGTCCTTCACCTTCTTGTTCAGTTTGAAGTGGTAGTCGCGGGGCTTGGGGCCGAACACGCGCGCACCACCCTTGAACAGCGGGCTCTTGATGGAGCCTTTGCGGCTGCCGCCCGTGCCTTTCTGGCGGTGCAGCTTCTTGGTGCTGCCGCTCACTTCGCTCTTCTCAAGCGTCTTGGCCGTGCCCTGGCGTTTGTTGGCCAGGTGTTGCTTCACGTCCAGCCAGATGGCGTGGTCGTTCGGCTCGATCGCGAACACCGCGTCGCTCAACTTGGCCTTCTTACCAGTGGACTTGCCGTCCGTGCCGTGGATCTCGAGTTCCATCTTACTTCCAGATGATCACGTAGCTGCCCTTGGCACCAGGAACGGTACCGCGCAACAGCAACAGGTTCTTGTTGGTGTCCACCTTCACCACCTTCAGGTTCTCGGTGGTCACTTTGTTACCGCCCGTGCGGCCGGCCATGCGCAGGCCCTTGAACACGCGGCTCGGGTAGGAGCTGCCGCCCAGGGAACCCGGTGCACGGCTCCGGTCGTGCTGGCCGTGTGTGCCTTCGCCCACACCGCTGAAGCCGTGACGCTTCACCACACCCTGGAAACCCTTGCCCTTGCTATTGCCGGTCACGGTCACGAAGCTGCCCTCCTCGAAGATGTCCAGACCCACGGTCTCGCCCAGCTTCAATTCGGTCTCGAACTCCTTGAACTCGTGCGCCCGTACCTTGGGGGTGGTGTTCGCCTTCTTGTAGTGCCCCAGCAATGCGGCCGGGGTGTTCTTCTCACGACGTTCGCCGTAGGAGAGCTGCACGGCCTGGTAGCCGTCCTTCTCCATGGTCTTCACATGGCTCACCACGTTAGGTGTCGCCTCGATCACCGTGCATGCCACCAACGATCCGTCCGTGTCGAACAGGCTGGTCATGCCGATCTTCTTTCCAATGAGTCCGCTCATGGCTGTGTGGTGCTATCGGTCAGACTTTGATCTCCACATCCACGCCGCTCGGGAGCTCGAGCTTCATCAGGGCATCGATCGTCTTGGAGGACGAGCTGTAGATGTCCATCATGCGTTTGTAACTGCACAGTTGGAACTGCTCGCGCGCCTTCTTGTTGACGTGCGGAGAGCGGAGCACCGTGAACATGCGCTTGTGGGTCGGCAGGGGTATGGGACCACTGACGACAGCGCCGGTGCTCTTCACCGTCTTTACGATCTTCTCGGCGCTCTTGTCGACGAGGTTGTGATCGTACGACCGCAGCTTGATCCTGATCTTTTGGGTCATCGCTTCTTGCGGGGTTATGCTGATACTTTACCACGCACCTTGGCCAACACGGCTTCGGTCACGTTGTTGGGGGCAGGTACGTAATGGCTGAACTCCATGGTGCTGCTGGCGCGACCGCTGGAGAGGGTACGCAGCGAGGTCACGTAGCCGAACATCTCGCTCAATGGCACGGTGCCCTTGATCGCCTTGGCTCCGGAACGGTCCTCCATGCCCACGATGGTGCCGCGGCGGCGGTTGAGGTCGCCCACGATGTCGCCCATGTTCTCTTCAGGCGTGATCACCTCGATCTTCATGATCGGTTCCATCAGCACCGGTTTGCACTTGGGCACGGCGGTACGGAAGGCGGCCTTCGCGCAGATCTCGAAGCTCAGTGCATCGGAGTCCACGTTGTGGAACGAGCCATCGTACAAGGTCACCTTCAGGCTTTCCATCGGGAAGCCGGCGAGCACACCGTTCTTCAGGCTGGCCTCGAAGCCCTTCTGCACGGGCCCGATGAATTCCTTCGGGATGGAACCGCCCTTGATCTCGTCGATGAACTCCAGGCCGGTCTTGGTCTCGTCCGTCTGGGGTTCGATACGCACATGGATATCGGCGAACTTACCGCGGCCACCGGTCTGCTTCTTGTACAGTTCGCGGTGCTCCACCGTGCCGGTGATCGCCTCCTTGTACTTCACCTGGGGAGCACCCTGGTTGCATTCCACCTTGAACTCGCGCTTCATGCGGTCCACCAGGATCTCCAGGTGCAGTTCGCCCATGCCGCTGATCACGGTCTGGCCGGTGTCCTCATCGGTATGCACCTTGAAGGTGGGGTCCTCCTCGGCGAGCTTCGCCAGGGCGTTGCCCATCTTGTCCAGGTCGGCCTGGGTCTTGGGTTCGATCGCGATGCCGATCACGGGCTCGGGGAAGCTCATGCTCTCGAGCACGATCGGGTTGTTCTCGTCGCACAGGGTATCACCCGTGCGGATGTCCTTGAAGCCTACCGCCGCTCCGATGTCACCAGCCTCGATGACATCCACGGGGTTCTGCTTGTTGGAGTGCATCTGGAAGATGCGGCTGATCCGCTCCTTGTTGCCGCTGCGCATGTTCTTCACATAGCTGCCGGCCGGGATGGCCCCACTATAGCACCGGAAGAAGGCCAGGCGACCCACGTAGGGATCGGTGGCGATCTTGAAGGCCAGGCTGGCCATGGGCTCGCTGGCATCGGGCTTGCGCAGCACCTCTTCGCCCGTGTCGGGGTTGGTGCCGGTCACCGCCTCGATGTCCATCGGACTGGGCAAGTAGGCCATCACTGCATCGAGCATGGTCTGCACCCCCTTGTTCTTGAAGGAGCTGCCGCACAGCACGGGCGTGATGCTCATGCTGATGGTGCTCTTGCGGATGGCGTTCATGATCTCGGCCTCCGTGAGGGAGTTCGGATCGTTGAAGAACTTCTCCATCAAGGTGTCGTCGCTCTCGGCCACGGCCTCGATGAGCTTCGCACGCCATTCCTCCACGGTCTCCTTCAGATCCTCCGGGATGGCGACCTCGTTCCAGGTCATGCCCTGGTCGTGCTCGTTCCACACCATGCCGCGGTTGTTCACCAGGTCCACCACACCCTTGAAGTCCGCCTCGGCACCGATGGGCACCTGCAGGGGGATCGGGTTGGCGCCGAGGCGCTCGCGGATCTGCTTCACCACGTTGAAGAAGTCGGCACCGCTACGGTCCATCTTATTGACGAAGCCGATGCGGGGCACCTTGTACTTGTTGGCCTGACGCCACACGGTCTCGCTCTGGGGCTCCACGCCGCCCACCGCACAGAACAGGGCCACGGCACCATCCAGCACACGCAGGCTGCGCTCCACCTCCACGGTGAAGTCCACGTGACCCGGCGTATCGATCAGGTTGATCTTGTAAGCGTCGCCCCGGTACTTCCAGCTGGTGGTGGTGGCGGCGCTGGTGATCGTGATCCCCCGCTCCTGCTCCTGCTCCATCCAGTCCATGGTCGCGGCCCCATCGTGTACCTCACCGATCTTGTGGGTCAGGCCGGTGTAGTACAGGATGCGCTCGGACGTGGTGGTCTTGCCGGCATCGATGTGCGCCATGATGCCGATGTTGCGCGTATATCTGAGGTCCCTCTTGGCCATTGTTCGTGTTCGCTACCCGTCGTTATCAGAAGCGGAAGTGGCTGAAGGCCTTGTTCGCTTCGGCCATCTTGTGTACTTCCTCCTTCTTCTTGAAGGCACCACCCTCTTCCTTGGAGGCGGCCAGGATCTCGTTGGCCAGTTTGCTGGCCATGCTGCGCTCGTTGCGGCTGCGGGCGTACCCGATCAACCATTTCATGGCCAGGCTCTTCTTGCGGTCCTCCCGCACGGCCTGGGGGATCTGGAAGTTGGCACCACCGACACGGCGGCTGCGCACCTCCACCTGGGGCGTCACGTTCGTGAGCGCCTTGCGGAAGATCTCCAGCCCATCCTCGCCACTCTTCTCGGCAACGATGTCGATGGCGTTGTAGAAGATGTCGAACGACTTGCTCTTCTTGCCGTCGTACATCAGGTTGTTCACGAACTTGGTCACCTGCGTGTCTCCGAACTTGGGGTCGGGCAGGGTCGTGTGTTTGACTGCTTTCTTGCGCATGGTCTTTGAACCTTACCGTGAACGCTTATTTCTTCTTGGCAGGAGCCGCTCCGGGTTTCGGACGCTTCGTACCGTATTTGCTGCGACGCTGGTTGCGGCCTTCAACACCCGAGGTGTCCAACACACCGCGAACGATGTGGTACTTCACACCGGGCAGGTCCTTCACACGACCACCGCGCACCAGCACGATGCTGTGCTCCTGCAGGTTGTGGCCTTCACCGCCGATGTAGGCGATCACCTCATAACCGTTCACCAGGCGCACTTTGGCCACCTTGCGAAGGGCCGAGTTCGGCTTCTTCGGCGTGGTGGTGTACACCTTGGTACACACGCCACGGCGCTGCGGGCAGGACTTCAGGGCAATGGACTTGCTCTTGTACACCGGGTTCTCGCGACCCTTGCGGATGAGCTGTTGAATCGTTGGCATCGGCTCCTTTCGGTTGGCTTTCAGCGTCTTTGGCCACTCCTCGGCTAAAAACGGGCTGCAAATGTAGCGGTTTCCACTTTCCAACCCACCTGTGTTCATGGAAAATTCCATCGCGGGCGAACCCACTCGGATCCCACGATCGATCCGGGTTTCGCCCACAACACCACGTAAAACCCTGCGATCCAAGCGGATGAACGGACTGCAAACCGCACGGATCCCGCGCTCGATCAGGTATTTCTCCTCCTCCACCTCGTTCCGATCCGTAACGGCGAACTACCTTTGTTAGCATCATTTGATACTACAAATGGATATCGGCAGCATCACCCTCTACTCCATCAGCCCCCGGATGCTGAACCTGGTGGCCACCATCCATCACCGGTTGGGCGAAGTACATGCCCGGCACCTGCACCGGCCCGCTCCCGGTCTGGAAAAAGCCTACCACGTGAGCACGGTACACAGCACGCTGGCCATCGAAGGCAATACCTTGGATGCCCTGCCCGTGGCCGATATCCTGGACAAGCCCGGCTCCGCATCGGAAGGCACCTCCGCATTGGAGGCCCTGAACACCCACCGCGCCCATGGCCTGATCGAAGAACTGGACCCCTTCGTGGAGCACGACCTGCGCCATGCCCACGGCGTACTCATGCACGGCCTCGCCCTTGATGCCGGCCACTTCCGCACCGGCCCCATGGATGTGCTCTATGGCGACCCTGAACCACTGCGCACCGCCAGTGCCCACGACCTGCCGGCCAACGTACACGAATTGCTGCGTTACGCCGAAGAGGACGACTTCCCGGCCCTGATCACCAGTTGCGTGCTCCACTTCGGTCTGGTCTACCTCCGTCCCTTCACCGCCGGCAACGGGCGCCTGGCCCGCCTCTGGCAGAAACGCATGTTGATGCGCTACTGGCCGGTGTTCGCGTACCTGCCCGTGGAAGCCTTCATCCAACGCACCCAACCGGCGTATTACGCGGCTTTGGAGTACGCCGACCGTCGCGGCGACTGCGGGGACTTCATCGCCTATCTCTTGGAACGCATCGATGAGGCGCTGGCTGAATTACTGGCCTCCCCGAACCCGGTGCTCACCGGGCGCGACCGTATCGCCCTCTTCCTGCAACAGAACCTGGACAGGCCTTTCCGCCGGAAGGACTATCTGAACATGTTCCCCGAATTGAGCACGGCCACGGCAAGCCGGGATCTCGCGGAGGCGGTTCATCGACAACTCATATCTTCCAGCGGAACAACAAGACAAGTTCGTTACAAGTACATCAAACCGGAAGGGGATAAATAAGTGCGACTTTGCATCACTCGGATCCGCAGCCTGAAACCCGTATGGAGTGCCATGTTCAAGGTGCTCCGCACCCGCATGGAAGGATCGGGATAACCGTAGCTCCATTGTGATAGGACATGGGGATAGTCGGGAACGGTCTCCACGAAAAAATGGAAGGGGCTGGACCGCATACCCACAAAGCTCAAGGCCACCAGCGAATCGTGGATCGCCGCGATCTTCCTGGTGATGAACCTGAAGGTGTTCATCGATCAGCTACCCGGCCGCATCAACCTGTTCATCCGCTTGTCCCTGCACTTGGAAGAACCAGCACCCAGGTCCTGCAAAGACCGGCTTCAACTCGTCCCTTCATCCTTCCGCTGCCATCACGACTACAACACTCCCTTCATACAAATCGGCCTGTGACTTCTTCAGCAAACCCTACCGTACGGCCGCTACAGATATCAACAGAACAACGAGTTATGAGTCTCCCCTGGACCCCTCATTTCAACACCAACAACCACACTTACATCTAATCTAGACCTGTCCTGATCGGGTAGACCACCTCACTAAAATGGGGGTGTTTACAGGGGGCATTTTCAAAATTTATACTCAAGTCCAACGTAGCTGTTTGGAGTAAAGGAATCAATTAATAGAAGAAACCCACCAAAGGAGCCAAATCCGATTCCAGAAAAAATGTGAATATGCTTAATGGGTTTAAAGTCAATACCGAATGATGCTGTATTCTCCACAATGCGTGTCTGACTTGGGGTTGAGAACGGCGGCCCTTTTTGATATTTGGTATATTTTACTTGATAAATTGAAAAATTAAGCTGTGTGAACGGTACGAGTCTCTTGTGGCTATCAACCAGCAAGTATCTGTAGCCAACATTAATCCCGTAGGCATTCTTTTCATAAATGTCCACAGGGTCGCCAAGAGGTTTTAGAATAGTTGTAGCTTGGGCACCCAAGTATATATTGTGCTGTCTTATGTCCAAAGAAAGACAGGGGATATGGTGTGCTACTTTGTAGTTATAAAAGAAACTGTAACGAACACCAACACCCAAGCGAGATTGAGTTGTATCTTGGCTAAATACCTCAATTTGAGAATAGATTAGGAAGAAAACAAGTAGGATAGGTAGTTTATTCACAGCGGTTTACTCTAATACGATTTTTTCAGAAACGACCTTCCCATCGAAAGTCCCTGAGAGGTAATAAATCCCTTTGGCAAATTGCGAAATATCAATCCGTAAAATTTTCTCTTTTCTGGTCTCCTTATGGAATACGGATTGACCGGAAGAATTGAAATTGAGGTACTCCCCATTCGCTGGACAGATTTAGGCGAGGGTTAATGTGTGTTGGGATTGTTTGAGGGTTGGTTTGATGCCTCTTGGCCGGTTATCGGGCAGACCAAGGTAGAGGTGCGCTGGGGTGAG
>Ga0209573_1001803_pt1 | contig 30478 bp, 26 predicted proteins | sample TNRBio252014_DNA_FD_185870 | JGI IMG/M metagenome (GOLD analysis project Ga0209573, IMG submission 185870) | Wastewater treatment Type I Accumulibacter community from EBPR Bioreactor in Madison, WI, USA - TNR Reactor_6/25/2014_ DNA (SPAdes)... | ecosystem: Engineered > Bioreactor > EBPR >...
CAATATTTTATGCTAATGGAATTCCACCCTATTATCCTGCCTCCAGACCTGGAGGGCAAATTATATCTTTTGAAATTCCAAGGTGGCTTGATGAGCAAATGAAGTCAGAGTCTATTCCTCAGCATAGTGCCTCCTCTAATAATTTTAACAGTCGAACTAATCCTCGACCACAAATGGTGGATCCAAATCGCCCTGGAGATCCATTTGGAATTTCAGAAAATTGGATTAATTTATTTTTGCAATACTACATTAGAGGAAGTGGGAAAATAGAAATTTATTAATCATGAAAATAGATTTTAAAAACTCAGGAAGCAATCATATTGTCCTTTTTAAAAAAGAAGGAAAGTATAGCTGGTATTACAACACAATAGACCACTGGATTATGGAAAACTGGTTTGCCTACTTAAAGATTGGTGAAAATGACAAAAATATAGAAGATTTATATTGTGAGTTTATTAAGCCTTGTAAACTTAGCTGTGAAGAGCTAAGAGATAGCGTTACTAACTATTTGTATGAAAATCATGTCACGTATAAAAAACACCTTATGCCTTCTTTTTATATAAATTTTGACGATAAAATATTTATTTCTGATTTTTATGATCTGGTTATAGAAGATCGGTTATTAGAAGGTTGGACTGGTCAGTTTAGAAACTTCACTGATTTAATTCCTGAAAATTACAAATATTGGATGTCCGAAGGCGAAAATCTTTTATTATCAAAAAAATTTCTAAAAGCGTCAACCTATATTAATGCCTTAAATCCTAATCGGGATATAATATCTTTTATAATTGCTAGCGGGAAAGGAAGCTGGTATGTCTTTTCATCGGCATATTGGGCTATGAATTATTGGAGTCAATTTGGCATTCCTGAAAATATACCCCAACAAGAGCAAGAAAAAAAATTCCTTGAAAGCATTGACTTTTTTAAAATGGAAAGTGATTTTTTGAGGCAAGTTTATTGGGAACTAAATCAAGGGGATGATGCATTAAAAAAACAACATTTTATCCCTAAAATCTATGCAGACTTTGACAAGAAGTTATTTTATTCCCTTCGTGAGGAGCCCAGTTTTGAAAAATCGCTAAACCAAGGTTGGGTAGAAGAAAAAATTGATTTTAAAAACTTGATTCCAGAAAAAGACAAGTTTTGGTTGAAATAAAAACAACACTTCTCTAATATTTTTGAATTTAATTCAATGGTTGTAATTCCTGAAAAGAACGCTGATCTTCCTTCTGATTCTATCATCTCCTTCGTCTTCAAAAATGGCGTTGGCGCCTGGTACTACTGCGGCATCGAATACTGGATCATGGCGGACTGGAGCCAGTGGGGCATTGACCTGTCGCAGGAAATTGGCGCCATAGAGGAGGCCCTTCTTAATATCATTGAAGAATACCGGGTTGAGCAGGCCGACCTGAAAGCAAAATTTGAAGCCATGGATGATGATCCAAAGGCATTTTTTATGCTTCCAATGGTTGTAGCTGATTTTGACAAGCGCCACTTTTTTTCAAATTATTACGATCGCTTGCTGGAGACGATGGTTTTAAAGGGCTGGACGGGATCGTTTGAAAATGTTTTGGATAAGATACCGGAAAATGAGCGCTATTGGATCGTTAGGGGCGAAAATAGGGCCGTGCCAAAATCAAGCTTATGAACCCGAAAATGTTGTACTTAAAACCTAACAAATGGAAAAGCAAGTCTTAGCGCTTGTTCAGTAAAACTCGAACTTATTCACTTGCATGAATTTGTTCCAGCAATTTTTGATCAAATTTTGTTCGGACATAGTTTTTAAAAGAGCCGTTGAACTGTTGGAAGGTCTTTTGGGATAATTCTTCAAGTTTTTTCCATTTGTACAGCATATTTATTTTCCAAGTATAGTCATACTCTTTTGATAACTTGTAAATACTCTGGGTGTAAAGGTTTTTATACAACTGGATTTCATAATACGCATTGGCAAGACCATCGCCTGCTAGTTCGATTTTTCCAAGCTGGTATTCCTTTGAAATACCTTTTTCAATAGTCATAAATGGCTGAAGAATAGATTGAAAAAACGCCTCTTTTGTCAGACTTGCTTTAGAGGACTGATAGATGGTTGAAAGCCATACAGTTTCAAGAAATGGAAATTTGGAATTATCTAAATGATTCAATAATAGGCTTGTATCTCTCTTTTGATAAATGAGCCATAAATCATTGAGATAAAGAACTGAAGCAGAATCCACTAAATTCATGAACATTTCCTGATCGCCTGCTTTAGCCGCTTCAAAGTATTTTTGCATTTGTACTTCAACTGCTGACTCCGAATTTGAGCAGGCGTTTAATATTATCAAAAGAGGTAGTGCCTGAAGCAGGCAACGGAGAGTTTTCATGTTTTTTTGTTTAATTTGTTTAACTGATTTACTATAGCTTTAAAGGTAGTTTTTTATTCAAAAACGAAAAACAAAAAAAAGATATTTTTTTTGTTAAAATTAAAAAAAAATCTAAAATAATTATTGTGTTTCTGTTATTTAGTTTGTAATTTTGCAAGGCAACGTTTTTATGCTACAGGCTTTAAAATTTCAGGTGCCTGATTTGCTCTAAGAGCCTCACCAATGGTTACTTAAACCCAAATATTTTATGAAAGCTTCATTACTAATATTCATTTTGTTAACATTAATTTCATGTACTCAACCTAAGGAGATTACATTTGAGCGTCTTGCGGAAGAATGGAAGGTAGTAGATTTTGAAGTAACTTCTAAATCATTGCCCCAAAAGGTAATTAAAGAAATTAGAAAAAACACTATTTCAACTATTTATGATTTTGGTAAAGACTCTACTCTTATGATTGCCAAATTAGGCGAACCGCCTTTGTTTTTAAGCTGGTATGTTTCAGGAAGGAATAAAGTCACAATAATTGGGGCGAATAAGAACCGGGAGGATATTTCAGCATCTTTTAAAGGCCGGTATCTAAACTTAACCTATTCTTACCCGGAAAGAAGTGAAATACAAGAAGTGAAGCTGGAGAGAACAGGGATGTAATACCGCCATCCAGTTTAAGGTTTACCCGGATACCCGCCAATCAAAATATTGTCAGATTCATGAAATACACATCAGACAATCTGTAAATTATGTAATTTCCCTCCAGAATTATGTAACAATTCCTATCACAAATCAGCCCAACTTTACGACGAAAATCAGCTCAACTTTGTAGGTGAGAATTTGAACCAAAGTTGTTCTTAGTTTCCTTTATACTCAAGCATCGCGCTCTCTTTTTTAAACGTTCTTTAGGAATATGCAATTCCGGAATAAACATATAATTTTGCAACTCAAAATAAAATAACCACCACCTTGCGCAACTCAGGAGAAAACCTCCAACTGACCGTCAATAACCTGACCTTCAGTTACAACGACGCTGGCCCAAGCGATGCTCCAACCATCATTTTCATTCACGGTTTCCCGTTTAATAAATCCATGTGGGCAGGGCAGGTGGATGCCCTGAAGGATCGCTACCGGCTCATCGCGTATGATGTTCGCGGGCATGGGGACTCAGATGCCGGACAGGAGGATTTTGCCATTGAGCTTTTTGTCAACGACCTGCTCTCTTTGATGGACGCTTTGAAGCTGGATCGAGTCATCCTGTGTGGCTTATCCATGGGCGGATACATTGCCCTGAATGCGGTTCTACACTACCCGAAGCGGTTCGGTGCGCTCATCTTAAGCGATACCCAATGCACGGCAGATACCGCCGAAGCAAAAGAAAAGCGAATGAAGGCGATTGAAAGCATCCGGGAAAACGGAGTGGAAAAATATGCAGAAGAAAGTGTGAAGAACCTTTTCGCGCCGGAGTCTTTCGCAACAAAAGAAAAAGAAATCGCTGCGATAAAGTCAATGATCCTGAAAACCCCGGAACAAGTGCTCTCCAAAACCTTGCTCGCTTTGTCTAAGCGCAAAGAAACCTGTAGCAACCTGTACAAAATCAAGATTCCCACGCTTATTTTGGTTGGCGAAGCAGACAAAATCACGCCGCCTGCCGCAGCCCGGGTGATGCATGAAAAAATTCAACATTCCGTCCTCTCGACCATCGCACATGCCGGTCATTTATCCAACCTGGAGCATCCCACCGAATTCAATGACCAACTGCAAGCGTTTCTGCACCGCTGCACAGAAAAGTCGTTCAGTTTTCAAAAACCGGTTTGGATGGACCGATAATGCGGTTTTTTTGCGGACAAAAGTTTCCGCACAAATACGGTACGTGTGGCGCATCTTTCCCTTCAGTTCAAAAAAGTTACCGGACTGACGCCTACCAGCTTCAAACAACGCGAGCTGCATAAGAAACGCCTCACTTTGGAGGAGGTGGGACTTGTTAGCGTCCGATAGCTGCGTTACTGAGCATTCGCAGCCGGGAAAACGGTCGGAAAAACTTTCGGATAAACCTGTTCCTTCGGAATCAACACCTGAGCTTCCTCAAGCTTCCTTTCCCCGATAAGGGCATGGATGGTCTTGCATTCTTCCGTAATGTCCTGGATTTCAACAATCCATTCGTTGACATAGCGAAAAACGGCTTCCCCGGAGAGGCCGATCTGGATGGAGCGGTAGTCTAATTTGTTCAGGAACAGATCGCGTTCGGGATCCCATTGCACGCGAACGGGAGATGAGGGTAACTGCGCTTGCCAAGTCTCGTAGGACGGGTGAAACGCGGCGTCGAAATGGGAAAGGCAGGCGTGTTCTAAGGCCCAATCGAAGCCCTCCTGCTTGATTTTGATGGCCAGCACATGCTCCTGACCGGGTTTTTCAGCCCAGCCGCAGCGGTACATCATCCAAAAAAAAGAGGGTTTGATCCAGGTCATCCGCTCGATCTTGAATGGAGCAACGAAAGTTTGGGCTTTGACGGCATTTCGGGCGATTTCTTTTCGGTAGGCCTGATAAACGGTAATGGTGCGTTCATCGTAAACGGCGCGGATCTGATGCGCCGGAGTGTTTGTTGACATAAGTGTAAAGGCTTTTGTCGGGTTTTAAAATAGTGCAAACACTTATTGGCGGAAAAAAGTGCAAAAGGTAAGTTGGCAAGTTAGCAAGGGGCAAATCGGCAATTGCGAGTTTGCCTATTTGCCCCTTGCTTACACCGACCCGCCCGTCACGGTCATCAACAACCGCTCCATCCGCATCCCTCTGGAGGCTTTGATGAGCAATAAAGAAGGTGGAAAGTCCTGCAAAATAAACCACTCGCGGAGTGTGTCCACGTTTTCAAAATGGCGCAGTTTGGCTTGGCGGGCTGCTTCGGCGAAAGCCGGGCCGACCAATATCACCTGGTCGAAACCCTGTTCCAATGCCAGCCGGGCAATGCGCCGGTGCTCTTCAGCGCCCGATTCGCCTAATTCCAGCATATCGCCGAGGATGGCGATTTTATGAGCGCCCTTCATCGCAGCCAGGTTCAAAATAGCCTGACGCATACTGTCGGGATTCGCGTTGTAAGCATCTAAAATCAGCGTGTGTTCGCCAAGGTGGACGAGTTGAGAGCGGTTGTTGGAGGGGACGTATTGTTCGATCGCAGCCTTGATTTTATGCGCGGGCACCTTGAAATATTTACCCAGCGCAATGGCCGTCATGATGTTGTTAAAATTGTAAGTACCAATCAGTCGGCTCATCACCTCCACCAACTCGCCCGATTCCGATAAAAAAGCGACCCTCACAAACGGATCGGCGGCCAGCAATTGGGTTTCGTAATATTCGTTAGAGGCGTCAGGAGCGTCACTTTTGGTGTAAAACAGCTTTTTGGGAACCGCGGCGGCCAGTTCCTCCAGAAAAGCTTCGTTTTTATTGATAAAAACCATGCCTTTATTTGCGGCTAAGTAGCGGTACAACTCCGATTTTCCTTTTTTGACCCCTTCTATCCCGCCAAACCCCTCCAGGTGCGCTTTCCCAATGTTCGTGATCAGCCCGTGCGTCGGCTCCGCGAGGTTACACAACAGCTCGATTTCCCCCTGGTGGTTGGCGCCCATTTCGATGACAGCAACTTCCGTTTGGGGTGGCATGGACAACAAGGTAAGGGGTAGCCCGATGTGGTTATTAAAATTCCCACGGGTAAAATGGGTGGGATAATGGCTGCTCAGCACCGCGCTAATCAATTCTTTGGTGGTGGTTTTCCCATTTGATCCGGTGATGGCAATGATTGGAATTTCAAATTGGCGGCGATGGTGCCTGCCCAATGCCTGCAAAGTCGCCAATGTATCTTCCACCAGCAGAAAACGCCCGTCGGTACAAATAGCCGGGTCGTCCACTACGGCGTAAGCGGCGCCATCCGCAAGCGCTTGCGCCGCAAATCGGTTGCCGTCGAAATTGTCGCCGCGAAGCGCAAAGAACAAAGCGCCTTGAGGCACATTGCGGGAGTCGGTTGTTACAACCGGGTGGTCGAGGTAGAGTTGGTAGAGCACCGGGATTTCCATGAAAATAGAATTAGCTGTGCGAAGATAGGATTCTTGGTTCAATAGTTGGGTGATGAATGCCTACTTCAAATCATACAAACTGCTCACCCCCGGAACGCGCGCTGTCGTGAAGCCTTCTGCAAATTCGAAACCAGCTTCCCGCCCGTAGATGCGTGCTTTAGCGGTCAATAATTCAAAAAAATCCTTGCCGGAAATCGGTGAATTAAGCTCTGCGGCGTATTCGGAGGCTTCGGGCACGTAAAATTGAGAGCGAAAAGCCCGCACCAATTCTAATTTACGCGCCATAAACGGGGTGATGTCTACCACAAAATCTGCCGGCAGGGTGTGATCCTGGATGTAGTGGTATACGGCAGCGGGACGCCAGCGCTCCTGCGATTTTCCCGACTCATCCAGCGTTTCAATTTTGGCAAGCCCGGCGTAGAAACAGGCGTCGGCGACAAGTTTTGCAGCCCTGCCGTGGTCGGGATGCCGGTCGCTGATGGCATTGGCAAGCACAATGTCGGGCTGATGAGTACGAATAACCTGTGCGATTTTGCGGATATTTTCCGGGGTGTATTGGAAAAAACCGTCTTCTATCCCTAAGTTTTTGCGAAAAGCAGCCCCCATCATTTCCGCAGCATGGGCGGCTTCCTGGTCGCGGATTGCCGCTGTGCCGCGCGTGCCGAGTTCTCCGCGCGTCAGGTCGAGCAAACCCACCGTTTTCCCCTGCGCAAGATGACTCAATAAAGTGCCACTGCAGCTCAGTTCCACATCGTCCGGGTGAACCCCAATGGCCAGGATGTCAATTTTCATGGTGCGTTATCAGGTTTTAGCAAGTTCATCGCTTGCGAATGATCTTTGCTTTTCCAGCGCTCAGGTTGTCCGTCCTGAAACGCTGCACATACACATTGCCAATACGGTCTAAAAAGGTAAGTTCAATGGAAAAATTCGGCGTGAGTCTTTCCTGCCCGGTTGCTTCCAGCAAAAGGCTGTAGCTTTTATCTTTATCCAATTCATGCCCGGCTAAAACATTTTTTACGGCCACGTCTAACCGCCCTTTGATCTGGATCCCCGTAAAGGTAATTGGCTCGCCGGCATTGCGCATTTTGAGGAAAGCATCGCGCCCAAGAGGGGCTATTTGAAAACCCTCCATCATCAGTTTGGGGGCAGCTAAGGCAAGTTTTCGCTTTTTTGACCGAGTGGAGGCAACGCGCCAAAGGATCAGCAATACCAAGACCATGCCGCCACCCGCCCAGTATTCCGGGGCAACCGTGGACGCCCAGGCGCGAACCTGTTCCCAATAAGCCTGTAAGGTGTCGGTCATTGATTCCATTGCACAAAAAAAGGCAATATCGCCGACAAGGCGAAGCATCCGCCGGAATTATTCAATTTTAAACTGCCGGATGAGGATAGCGCCACTTTCTTTAAGGTTGGAGCTGAGCACAATGATTTGTTCCCGAACGCCATCGTCAACGGAAACGGCTACCGTATTGGGGGGAATGTCGCCCAGGTCTTCTGCGTGGAGGATGAGGAAGTTATTTTCTTCTTTCAGCGTCACGGGGATGCTGTATTTGTACTTGGACACCCGGTGGCGGTTGACCAATTGTTCGCCGTTCAGAAAGACGGTGGCAACATCGCCGTCAACGGTGCCATTGTCCCATATTTTGATCCGGATATTCGGGTTTTTCACCTCCACCGTACTCATGATTTTGGCTTGCCGCTGCGTGGTGACTTCATACGCCTGAAAAGGCTGTTCGATGGTTTTGACAATACTCCGGGTAAGGATGGGTTTTTCCAACAGGATGGCGCCGGGCGCACAACGGCCTTCGGGCGGCGTATTGCCTTCAATATAGCCTTCCCACGCGCCTTCCAGCACATAACGGGAAGTTTCCTGACGCAGGCGCAGGCGGGAAGATTTGATGCACCATTTCCAGCGGGGGTCCGTTTTTTCAGTCAGGGCGCTTTCTTCCACAAGAATAGTGCTGTCAACAGGGGAAAAACTCCACTCTAAGCGGTGATGAGCGCTTCCGCCATTGTCTTCCGCAACGATCTGGGAAACGCCGCGGCCGTCCGCAGTTAACTGAATTTCATAGTAAAACCCGTGGTTGCGATCGGTTTGCGAAAGGATCCCCGTCCAGCGGCCGGCCATTGAAAAAATCGCTGTTTCTTCCGCAACCAATTCTTCCAATCCCGAGCGTTTCTTCAGCGAAATTTTCCCCGGGGCGCAACCGTCTGCCTTCCAGTCGCCTTCCAGCATAAGGGCATTATCTGCTACACTGAGTTCTAAAATGGCGTACTTCAGGCACCAGCGGGGTTTGTCGGGTTCCGTCTGCACGATTTCCTGCAAAATCAGTTTGCTGTCGTCCCAGGCGCCGGTGAGGTTGAAGCGGGCGGTGTTTTTACCATCAGGCGTATTCGAAAAGGCAGTGCCAAAAATGGCGTCCCCATCCTGTACAATATTGATTTGGTAGGTAAACACGCCGGGTTTCCCGTTTTGGGTGAGCGTGCCGGCCCATTCGCCTGACAAATTTTGCGCGCTTGTCTGCACGATTGAAAAAGCCAGCAAGCAACTGAGGATATAGCTTTTTTTGACCATAAAACCGTGAATGTGGGAAGAGATGACTCCGTAATCCATGTCTGTTGAAAATACCCTACTTCAACAAGATTTTAGCCCGGATTATTTCAAAAGTAAGAATTTTTTTGCGAGAGCAGCGTCGGAGCGTAAAATTTTATATATTTGTTGCCTCAATTAAGATGTAGCATGGCGCGTTAATCAGGTAAACCAAATACATGATCACTGCCCCTCCCCTAATAAATCAGCCGAATGAATCGTTCCGCATAGGTTAAGCAACTATCCGCAAAACACTCAAACTAAACGAACCCCGTTTAGTCCCCATTATGTTTTTCTTCCCAAAGACGAGTACATAAAGTCTGCACTTTCAGGAAATTGTCGGTCAAAACAGAACGAAAAGGTTTAAAGATTTACTTAAATCGGTTTTCGGTTGCCTGGCTGCTTCCAGTAGTTGGGCAATCTTTTTTTTTGAATATGGAAACAACACACCGCCTTTCCGTCAGAGAACTTCAAGTGTCCGACATCGCACACATTGCGGATTACTGGGCGCAGGCAAACCCGGATTACCTGCGTGGTATGGGCGCCGATCCGGAAAAACTACCAAGCCGGGAACAGTTTACGGCCATGTTGTCGGAGCAACTCACCCAGCCTTACGAGGCCAAAAAAGCCTATTGCACCATTTGGGAAGCGGATGGCCAGCCCATCGGGCATTGCAATGTCAATAAAATTGAGTTCGGCGAATCGGCCTATATGCACCTGCACTTGTGGGATAGGAGCATCCGGCAGCAGGGAATGGGGGTGGAATTAGTGAAAATGTCCCTGCCTTATTTTTTCAAAAACCTGCAATTGAAACGCTTGTTTTGCGAACCCTACGCGCTCAATCCGGCGCCGAACAAAACCCTGGAAAAAGTGGGGTTTGAATTGGTGAAGGAATACGTCACCACGCCCGGGCCGATTAATTTTGAGCAGCCGGTGAAGTTGTGGTGTATGACGAGGGAAGCTGACGTGTCGGACACCTCGAAGGTGTCCGACACGTCAGCTTCCCTCGTCACCGAAACACTCAAAACTCTCTTCCGCCGCGACCTCCTCCGCCTGAAACAGGAAATAGAAAGCTACCGCGAAGAACAAAACCTCTGGATCATAGACAAAGGCATCGCCAATTCCGCCGGCAACCTCTGCCTCCACCTTACCGGTAACCTCCGGGCGTTCATCGGCGCGCAACTCGGCCAAAGCGGCTACATCCGAAACCGCGACGCAGAGTTCTCTTTAAAAAACGTGCCACGTGCGGAACTGCTCGCCGGCATTGACGAAACCATCGCCGTCGTTGAACACACCCTCGATCAGCTCACCGAAGCCCAACTTCAGGAGGAATACCCACAGCAGGTATTCGGGCATCCCATGACGACCGGGTATTTTCTCATCCATTTGGCCACGCATTTGGGATATCATTTGGGGCAGGTGAATTATCATAGGCGATTGTTGGAGGGGTGAGGCATTGGGGTTTCAACCGATTATAATGCAGAAAAATTTTCAAAACCGAAACAAAAAACACATTTTACAGACGAATATTTAAAAGCTTGAATTACACACGGCCTTATTTTGCAATAAATTGATTGTCAATGACAAAACGAATCCTCCTCTTCGCCTTTGCTCTTGCTTCCTTTTTCACCACCGAAGCGCAGCGCACTAAAAAAGCCCAACCAACGCCTTCCCCGGCACCGGCAGCAGTAGCGCCCGACCTCAACGCCTTCTACAAACCCGTAAAATGGCGCAGCATCGGCCCCTTCCGCGGTGGCCGTTCGGTAGCCGCTTCCGGCGTTGTGGGCGACATCACCACCTACTACATGGGGACCACCGGCGGCGGCGTCTGGAAAACGGACGACCTGGGCGTTAGTTGGAAAAATATTTCGGATGGTTATTTCAAAACCGGCTCCGTAGGCGCCATTGCCGTCTCGGAAAGCGACCCGAATGTGGTCTACGTAGGCATGGGTGAACACGCGGTGCGCGGCGTGATGACCCACCACGGCGACGGCGTCTACAAATCCACCGATGCCGGCAAAACCTGGAAAAAAATGGGACTGGATTTGACGCAGCACATCGCTCGCATCGCCATCCATCCACAGGATCCGAACACGGTTTTTGTCGCCGCACAAGGCGCCCTATATGGGAAATCGCCCGAACGCGGCGTCTACAAATCCACCGACGGTGGCGCTACCTGGAAAAAAGTGCTGTACACCGACGACAAAAGCGGCTGCGTGGAACTGTCTATGGACATGAACAACCCGCGGATACTTTATGCCGCGATGAACGAATATGGCCGTCTGCCCTGGAAAGTGATCAGCGGCGGAGCGGGAAGCGGGTTGTACAAATCTGTTGACAGCGGTGAAACCTGGGAAAAAATCCAGGAGGGCCTGCCCAAAGAACTGGGCAAAATGGCCGTTGCCGTTTGCCGTTCCAACTCCGACCGCGTTTACGTGCTGGTTGAGAGCGATTCTGACAAAGAGCAGGGCGGTTTGTTTGTTTCTACCAACGCCGGCAAAAGCTGGTCGCGGGTATCGAGCGACCACCGGTTGGTTCAACGCGCCTGGTACTACATCGAGTTGTTCACCGACCCGAAAAACGAACACGCGATTTACGTGCTGAGCGCCCCCGCACTGCGCTCGCTTGACGGCGGCAGAACCTGGGAAGAAATCACCGGTACGCACGGCGACTACCACGACCTCTGGATCAACCCAAACAACCCGAAAAACATGGTCATCGCCAACGACGGCGGGGCGGCGATTTCGGTGAACCACGGCAAAACCTGGTCTGCCCAGGACAATATGCCGACCGCCCAACTCTACCGGATCAACGTGGACAACGGCTTCCCGTACCGCATTTACGCTGGTCAGCAGGACAACTCCTCGGTCGTCATCGCGAATCAGGAGTTTGGCAGCGGCGGCATCACCACGGAAAGCTGGACTTATTCCGCCGGCGGGGAAAGCGCTTTTTTGGCTTTCAATCCCGACGATCCGCGCTACGTGCTGGGCGGCAGTTACCTCGGCACCATCGAAGTGCTCGATACCAAAGCCAAAGCGGGCACCAACATCATGGCCGCGCCGATCCAGTATCTCGGTCGCGACGCCAAAGACATGAAATACCGCTACAACTGGAATGCCCCCATCATTTGGTCGAAACACGAGCCTGACACGTATTACCACGGCGCTCAAGTCCTGCTGCGCACCCGCGACATGGGGCGCACCTGGACGGAAGTTTCGCCCGACCTCACCCGCAATGAAAAAGAAAAACAGGGCAAAGGCGGCGGCCCTTACACCAACGAAGCTGTGGGCGCTGAAAACTACGGCACCCTGAGCTACGTGCTGGAATCGCCGCACGAAAAAGGCTTCATCTGGACCGGTAGCGACGACGGCCTCGTTCACTTGACGAAAGACGGCGGCGCTACCTGGCAAAACGTGACCCCGGCAGGGCTGGCCGAATGCCTGATCAACGCGATCGAAGTATCGCCGCATGACCCGGCCACAGCGTACATCGCCACCACGCGCTACAAATTCAACGACCATACGCCCGGCCTGTACAAAACCACCGATTACGGCAGAACCTGGACGAACATCAGCAGCGGCATTCCTTACGGCGCATTCACCCGTGTGGTGCGCGAAGACGATCAGCGCCGGAACCTGCTGTTTGCTGGCACCGAAACGGGGATTTATCTTTCATGGGATGGCGGTAAAAACTGGTCGCCTTTCCAACTGAATTTGCCCGTTACGCCCATCACCGACCTGCGGGTGCACCAGGGCGACCTCATTGCGGCTACTTCCGGCCGCTCGTTCTGGATTTTGGACGACCTGGCTTTGCTGCATCAGTATAAGCAGGAGACCCCTGGTTTTGCCCTGTTCCAACCCCAGGCGGCCATGTTGGTCAACGGCTCCAGCGAACTGAATGGTTCTGCGTCTGATATTGACGGAACCAACCTGGAGCAAGGCGTGAACCCGGCCACGGGCGTGGTGCTATATTACCACTTGCCCGAGCTAAAGCCTGCCGATGTGCTGATGCTGGAAATCCGGGACGCGCAGGGCAATTTCATCCGCAGTTACAGTTCCAAAGCCGATTCCACGTTCCAATCCTACGACGGCGGCCCTTCAGCCGAGCCTGTATTGAATAAAAACAAGGGCCTCAACCGCTTTGTCTGGAACCTGCGCTGCGCCACTGCGCCGGGCGTACCGGGTGTCTACATCGAAAGCAGCTACAGCGGCCACAAAGTACCGCCCGGCAAATACACCATCACGCTGAAAGCAGGCGACCAAACGGCGACCACTACCGTAGAAATCCTGCCCAACCCGCTCTACCCCACAGACACCAAAACCTACCAGGAATACCACGCGCTGATGAGCCGCTTGGAAGCAGAAGTGGCCAAAATGCACCGCATGGTGAATGCCCTGTACGCCAAACGCGAACAATTGGAAGGGCTCCTGAACACCCTGCCTACCGAAGAAAAATATAGCGCGCTGAAAAAGGACGGCCAAGCTTTGGTGCAACGCATGAAAGCCTGGGACGAAGACATGGTGCAGCGCAAATCCAAAGCCTACGACGACGTGGAAAACTTCCCGAACAAGTTCACGGCGAATTACCTGTTCATGATCAACCACAACGAAAGCGATATTCCGCGCATCAATCAACCTACATTAGACCGGTTGGCTGAGTTGACAGCGGAGTGGACGGCGCTGGAGGCCCGGGGTCGGGAGTTGCTGGATAAGGAGTTGCCGGGGATGAATCAACGGCTTTGGGAGTTGGGAGTTGGGGCGGTTTGGAAGGAGTAGGGTGGTTATTGGTTACTGGGGAATTGGTTATTGGTGGGGTTTGAGAAGCGATGATGATCCGTAGTTTTTTGATCGTTAACAAGTTAAAAGACTATATGCGTCGCACTATATCAGCGATTCCCGCTTAGAATAAAATTTGCAATATGATCAATATTTAGCAGAATGGTCTACGGCAGGTTGACCGTTTAGACCACCCAAACAGTGGAAAAATTCTGCCTCTTGCTCGATTCAAGCCTTACTTTTTGCCAAAGCGGGAATTGCTGGCACTATATAGGTTTTTGATCTTTGTACTTGACCTTGTTCTATTTCAACACAACGTAACAAAAAAATCTAACCTTAAAACCATGATGGCGGACACAAAAAACACTTAAGCTTATCGCCGAAAACAAGCGCATCTGCTCCCCTTTCCTCGATCTCGGCCTGACTGGAGGTGAGGGAGCAGGTATTTTTTCTAACGGAATCTTTGTAACTTTAGGCGTTGTTTAGAAACAAATAAATCGTCATGAAAGCAGTACAGCCGCCATTGTCTAATCTTCAAATAGAGTTGCTGAAAGTATTTTCCCGCAACGTATCTGACGAAGATATCCTTGAAATCAGACGCTTACTGACCCGCTACTTCGCCGACAAAGCCATAGAGGCTGCTAACAAAGTCTGGGACGAAAAAGGCTGGACAGATGAGGATGCGGAGCGGATGTTGCACACCCATATGCGGACGCCATACCAACAGCCAATCTCAAAAACGCAACATTGAAAATCGTACTCGACACCAATGTTTTGCTCATTTCCATCTCCAACCGTTCGCCTGTGCATTGGATTTTCAAGCGGTTCCTTGATGGAGAATATACCCTTTGTGTCACTACAGATATTTTGCTCGAATATGAGGAAATCCTGACCCGCCACATGGGCCCAACGATGGCAGATTTCGTACTGCAAGCCATCGAAAACGCCGTCAACACGGAATGGGTGACCAAATTCTTCCATTGGAACCTCATCACCGTTGACCCTGACGACAACAAGTTTGTGGATTGTGCCATTGCCGGCCAAGCCAAGTTCATAGTCACTGAAGACAAGCATTTTCAGATACTCAAGCAAGTTGATTTTCCCAAAGTCGAAGTGATTTCGGTAGTGCAATTCAAAACTGAACTTGGCTAACCCAGATGATCACACTGGATTATTGAAGCAATTGATGCTGCTTCCAGTGCTTGAACCATTTTATCTGGTCGGCGGCACTGAAGTTAATGTGAGGGATTATCAAATAAAGTAATTTTACTAATATTGCCTTGCTTTACGACATTCCCAAACAAGCTCTAAAACCCGGAACAATCATGTCTGCATTCCTCGGTGAACTCATCGGCACGGCCATCCTCATATTGCTTGGAAACGGCGTCGTTGCCAACGTCCTGCTCAAAGATTCCAAAGGCAACCACGGCGGCTGGATCGTCATCACGCTGGGCTGGGCGATGGCGGTATTTGTAGGGGTTTACGTTTCGGCAGCAAGCAGCGGGGCGCACCTCAATCCGGCAGTTTCCGTGGCTTTGGCTATAGCCGGGCAGTTTGCGTGGGCGGAAGTTCCTGCGTACGTAGCAGCGCAATTGCTCGGAGCCATGCTCGGTTCCAAACTCGTGTGGCTGGCGTATAAAAAACACTACGACGCCACCGACGATGCCGGACTCATTCAGGCGACTTTTTGCACGGCGCCGGCCATTTCAAACCCTTTTTATAATGTGGTTACAGAAGCCATTGGTACCTTTGTTTTGATTTTTGGGGTATTGCACATTGCAGCGCCGCAAGCCAGTCTCGGCGCGTTGGATGCCTTACCCGTTGCCCTGCTGGTATTGGCCATCGGCCTGAGTTTGGGCGGCCCAACGGGATATGCCATCAACCCGGCACGAGATCTGGGGCCCAGAATCGTACATGCGTTCCTGCCAATAAAAGGTAAATCTCATAGCAATTGGAAATACAGTTGGGTGCCCGTGGTGGGGCCATTGCTTGGGGGCGCAGTCGCTGCAGTGGTATTTGGAATGCTTTGAAGGGAAGGATTGATGATAGATGATTGATCAATGAGGATTGATGATGTGGAATGCTTACTCATTTCATGTTTGCGAGGTTTCTCCATCATCAATAAAAATTAGATTGTCTGTTCTTTAGAGTTTGAGAGCAAGGCATGCTTGACCCCAAAAACGGGAGTTTACTCGTGTAAATGACCGATTTTGGGGTCAAACATAACGCAGCTATCGGACTCTAAAGACAGACACTAAATACTTCTCCAATTTTACACTAAATTTGCAGCGTTTCAAAACTAACCAACCGCCAACAGGCGCAGCATCGTACTATGAAAATCAAAGTCGGCATTTTTTTTGGCGGCACCTCCCGCGAACGTGAAATCTCCTTCGCAGGTGGGCGCACGGTGTATGATAACCTCAATAAAGCGCTCTACGAACCCGTTCCCATTTTTGTAGACAGCCTGCGCAACTTTATTTTGCTCGACTGGCAGTACATCTACAAGGGCAGCATCCGCGATTTTTACCCGCCGGTGGATATGCTGCCACCGTCGCCGAACAATTTTCAGATCTATGTGGAAAGCCTCGGCCAGTTGAGTGCCCCCACGCAGGAAGCACTGATCGCGAAAGTCGGGCGCAAGCTCCAGCCATCTGAATTATCCAAACTCATAGACCTTGCTTTTTTAGCCCTGCATGGCGAATACGGCGAAGACGGCCAGCTCCAGCGAGAACTCGAAGCGTTGCGCATTCCATACACCGGCAGCGGGGTCAGTCCCAGCCAGCTTGGCATGGACAAAGCCGTTCAGAAAGCGATGATGCCGCAATATGGATTCGCCAGTCCGCCGATTATGGTACTCGACCGCGAAGTCTGGAAGCAGGCCCGGGTGGAAGAAATGTACAACCGCGCTATTCAAACCGTCGGGTTTCCAATTGTCATTCGCCCGGCAAACCAGGGGTCGTCCATCGGCGTATCCATCGTAGAAGAAGAAGGGGGATTGGAAGAGTTTGAAAATGCGGTGAACGGCGCGTTTTTCCGGGAAATTATCCCGGCAAGCGAATGGACAGACCGTGAAGCCTTCGAGCGGGTCGAATACGTACGCATGATCACCGACATCCGCGACGGCCTTGGTTTCCCGATGCTGGTAACTACCCCTCAGGAGCAGAAAGTAATTTACCACCCGGAAGCCCTTCTCCAATATTTGGACAGCACGGCGGAAGTCCTGCAACAGGAAGGCGGCGCGTATATCCTGGAAAGCCACGACGATGAAAGCCAGGTGCTCATTGAAGCATTTATCCACGGCAAAGAATTTTCCTGCATCGTCATCCGAAAAGAAGACAACAGTGCGGTAGCGCTGCCTCCGACAGAAATTGTCAAAGGCTCGGAAGTTTATGATTACCGCTCGAAATACCTGCCGGGGCTGTCGCGCAAAATAACGCCGATAGACTTAGCGGAGTCGGACATCAACGCGATCCGCGCTGAATGCGAACGGCTGTTTCACACGCTCGGCTTCCACGTATATGCACGCATTGACGGCTTCATCAAAGCCGACGGGAGTATTATTTTGAACGACCCGAATACGACCTCGGGCATGTTGCCCTCCTCTTTCTTTTTCCATCAGGCTGCTGAAATTGGGTTGAATCCTTCCCAGTTCCTGACCTATATTATTCGGGCTTCGCTGCAGGAACGATTGGCGGAGCAACCCGGTCAGGACAGCTTCCGAAAACTGATGGAACGCTTAGATGAGCAGATTTTAACCCTGCGGGCAACAGCTACCCAGCGCAAACGCATTGCTGTGATCATGGGCGGCTACTCCTTTGAACGCCACATTTCAGTAGAGAGCGGGCGCAATATTTTTGAAAAATTAGCCAGTTCCGATAAATACGAACCCATTCCGGTTTTCCTGAGCGGCGACGAAAAAAACTACGAACTCTGGCAGATCCCCATCAACCTGATGTTGAAGGATAATGCCGACGACATCCGCGATAAAATCCTGCACTGGAAACTCCACCCGGTTGTGGAAGCCATTAAAGTGCAATGTGCCGAAATCACCGGGAAGTATGCTTCGCGCGACGTGGTTTTTGCGCCTCAGCGCCTCAGTTTTGATGATTTAAAACAATCGGTGGACGGCGTTTTTGTGGCCCTGCACGGCAGGCCCGGCGAAGACGGTCAGGTGCAAATGCAATTGGATGCCAAAGGCATTCCCTACAACGGTTCCGGAGTGCGGTCGTCCAGCATTACGATAGACAAATTCCGCACCCTGCAAACGCTGAAGAAAAACGGCTTCCCCATCGCACAGCAATTGCTGGTAAAAAAAACGGAATACGAAGCCAATTCACAAGATTTTTTCAACCGCATTGAAACGATGTTCGGTTACCCGATGGTGGCCAAACCCGTGGACGACGGTTGCAGTTCAGCCGTAAAAGTCATTGACCACCGCGCTGAGCTTGAAGCGTATACGCGCCTGATTTTCCGACCTGAAGGGCAGGAAGGCGAAGAAGCGCGCCGGGTGTTGCACCTCAAACAAAAAGAAGAATTTCCGCGCAAGCAGGAAATCCTGTTCGAAAGCCTCGTGAAAGCCAACGGCGCTTCCCATTTTCTGGAAGTAACCGGCGGATTGCTCACGCATTTCAATGCCGACAGCACCCTCCGTTACGAAGTTTTTGAACCATCCGAGACGTTAGCCAGCGGGGAAGTATTGTCGTTGGAAGAAAAATTCTTAGCCGGCGAAGGGCAGAACATTACCCCCGCGAGATTTTCTAATGATCCCAAACGCTACGAAACCATTGCCGCACAGGTGAAAGCCTCGCTGGAAAAAGCGGCGCGCATCTTAGACATTCAGGGTTATGCGCGTATTGATGCTTTTGTGCGCATTTACGAAGACGACCGCGCGGAAACGGTGGTGATCGAAGCCAACTCATTGCCGGGCATGACGCCTGCAACCTGCATTTTTCACCAGGCTGCCATCAATGGGTACAAACCTTACGAGTTTATTGATCGAATCCTCGAATTTGGGTTTGAGAAAAAACTGCGCGAAAGCGGAAAACCCGTTATCCCGGTTGCCGCTACGCAAGCGCCCACAGACAGCATTCCGGAGCAATGGCTGACCAGCGTACAGGAAGCGCCGATGGCCGGTCCGGTAGAACAACCGGAATCGGAATTGCAGCCACAATCGGCTGCCGATGGCAACCTCTCATTGCCACAGTACGATCCCCTGCCGCAAAAACCTCCGACCTGGGAAAACATCACCTATGGCATCCGCACTATGGCGGGCAATGCAGCAGCTTTCTTAGGTTCTGCACCCTTCCTGACGAACCTCCTGGCGATGGTCGTATTCATCGGCGGAATTTTATTGGTGGTCACGTTGGGGCTGAATTGGTATACCCGGCATGGCGAATCGCTCCAGGTGCCCAATTATATTGGCATGGATATGCGGGAAGCTACCCGTAAAGCCAAAAGCATGAGCTTTTCCATTGTCATTATTGATTCAATTTTCGATCCTGACAAACGGGCTTACGAAATTTTCCAGCAGGATCCCAAACCATTTTCCCGCGTTAAAGAAAACCGGACCGTTTACCTGAGCATGTACAGCAGCACGCCGCCGGAGGTGACTTTGCCAAGTTTGGTGGGCAATTACGATTTTTATCAGTATGAAAAGAAGTTGCGCAGCATGAAGATCAGGGCGGAGATCAAAGAACGCCAGTTCGACAGCAAGCAACAGGAAAATACCATTTTGCACTTCTTTTACAACGACCGCAAGATTACGGACGAAGACCTGCGCCAGGGCGTCAAAATTCCGCAGGGCAGCGTGTTGCAATTCGTCGTCAGTGTGCGTCACACAGGCATGGTGCCCATTCCGGATATGGTTTGCAAAACCTACGAAGAAGCGGTATTCCTCATTAGTAGCATGAACCTGAATATTGGTACGATCTACGGCGAAGTGGCCGACCGCAGCACCGCCTATATCTGGAAACAGGAACCTGCGTACCTGCCCGACCAGATGTTGCGCATGGGCGAACAGGTCAGCCTCTATTTAGTGCAGGAACGCCCGGCGGATTGCCCGACGGAGGAGGCGCCGCCTGCTCCGCCCGTGGAGGATGGAACGGATTTTAATTAGTGTCTGGCTTTATAGTCCGATAGCTGCGTTGTATTTCGCCCCAAAATCGGTCATTTACGCGAGTAAACTCCCGTTTTTAGGGCGAAATACGCCTTGCTCTCGAACTCTAAAGAGCAGAAACCCGACTAAATGGTGTCTGTCTTATTGGCTCGATAGCTGCGGGAGAGTAGGTGAAGCCGCAGTTGTGTAAGCAACCGCGATACCGAGGAGCGTTGGTTGTGCATAGCAGCAGTGGATGAATTGATCACATGATGAATGAAAACGAATCAGCCCAACCATGATCGAAAATTACCATCATTGTCGTTTGGAGTCGCCATACAGCGCCCGGTCAGGCGGATCGGCTCGCTGTGGGTTGGGTTGCGGGTGAGGGCGCCTATTTTTGCCTTTTAGGTACCTTTGAGCCGGTTAATTAAGGATCAGAAGCCAAGTAAAACAATGTTTTTAGCTTGAAAAACAGGCAAAAATCAGCGGCGGGCCGAGGAGCCAACCTGAGGCCAGGATAAAGATCAAACCGTCAGTTTTCCTAGCTTTCAAACCTGAAAACCAGGGCGCATTATGGCGACAAGCCTTTTTGTCTACTTTTTGGGCTCAAAAAGTAGAAAGAAACCAGGAGCAATGACCATCCGGCTAAATTCCAGCAGAGCATTAAGCAAATGTACTGATAAAATATGCACAGCCAGCGCTCTCCGGTAAAGCGGTTACCTGTGATTAGCTCCGGATGAAATTCGGGGTATAAAGCGTAGTGTTTTATGCCTCATAACCCTGAAAGGGTTGAATTTTGCTACATGACTTAGTTGATAACTAAGCTTTTGTATTCAACCGCTTCGCGGTTACCTGTGGTTTATCGCTGCCTCCTTGCCACCGATTTCATCGGCGGTTATTCACATTCAATCCTTTCAGGATTGCTTTCACGACACTGATGCACAGCAACTCTTACCAGCTTCGGATTTTTGTTTCAATGGCCGTTGTAGAATACCCTTCAATAAACGGCAAACTCAGTACCTCTCCGCCATGTTCCAGCACCACTTCGGAACCAATGATCTGGTCGGGACGCCAGTCGCCGCCTTTCACCAAAACATCGGGGATCAACAATTCGATGAGTTCGAGCGGCGTATCGCCTTCAAAAAGCACGACCGCATCCACAAAAGCGAGCGAAGCCATTAGCATCGTGCGGGTAACTTCATCGTTGATGGGTCGGTTCGGGCCTTTCAGCCGGCGCACCGAATTGGCTGAATTCATCCCCACGATAAGCCGGTCTCCCAAATCGCGGGCTTCGGCTAAATAGTGCAGGTGGCCGTAGTGCAGGATGTCGAAGCAGCCATTGGTAAAAACGACCGTTTCGCCCGCATTTTTCCAGGCTTCGCAGTGTTGTTGAACCTGCGTCCAGTCCATTACTTTGGCGGCAACATCAGGAAGCGCTTCCATACGGTACATAATTTTTATTGATGACCGGCAGCAGCAGCATGGCCAGCAAGCCAAGTAAAATATTGCTGCCCAACTGCACGGAAAAGAACGAAATATTGGCCCAGGAAAAAGCATTGTCGCCGCTTACGCCATAAGCGGTCAGACCAATTTGCGCCAGCAGGTGAAACGTGCCCATTCCGCCCGGTGAAGGCACCACCATGCCCCAGGTGCCGAGCGTAAAAACCACCAACGCGACCGTTAGCGGCAAATGGGCTGTTGGGCCAAACGCTAAGAAACAAAAGTAGGTCATGACGAAAAACATCACCCAGATATTGATGCTGTGCAGGAGGAAAACCCAGGGCCGATCGAGTTGGCGAACGGTTTGAATGCCTTGCCAGAGTCCGGCAGCGAGCTTGGCTATTTTTTGGAACAGCATATTTTGCGCCAACCGGTTTCTAAACCTGTAGATTAAGGCAAACATTCCGGCGACAACGACTAACACCAATGTCAGGACTAAGCCATTGCTGGTCAGGTTATCCCAGAATCGCTGGAAATAAGGCCCCATCAGCGCCCAGAGTTTGTCAAATTCAAGCAGCAAGGCGAGCGCCGACATCACGAAGATGCTCAGGACATCCACCACGCGGTCTGCTACCACGGTGCCCATGACTTTTTCGGCAGGGATGCGTTCGTAGCGCGCCATTGTGCCCGCCCGGATCACCTCGCCTGCGCGGGGCAGACCAAGATTGGTGAAATAACCGATCATGATGGTCATAAAGCCGTTGATCAGGCGGGGACGGTAGCCTAAGGCGCCTAAAAGCATATTCCAGCGGATGGCCCGGCTGATGTTGCTGATGGCAAAAGCTACAATGACCAACAGGATCCACCAATAATTGACGATGCCGAAATCCGCAATCACCTTTTGAATGAGGCTGCAATCTTCGACCGGCACGTTTCTCAGCGCGCAATCTTCGCGGTAAGCAGCGTCCTGCTTGAGGTAAACATAGTAGAGAATACCTGCTCCAATGCTCAGGAAGAGCAAAAATTTAAACAGGTTCAGAAATCGCTTATTCAAAACAAAAAATTTTAGATCACAATCATCGCTGATTTCCAGCGGGCCACAAAGATAGCAGACTGCCTGTTCAAACGCGCGGAACCTTTCCAAGTTTTACGGGGCTGAAAAGTTTTTTTATTTTTTTAAACTTTTTGTTTGTTTTGTAAAAACACAATTTGTTTATTTGTGCATCAAAACACATACCCGATGTCAAAAATGAACAAAAATATCGTCCGCATCCAGCACGCCGCGCAGCGCAAGGTGCAGTCTTTCCGGCGCCAGGCGGAAGTTTATGTACACCGCTATTGGTTCCGGGCCTTTTTGTTGGGCTTGGCTTTGTTTCTGCTGGAAAGCAAAGATGTCAGCATCAACCTGAACCTTAATTCTGCACAAGCCAGCTTGTTTGGTGCTGCTCCGGAAGAAGCTTACTTCGAAGCTGAAGCAGAAACAACCAATGTTCCGAGGGCATTGAATACCTCCCTGCTGGGCAGCGGACAGGCGCCGGTAGAAAAAGAAAGTGCGCCGGTTTCAAAACCCGATCACAACTTAGCAAACACTTTCTCTAACCTGAGTTTTTCGGATTCAAAAGTCCCTTCGAAAGATCAGACGACAAAACGCCAGAAGCAATTGGCTTACGTAAAACGCTTTGCAGCAGTTGCGCAGACCGAAATGAAAAAATTTGGCATCCCGGCCAGCGTTACTCTGGCGCAGGGCTTGTTGGAAAGTAATGTGGGGGAAAGTTCTTTAGCTACCCGCAACAACAACCATTTTGGGATCAAATGTTTTTCCCGCAACTGCCGTCGGGGTCATTGCAGTAATTATACGGACGATTCGCACAAGGATTTTTTCCGCACGTACAAAAGTCCGTGGGAAAGCTACCGCGCACACAGCCTCATGCTTTACCACAACAAGCGTTACAAGCATTTATTCGACCTGAAAAGCCACGATTATAAGGGCTGGTCGTATGGTTTGAAAAAGGCGGGTTACGCCACCGATCCCAATTATGGGGAAAAAATCGCGGGGATGATTGAAGATTTAGATTTGCATCAATATGATAAATAAATGGTTGGTGCCGGGGGGCGGTGTAGGGGTAGAAAATTTTCTACCCCTACCATTCAACCAATCAATCCTTCATCTCCTTTTTTGCATTTTTCAAATGCGCATCCAAAAAGGTCAGGATTTTACTATAGCCCAATATTTCGTTTTCTTTTTTCACAAAACCGTGGCCTTCATCGGGAAAGATGACATAGTCTACCGTAACGCCGTTCTTTTTTACAGCCTCCACAATTTCATCCGATTCTACCTGCAATACGCGAGGGTCGTTGGCGCCCTGGAGCACCATGAGCGGTTTTTTGACCTGTTTGGCGTGAAAGAGCGGTGAAATTTGGTGTAACCTTACCGAATCTGCGCTGTAAGGATCGCCCATTTCGGTGTATAATGCTTTCTTGAAGGACTCCCAATACGGAGGAATGGACTTCAGGGTGCGCATCCAGTTGGTGACGCCAAAAATATTGACGCCCACTTCGAATTCGTCGGGTGCGAAGGTCAGGGCGGCCATCGTCATGTAGCCGCCGTAAGAACCGCCAATGATGCCGATTTTTTCAGCATCAATATAATTTTGTTCCTGTAGCCATTTTTTGCCCCAAACACAGTCTTTCAGGTCTTTGTCGCCGTGATTCCGGTCGTCCATTTTAAAGAAAGATTTGCCATAGCCGCTGCTGCCGCGGTTGTTGACGGCCAGAATCGCATAACCGTGGTTCACTAAGTACTGGGTGAGCGCGAAATACCCCAGCCGCGATTGCCCGCCGGGTCCGCCGTGTACCCACACTAAAGCGGGGACTTTCTGATCGGCTGAAGCGCCTTTTGGTTTGTAATAAATAGCCGGAATTTCTAATCCGTCGAAGGACTTGAATCGCACCACTTCTCCGGTAACCAATTCCTCCGGGGCAATTTCCGGATTGAGCGCATTGGTGAGTTTTTTCAGGTTGCCGTCTGCAAAGTTGTAGACATAGAGGTTGTTCGGTGAACTGGATGAGCCTACGGAAAGGCGCATCTTCGTTTCGTCCTGCGAAATCTCTACTGCTGCGATGTCTCCATCTTCAATGTCCGGAAAATCTACTTTTTTGCCGGTAGCATTTTCCAGCACCGTCAGGCTGTTTTTGCCGTCTTCGTTCACAGCAATGACTCTGTATTTTTCATTTTCGCTGTCGTAGGCGTACATCACATCCCAGTTGGTTTCAAACAAGGTGTTGCGGGCGCCTGTGGCGAGGTCGTACCGCACTAAGTACGCAAATTCCTGATCCACATCTGTGGTGTAGTCGAACGATTTGCCGTCAAGGCTAAAACCTTCCGGGGTGTAGTTTCCAGGTTTGGCGGGATCGGAAATTTCTTTTAGCGCTTTGGTCGCAACCGAGTAAATGAACATTTGATTTTCAGCGGTTGTGATGGTTTTGACCAGCGCGAGTAATTGACCGTCCGCACTCATGACGCTGACGTTCATCCCATCATTATTCTGGTAAACGAGTATCGGTTCCCAGGCGCCAATTTGCATTTTATAGACATCAAAAAACTGGGGATCGCGCTTATTGGACGCATAAAACAGTTGTGTTTTGTCTTTGCTCCAATTGATGAAGAACGTAACTTCCTCTTTGCCGGGAGTCAGATCGCGGGTCGTACCATCCGGGGATAGCAGGTAGAGGTGGTTGATTTCGTTACCGCCCTGATCAGCGGAATACAGGACGTCCGTAGTGCCGGGAACGTATCCTTCAGAAAAAAAAGATTCTTTGTCCGACGTAGTCAACTGGCGCTGTTCGCCGGAAACCACATCCACTTCATACAGGTTGTAAATGCCCGATTTGTTGCTGTGGAAAAGCAGTTTGGAGCCATCGGACGAAAAGGCGCCACCGCCAATATTTTCATTTTTATAAAACTGCTCAATACTGTATTGAACTGCCGGTTTTGGGGTTTCTTTTGGCGCGCAGGCCGATAAAAAACAAGCTAAGAAAAGGGAGAAGGAAAAGGCAAAAGTTTTACTCATGACTGTAAGAATTTAGGTGATTGTTTTAAGACGCCTGTCAAAGATAAGATATATCTGATCTTGAAACACGATGCATCGTTCAATCAAGTTATTGCACTACATTTGGAGAAGAAAAACGAAAAACGTATGCTGGAACATTGGTTGGAACAAGCGGCGCTTTCGCCCGAAGCCGCTGAGAAGATAAGGCGTTTTGAATCACAAAAGCCCTTTTCGCTGCATTGGGAATTAAAAACCCTGCTTTACCTCGGCGTGCTGCTGCTCAATGCCGGATTGGGTTACCTCATTTATGACAATATTGACCACATTGGCCACATGGCCATTATTGCGTTTATTGGCGTTATCAGTGCGGCTTGTTTTTGGTATGCATTCAAACACCGGAAGCCTTTTTCAACCGGGCCGATCGTCAGTGCGACGCCTTATTTCGACTACGTCCTGCTGCTGGGTTGCCTGATGTTTTTGGTGATGGAAGGGTACTTGCAATACCAGTACCAGCTTTTCGGCGAGCGTTACGGTTTGGCTACGTTCATTCCGATGGTGCTGTTTATGGTATTGGCCTATGTTTTCGACCATCGGGGTGTACTGTCGCTGGGCATCACGGCGCTGGCTTCCTGGGTAGGCATTACCCTGACGCCGCAGGATTTGCTGACAAAAAATGATTTCAACAGCCATACCATCACCAATACGGGCATTGCTTTCGGCGCTCTACTTTGCACCGTGACTTTTGTCAGCGAGCGCTTGGACATCAAAAAGCATTTTTCGCTCACCTACCTCAATTTTGGCGTACACATCGGCATGGTATCGTGCTTAGCGGGTATGATCGCGTTGGATTTATCCCTGATTTATTTTCCGATGCTGTGCCTTGCGGTTGGATTTTTTCTTTGGTATGCGCGCACCCGCGCTTCTTTTTATTTCCTTACCGTGGCGGTGTTGTACGGCTACGTTGGCATTACGTACCTGATCTTTAGTACAGCGAATGGCTACGATATTGAGTTTTATCTGTTCTATTTCCTGTTTTCCTGCATTGGGGTCATCCTCTTCCTGACCAATTACAAACGCTTCATCAAAAAAGTCGCGCCATGATTGCCTACAACCGCGAGTGGTTAGACGCCCTCCGCATCAGTGATACCGCCTATAGCTGGCACAAAAACGGGCTGCTTACCGCAGATGAACTGGAAGCGCTGGAAGTGCAAAAGCCCGTGCCCTTTTATTCGCCCAATCTTTTTATCCGCATTGGTCTGGGCATTTTTTGCCTGATCCTGATGTACGCGGCGATGGGGCTTTTTGCTTTAACCGGGATGCTCGATTCCGAAGCGGGCCTTACGGCTTTTGGCATTTTTTGGGCAGTCGTCTGGATCATTTTACTGGAACTCTGGATCATCCGCTCGCTGCGCCATTACGGCAGTGGCCTCGACGATATGATGCTTTATGTAGCCACTACAACCCTGATTGGGGGTTTGTACGCTTCTTTTCCCTCGTGGGCTGGCCCGCTGACTTATTGTTGGGTGGCTTTGCCTTTTTTGGTTGCCGGCAGCATTCGATACCTCGACCGGTTGATGGTTGCTGCTGCTTTTGGATGTAGCTTACTCATCCTGCTACTCACGATATACGAAATCCCCAAATTAGCGCTGTATCTCCTTCCGTTTTCCGGCATGGCGTTTACTGCGGCGGTCTGGTGGGGGTCGCGTTGGGCACAAAAGCGCTTGGCCTGGCGGCATTGGCATGGGTTGTTTGTGATCTTAGAGCTGCTTTGCCTGCCTGCTTTTTACGCCAGCGGCAATTATTGGGTGGTGCAGCAGGCGGGGCTGAGTTGGTTCAACCTGCCCCAACCGCCCATCAGCTGGTTTTTCTGGAGCTTCACGTTTGGCGTCCCTGTGTTGTATATCCTTATGGGGCTTCGCTTAAGAGATCGGCTGCTTTTAGACACCAGTATCTTTACGGTTGCTGCTGCGGTATTCACGTTCAGATTTTACCACCACGTTCTGCCTTTGGCCTGGGCCTGCACCATCATCGGCGCTTTCGTTTTTGTTGCTGCATATTTTTTCATCAGCTACCTGCGCAAAAATCCGGGCGCCTTCACTTATGAATCAAGTGCAGAAGCGGATTTGCTCCAGGAAATCGAAGAGCAGCTCATTGAGCAACTCATTGTTGCGCCAAGCGCTCCCAAACCGGAAGCCCCGAAAGAAACCTTCGGAGGTGGGGATTTTGGCGGCGGTGGCGCAGGCGGGGAGTATTGAAGATCAGTCCATTGTGATGGCTAAGGTGGCCATGCTCAGCTGCACATCTGCGGCTTCCAGCAAGCGCAGCCCGCAGGCTTCTAAGGTAGCGCCGGTGGTCAGCACGTCGTCTACCAGCAACACATGTTTGCCTTGGATGGCTTCCATATCGCCGATGGAGAAAGCCTGGGAGATATTGTCGAGCCGTTCCTCCCGCGATTTTTGGGTCTGGCTATCCGCGTACACCTTGCGCTGAAGTCCGTTGTGCAGCCAGGGTTTTTGCAGGGTTTCTGACAACCCCTGTGCAAAAAGGGCGCTTTGATTGTAGCCGCGCGCCCATTCTTTTTTGGGATGCAACGGCACTGGCACGATGACGTCTACTTGACTAAACAGGGGGCTTTCCCGCAACTCCGAGCCATACAGTTTGCCCATTTGAATGCCGATTTCCCGCTTGTTTTTGTATTTCAACCGGTGGATGAGTTGCTGCGTGCGGCTGCCTTTTGCAAAAAAGAACAAAGCGGCGCCAGCCTCCAAGGGCAATCGCCCCCAAAACCGCTCCGTAAACGGATTTTCTTTGTGCAAATGGAAATTCGTTTTCGGCAGTTTGTACAGGCAGGACACGCAGACGACATGGCCACGCGGCGGGGTGTTTCGCCCGCAAGCTGCGCAGATGTGGGGGTAGAAGAGGGAAAGGAGGTCTTTCCAGATGGTGTTGCGATTTTTCATTTCATTCCAACTTAGGGGCATGAGGGTAAGTGGTTAGGTGATGAGTTGTGTAACAAATATATTGCATTTCTTTAAAAAGGCAGGAAACACAGGTAGTATTATGCAAAGCTTTTGCGCGAGCGAGATTCTTTAAACTGCAATAAACCAATCCTAAATCGAGAAAATGGCCTAAATTTGTACTTAATTTTTTAGTAATGGCCAGAGACAAATTTCACGAAATTGTACGGATAGCTTTGGAGAAAGATGGCTGGACGATCACCCACGATCCCTACCCGCTACAACTGACACGTAGGAAACTGGGCATTGACCTCGGAGCGGAAAAATTGATTGCTGCTGTCCGGGAATCGGAAAAAATTGCTGTTGAGATAAAAAGTTTTCGCAATGATTCGTTCATGTATGATATGCATGAAGCATTAGGGCAATATTTGGTCTACCAGCCGTTTTTACAACGCAAAGAAGCTGGGCGGATGCTATTTCTTGCTGTTCCTCAACCTGTTTATGACGAGTATTTTATAGATGAAGACATAGAGTTCCTTTGTGAACAGTATGATCTTAAAATCGTTGTTTTTAATCCACAAACTGAACTCATCGTATTATGGAAAAAATAAAGCAATACCAGCAAATCATAGCCTCCACCTTGAAGGAGTATGCTACTTCCAACGTTCCCGGCATGGAAGACGAGGTGCTGCTTGATTTTGAAAACAATCATTTTCAATTGGTTACCGTGGGTTGGAATGAGGGCAAATACCTCTTTCTGCCGCTGTTTCATTTAGATATCAAACCAGATGGCAAGATATGGCTGATGGTCAACAACACTGATGTTCGGATAGCGGAAGTGCTGGTAACGAAAGGCGTACCCCGCATGGATATTGTACTTGGTTTTCAGCCACAGGCTATTAGGGAGTACTCGGATTATGCGGCGGCTTGAATGCGGGTGAAATCTATGGTTGGCTATCTTTAAGGATTCGATAGCATCTCAAGCAATATCATCGTTTTGACTTCGATGACTAACTGGTGAAATTCGGTTTGATTGGTTGGTTTTCCATCATAGTTCATTCAAGATTGAAGGATAGGGGCTTGAAGACAGGATGAGGCGGTGCATTTCGGACGAACGGAATACTCATAACAAGCGGTTCAATTCCATAAAACAGTGGCAATATTAACAATATAAGTCAGCCCAAAAAGCATTAAAAAACAGAAAATTACTACTCCAAGGAAAAATATGAGGGCAAATTTTTTTGGATACTTTTCCTTAAATTTATCATACGTATAGAAAAAAAAATGAGCCCAATAAGTGAAAGCAATAATAGACAAATAAGGTTCAATGAACCTCTTACCCACCAAGGAGCAAGACTTAATCCAACTTCCTCAGGGGGATAGGTAAATAATTTAATAGCCTTGACAAACAAATTATCATCTTTTGACCATTTTTCTGTTCTATAATTACTCCACAAAAGCCAAATCATAGTCAATATTAAGAGTTCCCCACCTATCCAGATGCCCCCATCCAACCACGATTTTGCCCTCTCCTTTCGGCGGACGAGGCGTTGTTTCTCGACTAATTGTGCGACAGTGGCACGGCGCTCATTTTCTTCACCTTCGCGTACGAGTCGGGCGGCTTCCTTTTCTTTTTTTTATGATCGAGGCGGGCGACTTCTTCGCGTTCGCGTTGTTGATGAGCGCGACGGTCGGCGTCAGCTTGTTCCTGTTTTTTTAAATCGTCAATTTTAGCTTGCACCTCTTCGGCATGGAAGATGAATCCTTTTTTCAAATACTCCTCAAAATCTTCACGGGAACGAGCAAGATTGAAGGTATTGTGGTCGGCTTCTTCTTTGGTGCGTTCACCACGAAGCTTCCTCGCTACCTTTTTCACTCCCTCCGCCACGCTCACCATCGCCTCGTCATGATCGCGCCAATGACTTGAAAAAATAGGCTGCGCTCCCGTTGGCAATGCCTGAAACTTGCTCACCTCAAAATCATCCTGCCAAACACAATGGCGAACAATGACCGGCACGACAACCGACTTACCTTCCTCGTGTCGCTCAAGTGCTTCTTTCAGTTCAGTCGTTTGAATGTACTCGGAAGCGAAAAAATGCTTGCTGATGAAGAGTAGAATAATGTCCGCGCTTTGTAATTGGGTTTTGATTTCCTTAT
>Ga0209573_1001805_pt1 | contig 30469 bp, 25 predicted proteins | sample TNRBio252014_DNA_FD_185870 | JGI IMG/M metagenome (GOLD analysis project Ga0209573, IMG submission 185870) | Wastewater treatment Type I Accumulibacter community from EBPR Bioreactor in Madison, WI, USA - TNR Reactor_6/25/2014_ DNA (SPAdes)... | ecosystem: Engineered > Bioreactor > EBPR >...
GGCGAATATCAACTACGACCCGTCGCACTTCCTTTTGCAGCAGCTCGACTATCTAGCCTTCATCGACATCTACCACGAGCGCATCAAGGCGTTTCACGTGAAGGACGCGGAGTTCAATCCGACCGGCCGGCAGGGCGTCTATTCCGGCTATCAGGGCTGGGTGCAGCGGGCCGGACGGTTCCGGTCTCTCGGTGACGGGCAAGTCGATTTCGGCGGCATCTTCTCCAAGCTGACGGAGCACAATTATGACAGTTGGGCGGTGCTTGAATGGGAGTGCTGCCTGAAACATCCGGAAGACGGCGCAGCCGAGGGAGCGCCATTCATCCAGCACCATATTATTCGGGTCACCGAAAAGGCGTTCGACGATTTTGCCGGCGCGAAGCCCGACAGAGCGGCGCTGCGCAAGGTCATGGGCTTCTAGGAGGCGGCGATGGTCAGCGGCAAGAAGATCGAATCCGGCACAGGCCCGATTCGCTACGGCATGGTGGGCGGCGGACAGGGCGCCTTCATTGGCGGCGTGCACCGCATCGCGGCGCGCATTGACGGCGAATACGAGCTTGTGGCGGGCGCGTTGTCGTCGGACCCTGAACGGGCCAGGGCGTCCGGTAAGGAACTCGGCATCGCCGATGACCGCAACTACGGCTCGTTTGCGGAGATGGCAAAAGCCGAGGCGGCGCGGCCCGATGGCATTGAGGTCGTGTCGATCGTGACGCCGAACCATATGCACTGGCCAGCCGCCAAGGCATTTCTGCAAGCGGGCATCCATGTCATCTGCGACAAGCCGATGACCTCCAATCTGGCCGACGCAAAGAAGCTGGCGGCGCTCGTGGAAAAGTCCGGCAAGCTGTTCATCCTGACCCACAATTACACCGGCTACCCGATGATGCGGCAGGCGCGTGAAATGGTGGCTGACGGGCTCCTCGGCGACATCCGGGTTGTTCAGGCCGAATATCCGCAGGACTGGCTGACGGAGGAGATCGAGAAAACCGGAGCCAAGCAGGCGGTATGGCGCACCGACCCGAAACAGTCCGGGGTCGGGGGCGCGACAGGCGACATCGGGACGCACGCCTACAATCTCGCGCGGTTCGTTTCGGGGCTGGAGCTGGACTCGCTGTCGGCAGACCTGTCGGCTTTTGGCGCGGGCCGGCAACTCGACGACAATATGAACGTGATGTTGCGCTTCAAAGCCAAAGGCAAGACGCCGGCTGCGCGCGGCATGATATGGGCGAGCCAGGTAGCGCCGGGCAATGAGAATGGCCTAAAGCTCAGGGTCTATGGCTCAAAGGGCGGGCTGGAATGGACGCAGGCTGACCCGAACTATCTCTGGTTCACTCCCTTCGGCAAACCGAAGCAGTTGATCACACGGGCCGGCGCCGGGGCTTCGCCTGTTGCGGCGCGCGTGTCGCGCGTCCCGTCGGGGCATCCGGAGGGCTATCTGGAAGGCTTCGCCACTATCTATACCGAGGCCGCCCGCGCCATTCGTGCGGCGCGTAAAAAGAGCGGCAAGGCCGACAAGGCGGTAATCTTCCCGACGGTGCAGGACGGCGTGGAAGGCGTCGCCTTCATCGAGGCCTGCGTGAAATCCTCCAAGAAGAACGCCGCCTGGACAAAGCTGTAACCGCCGAGCGGTCAAACAATGAACAATACAGGAACGAATGCATCATATCCATTTGACCGCTGACTTGTGATCAGTTAATAACTGACTTTCAGTCAGTTGACGTTTGGATATGTTGCAATGTTGTTCTCATATCGTTCCCTGGATCGGCAAGAACGCGCTGTCTTGGATCTCGTGTCCCAGATGCGGCACGATCTCCGATTCTTTGTTCAACAAGAGCCTCGCCGCTGGTCCGGACTATTGGCACGCATTACGCGCGCGCGCGCGCTGCGTGCATCCAACAGCATCGAGGGCATCAACGTATCCAATGAAGACGCGATGGCTGCCGTTGACAATGAAGAACCCGAAGATGCCGACAAGCCCACTTGGCAAGCGGTCGTTGGTTATCAATCTGCGATGGACTATATCCTGCAACGTTGCCGCGATGAGAATTTTCGGTTCAGCCGCGATGTCCTCCTCTCCGTCCATTTTATGATTTCACAGCATGACTTGAGAGCAAATCCCGGAAACTTTAGACGCGGTTGGGTAGGAGTCCGCAATTCGGCGACCGGCGAAATAGTCCACGAAGGCGTGGACCGAGAGCTTCTTGAGCCACTGGTGGATGAATTAGTTCAATACATCAACGATCCCGAAGTCGAGAGTCCTTTGCTGAAGGCGTCGATGGCGCATCTCAACATTGCAATGATGCATCCCTTTTCTGACGGAAACGGCCGGACAGCCCGTTGCATTCAGACCGCGGTACTCGCCAACGAAGGTATTGTCGCGCCCATATTTTCCAGTATCGAGGAGTACATCGGCAGAAACCAGCAGGAGTACTACGACGTACTGGCTGCAGTTGGTGGAGGAACATGGCGTCCCACCAATGACTGCAAGCCTTGGATTAGGTTCTGTATCCTCGGACACTACAGACAAGCCCAGACACTACTCCGAAGGACACGCGAGATGGAGCGTGTCTTTGCCGATTTGGAGACACTCGTCAAAAGGCATGGCCTCCCTGACAGAACGGCGCTTGGATTGCTCGAGGCCGCAGGTGGAGGAAGAATGCGAAATGCCAGTTATCGTGTTTCGGTCGATGTTTCGAACAATCTGGCCAGCAGAGACTTGAAGGCGCTCGTGGACGCAAAACTCATAATGCCTGAAGGTGAGCGGCGCGGACGCTACTACATCGCATCAGATGTAGTCCGGGCAATTCGAGAACGGCATCGAATGCCTCGAGGGCTTGAAGACCCGTTCGACTTGGTCGATCAAGGGCCAAATCAGGGCGAGCTATTTCAACCCTGATTGCTTGCGCTCTGTGAGACAACACCCCCTGCCGTCTGCAGGAGGCGTCCAAAGTCACGACTGTGTAATCTGAATCAGATGCCGGTCTTAGCCTTGATCCAGTCGAGATAGTTGGCGACGCGGGTGTAAACGCCATAAGCGTTGGCGTGGCCGCACGCGGCAGTGCCGTCCGAAGGGCCTTCACCCCAACTGACGACCCCAAGCTGCACCAAGCCGTCAGGACCTTCGGCAAAGAGCGGACCACCACTATCGCCGTTGCAGGCGTCGCGTTCGCCTGAGGTGGTGCCTGCGCAGATCATGTTCTGGGTCAGCGGATTAGTCATGTCCGGTTGAACCGCGCTAATCGCATCGGCGATGCCCTTGTCGGTAAAGCGCATGCGCTGCGACATTTCCTGGAGAGCGTATTTCAGATCGCTGGCGTAGATATCCTTAATGCCGGCATTGCAGGCGTCATTGGTGGCGAGTTCGATATCCGCCTCCATCAAGGCGTCCGGGAAGCTGCCATCTTCCATCATGCCCCAGCCGATGACCTTGACCTTGCCCTTGTCATCCGCCGGCGCCGCCGGCAGCTTGATGATAGGCGCCGTGGCGGGCTCCACCAATTTTAGAAGGCCGATATCGTTGTCGAAAGTCGTGTCGCTATAACCTTCATGCACAAAAACCTCAGCGACCTTGTAGCGTTTGCCCTCACCCAGATCGGTCGCTTCACTGAGCACTGTCACCGTGTCCGCCGGAATGGCTGCGCCGTAGTCGGAAAGGCAATGCGCCGCAGTCAGCACCCATTGCGGCGCAATCAACGAGCCGCCGCAAAATTGAGCATTGGGCTGGCTGCCCGGGCTTTCATCCAGCTTGCCGCTCGACAAAAGCGCCACCTGGAACGGGAACTCACCCTTGTTTGCCTGCTTGCCGCCAAAAACCCGATCCGCGCCGCCGGGATTCGCCTGCGCCTGCTTGGCGCGCGCGGCAGTGACGCGCTGCATGGGCGATGCCTCCGGTTTTGACTGGTCGGCAGACAACGCGATGGTCGCAGGCATGGCGAATATTGCGCCGGCAGCCGCAAGCATAAGGATTGATTGTCTTTTCACATCGTTCTCCCGAGAAAGTGATGGCGTGAATCTACGCCGATTGAGACCTATCGAGGGACACGACACAAGCCCCGCCGCACCCAACACAGCGAATTCTGACGACAATGTTGGAAACTTTTTGGCGAGCTTTGTACATTAAGGAGAAACACCGCACAAAAGCGGCGCACCCCACGAAACAATGGCCGAAACTTGCTCTCGGCATGGCGTTGGAGGATTTTTTTTCGCACCACGATCTGGACAAGATTTTTTATTCTTGATCCACTCCATTACGGGCCTTTGGGAGACTACCCTTATGAAATATGCAATTCGCAGCCTGGCTGCAGGACTTTTGATTTCGACTGCCTGGCTTGTCCCGGCGCAAGCCCAGATGGGCAAACCAACCGAAGGAAGCGGACAACTCAGCCGCGGCGCGTCGATGGAAACGCTTGCTCAACCCAAGCCGATTCCGGTTCCTAAACTCGACGAGTCAGCGCGCGCCGCCCCCACCACCGACCCCAAAAAGGCGGTTGAATCGTTGAGCGTGCTGACCCGCACGCGGGACGGCAAAGAGACACGCACGGCGCCCAGCGAAGCGCTTCGCAAGCTCATTATTGACGGCGTGAAACCACAAACACGCGCCGCCGGCGAGAAGTTGCCAGATCCGGCATTCGAAAGTGAGCGCCAGGTGTTCGGCGACGACGACCGCGTTCAGATCAAGAACACCAAGACCTTTCCGTTTACGACGATCGGCCTGATCCAGGGCAACACCAAGGATGGCGGAGTCGGCAGCTGCTCGGGCACGCTTATCGGCCCGCGCACGGTGCTGACTGCAGCGCATTGCGTCTATAACCATGAAGACAAGGACTGGCTGAAGGAGATTTTGTTCGCGCCGTCGATCAGCGGCATGGACAATATCCCGTTTGGCGTCTGGCCGGCCGAAAGCGCCAGCATCGTTGAAGGCTTTGTCACCAACTATCAGGGCTATTACGGCTCGGTGGTTCCATGGGATTTGGGCATCATCACGCTTGCCGATCCCATCGGCAGCGAACTTGGCTATCTCGGCTACGCCAATTTTGACAATCTTGGCGACTTCCAGGCCAACATTGTAGGCTATCCCGGCGACAAGCCGACCGCCACGATGTGGCGCGCCACTTGCAACGTCGTGACCGAGGCGATTGGCACCGACAATTTCCAGTATGACTGCGACACCTATCCAGGGTCGAGCGGCAGCTCCGTCTACGCTTTCGACAACTCGACCAAGGAACGCATCGTGGTGGGCGTAAATGTAGCCGAGAGCAAATCTGCAAATACCGCAGTTCGTCTCAACGCCGCCTATGTTGAATGGATCAACAGCCTGTGGAAATGATCCGCCGGGCAAAACAGGCTTGAATATACCCCCGGGAGCGCATTGCTGCTCCCGGTTACCGGCGACATGGCAGATTCCTCAATTTTGAAGGAGTGGACCTATGCGTATGAGCAACTGGATTGCAGCCAGCCTGGCTTTGACCATTGCGGCGCCGGCAGCCGCTGATATGGGAGCGCCGAGCAAAGGCTCCGGAACGCCTCCCCCTGGCCGGTCCATCAGTGACACAACTTTTCAGGGCGACGCCGCCCAGAAGCCGAAAATCGACGGAAGCAAAACCCGGGCAGCCCCGATGCAGGACCCGGCCAAAATTCTCAAATCGATGGGCGCAGTCAAACGTTCGCTTGGCGGCCTGGACCGCGCATTGCCGCCAAATCCGGCGCTGCTCGACCTGCTCAAGGAAGAACTCAATACTCCACCCGGCGACAGGGCGGCGGCTCCTGAAGAACCGGAAGGAGACGATCCCGCCTTCGCCAACGCTGATCGCACGATCTTCGGTAAAGATGACCGCATCCAGATCCAGAACAATTCGGAATACCCGTTTACGACTATCGGCTATCTACATGGCTCTTTCGGCGACACGCGGGCGGGTTGTTCCGGCACTCTTATCGGGCCACGGACGGTCCTGACGGCGGCGCGCTGTCTCTATGATCTGGAGCAGGACGTATGGCTGGATGATATTGTTTACCTGCCTGCTCTTAACGGCAGGATCAACAGCGCGCCATTTGGCGGCTTCGATGTTGAAGATGCAATAATCCCCAGTGGCTATATTGAGAATTTCCAAGGCGACTACGCCAATTCTTTTCCCTACGATATTGGCATCATGATCCTGAAGGATCCGATCGGCGACGATCTCGGCTATCTGGGCTACGGTCATTTTACCAATTTGAGCCGCTTCAAGGCCAATCTCGTCGTTCATCGAAGCGACGGCCCTGGCATCACGATGTGGCGTACATCGTGCAAGGTAGACCGAAAATTGGTGGAATCGTATTATTTTCAGCATCGCTGCGACTCTGAGGACTCCGGTGGCGGAACGACCTATCTCGTCGACAAGGATGGTGAACGTTACGTGACGGGAATCGACGTTGGCCAGAACGACGACTACAATGTCGTCCTGAGGATCGACAGCGCCTACAAGCAATGGATCGACGATCTGTGGCAGTAGACCCAAACCCGCAGATTGTTCAGGTCCAGAAATCCCACAAATCGGTCATCCAGGCAGGCCATGCGCTCTCGCGTTTTGCTTTTTCGGCGTTCAGAAAGCTTTCGAGCGGCTGTGCGTAGTTGGCCGAGCCAGTAGTGCGCTGGCGCGAAATATAGTCGGCAAAATAACTCCAGAACGAAGTTGCATAATCGGTAAAATAGTCATTTGCTATTGAGCGCTCACACAGGCCTGACAGGACACAGGCGCCAACGCGATTCAGGAAGTAGACCACTTTTTCGAATTTTGGTTCGAAGTCTGCAACCGGGCCGGCCGCCTCGGTAAAAACCTCATTGCCAATTTTCCTGAAGATGACCGCCTTTTGCTGATCCGTCATTTTGGGCGTGATCAGCGGCGCATATTTCTGCCCAAGGGCGACCAGCCGCTCGTTCAGCGCTTTTTGCGCGTCCTGATAGTCAGCCTGCTCCCAAAGAGCCACCAACTCCATCGTGCGTTCTATCCGCTTTTCCTGACGCGACACTGAATATTGATAGACCGAAAACGCGGCGCCGAAGACCAGCATCAGACGCAGCGCAAATCCGGACCAGGCGTAGAGCCACATCCGCCAATCTTTGTCGGTGAACGGATTGGCTTCCTTCTTGACGTCCTGCGGACTCGGGACCGGAAAAGGCTCAGCTATGGCGACGGCTGCGGCAGGTCCGGTAAGCGGCACCGTACGAGGCCCGGATACGGGGAGTTCGTCAGCGTCTGACTTTCCCCCGCCCGCCTTGGACATCAGCAGGCCGTCAGACTTATTCTCGCCGTGGGATCGAGAACGACGCCGGGTTCCTGGAGCTTCTTTTTGAGGCATTCAAGTTTGGTCTTTGAAACAACGAAGGTGACATCCGGCTCGTCGGTGGCGGCCTGGCCGGGCATTGGAAGCGACTTCACCACGCCACGGTCGGCAGGGCAAGCGCTCAGGTCAACGGCGACAGCCGGACCATCCTGAGCCGCGAGCTTGTCATATTCAGCCAGGAAACATCCCGCGAGATTTGCGTTGACGACAATCTCGCTGTCGCAAAGATCGCCGCAGGCGTCCTGCTGCGCGTGCGCTGGCGCAATGGCCAACACCATCGCCAGAGCAAGAGCGGCACGGCCAAGCTGTGCGGTGGAATATCGGCCCGATGCTCTAAACGTTTTCACGTCATCACCTATGATAGGAGAAGGTTATACAGCACGCAGCGCCCAACCGGCCAGATCCAATCACCGGATGAGCGCTACAGCAAGTGTCAGGCGCGCGGCTTGTTATGAACCGGGAACATCATCACCGCGCCGCCGCCGCCGCTATCATCCGATTCGTCCAGCAGCGCTGCGGCGCGCGATGCAGGCGCGCCCATGCCGATCTCGCCCAGCATCTGCCTCAAGTTTCCGCCGCCGCCGCCACTCTCACCGGCGCTGCGGGTAGCCGTCGGCACGCCGCCTTGTTCGAGATATTTCAGATCCTCAATGATGCTTTGCGCTGGCGCCGGGGTCAGGACCGCGATCATGCGTTCGGTGCCAAAACTGCCGTCGGTAAACTTGAACAGGCCTTTTTTCAGCACAGCCTGCGGCACCAGCCGTTCGACGACCAGCCGCTGAATCGAGTAGTCGCTGCCAATGTAGAGAATGTTGATGTCGACATTCTGGTTTGAGTCGTTTCTGGCCAGAATGTGAACCTGATCATCGGGATTGACGACAGGCACGGAAGCGACCTGAAGCGGCTGCATCTCGCCGGTCTCTTTCCGCTTGATCTGAAACTCGACATTGACGCGGGGCACGCTCGCCTCCATTGCCGAACCAACCCGCGCCAGACTGGTGGCGCGGAAAATCTTTTCCAGATTTTCGGCGGTCGCAGCCGTCAGCTTTTCTCTGGTTGCGGGGTCGACTACGATGCGCGGCGGAAGCTCGGAGCCATTCGTCTCGATGTCGCCGGACGCTGACAGGAACCATACGGCTGGATCAGAACCGCCGGCCGATGTCGGACCCACGATGGCGTTCTCGCGCATGACCGCCAGACGAATGTCGGCCTCCTTGCCAGCGTCGACCAGCTTGACGTTAAAGCGCTTGTCCTTGGCGGTTGTGACTGCGTCGAGGACCTCGTTGACGAGTGCAGCCTCGCTGTCCAGGTCTCCGTCCACCGTCGGGCGCGCTACTGTCAGTTCAAAGTCGACGGCGACATCGGTCAGGCGGGCAAAGGCGTTCGGCGGCAGCGCATCGAGCGCCAGCGCCGGCTTGTCGCCCACCGCGACCGGGCGCACCTTGCTGGTCAGGTTCTGTGCGGCAATCACTTCCACATAGCCGGCGGCCTCATTGTCTTCGGCAGCAGCCGATTTGACGACGGCAAGCCGCGATCCCTGCGTCACGCCCTGGAGCAGGCCTGCGGGAATAGTGATTGCGCCATCGGCGACAGCAAGCGGCCATTGCAACACGCGGGCGGTCGCCTCACTGCCAAAAACGCGCGCGTCGAGTTCGCCTTCAAATAGCGGCGTCGGTTTTTGAAGACCGCCCGCCGCATATTGCTGCAGAACCGACTGACCGAGCTGGCGGTAGGTCATGTTCGGATTCTTGGCGAGTTCAGAGAAAATCGTGAAAGTGAACAGGCCGTAAGAAACCGCCCCTTCAACGCCTCTGGGGAGCGGCATTTCCGGCGTGGTCTCGACCGTCTGGGCCGCATAGAAGGCGACCAGCTTGCCCTGATCAATGGCTTCGGCGCCGGTCGAGCCGGTGTCCTTGCCAAACGGCATGGGCGGCTTTGGCTGTTCGGTCCCGGCGCTGCGGGTTCCGCCGCCGGCCGCCAGGGCGGCCTTCTCGGCAGCCTCAAGGCGCTCTTTCGGGATGCCGAGATCTTCCGGCTTGACCTGACGTTGCACCATCAGTCCATCATTGATGGCGGCGGCGCGCGTGGCCGTACCGGAATGGCAGGCGTCGATGACACACCAGACAAAGGCGCCCTTGTCGCGTATTGCCGCAATCGCCTTGCCAAGTTCATCGTCGATCAGCGCATTTGGCACGCGGCCTGAATCGTCAGCCCATTTGGCGACGTCATTGGGTAGAAATATCTGGTCGAATCCGGTTGTTTCAGAATCGGCGACCAGCGCCGGCTGATAGGCGCCGTGGCCGGAAAAGTGCAGATAGACATAGTCGCCGCGCACGGCCTTTTCGGCGATGCCGGCCAGCCGGGCGAGAATTTCGTCATGCGCCGGGCCGGCATTTGCGCCTTCGAGATTATCCGCCAGGATTGATACGTTCTCTGGCTTGAAAACGACCGGCGCGCTTTTGGTCAGATAATCGCGCACATATTCGGCGTCATGGTTCGGGCCAACCAGATCATTGGACCGCGACAAGTTCGGATAGGCGGTGCAGGCGACCAAAAGCGCGTGATTGGTGCGCTCTGTGGCGGCCAGCGCAATACCAGGCCGCATCGACGCAGCCACGCCAAAGGCCGACACGCCCACGAGCAAACCTCGACGGGTAATATTTATCATTGCAGAACTCCCAAACCCCAATTCTTGCCTGCCAGACTACCTAGTTTCAATTCTGGCGGCAATTTGTTGGTCGCTCGGCGTTCAACACAATGTGAGCAGGCCAACCGTCAATGCGCCTCGTCCCAGTTGGCGGCGGCGCGGGCGTCGACCTGCAGCGGAACCTTGAGCGCGACGGCCGGCAAGGCGGCCTGTTCCATAACCGCGCGCACCACCGGGATGGTGGCCTCAACCTCTGCGTCGGGCGCCTCGAAAATCAGTTCATCGTGAACCTGCAACAACATGCGGGCCGAGAGTTTTGACCCGGTCAGCGCGTCATCGATGCGGACCATGGCGCGGCGAATAATATCAGCCGCAGTACCCTGCAGACGGGCATTTGTCGCAGCACGTTCATTAAAGGCGCGAACCGAAGGGTTGGAGGCGCGGATTTCCGGATAATGCACCCGGCGTCCGAAGATCGTCTGGACATAACCATGTTCGCGCGCGAATTCCTTGGTGGATTCGATGTAGTCGCGGATGCCGGGAAAGCGCTCAAAATATTTCTTGATGTAGTCTGACGCCTCTTCCCGCGAGATCGAAAGCTGGTTGGCCAAGCCAAATGCGGAAATGCCATAGATAATGCCAAAATTGATCGCCTTGGCTCGGCGGCGGATTTCGGCCGGCATGCCTTCGATCGGAACCGAAAACATCTCCGAGGCGGTGGCTGCATGAATATCACGGCCATCGGCGAAAGCCTGACGCAGTTGAGGTATGTCGGCGACATGCGCCAGCACGCGCAGCTCGATCTGGGAGTAGTCCGCCGACACCAGCTTGTAACCCTTGCCGGCAATAAAGGCGGTTCTGATCTTGCGGCCTTCCGCGGTGCGAACCGGGATGTTTTGCAAATTGGGCTCGACCGAAGACAGGCGGCCCGTGGTGGTCGACGCCAGAGAATAGGAGGTGTGAACGCGGTGGGTATTGGGATTCACGTATCCCGGCAGCGCATCCGTATAGGTGGATTTCAACTTGGTGAGCTGGCGCCAGTCAACAATCTTGCGCGGCAGATCATGGCCCTCCGCAGCAAGCTCCTCAAGCACCTGCGCCGAAGTTGACCACTGGCCGGTCTTGGTCTTCGAGCCACCTGGCAGACCCATGCGGCCAAACAGGATGTCGCCCAGCTGTTTTGGCGAGCCTATGTTGAACTGCTCGCCTGCAATCTCATAGATTTCCGCCTCAAGGCGGGCGGCGCCCTGCGCCAGATCGCCCGAAAGCCGCGACAATATCTGCCGGTCGATGGAGACGCCGCGCTGCTCCATATGCGCCAGAACCGGCACAAGGGGCCTTTCAAGCCGCTCGTAAATTGACACGAGGCCCTTGGCGACAATCTGGGCCTTGAGGACCTGCCACAGGCGCAGCGCTATGTCCGCCCGTTCGGCGGCATAGCCGGTAGCCGCATCGAACTGAAGCTGTTCGAAGCCGATGCGAGCGCTGCCGGTGATCTCCTTCAGCGTCGCCGGCTTGCGGCCCAGCCAGCGGTCAGAGACATGACCCATGTCGTGTGTCGACGAAGCGCCCCCCTCGATAACATAGGACAGCAGCATCGGGTCATCAAACGATGCGATATCGACGCCGTGGCGAGCGTATACGATGATTTCGGTCTTGATGTTGTGCGCCACTTTGAGAACGGACTTGTCTTCAAACAACGGCTTGAGCAGGGCCAATGCGTCGCGGATGGCGATCTGCCCCTCGAGAACACCACCGCCCAGGAGGTCAGCAGCGCCCGACCGATGCGCCAGCGGGACGTAAGCTGCGACACCAGGCTTAACCGCGATTGCTACGCCGACAATATCGGCCTGCATCGGGTCCGCTGAGCTCAGCTGGGTATCGATTGCGACGCTGCCGGCTTCCCGCGCCTTGGCAATCCAGTCGGCCAGTATTTGCGGGTCGTGGATACTGAGATAGGCGCTTGCGTCGAACGCAGCGTTGCCCGCCTTTTCGGCCAGCGACGCCGCCAGTTGGGCAGGCGTCGGCGTACCCGCGTCTGCCGTCGCTTGCAGTTTGCTTGCAGCCTCAGGCTTGCGGTTCGGACGTTCCGCCGCGGCAACCGGGAACCCCACATCCGGGCCGTGGGCGTCGGCCATATCGACCTTGACATGCGCCGCTTCGATTGCGCCGGCGTCTGCCTCCGTTGCTTCCGCCACGCGCCGCGTCAGCGTCGTGAACTCCATCGCCTTGGTAAAGGCAATCAGTTTGGGACCATCCGGCGGCTGTAAAGCAAAGTCGTCCAACCCCTCCCCGGCAGCCGGAGTGATGTCATTCTTCAAACGCACCAGTTCGCGGGAGATCCGGGCGGCTTCGGCATTTGCGATGATCGTCTCGCGGCGCTTCTCCTGCTTGATTTCACCTGCCCTGGCCAGCAGCGTGTCAAGATCGCCAAATGTTTCCAGCAGCTGCGCCGCCGTCTTGGGGCCGATGCCAGGCACGCCGGGCACATTGTCGACCGAGTCTCCAGTGAGCGCCTGCAGGTCGATCATCTTGCCGGGGTAGACGCCCCATTTCTCAAAAACTTCAGGCTCGTGGATCTGCTTGTCCTTCATCGGGTCGTACATTGCGACCGAAGGAGTCACCAACTGCATCAGATCCTTGTCGGAGGAAATGATGGTGGTTTGAGCGCCAGCCTCGCTCGCCAGCCGCGCATAGGTGGCGATCAGATCATCCGCCTCGAACCCTTCCATCTCAACGCAGGGCAGCGAAAAGGCGCGCGTTGCCTCACGGATCAGGCCAAATTGCGGAATCAGGTCTTCCGGCGGCGCCGAGCGGTTGGCCTTGTATTGCGGGTAGAGTTCGCTGCGAAACGTCTTGGACGAATAGTCGAAGATGACGGCGAAATGCGTCGGGGTAACGCCGACATTGGTGTCGCGCGCATCTTGCATGAGCTTCCACACCATATTGCAGAAGCCCAGCACTGCGCCGACCGGCAGTCCGTCAGACTTGCGGTTAAGCGGAGGCAGGGCATGGTAAGCGCGGAAAATATAACCCGAGCCGTCTACGAGGAAGAGATGATCGCCTGATTTCATGGCCGGCATGGGTAGCGCGCCGGACGCCAGGTGTCCATCAAACAACGCCGTTGGGCCGGTGTATCCTGCCAAGCAGGCATCACGAAAGAAATCGAGCGATCCAGCCTCACAGCCATGTTACATCGTTGTAATCTTCGCGCCCTTGAATCGCCATTATCCGCCACCCAAATAGGGGCCATCGACGGTGAAACGTCGCGTCCGGCGCAAGGCCCGTCCCCCGCCTATTCCGGACGTTTGCGGCAGCCTTATCCCCCTCTCCAGGCTGCCGCAAAGAACAGTAAACGCCGCCGTGGCACGTCCCCTCCGCCACGGCGGCATTTTTTTGCCCTGACACTCCCCGCAGAAACCGGGAACTACGGCCGGCAGTCTTGCGCCGCAGCTGGCGGGGCTTCCCGTTTTGCCGCCTTGCGATTACGGTGCGGCGCAAATCAGGGACAATTTCCGTATGTTTGAACTCGATCCAGTTCTCGACCATATCGACAATTCGCTTGACGCCAGTCTGGAACGGCTGTTCAGCCTGCTGCGCATCAAATCGATCTCCACCGATCCTGACTTCAAGAACGACGTGCGTAAAGCCGCCCAGTGGCTGGTTGCCGACCTCGAAAGGATTGGCTTTGAAGCCAGCGTGCGCGACACGCCGGGCCACCCGATGGTCGTTGCGCATCATCGCGGCCCCCACGCAGACGCGCCGCATGTGCTGTTTTATGGCCATTATGACGTGCAGCCGGTCGATCCGCTGGAATTGTGGACCGACGACCCCTTCAATCCGGTGATCAAGGCGGGCGAGAGCGGCGGCAAGATCATCACCGGCCGCGGATCGGCTGATGACAAGGGGCAGTTGATGACTTTTGTCGAGGCGTGCCGCGCCTACAAGGTTGTGCACGGGCAGTTGCCCTGTCGCGTCACCATCCTGTTTGAAGGCGAGGAAGAATCAGGCTCGCCGTCGCTCAAGCCGTTTCTGGAGGCCAATGCGAACGAACTGAGAGCCGATTTTGCTCTGGTTTGCGATACCGGCATGTGGGACGAGGAGACTCCGGCGATCTGCATCGGATTGCGCGGCGTGGTCGCCGAAGAAGTCGTCGTCAAGGCGGCCAATCGCGACCTGCATTCGGGCGAGTATGGCGGAGCGGCCGCCAATCCAATCCGCGTGCTGGCCAAAATCCTGGCCGACATGCATGACGAGACGGGCCGCGTCACGATTCCGGGCTTCTATGACGGCGTCGAAGAAACACCCAGGCAGATTTTGGAGGCCTGGGAGGGGCTGGGCGAGACGCCAGAAAGCTTCCTAGGCCCGATCGGGCTGTCGATCCCGTCCGGCGAAAACGGCCGTTCGGTGCTTGAACTAACCTGGGCGCGGCCAACCGCCGAGTTTAACGGCGTAACGGGCGGCTATACGGGCAAGGGATTCAAAACCGTGATCCCAGCAGAAGCATCGGCCAAAGTATCGTTCCGGCTGGTCCACAAGCAGGATCCGGGCAAGATCCGCGATGCATTCCGGACCTTTGTAAGGGAACGCATCCCCGCCGACTGCTCGGTCGAGTTCCACGGGCATGGCGGCTCGCCTGCGATCCAGCTACCCTATGACGCGCCCTTCCTGACCGCAGCCAAAGACGCGCTTTCGGATGAATGGCCCAAACCGGCAATCCTGGTCGCCAGCGGCGGATCGATCCCGGTGGTTGGCGATTTTCAGACCTATTTGGGCATGGGCTCGCTGCTGGTCGGCTTCGGCCTTTCGGATGATCGCATCCACTCGCCCAATGAAAAATACAATCTGGAATCCTTCCACCGCGGACAGCGCAGCTGGGCGCGCATCCTGCAAGCACTGGCCGGCCGGAGGGCCGCATGAGCAATACAACAATTCGCTTTCACAAGAACGACCTGCCGGACCTCAAGCATTATGATGTCGAGGCGGTAGCGATCGACACCGAGACGCTGGGGCTGAACCCTCTGCGGGACCGACTCTGCGTCGTGCAACTGTCACCGGGCGACGGGTCAGCGGACATTGTCCAGATCGCGGCAGGCCAGAAACGCGCGCCGAACCTCACCGCACTTTTGCGCAACCGCAAGATCACAAAAATCTTCCACTATGGCCGCTTCGATCTGGGCGTGATGTTCCATGCCTTCGGCGTCATGGCGGAACCGGTGTTCTGCACCAAGATCGCCTCGCGTCTTGTGCGCACCTACACCGACCGTCACGGTCTGAAGGACCTGACCAACGAGATGCTGGGCGTTACGCTCTCAAAGGTCCAGCAATCGTCCGACTGGGGCGCTGATGTTCTTTCGCCAGAACAGCTCGACTATGCGGCCTCGGATGTGCTGTACCTGCACAGGCTGCGCGACGCGCTGACGGAGCGGCTTGAGCGTGACGGAAGGCTGAAAGAGGCCGAAGCCTGCTTCCGGTTTCTGCCGGCGCGCGCGCGCCTTGATCTGATGGGTTGGGACGAGCAGGATATATTCGCACACAGCTGATTTTTGCATTCAGGAACGGTTCATCTTCAAGGGCGTTAATGACGGCCTGTCGGCTCGCGTTGTATTCGGGCCGGTTTCAACGAGGGTTCAATGCGCAAGCGCCTGCCTATATCCACAGCGCCTCATGACGGCAAAAAGATAACCGTCTACTGGATCGATGCGGACGGTCAGGAAAACGAGTCCATCGCCCAATATCGCTCGCTCGACAGACTGAAGGCCACCGGTGGTGATTGGGATGAAACCGATGCGGGTTGGTGGGCGTTTATTGACGGGTCGACGCAAAAAAAGATCGAACCGCAAGGCTGGTCGCCATCGGGCGGGGATGACGACGAGTAGATCGGCAAAGCACTGATTTTTCTCCTGTTTCCTGCACATCAACGAGGAATGAAATGTTGAACATGCTGAAGACCGCCGGTTTGGCGGCTGTGATTACTGTCGGCGCCATGATGGCGTTTGGCGCGCCGGCTCAAGCCCAGAGCAATGGCAGCTACCGCAATGACGGCGCAACGCTTGAATTCTTTATCGGCCCCGGCGGCGTCAGGGTTCGCGCCAGCGATTTTTGCCAGCGCAATCCTGGCTATGGCGAGTGCCGCAACTACAATCGCGGCGGGGACCGCAATGGCTGGGACAACCGCAATGACCGTAGCGGTCGTGATCGCAATGGCCGCGATCGCAACGACCGAGACCGCTGGGATGGCCGGCGCAGCGACAATAGCCGCTATGAGCGCAGTATTTGCAGCCCCGAAGAAGCTGTGACAAAGGCGCGTCGCTTGGGCATACGCAATGCCCGCGTCGTGGATGTCGACCGCCGCACCATTGATGTCGCCGGCCGCCGCTATGGCGAGCGGGTGATCATTACCTTTGGCCGCAACGGCAACTGTCCTATCGTCGGCTACTGATATTCCAGGCCACGCATTTGAGGCCGCCGCAGGTGCGGCGGCCCCAAGCATTCACAGGCGATAGGCGACAGCTCAAAAAATTGCAGCCGTAAACATCATGTCGCGGCGGGAGAGGGCCAGATCGTCAGCACAGCGTTCGACAAGCGCCCCCTGACCGGGACTTTGTCTTGATGTCTTGATCCCTGTTATCCGAAAACAGTCCGAGCGTGTGTTGCGCTGGTTCAGCGCGTGCCGCGTCTAACGACCGCCGGCCATGCACCGGGTTGTGCCGTCGGAGCACGGCGTGCTCGGGCTGAAACCCTTTGTCATTAGAGCGACTTCCGCGAAAGCGAAGGCGAAGCCACCCAAGAGAAGGCAAACAATGATTAGCCTGACACCCATGCCAGTCGCCGCCATTCTGTCGTCCCCTGCCGTTACGGAAACTTCGCATGTGCGCGTTTCCTGATTGTTAAGCTGACCTTTAACCTTGGCGTGATGTCGTGCGCAACCCGACGGCAAGGATTTCCCCCTGATCTGCGGCAGCGTCCTTAACCCCCCTTAAACGGGCCGCATTTAGGCTCCAGTCGCAACGCTGCAACTCGAATTGCGTGCGAGCAGGACAGAAATGGCAAGAAACCAGCGGAACGGGCGCGTCGAGCCGTCATTCGACCAGCCGGGCAAACGCCAGCGATCCGCCGGACTGGCCGTCGGTGAAGAGGATCGGGTTGTGCCGTCCAACCGAAAGAAGCGTTCATCCCGAAAACCGCGCGCCAGTCGCCCGCGGCGCAGCCGGGCCGGGCTGTTCGGCCGGTTGATCTACTGGTGTTTCGTTCTGGCGCTGTGGGCGGGAATCGGGGCCGCCGGCCTTGTATTGTATTATGGCGCCAAAATGCCGAGCGCGACTACATGGACGATCCCCGACCGGCCGCCCAACGTCAAGATCGTCTCGGCTGACGGCCAGTTGCTGGCCAATCGCGGCATGACAGGCGGCGAAGCCGTCGGGCTGCACGAGATGTCGCCCTATATCCCTCAGGCGGTCATCGCCATTGAAGACCGGAGGTTCTATTCACATTTCGGCGTCGATCCGCTCGGCCTGGGCCGCGCCATGATTTCCAACGCATTGGCGGGACGCATGGTCCAGGGCGGCTCGACGCTGACGCAGCAGCTCGCCAAAAACCTGTTTCTCAAACCTGACCGCACGATTGAGCGCAAGGTGCAGGAAGTGCTGATGGCGCTGTGGCTCGAGCAGAAACACTCAAAAGAGCAGATCCTCGAAATGTATCTCAACCGCGTCTATTTCGGCTCCGGCGCATATGGGGTTGAGGCGGCGTCCAGGCGCTATTTCGGCAAGTCCGCCAAGAATGTGACGCTGCCGGAAGCCGCGCTGCTGGCCGGTCTCCTGAAGGCTCCGTCGAGACTTTCGCCAGCGCGCGACCCGAAGGCCGCCAATGCGCGCGCCGATCTGGTGCTCGCCGCCATGCGCGAACAGGGGATGATCGGAAAAAATGAATTCGCCATCGCGATAAAAGCGCCGGCGACGCGCGCCGCAGCCTACTGGACCGGCTCGGAAAACTATGTCGCCGACCGGATCATGGAGGAGCTGCCCGACCTGATCGGCGAGGCGGACAGTGACGTTATCGTTGACACAACTGTCGACCTCAACCTCCAGAAACTGGCGGAAGACTCGATCCGCTCGCTGATCCGCAAGGACGGCGCCAAGCTGCATGTCAGCCAGGGCGCGCTGGTCTCCATCGACAATATTGGCGCGGTGCGCGCCATGGTCGGCGGGTATGATTACGCCAACAGCCAGTTCGACCGCGCCTCGGAAGCGCGCCGCCAGCCGGGTTCGGCGTTCAAGCCCTTTGTGTTTCTTGCGGCCATCGAGGCGGGCATGACGCCCGACAGCATTCGCAACGACGCGCCTGTCAAAATCGGCAAGTGGACGCCGGACAACTACAAGAGCAAATATTACGGCAAGGTGACGCTGACCACGGCGCTGGCCAAATCGCTCAACTCGGTCGCCGCCCAGCTGGTCATGGAAGTTGGCCCGTGGAAGCGGCCTGGCGGCTGGGCATCGAATCGACGCTGGCCGACAACAGCTCGATTGCGCTGGGGACTTCGGAGGTGACGCCGCTTGAGCTGACAGCCGCCTATGTGCCTTTCGCCAATGGCGGCTATCGGCCGGATGTTCATTTCATAAGCCGGGTGACCACGACTGCGGGCAAGGTGATCTACGAGCATCCGCGCGCCAAGAATGCCCGCGTCATCAGCCCGGAAGCCGTCTCGATGATGAATGCGATGATGACGGAGACAATCACCGGCGGCACCGCCGGGAAGGCGGCTTTCGGCTGGCCAGCCGCCGGCAAGACCGGCACCAGCCAGAAGTCGCGGGACGCGTGGTTCATCGGTTACACATCCAACCTCACGACCGGCGTCTGGTTTGGCAATGACGACGGCTCCCCTACCAAAAACGTAACGGGCGGTTCGTTGCCGGCAATCGCCTGGCATGATTTTATGGTCGCCGCGCATCAAGGCGTGAAGGTCAAGGCGCTGCCGGGCGGGAACTGGACCTCTTCCAATCCCGAGCAGGCGATCCCCATCCCGCTTGCGCCTGTCGGCGAGGAGCCTGCCGGTGACGGGCCCGTTGTCGAAGCGCCGCAGCCCGTCAAACGGCCAAGCCGCACCGTGCAGGCCGAAAAACCGGCCATGCCGGAAGAAAAGCCGATGCAGACAGGTTCAATCAAACGCCCGAAAGCGGAAATCGGCGGCAATCCGGTCAAGGGGGAAAAGACGGTTCTGGACGTGCTGCTCGGCAACTGAGGGCATCAATCGGGCGAGGTCGTGTCGCGCTACCCTCGCCTATGCCTGCGAAAGCCTCTACAGCTTCAAGCTGGAGGCCTAACATGGCGAAGTCTGATGAACGCAAGACCCTGGTGTTGACCGGCGCGAGCCGTGGCATCGGCCACGCTACCGTGAAACGCTTTTCGCGCGAGGGATGGCGCGTCATAACCTGTTCGCGCCAGGCGTTTGCCGAGGATTGCCCCTGGCCCGCCGGACCGGAGGATCATATCAAGGTCGATCTTTCCGACCCCGAAGATGTCGGATCCGCCGTCGCCGAGATTCGCCACCGGCTGCGCGCGAATGGCGGTGAACTGACCGCGCTGGTCAACAATGCAGGCATATCGCCCAAGCTGCCCGAGGGCGAGCGGATGAACTCTATCGACACGCCGATGCATGTCTGGCGCGATGTCTTTCAGGTCAACTTTTTCGGTCCGATCATGCTGGCGCGCGGCCTGTTCAAGGAACTCGCCGCAGGCAAGGGATCGATTGTCAATGTAACGTCGATCGCCGGCAGCCGCGTGCATCCTTTCGCTGGCACAGCCTATGCGACATCGAAAGCGGCGCTGGGATCGCTGACACGCGAAATGGCGCATGATTTCGGCCCGCATGGCATTCGCGTCAACGCCATCGCGCCAGGCGAAATCGACACGGCCATCCTGTCCCCGGGCACGGACAAGATTGTCGACATCCTGCCGTTGCGCCGCCTCGGCTCAACGACCGAAGTGGCCAACACGATCTTTTACCTGTGTTCGGATCAGGCCTCCTACGTCACTGGCGGCGAGATCCATATCAATGGCGGCCAACACGTCTGAGCCGGATCAGCTTTTGCCTGGCCCGACGGCAGGTTTATCCGTTGAGGATTCCGTCCCGGCATTGTCCGCGGACGCCGCTTCATCCTGTAGCCGGTCATAGACTTCTTCGCCAATCGCGTCGCCGATCGAGTGCGGGAGATTGATCATCTCGACAATGCCGCGCGCGATCTCGCGCTCGCCCATGACAACATCGGTAACGCCAAGACTGACGAGATGCTCGACCTCCGCATCGGAATGGGCGCGGGCGACAATTTCCATATCAGGTCTTGCAGCTTTGGCGCGCAGCGCAATCTGCCCCGCCTCAAAAGCGTTCGGGATAGCCAGGATCAGCCGCTTGGCTTGCGCCGGGTTGGCGAGGGCGAATGTCTGCTCATTCGCAGCGTTGCCGTTTACTGCCTCGATACCCGCCGTCTTGAGCCTGGCGAGCGTCTTGTCGCTGTCCTCGATCACAAGAAATGGCGAACCGGACTCCTGCAGGGTCCTGGCGACCAGACTGCCGACCCGGCCATAACCGACCAGGATCGTATGGCCGGTCATCGTCGAGACCGCAGGCTCGTCAACATCAGCATCGTCAACCGGCGCTGTTGCAGCGCCTGCGGCGGCCTTGCGGGCATCGCGCGCCTGCAGCCAGTCTATGGTCGAGAAGGCCAGCGGGTTCAAAATGATCGACATGATCGCGCCGGCAAGGATCAAGTCACGTCCTTCTTCCGGCAAAAGGTTCAGGCCGACGCCAAGCTCTGCGAGGATGAAAGAGAATTCGCCGATCTGCGCCAGGCTGGCCGAGATGGTCAGGGCCGTAGCGCGCGGGTAGCCAAAGGCGAGGACAATCAGGAACGCAGCAACAGACTTTCCAACGACAATAATGAATAACGTCGCCAGAACAGGCGCCGGCGTCGCGATAAGGCTCATCGGATCGAACAGCATGCCGACCGACACAAAGAACAAAACCGAGAAGGCGTCGCGCAGCGGCAACGATTCCTCAGCCGCCTGATGGCTGAGCTCCGATTCGGACATGATCATGCCGGCAAAAAAAGCGCCCAGCGCAAATGACACGCCGAAAAGCTTTGCCGCGCCAAAGGCGACGCCAAGCGCAATCGCCAGCACGGCGAGCCGGAACAATTCACGCGAACCGGTATGGGCGACATAGTGAAGTACCCAGGGAATGACCCGGCGGCCGACAACGACCATGACGACAACAAAGGCGGCAACCTTGAGCAGGGTTGTGGCGATGACCGCCCACACATCAGGGCCGAACCAGCTAACCGTGTGTTCCGCCGCTTCAGGCGTGCCGCCGAGCAGACCGGCAAGCGCCGGCAACAAGACCAGCGCAAGCACCATCGCGAGGTCCTCGACGATCAGCCAGCCGACTGCGATACGGCCCTTCTCCGTCTCGATAAGGCGACGCTCCTGCATCGCGCGCAGCAGCACCACCGTACTGGCGACCGACAGCGCGAGACCAAAAACCAACCCGGCGCCGGTCGACCATCCCAGTCCCCATGCCAGCGCCATGCCAAGCAGCGTGGCGACCGCCATCTGACCGATTGCGCCAGGTACGGCGATAGCGCGAACCGACAACAGGTCCTTCAGCGAAAAATGCAGGCCGACGCCAAACATCAACAGGATGACGCCGATCTCCGCCAGTTCTGTCGCCAGGCTCTGGTCCGCAACGAAACCCGGCGTGTTGGGGCCAACCAGCACGCCCGCAATGAGATAGCCGACCAGCGGCGGCATGCGGAACCGGTTGGCAATCGCGCCAAATACAAAGGCCAGACAGAGCCCGGCGACAATCGTTGCGATCAGTGGCGTCTCGTGCGGCAAGCGGGCGGCGTCCTAGGTTGAATTGGGCTTCGTCTGGGCTATCTTCTCATATGGCGCAAGACCAGCGGCTCGGCCATCGGCTAAGCGTTAAAAAATCCACGTTCGCAGGGACTTGAGGCTGGCTCAAGTCATGACTTTTTTGTGATCGCGCGCCATTGAGGCTGACCGCAGCAATCAAGCGGCGCAGTTCCTGGAATATTTTTCTCCAACGCCATTGTGCGGCGCAAAACCGATTGTCCGGGAGAATTGGCGGCGCGACCAGGTTTCTTCTGGTGGGTGGCCCGTTGCGGTAAAGATTAGAGCATCCAGGAGAGTATCCGTGTCGAAGCCTGCCCCCAAACTCAACGCCTTCCCCGTCTTCATGCGGGTCGAGGGCAAGACCGTCGCCATTGTCGGCGGCGGCGAAGAGGCTTTGGCCAAGGCGCGGCTGATGGGGCAGTCATCGGCACGCATCAGGATCGTCGCTGAAAGCGTTGAACCCGCGCTGGCGGACTGGATTGCGGCCAACGCCGCCGAACATATTGCAGACGCCTATGCGGCGCACCATCTCGCCGGGGCGCGGCTGGTTTTTGCCGCCAGTGGCGACGCTGCACTCGACCGACTGGTCAGCGACGACGCACGCCGCCTCGGATTGAATGTCAACGCGGTGGACCGGCCCGAACTGTGCGATTTCTTTACGCCGGCGATAGTCAACCGCGCGCCGGTCTGCGTGGCGATCGGCACGGAAGGCGCCGCACCCGTCCTGTCGCAGCAAATCCGCGCGCAGATCGACCGGATGCTTGCGCCCTCGCTTGGCCTGCTCGCCTCACTCGCCGAGACGTTTCGCGCATCTGCAGAGCGCCTCTTGCCCAAGGGCGCGGCGCGGCGCCATTTCTGGACGGAGTTCTTTGAAGGCGAGCCTGCGCGCCAGCTCGAAATCGGTCATATCGACGAAGCCCGCGAGGCGGCTGCGGAGCTTCTCTTGCGCCGCCCGGCGGCTGAAGGTCATGTCGCGCTGGTTGGCGCTGGCCCCGGCGCTGACGACCTTTTGACCCTGCGGGCGCAACGTTACCTGTTGAGCGCCGATGCAATCGTGTTCGATGCGCTTGTGCCAGAGTCCATCGTGGCGATGGGCCGCCGCGACGCTGAACGGTTCCCGGTTGGCAAGCGCAAGGGCTGCCATTCGAAGAGCCAGGCCGAGATCAATGAGCTGCTCGTTTCGCTTGGCCGCGAAGGCAAACGGGTCGTGCGGCTGAAGTCGGGCGATCCGTTGGTGTTCGGGCGCACAGGTGAAGAGATGCAGGCGCTGCGCGATGCTGGTGTGTCTTATGAGATTGTACCCGGCGTGACGTCGGCTTTCGCTGCGGCCGCCGATTTTGAGATCCCGCTGACGCTTCGCGGCGTCACCTCCTCGCTGGTCTTTACAACCGGCCACGACCTGAAGGGCGAAACCCTGCCGGACTGGGCCAGACTGGCGATCTCCGGCGCGACGGTTGCGGTCTATATGGGCCGCAGCGTTGCGGCTGAAGTAGCGGGCCGCCTGATTGAGGCCGGGCTTGCCCCCGACACGGCGGTGGCTGTGGTGGAGAACGCAAGCCTGAACGACAAGAAGCGGTTCCACGGCACGCTGGCGGACCTGCCTTCGCTTGAAAGCCGCGATGATTTAAGCGGGCCGGTCATGACGATCATCGGCGATGCGGTGGCGGGTGGAAATTTCACTCGCTCTCAGCCGCTGGCGACCCACCGCAAACAATCGCGTCTGATCGAAAGAGCCGCGTAATGAAGGTGCTGACCGCCAACCGCCTGAGCGACGGCGAGGCCGTCTGGTATGCGCCAGACCATAGCTGGATCGAGACCCTGGCCGGCGCGGAGATCGCCCGCGACAAGGAGCACGAAGAACGTCTGGAAGCGATCGGCAAAGCTGCCTTCGCTGCGAACCAGGTGCTGGATGTCGACATTATCGACGTGGAGCTGACGGACGGCGCGATTGTGCCGATACGCCTGCGTGAACGCATCCGCGCCGCCGGACCAACCAACCGCGCCGATCTTGGCAAGCAGGCCAGACCGCGCGGCAAGACTGAAGCCAATTGGGTCATCTGAGCCCAACCAGACGAACAGACCGGATCACGAGCCATGTACCGTTACGATGAGTTCGATCAATCTTTTGTCGAAGCCCGCGTCGCCCAGTTCACCGATCAGGTGGAGCGGCGGCTGGCCGGCGAGATAACCGAGGACCAGTTCCGCCCGCTGCGGCTGATGAACGGCGTCTACCTGCAGCTGCACGCCTATATGCTGCGCATTGCTGTGCCTTACGGGACGCTGAACTCGAAGCAGCTGCGCATGCTGGCGCATATCGCGCGCACCTACGACAAGGGCTATGGCCACTTCACGACACGACAGAACATCCAGTTCAACTGGCCTGCGCTGTCGGACGTTCCAGCGATCCTGGCTGATCTCGCCAGCGTGCAGATGCACGCGATCCAGACCTCGGGAAATTGCATCCGCAACGTGACGGCTGACCACTTTGCCGGCGCTGCTGCCGATGAGGTCGCCGACCCGCGGCCCTATGCAGAGATCTTGCGGCAATGGTCGTCGGTACATCCGGAATTTTCCTACCTGCCGCGCAAGTTCAAGATTGCGGTGACCGGCGCTGGGCGCGACCGCGCAGCAATCCAGACGCATGACATTGGACTGCATCTGAAAAAGAACGGCAGGGGCGAGCTCGGCTTTGCCGTCTATGTCGGCGGCGGGCAAGGACGCACGCCGATGGTTGCCAAGAAGATCAATGATTTTGTGCCCGAGGAGCACCTGCTGTCCTACTGCACGGCCATCCTGCGTGTGTATAATCTCTACGGACGCCGCGACAACAAGTTCAAGGCCCGCATCAAGATCCTCGTCCACGAAACCGGGGTCGAGGAATTCGCCCGTCAGGTCGAGGCCGAGTGGGCCGAGCTGAAAGACGGCGAACTGACGCTGCCGGCTGCCGACATCGCAGCAATCAACGCCTATTTCGCGCCGCCGAACCTGCCGGCGCGGCCCGACGGCGATCAGGCGCTGAAACAGGCGCGGCTGGACTCCAAAAGTTTCGGCGAATGGCTCGACCAGAACGTCATCACCCACCGCCATCCCGACTATGCCGGCGTAACCATCTCACTGAAAGGCATTGGCGAGACGCCCGGCGACGCTTCGGACAGCCAGATGGACGCAGTGGCCGATATCGCCGAGAAATTTGCTTTTGACGAGTTGCGTGTCAGCCATGAGCAGAACCTGATCCTGCCGCATGTTGCGCGGGCGGACTTGCGCGCTGTTTATGATCGACTGGTGGAAATCGGGCTGGCGACCGCCAATTCCAACCTGATCACCGATATTATCGCCTGCCCCGGTCTAGACTATTGCGCTTTGGCCAATGCGCGCTCGATCTCGGTCGCGCAGGAAATCTCCAACCGCTTCGCCGGACTGGAGCGTCAGCGCGACATTGGCGAGCTGAAGCTGAAAATCTCTGGCTGCATCAACGCCTGCGGCCACCACCATGTCGGCCATATCGGCATTCTGGGCGTCGAGAAAAAGGGCGCTGAACTTTATCAGGTGACGCTTGGCGGTTCGGGCGACGAAAACACGACAATTGGCGAAATCGTCGGGCGCGGTTTTGCGCCGGACGAGATCACCAACGCGATCGAGAAGATCGTGGACACCTATCTGGGCCTCAGGCTCGACCGCTCCGAAACATTCCTCAACGCCTATCGCCGCGTTGGCTCTGCGCCATTCAAGGAGGCGCTTTATGTTAGCGAAGCAAGAGCAGCGTGAACTGGCGCTCGACCGGCGGGCAGAAGCAGCGCGGCTGAACGCGCAGACAGCAGACGCATCGCCGCAAGACATCATAGAGATCGCCGTCAACCGGGAGTTTCCGGGGGCGATCGCCGCGGTGTCATCGTTTGGCGCCGATTCTGCGGTGCTGCTCGACATGATCGCGCGGGTCGACCGTATGTTGCCTATCCTGTTTCTCGACACCGGCAAGCATTTTGGAGAGACGCTTTCTTATCGCGATGCGCTGGCGGGCGATTTCGGCCTGCGCAATATCGAAATTCTCAGACCGGACCCGGCGCGACTGGCCGTTCAGGACCCCGGCGGCACGCTGCATCAGACCGATACGGACGGCTGCTGCGACATCAGGAAGGTCGAGCCTATGGCACGCGGACTGGCGCCCTACGCCGCCTGGTTCACCGGGCGAAAGCGCTTCCAGTCGGCCACACGCGACGGACTTGCGGTTTTTGAGGCGGTCGGCGAGCGCATCCGCATCAATCCGCTGGCGCGCTGGACCACGCATGATCTGGCCGACTACATGCGCAACCATGCGCTGCGCGCAAATCCGCTCGTGGCTTACGGCTATCTGTCCATCGGCTGCTTTCCGTGCACCCAGCCGGTGAAGCCCGGCGAGGACGCCCGCAGCGGCCGCTGGAGCGGCCAGGCCAAGACGGAATGCGGTATTCATCTTTCCGGCCTTGACCAGTCGCTTACCGACGCCACCCTGTGATATCTGCATGTTCATGATCGACACACCTGCTCAACCCGAACCGCGTTTGTGGACGCCTGAAGGCTTTCGCGAAGACGCATGGCACCATGGCGAGGGGAGCGAGGCGCTGATCTCCAACGCCCGGCTGATCCTGCCATTGGCCGACTATCTCGCGCTTGACGAAAACGAGCGGCGTAGCGCTGGCGCACGGTTTGGCGTTGTTCTTCAGCCGGGCGACAGAATCGAAGCGATCGTGGAAGACCTGCCATATCTGGGGCTGGTCGCGCTGGCGTTTCCGGCCTTCAGCGACGGACGCAGCTTTTCCAAAGCCGCACTCCTGCGCAGCCGCTACGGGTTCACAGGTTCGGTGCGGGCAACAGGCCAGATACTCGTGGATCAGTTGCCGCATATGCTGCGCGTCGGCTTTGACGAGTTCGAGATCAGTAATCCGGTTCTGCTACGGCGGCTGGAGAAGGGCGATACCGGCGGGCTGCCGCTTCAATATCAGCCTTCAGCCAAGCCAAGCACCGGCGGCCAGGCCTATTCCTGGCGGCGCAAGCCCGGCGACTAACCTTCCGCCCCATACCGATTGACCAACTGCAAGGCTTCGGCGGCGCACTGCTGTCGATTATCCAATTGCGTAGGACAGGAAACTGATTGGCGGCTTTCGCCAATGCCAACCAGAACTCGTATCCAAGAGCGGCAACTACGCCCGGGAGGAGAGCGCGTCGGTTTTCGATGTGCGGCAGCCTGCGGCCGGCGCCGGCATAGCCGAAACGAGGACAGTCCATGTCAGGAAAACTGAAGCTGGATTTTTCCATTGGAAATTATCCGCACACAAAGCGCCTGCTTTCGGGCGAGATAGAAATCGAAGGGGTCGAGCCTAACTTCATCGAAGTCAAGCCGCAGATAGGCGCCTACCGCCGTATGGTCCGCGACCATGAATTCGATGTCTGCGAGATCGCTCCCACGACATATATTATCGCCCGTGGCTACGGCGCGCCTTTCGTCGGCCTGCCGATTTTCCTGATGCGGCAATTCAATCACGGTACGCTGCTGGTTCGGCCTGACGCCGGGATCAAGCACCCCAAGGATCTTGAAGGTCATAAGGTTGGCGTCAGGGCCTATTCCGTGACCACCGGCGTTTGGCTGCGGTCTGCGCTTGTTGAAGATTTCGGCCTTGATGATTCCAAGGTGACCTGGGTGGTCGATGATGAAGAGCACGTCGTCGAGATGAAACTGCCCGACAATGTTGTCCACGCGCCTGAAGGAAGATCGCTCAACGCAATGATGGCGGATGGCGAACTTGTGGCAGGGTTTGCCGGCAATGCCGGCGTGGGGCGAACAGGCTCGCCGACAGGCGGATGGAAGGTCGTCAAGACCGACTATCCCAAGCTGTTTCCCAATGTGCGGGAGGTCGAGACCGATTATTACCAGCGCACCGGCATCTATCCGATCCATGGCGTCATCGTGGTCAAGGACGCGGTGCTGGACAAACACCCCTGGGTCGCCAAATCGCTCTATGACGCCTTTGCGAAGGCAAAAGACCAATGGCTCGCCGAGTTCCGCTCTGGCGCATCGCAGACAGAGCTTGACGAAAAGTACCGCAAGCTGACGCCTATCGTCGGCGACGACCCCCTGCCCTACGGAATGGCGGCCAACCTGCCCAGCATCGAAGCGCTGGAGCGGGCTGCCGCGAGCCAGAAGCTCACGCCGCGCCGCATGGCGATGGCCGAGATCTTTGTCGATCCCGAGAAGAATTGAAGAGGACCGCCCAAAATGAAGACGACGTATATCGACATCCATCCCCACGCGATTTCCCAGGACGACAAGCGCTATCCACTCGGACCGATCTTCGGCAAACAGTCGGACTGGTCGCGCCAACGCCCGGTGACAATAGACGGGCTGATCAAGGAGATGGACGCCGCAGGCGTGCAAAAGGCCGCGCTAGTGCATGCCTCAACCTATTATGGCTACGACAATTCATATGTCTGCGACGCAGCAGCCGAACATCCCGATCGGTTCACCGCAGTCGGCTCGGTAGACCTGCTCCAGCCTGATGCTGTTGATCAGGTGAAGCGCTGGCTGCTGCGCGGCCTGACCGGTTTGCGACTTTACACCGGCGGCACCGTGGCTGCCTTCGACACCAGCACGATGGACGATCCGCGCTCCTTCCCGGTCTGGCACCTGGCCAGCGATCTGGGCGTTCCAATCTGCCTGCAGACCGGCGCTGAAGGGCTGGCGCAGGTTGCTGGCCTGGCCAAGCGCTTCCCGCGGGTCAACATCCTGCTTGACCACCTGTCCCGCCCGAAGATCGACGATGGCGCGCCCTATGCGGCGGCGTCCAGCCTGTTTGCATTGGCGGCGTTTGAAAATGTTTTCCTCAAGCTGACGCCACGCACCACAGACGCGGTGCAGGTTGGCAAAGCCGATCCGGAATCCTTCTTCACCAGGCTGGTGACTACATTCGGTTCGTCGCGGATCGCCTGGGGTTCCAACTTTCCGGCTTCCGAAGGCACGATGAAGGCCAATCTGGATACTGCGCGCGAGATGTTGGCCTTCCTGCCAGCCACCGACCGCCACGCGATCTTCGCCGGTACGGCGCAGCGCCTCTACCCTGCGCTGAAAGACGACTGATGAAACTCGTCTCCTTCCGCCACAAAAAGACCGACGGCTACGGCGTAGTCGTCGGCGATCACGTGATCGACCTTAGCGCACGGCTTGGCGAAGGCTACGAGACGCTGAACGCATTTATCGCCAAACCGCCAAAGAAAAAGGTCGCAGAACTTATCGCGGCAAAAGCCTTCGATCACAAGCTATCGAAGCTTCGCCTTCTGCCTGCGACGCCGCATCCAGGCAAGATCATCTGCGTGGGCCTGAACTACGAAGAGCACAAGAAGGAAGGCGTGCGCGACCCCAATGACCGGCCGATGCTGTTTGCGCGCTGGCCCGAGACGCTGATCGCCGATGGCGATCCGCTTATCATCCCCAAAGTGTCCGACAAGCTTGATTTTGAGGCCGAACTGCTTGTTGTGATCGGCAAGCAGACCGGCCGCTATCTTGCAGCGGACAAGGCGCTTGGATCCGTGTTTGGCTATAGCTGCATGAACGAAGGCAGCGTGCGCGACTGGCAGCGCCATTCCTCGCAGGTGACGGCCGGCAAGAATTTTGCCGGCACCGGCGCCGTTGGACCATGGATCGTCACAGCAGACGAAATTCCGGACCCGCAGGCGCTGGATCTGGAGCTGCGCGTCAATGGCGCAGTCATGCAGCAAGCCAATACGCGCGACATGATCTGGAAGGTGGCGGAAACCATCGCCTATATCACCAACTGGATCCCGCTGAACCCGGGCGACGTCATCGCAACGGGAACGCCGGCTGGCGTTGGTTCGCGCCGCACCCCGCCTGTCTTCCTGAAGCCTGGCGATGTTGTCGATGTGACTATCAGCAGCGTTGGCGCCTTGCGCAATCCGGTCGCCGCCGAAAGCTGAGAATTCAACAAAGTCCCCCAAGACGGCAAGGCCGGGCTGATCATCAGTCCGGCCTTGTTTATAGGCTTCTCCCGCAGAGACAGTGGCGCGTCAGCACGCCGCCATCACATGGACGGAATGTATTCCGCCAGACCCGGCAACAATGCGCCAAGCAGCGTCGGCGGCCAAGGCAGCGTCAGCATCTGATCGAACAGGACCCAGACGAACAGGGTCAGCCCGATCGCCTGCGGGAGGATCAGCTTCCACGGTTCGCGCGCTTCCAGCCGCATAAAGGCGATGACAAATAGCGGTACGGTGGGGATCAGCCCGATCACCGCCATCGACGCCATAAAGGCGACCAGCCAGCCGAAGAAAACCATTGCGCGGGAATAGACCAGACGCGGAGGCATGTGATCGGTATCACTTTCAGTGTCCATATGCATCGATTCCGCGTGGATCTGTTTGAGCGCATCATCTTCAACCGCATCGACAGAGATCAGGCCGACCGGCTCGCGGCCCCACGCGGACTGCAAAAGGCTCGCCAACACGGAGAAGAACACCACACCGCAGATAATGCGCGGCACCAGCGCAGAACTCGCCGACCAGCTGAGCGTCATATAGAACAGGATGGCCGTGGCGATCAGGAGGCCG
>Ga0209573_1001806_pt1 | contig 30453 bp, 16 predicted proteins | sample TNRBio252014_DNA_FD_185870 | JGI IMG/M metagenome (GOLD analysis project Ga0209573, IMG submission 185870) | Wastewater treatment Type I Accumulibacter community from EBPR Bioreactor in Madison, WI, USA - TNR Reactor_6/25/2014_ DNA (SPAdes)... | ecosystem: Engineered > Bioreactor > EBPR >...
GGAAGCGGTGTGGCTTCGTCAGCAGGCATCTGCTGTATAGATGGCTTCTGCTCTACAGATGTGGAAGTATTTGCTGCTCAGGGTGATTGCGATGCTGTGGTAAACTATGTTGTTCCTTTAGCAGCAGATAATTGTCCTGGAGTTACCTTAACTCAAACTTCGGGCTTGCCAAGCGGTGCAACATTCCCTTCGGGCAATACTACTATTACTTACGAGGCAAAAGATGCCGTTGGTAATGTATCAACTTGCACATTTAAAATAACGGTATTTGAAACAACCCCTCCAACGGCTGTTTGCCAAGATGTAACAGCATATTTAGATGCTACCGGTAATGTAACCATTACGGCTGCGCAAGCAGATGGTGGTAGCACTGATAACTGTGGTATTGATTCACTATCACTTTCGCGATATACTTTCAGTTGCCGCGATGTAGGTGTTCATACCATACAGTTGTTTGTTACTGACCTTTCTGGAAATTTAGATGCTTGTAACTTGACGGTAACAATTCTTGATACTATTGCTTATCAAATTATTTGTCCGAGCGATGTAGTTGTAAGTAACGATATGGGTCAATGTGGCGCAGTTGTAAACTTTAATGCGCCTACTACTTATGATAATTGTGCCGATACTGTAAGACTATCGCATAGCTTTAATGATGATATTTTAGATGGTAATTCAGTAGCATGTACAAATGGCTTTGGTCATGCAGATAACAGCTATTTACGTGTTTACGACCTAAATCAGTTTGGTTATGGTATTGGCAATGATTTTGATGTTACAAATGTTCAGTTTGGCGTTGAACTTGCAGTTGGTGCAGGAGGTTCACAACCGGCAGTTGTAAATCTATATACGCTTTCGGGGCCGCTTACTTATGCTAACCTTACTTTGGTTGCAACGCAAAACATTACTATTCCAGACCAAAGTGAAACCTTGTTTAACTTGCCAATGACTGCAACAATTCCGGGTGGCTCTACTTTGGTAGTAGAATTGTTCACGCCAAACGGACAGTCGGTTGGTAATTTCTTCTACATTGGTTCAAATAGCTATAGTCAAACCGACTTTTCTTACGGAGTTTTCCCTGATTGTGGTCCTTATTCTGAACCTACCGATATGGCGGTTGTAGGTTACCCAAGTATGGAAATTATCTTAAATGTACTTTCTGTACCAAGCGAAACAGTTACTCAAATTGCTGGTTTGCCAAGCGGAAGCACATTCCCTGTAGGAACCTCAGTAGTAACTTTTGCTGCCGATAATGGTAGTGGTTCTACAGATACTTGCAGCTTTAATGTAATAGTGAATGATACCGAATTGCCGGTAGCTGTTTGCCAAAACGTTACTGTTTATTTAGATACAAACGGTAGCGCGTCAATTACTACTGCTGATGTAAACAATGGCAGTACAGATAACTGTGTTATTGATTCTATAACATTATCTAAAGAAGTATTTAACTGCAGTGAGATAGGTGCAAATACTGTTACGCTATCTGTAACAGACACATCTGGTAACGTTGGTGTTTGTACTGCTACTATCACAGTGTTAGATACTACTGCTCCGGTAGCTGTTTGTAAAAATGCTACAGTTTATTTGGATGCAAATGGTGTTGTAACAGTGTTAGGCACTGATGTTGATGGTGGTGCTACTGATAATTGTGCAGTATCATCAATTACCGTTTCTCCTAATAGCTTTACATGTGCCGATAGAGATTCAACTTATCAGGTATTGGTAACTTTTGCAGATGCTTCGGGCAATGCTTCGTCTTGCAATGCAACTGTAACTATTGCTGATACTTTGAGGCCGGTTGCACTTTGCCAAAACTTCACTATTCAGTTAGATAGCACTGGTAATGCTACCATTACAGTTGCTCAGATAAATAATGGCAGCTACGATAACTGCAATATTGCTTCGGTTACTATTTCTCAAAGCGTATTTACTTGTGCAAACATTGGTGCGAATACAGTTACACTTTCTGTAGCGGATAGTTCGGGCAATGTGGGTACTTGCGATGCTATTGTTACGGTTGATCCAAGTGCTACAATTGATAGCTTTACGTTAAGTAATTACAATGGATATAATGTAAGTTGCTATGGTTCTGCAGATGGCACAGCTACTGTACATACAACTTCTGTTTTCCCTGTTACTTACTTGTGGAGCAATGGACAAACTTCGCAAACCGCAACTGCGCTTGCCGCGGGGCAATATTTTGTAACGGTTACTGCCGGAACTTGTGAGTTTGTTGATTCGGTTACACTTACACAGCCAGATAGCTTAACTATCAATCCTGTATTAAGTGATTACAATGGATTTGGCGTAAGATGCTTTGGTAGCAACGATGGAACAATCACGCTTAATGTAACTGGTGGAGTACCAACTTACAATTATGCTTGGCCTTCATCTTCTGCAATTGGTAATAGCTACACTGCCAACGGTTTATTACCAGGTGTTTACAATATTACCGTTACAGATTTGAACGGATGTACAAAAGTTACCTCTCCGGAACTTACTCAGCCAACTCAAGTACACACGTCAATTTCGGCTGTTGCACCTAAGTGTAATGGTGGAACAGATGGTACTGCAACTGTGGTAGCATCGGGTGGAACATCTGTATTTACTTACTTATGGAATACTGTCCCTGCTCAAACAAGTGCAACTGCAACAGGTTTGGGTGCGGGTACTTACACCGTAACAGTATCAGACGGAAACGGATGTACATCTGTAAATTCAATAACAATTGCTCAACCTGCTGCTTTGGTTGCTATTGCACAAGGTACATCTAACTTCAATGGTTATGGTGTAAGTTGTTTTGGTGGCAACAACGGAACTGGAAGTGTAACAGTTATAGGTGGCACTTCACCATTCTCTTATGCTTGGTCTGGCGGCACGGTATCTGGTAACACAGTTACAGGTTTAGCTTCTGGAACATTTACAGTTACAATTACGGATGCCAATGGTTGTTCGGCTGTTGATAGCATTACTGTTACTCAGCCTTCGCGTATCACTGCTACAGCTACAGTAACGAGCAACTTTAATGGTGCTCAAATCAGTTGCAATGGTGCTACCGATGGTCAATTAACTGCAAATGGCAATGGAGGTGTTACTCCATATTTCTACGAATGGAACACTACTCCTGTTCAAACATCAAAAGTTGCTACTGGGGTAGGTGCTGGAACATACATTGTTACTATCACCGATTTGAATGGATGTACTGATACTGCATCTGTTACTATCTCTGCACCGGCTGCAATTACCGCTACAGGAGCTGTAACTAGCAATTTCAATGGATTTGGAGTTAGCTGCTTTGGTGGCAACAATGGAGCTGCAACTGTAACAGCAACAGGTGGTACTGGAACATTGAATTATGCTTGGCCTTCAGCATCGGGCGTTGGCAATACAGCTAACGGCACAGGTTTGGCTGCCGGCACTTATGTGGTAACTGTAACCGACACTAATGCTTGCTCGGCCACTGTTTCTATCACAGTTACACAACCTACCGAGATTACAGCTGTGCCTTCGGTGGTAGATGCTAAATGTTTTGGTGCGAACGATGGCAAAGCTTGGGTTACTGTATCAGGCGGAGTTCCGGGATATACTTATTCTTGGAGCACAAGTCCGGCTCAAACAACAGATACTGCTAGCAACTTGCTTGCTGGCACTTACACGGTGGTTGTATCCGACCAAAATGGTTGTTCTTCAACAATAACTGTTGTTGTGAATGAGCCTGCTTTGTTGGTGGCTGATGCCAATGGCGAAGGCGTTACTTGCCCTAACGGCAATGACGGTGAAGCTACTGCTACTGCAACAGGTGGAACGGCCCCTTATTCTTTTGCTTGGAACACTACACCTCCTCAAACAGGTACAACAGCAACAGGCTTAACAGAGGGTACATATACCGTAACGGTAACTGATGCCAATGGATGCACGGCTACTGATACTGCAGTTATTATTGTTAAGTATCCTACGTTGCCAACTGCAACACTTAGTGGTGGTGGAGCAGTATGTGCTGATGAGCCTCGTCCGGATGTGTTTGTTACATTCACAGGTTTCCCTCCATACAACTTCACTTTAAGCAACGGAACTACTACTACAAACTATACTGGAGTTACTCAAAGTCCTTTTGTTGTAGCAGGCGCAAGTGCAGGAACATACACTGTTACTAACTTCTCTGATGCTCATTGCACAGGAACAGTAAGTGGTACTGCGGTTGTAAAAGTTAATCCGGTGCCGAGCGTGGTTGTTACAGGCGGAGGTTTTGTTTGCGATGGCGAAAGGCTTCCAAGTGTAGAAGTTGAATTTACCGGAACAGCACCTTGGGATGTAGTTATTCGCATACCGGAAGGAAGAGATACATTGATTACCAATGTTACAGCTTCTCCGCTTGTGTTTAATCCAGAATCCGAAGGGTTCTATATTGTTCGCTCAGTATCAGATTCAAATGGCTGCGTGGCCTTTAACTTAAATGCTACAAAAGAAGTTGGATTCTTCTTGTTGCCATTAGTTGATGCAGGTGAACCTAAAACGGTTGATAAAGGATTCAGTGTTAAATTAGATGGCAAAGTAATTACAGCCTACGGAGGTGTTGTAAATTACGAGTGGACACCTGATACTTCATTGAACAATGCTTTCATTGAACAGCCTATGGCTCGTCCTTTTGAAACTACATTGTACACATTAACTGCCACCGATAAAAACAATTGTAAAGCAAGCGATACTGTAACTGTAACAGTTTCAGACCGCATTATTATTGATGTGATAAATGTATTCACTCCAGATGGAGATGGTGTCAATGAGTTCTTTGTGATTCGCAATCGCGATGCATTTGATGTTCTCGAATTGACCATCCTAAACCGTTGGGAGCAGATAATTTATGAAAGCGATAACTACGCTAACAATTGGGATGGTACTTGGAAAGGTAAACCTGTGGATGATGGCACTTATTACTATGTAATTAAAGATGTTGCTTCAGGTAAAATTGTGAAAGGAGCTGTAACCATTTTGAGAAACAACGAATAATTATAAACCGACTAAAAAACAGATATTATGAAAACGATTTCTAATAAAATTTTTGCGGTAGTTCTAAGTGTTATTGGCTTAAGTGCAGTTGCGCAACAAGTGCCTTTAGTAAGCCAATATTTCTACACGCCTATGCTATACAACCCTGCCATGACCGGTAAGGACGATGAAGTAAACATTTGGTTGATGGATCGCGAGCAGTGGACAAAAGTGCAAGGTGCACCTGCCACACGAGGCGGAACCATTGACGCAGGTTTATGGAAAAATAGAATAGGAGTGGGGCTTGCTGTTTTTCAAGACCAAACTGATATTATCAACCGAATTCTCATTCAAGGCTCAATAGCTGGACGTGTAAAAGTGTTTAAAGATGCGCATATAGGCATTGGCTTAACGCCAAGTTTAATGAACGTGCGTATTGATTTCCAAAAAGCAAATCCGGAAGTTCTTGCCGATCCACACTTGTTCAATCAAGTTCAAAATCGCAATACTTTCGATTTAACTGCCGGTTTATCTTTTACTTGGAGGCAGTTGATTGTCGGCTTCTCTGTTCCACAAATTTTGAATTCGAGAGCGCGTTACTTGAGTGCATTAAATGCTACAGATTTGACACTTTCTCGCCATTATTTGGGGCACGTGTCGTATAAGTTTGAGTTCTCACGCAAACGTTTCTTTTTGCAACCAACTGTTTTGTTGAAGGGAACTAAAAATGCTCCTTTTCAAGGCGAAGGAAATGTAATGTTTGGTTACAAAAACATAGTTTGGGCTGGCTTGGGTTATCGTTCAAGCAGCAACATTGTGGCTATGGTTGGTGTAGGTATCTTAGATTGGGTTAAAATTGGATACGCTTTCGATTATAACTTAAACAAACGAGTATCTACACATCTTGGCGGTTCGCATGAAGTTATTGTTGGTGTAAGAATCCCTTACGGCAAAAAAACATCTCCGGCAGATGTTGAAAAGTACAACCAGAAGTTCAAAGCAATGGATAGCTTGAATGCCGCCCAGCAAGTGAAACTTGATTCGATGAACGAGCAGCTTGCAGCGCTTGAAAAAGAGAACGAGGTGATTAAAAATGATGTAGAAGGATACAAACAAAAATTAGCTGCCAACGAAGGTAAAATCAATGACTTGAGTAAAGCATTGGATGAGTTTGAAACCCGCGTTAAAACTCAGGAAGCATTGTCAGGAAAATCAACTCCAGGAGGAAATATGTTCCGCTTAGATAATGTGTACTTTGAAACTAACAGTAGTGGTTTGAAAAAAGAATCAAATGTGCAGTTGGATAGAGTTGTTAAGTATCTGAACGACAATCCTACAAGCAAAATAAACATCTTCGGTCATACAGACTTTGTTGCGTCTGAAGATTATAACAAGTGGTTAAGTGAACGCAGGGCTAAATCGGTTTACGATTACCTTGTAGGTAAAGGCGTTTCAAAAGACAGACTTACTTTTAAAGGCTTAGGCAAAGCAATTCCTGTTGCATCAAATGAAACCGAGGAAGGCAGAGCACAAAACAGAAGAGTAGAAATTGAAATTGTAAAATAAAAATTTCAAACTCGGCTTTTGTTCTAAACCCGCAGCAAATCATGCTGCGGGTTTTTTGTTTGATTTTGTTATTGATGAAAGCACGTTCAAGCTGCAGCAATTGGCAAAAATATATGAACATGAAAACACCGATGAACAAAAATTGGATATTGTATTTTATAGAGTAAAATATCAAACAACATCTGAATCAAAATTGATATTTATGCGTTAAGAAGCAGTTAGTATGAAAATAAAATACAACACCCTTTCGCTGTTGTTGTCGGTAGCGTTTATGTGTCAGTCGCTAAGTGCTTATGCTTGGGGTGCAAAAGGTCATAAAATGATTGCATCAATTGCCTATCATTTTATAGATAAGTCTGTAAAAGATTCGGTAAACAAGTATTTGGTAGGTACTTCTATTGAAGATGCAAGTGTATGGATGGATGAGATAAAAGGGAATCGTAGCCTTGATTACATGAAACCGATGCACTACATCAACATTGAGAAAGGAAAGCCATATCATCATGTAGAGGGTGCTAATATTATCAATGAACTACATAGTGTAATTGGAAAGTTAAAAAGTGGAGAACGTTCCAACGATAGTATGCTGTTGTATTTGCGAGAGCTAATTCATTTAGTAGGCGATTTACATCAGCCATTGCACGTTGGGTATGGCGATGATAAAGGCGGAAACGATGTGCAGGTGAGTTTTTTTGGTAAAGGAACGAACCTACATAGAATTTGGGATTTTGAAATTATTGAACAGGGAAACATCACCAAGCATAATTGTATGGAATTGAAAAGCACACTTTCGGGTGCGAAAATCAAGAAGATAAGGAAGGGAAGTGTAGAGGGTTGGATGGAAGAGTCGCGAGCTTATTTGCCATCAATCTATCAATACAAAAGCAATAAAATAGGGCAGGAATATCTCGATAAGCACGCGCCTATTGTGAAAAAGCAAATACTTTTTGGAGGGCTGCGTTTAGCTCACCTGCTGAATGATGTTTTTAAATAAATTTCTGCTTACTTGGTAAATGTATCTGAACTGATACAATAATGTAAAGCAAAAAGTACCGCGGGCGGGACTTGAACCCGCACAGCCTGTAATGGCCACAGGATTTTAAGTCCTGCGTGTCTACCGATTCCACCACCGCGGCATTATGCTTAAATTAAAAAGGCTTGAGTAAATGCTCAAGCCTTTTAACTACCTGAGCGGGAGACGAGGCTCGAACCCGCGACCTCCACCTTGGCAAGGTGGCGCTCTACCAACTGAGCTACTCCCGCATGATGACTAAAGAACGATGAATATTTCTAAGAGAAATATTTACACTTTAAGATTGCTGAATCGCTAAATCTGTATTTAGCAATCTTGTTTTCAATTCTTTAAAGAACAACTGATTTTTTCAAAACGGACTGCAAATATAGTTTTCTATTCTTTACTGTCAAGTGCCCCAGGAGGGAATCGAACCCCCACTTCTTTCGAAACACGAGTTTGAGTCGTGCGCGTCTACCAATTCCGCCACTAGGGCAACGGGGCGCAAATGTATTTGTTTTTCCCTTTTTACCAATACCTGTATTCATTTTGTACATAATTTTTTTGTTGTGTATATCGAAATACTGCTTAAATGCAACAATGTGCGAACTTTCGGCACGTTGTATAAGCTATGGAAGAAGTAATTTTCACCAATACATTTAAGGAAAACAAAAAGAAACCTCAGCCTGTGGAGGAGGTGGAAGTTATTCCTGAAACAAAAGTACCTAAGGCAAAAAAAGAAAAAGAGCCTGTTGCTAAAGTGGCTTCATCAAAAAAGAAAAAAGAAGATTTTACATCAATTGATGAAGATCCTTCTTTTTGGAAAGACGGTCGTGCTACAAAGATTGCGGGTCTTTTTCTGTTGCTGTTTTCTTTCGTTCTTGCAGTGGCTATCGGTTCGTTTTTGTTCACCATCGAAGAAGATATTTCATTGCTGCACGGCAATTCGATGGATACACTTACCGATGGCACAGTAAAAGTAAAGAATGCACTCGGGCGCTTAGGTGCAGTTTTGGCAAATGTTTTTTTCAATAATCTATTTGGTTTTTCATCTTTTATTGTTGCAGCTATTGTATTTTCGGCAGGTTTCAATTTGTTGGTGCAGAAAAAAGTATTCAATGTATTGCGACTTACTATTTATGGCGCAGTTGTTGCAGTTTGGTTTTCGTCAGCTTTCGCTTTTATTAATCACAGTTATTTTCCATTATCTATACTTGCTTGGGGTGGTGGTGTTGGAAATTATCTTACAGGTTCCTACGGTTTACTTACTGGGTTGATTGGATATTCGGGCACGGCCGCAACTTTGGTGGTAAGCGCGTTGATGATTGCGGTAGCGATTTACAACATCAGTTTTGAAAACTTGCTAAATTGGTTTCAATCAAAACCTAAAGCCGTTGAGCCTAATGCTGCTGCTGAAGCAGGAAAAGGATTTGTTGCCGGAAAGTATGACGATTTTCGCGACACCAGCGAAAATATTTTTGGAAAAGATGATTTGAAAGAAGCCGTTGTTAATACCACAAAGCAAAAAGATCTTGCTTTGGAAGTAGATGAAGTAGAAGTGCCGCAAAATAAAATTGTACATACTTTGGATGAAACCGAAGACTTGGCTTTAGACATTACAGCGGCAGTAGATGAGCCGGAAGTGGAGCAATCTACAACACTAACAACACCTTACGACCCAACCGAAGATCTATCGAATTATAAATTGCCAACGCTGGGTTTGCTCGAAGAACATGGCAGCGAGAAAATGACCTTAGATAAAGATGAATTGGAGCAGAACAAAAACCAAATCATCGCAACTCTCAACAATTATCAAATTGAGATTTCTAAAATAAAAGCCACTATTGGGCCAACAGTTACGCTGTATGAAATTGTGCCGGCTCCGGGTGTTCGTATTTCTAAAATCAAAAATCTGGAAGATGACATTGCATTGAGCCTTGCGGCCTTGGGTATTCGCATTATTGCGCCTATTCCCGGAAAAGGAACTATTGGTATTGAAGTGCCAAACCACAATAAGGAAGTAGTGTCAATGCGCAGCTTGTTGGCAAGCGATAAGTTTCAAAATACTACTGCCGATTTGCCTATTTGTTTAGGTAAGTCTATTAGCAATGAAATATATGTTGCCGACCTTGCCAAAATGCCTCACTTGCTGATGGCAGGGGCAACAGGGCAAGGTAAGTCGGTTGGTATCAATTCCATTATTGTATCTCTTTTGTACAAGAAACACCCTTCGCAATTAAAGTTTGTATTGGTAGATCCAAAGAAAGTTGAGTTGAGCATTTACGAAGCATTAGAGAAGCACTTTTTGGCAAAACTTCCTGGCGAAGCAGATGCTATTATTACCGATACTAAAAAAGTGGTTACTACATTAAATGCCTTGTGCGTAGAAATGGATCAACGATATGATTTGTTGAAAAAGGCAGGTGTTCGTAATTTAAAAGAATACAATGCCAAGTTTATTTCGCGCAGGTTAAATCCTTTGCAAGGACATAAGTTTTTGCCCTACATAGTATTAGTAGTTGATGAATTTGCCGATTTGATAATGACAGCCGGCAAAGAAGTAGAAATGCCTATTGCAAGGTTGGCGCAATTGGCGCGAGCCATTGGTATTCATTTGATTTTAGCTACTCAGCGCCCTTCGGTAAATATTATTACAGGAACTATCAAAGCAAACTTTCCTGCTCGTATTGCATTCAAAACATCTTCAAAAATTGACTCTCGCACCATCCTCGACCAAGGTGGCGCAGAGCAATTGATTGGGCGTGGTGATATGCTGTTGAGTGTGGGTAGTGATATGTTGCGCTTGCAGTGTGGTTTCGTAGATACACCGGAGGTAGAGTTGGTAAAGAATTTTATTGCAGATCAACTGGGTTATCCTACTGCATTTGAGTTGCCAGAATACATTGACCCTAAAGGAGAAAAAAGCAGTGATGATGACTTCTTTTCTGATGGCGAAAAGGATGAACTCTTTGAAGATGCAGCACGGGTAATTGTGCAAAATCAAATGGGTTCCACATCATTGATTCAACGCAGGTTGAAGTTGGGTTACAACCGAGCCGGTCGCCTTATGGACCAACTTGAAGAAGCCGGAATAGTAGGCGAAAACCTTGGTAGTAAAGCACGCGAAGTGAAGTTTAAAACTGAAGCTGAATTAGATCAATATCTGGTAAAACTACGCGGGGTGTAAAAGCTTTTGCTAAACGCGGTTGAGGTGGTTTTCAAGATTACTTCATGTTTATCAAAAGCTGTTTTACTGCAACATCGGTAGGTAAAGTTATATCACCTTCATCTTGTAGGCGTGTAAGATTTACCCATCTAAAACATTCTGCTTCCGTGCCCGGTTCAACATTAAAATTGAATTTCACTTCAGATGTTTTTATCTTTTGCCATTCATGGCAATGCACGCGATAGTAAACTGCTATTACTTGGCTGTCATTATCAAAAGCCGATGGAACGAAAAAGTCGGTAGTGTAGAGATGCTCGCCAATACTAACATTTACACCAGTTTCTTCCATAAACTCGCGTTGTAAACATTCGCGTAAACCTTCGCCAAAATCGAGCCCGCCACCTGGGAATTTTGTAACCTTTACTGCGCCTTTTTTAATCAACTCATCGCTTACGAGTACTTGATTGTTTTTGTTAATCAATACTCCATATACACGAACATTAAAACGGGTAATTTGCATAAAAGCGAATGTAGATAATATTGAAATGCAAATTGCTGATGAAGCAGAGAATTACTGCTGTAATCAGCTGCCAATTTTCCACCGAGCCACCGGCTCATTCTCTAATGATGAAAATTCTTTTCTCTCAAATTTCTTGAATCCGACAATGGCTATCATCGCGGCATTATCGGTGCAGTACTCAAATTTCGGAATGAAGCACTTCAATTGATTTTCTTCAGCATACATTTTAAAGCGCTCGCGCAAATAAGAATTTGCCGATACGCCCCCTGCAAGCGCAATATCGTTAACGCCCGTTGCTGTAACAGCTTCTTTCAACCGCTTCATAAGCATTTCAACAATGCTGTGTTGTATTGATGCGCATAAGTCGTTTAGATTTTCTTCAATAAATGCTGTGTTCTTTTTTTGCTCTGCTTGCAAAAAATATAAGACTGAAGTTTTTAACCCACTAAAACTAAAATTCAAATCGGGAGCTTTGGGAGCAGCAAATTTGAATGCAAACTTGTTGCCATCTTTTGCAAGTTTATCCATCAGCGGGCCCCCGGGATATGGCAAGCCAAGCATTTTAGAAGTCTTGTCAAATGCTTCGCCTGCGGCATCGTCAATGGTTTCGCCAATTACTTTCATAGAGTTGAAGTCTTGCACCAAAACCAATTGTGTATGCCCGCCCGAAACGGTTAAACACAAAAACGGAAAGCGTGGTGCAGTATCAATAAAATGCGCAAGAATGTGCGCTTCCATGTGGTTTACTTCAACTAACGGCACGTTTAATGTAAGCGAAAGCCCTTTGGCAAATGAGTGCCCCACCAGCAGCGAACCAATTAAACCAGGGCCTTTTGTAAAGGCAATGGCAGTAATGTCTGATAGCCTTTTGCCGCTTTGTTTTATTGCGGCATCAATTACCGGCACAATATTTTGTTGATGCGCGCGCGATGCAAGCTCGGGCACTACACCGCCCCATGCTTCGTGAATGCTTTGCGAAGCAATGATGTTGGATAGAATTTTACCATTTTCGCAAACGGAAGCAGAAGTATCATCGCAAGACGATTCAATTCCAAGAATAGTGATTGACACGTTGCGAAAGTGAAACAAAATGCGCAATACAAAAACGAAAAATATTTAAGAGTTGAAGGAAAGTGAAAAGAGTGAAAAAATGCGAATAAACTAAATCATCTTGCGCCAGTCTTTCGCTAAAAACAATAAAGAGATGTGTAATGAGTTACTGAATGAAAACAAAAAACAACGATTATTTATTTTCTCTTATTACATGCAGTAAATTTATACCCAAATTAGTAGTTTGCTAAAGAGAGTTGCAAAAGCACTTATTGTATTATTACTCGCTATCGCATTGCTGGTAGTTAGCACTGTGCTTGCTTTCAGGCTTACTAGCGTGCAAACTTACTTTGCAAAAAAAGCAGCAAAAACGCTGTCTGATGAATACAATACTGAAGTGAAAATTGAAAAGCTTGCTATTACTTTTAGCCGTTTTATCAGATTAGAGAAAGTGTTGGTTCGCGATTTTGATAAAGATACCATGATTTATGCCGGAGTGCTGGATGTGCACTATAGCGGCAGACAGTTATTCAACAGAAAAGTTTTGATAAAAGGAATGTCTTTAGAAAATGCCTATGTGCATTTGCAAAAAGATACTTCGGGTGCAATGAATTTTTCGCAAGTGTTTCGCTTAGGAAAAACGAAGAAGAAAGATAATGCCCAAAACCCTTTTGCATGGGATGTTGTATTGAAAGAATTAGGTGTTGTAAATACTCATTTTGATTTTACCGATAAAAAAGCCCGCACCACAGTAAATGTGGATGTAACGCGAAGTCTTATCAAAATGAATGACCTTGGAATAAAAACAGGCAAGTTGAGTGTGAACGAAATTACTATGGTAAATCCCATAGTTGAAATTACCGTAGATCCTAAGCCAAAAGCACCGAACGACACACTTAAACCATTTCACTTTTTGCCCGACGGTTTTGAAATTGAGTTTGGGCGGCTGTTGCTTACTAATGCAGCCTTTAAGTTGAATAACGTGCAAAAACCACTTGTCGAAAAAGGCATTGATTTTAATCATTTAGATATCAGCAATATTAACGTAAACATCACAAAGGGTGCATTGATTCGCGATTCTATTTTTGCATCTATTCGTTCGCTTTCGGCAGATGAAAAGTGTGGTTTGAAATTAGTAAACCTGCGAGCAGAGGCTAAGGTTACAGTAAATGAAATTTTGTGCAACAAACTGTTGCTGCAAACAGATGAAAGTACAGTTGGAAACTTTATATCATTGAAGTATGAACATTTTAGAGACTTTAAAAAGTTTCTTGAAAAGGTGCGTTTGAAAGGCGATTTGAGAAATACAAAAGTATCGCTGCGCGACATCAACTATTTTGCAAAAAAGCTCGATAAAATTCAGCATAACACAATATTCATAAGCGGAAATATTGACGGTAGAGTAAACAACATGCGCGGTCGAGATATTGAATTGCGCACCGGGCGAAATACTTATTTCAAAGGTAATTTTTCAACTTTCGGACTGCCACAGGTGTATGAAACATCACTCAATTTACGTGTTTCAAAAGCTGGTGTTTCTCTTCAAGATATTGCAGCATTTTATCCTACGCTTAAACTGCCCGCCAATCTTTCTACACTTGGTAATATTGCATTCTCGGGCAATATTGATGGCTTTTTAACCGACATTGTTGCCAATGGCAAATTCAAAACCGATATTGGAAGTGCTACCACTAATTTAAACTTCAAGTACAATTCCAACACAAAAGAATCTGCCTATAAAGGCGAGCTGGCTTTGTTCGATTTTGATTTAGGGAAGTTTACTCGCAACGAGTCTGCATTAGGCACGGTTACGGCCCATGCAACCATAAAAGGCAAAGGCATTACACTCGAAAAATTGGATGCAGATGTGCAAGGAGCAATTGACCATATTTCATTGATGAAGTATGATTATAAAAATGCGCAAGTAAATGGTTTGGTAAAAGGTAAAACATTTGTTGGTAAAGTTGGTTTACAAGACAAAAACATAGATTTTGATTTTGATGGAATGATGAATTTGAACACTCAATCGCCCGAGTTTAATTTTGTGGCAAATGTTCGTCATGCCAATCTCAAAGAATTAAATCTTACCAAGAATGAATTGACTGTAAGGACAGAACTTTCCAGTAATTTTAATGGCAAAAATATTGACGATTTGGCGGGAAGTATTTTACTGCGCAATACACGGTTGGCAAATAGCGATACTTCGGTTTTTCTCGACTTTATACAACTACAAGGTTATGTGGAAGGTGAAAGGAAGAAGTCGCTTTTGCTTAAAAGCAAATTTTTAGAAGCCGATGTGTCGGGCTACTATACCTACTCAACTTTAGTGCCAACTATTAAAGATATTATACAAACTGCTTTTACACAAAGCAATCCATTCAATGTTGCCAGAGTTACATCGCAAGATTTTAGTTTTGATGTAAGGGTTTTTGAACCAGGGGCACTCACACAAATCATTCATCCCAAATTTAAATTACTTCGAAATTCAAAAATACAAGGTGCAGTTAATAGCCAGTTAAGCCAAATTTCAATGAATGGCTTCGTGCCAGAGTTTCAGTGGGGCAACACTACTTTGCAGCGTACAAAATTTACAGCAGGTATCATTGGGCGCGAGTTAGACGTTAACTTGGTGAGCGATAATATTTTTCAAAAAGACAGTTTGATTGTAGATACATTAAATGTGTTGCTGCACAATGAAAAAGATAACATGAAGTTTAATGTAATTGCGTGGGATAAAAACCACATTAACCGCGCAAACATTACTTCTCATATCTATCCGCTTTCCGATGGGGTAGAAGTAAAAGTGGAGCCATCGGAAGTGTGGCTCGCCAACAATTTGTGGAATTTTTCAAACAACAATTCAATTCTTGTAAAAGGAAACAAAATTACTTCAAGCAACTTTTCTTTTAATAATAATGAGCAAAGCATTGCTTTGGATGCCTACTTAAACAAAGATTCTTCTACCTCAATTAAAACAACATTTAATCAAATTGCTTTAAGCGATTTTACCCGAGCATTTCTTCCAAAAAATTCGGGCATCAGCGCTACTGTAAATGGTTACGCTACGGTTGAAAATGTTTTTGCTATTCCCTCGGTAATTGCCGATGTAAAACTGAGCGATGTGATAATGGGCGAAATACCCATTGGCGATATGAGTGTGCAGAGCGAGCTTGATAATGCGCAAAACCGAGTGCTAATAAATTCTGTAATAAGCGGAAAAGGAAACGATGTGCGAGCCTATGGTTTCTATTCTTTAGATAATGCCAAGCCCGATTTGAATATGAGTATAGACTTGCGAAAACTGGGATTGGAATTTTTGAATTACCCGTTCTTTAAAACTTATGTACGCGATGTTGTAGGCAATGCATCTGGTAAATTGCGTTTGCAGGGAATATTATCAAAACTTGCACTTACAGGCAACTTGCGTATTGATACCGCAGCAGTTACAGTTAGCTATTTAAACACGCGCTATGGTTTAAAAAAACAAGACGTAACAGTTACCGAAAATAACATCAATCTTAATTTTCTTACGGTAAATGATTTGAATACAAACGATAAAAACTCTGCAGTAGCCAGCGGAAGAATTTACCATACATACTTTAAAAAGTTTGGAATTGAGTGCAAAGTAAACACGCAAAACATGATGGTGCTGAATACAACTGCCGAGCAAAATCCTGTTTTTTATGGCAAGGCTTTTGCCGATGGTAATGTTACATTCCGAGGACCGTTTAACGATATGACGATAAGAGCAACTGTGCGCACCATGCCCGGCACTTATGTAAACTTACCTATCCGCAGCACTAAAGAAACCAATCGGTATTCATTCTTCCAGTTTGTAGATACTTTAGCGGTAGCTAAAAAACCTCGGTTGAAGTTGAATGGATTGACATTTATTTTAGAAGCAGATGTAACGCCCGATGCCGCAATTGATATTGTGCTTGACCCTGTGGCGGGCGACATTCTTACAAGTGTAGGGCGTGGAAACATTAAATTAGAAATAGCAAAAACAGGTGGCGTAAGTATGTATGGCACCTATGAAGTTGCCCGAGGCGATTACTTGTTTACATTACAAAATATAGTAAACAAACGATTCAAGTTAGACCCTGGTAGCACAATCAATTTTACAGGAGATATTTATCAAGCGGGATTAAATATGGATGCAGTATATGATGTGCGCACTTCCACCTACGATTTAATTAGCGATTTTTTTGAAAGAACCGGCACAGGCGATATTGCCCAAAGTGAAGCAGAAACGCGCGCTCGCACCAGTATTCCTGCAAAACTACTGCTAAAACTTACAGGTGTTTTGGCGGCTCCCAATGTTGCATTTGATATTCGTGTGCAAGACCCCGACCCCACCATTCGCACCATGGTTGATAATCGCTTGCAAATTATTCGCACCAACGAAACCGAGATGTATAAGCAAGTATTCGGCTTGTTGATGTTGAACCGATTTTTGCCCCCGGGCAACACCATCAATAATTCTGTGGCAGGTGTTGATATTGGTGGCGGTTTGGCTAATACTGTTGGCGAGTTTTTGTCTTCGCAGTTATCGCGTTATCTCAATAATCTTGTTTCAAATTTTGTAAGCGATTTCGATATCAATTTTCGCTTTCGGCAATATAGCCAACAAGGCGTGGGTGGCGGGCAAACTGCCGAGCAAACAGCCGATACCAGACGAGAATTACAGCTTGCTTTAACCAAGCGCTTTTTCAACGATCGCTTTTCGGTAAGCGCAGGTGGTAATGTAGATTTTGGAAATACCACAGTAGCCGATAACAGCGGCACCGGAGTTAGTAGAGTTGCTACTGCTAACCTTGCCGGTGATTTTCAATTGGAGTATAAATTGACAAAAGATGGTCGCTGGCGCGCCCGTGCTTTTAACCGTACCGACTACGATAATTTTAACCTGCGCAATAGAAATAGAACAGGTTTAGGAATTACCTACCGCAAAGACTTTGATAATGCAAAAGAGTTGTTTACAGTTCCAAAAAAGAAACGGAAAAGCAAAACAGTAACACTGCCTCCCGAGCCCGAAATTGATGAAGGTGATGTTCCCGAAATTCAACCTGCGCAGAAGTAGATTGGTTGAGAAGAAGTGTGCTTGAATACTTTTCTTATCCTATTCTCGCAATTTACTTATTCCATCCAACTCTTATAATACACCTTATCTTCTATCGGCAAGGCATCTTCGCAAATCCAAAGCGGTTTAAAAGTATCTACCATTACAGCTAACTCGCGCGTTTCATCTTTGCCAATACTTTTTTCAATGGTACTGGGATGCGGCCCATGTGGAATGCCAATTGGATGTAGTGTTATCATGCCTTTTTCTACATGCTTGCGGCTCATAAAATCACCATCTACATAATACAAAACTTCATCGCTATCTACATTGCTGTGGTGGTATGGTGCGGGTATGGCAAGCGGATGATAATCGTATTTGCGCGGCACAAAACTACATATAACAAAGTTATGTGCTTCAAAGGTTTGGTGCACTGGTGGCGGTTGGTGAACACGCCCTGTTATAGGTTCAAAATCGTGAATAGAAAATGCGTAAGGATAATGGCATCCGTCCCAACCAACGGCATCAAACGGATGATACACGTAATGATAAGGATACAGCAATCCATTTCTTTTTATATAAACAAGAAAATCGCCCTTTTCATCATTAGCAATTAAGTTTTGTGGTTCGCGAATATCTCGTTCGCAAAAAGGCGCGTGTTCTAATAGTTGCCCAAAATTATTGCGATACCGTTTGGGATACACAATTGGCGAAAAAGATTCTACAATAAACAAACGGTTTTGCTCGGTCTCAAAACTTATTTGATAAATAGTGCCGCGAGGAATAATAAGGTAATCGCCATAGGCAAATGTAAGCTCACCAAAAATTGTTTTTAAAGTACCTCGGCCTTCGTGCACAAAAATCATTTCATCGGCTCCCGAGTTTTTATAAAAATAGCCCTCCATGCTTTTGCGCGGTGCTGCCAACACAATATGGCAATCGTTGTTTACCAAAACCGGTTTGCGGCTTTTCAAAAAATCATCTTCGGCAGCTACATGAAACCCTTTGTAGCAACGGTGTTGCATATTTTTGTGCTGCGAAATTTTTGGCGATACATCAATAGCTTCATCAATTTTTGAAACAATAGTAGGCGGGTGGTTGTGATAGATAAGCGAATACACATCGCTAAAACCTTCGGTGCTTACCAGCTCTTCCGAATACAATTTGCCATCGGCTTTGCGAAATTGGGTGTGGCGCTTGCGCGGCACTTCACCGCGTTTTATGTAATGTGGCATACTTTATATTTTGTTTGCAATGGTGTGAATAATCAATGAGTTATTCGATGGCGAAAGTTGTGCATTTTTGCCACTTTATTTTGTAAATATGATAAACATCATTCCGGCTGAATTGCCTACGCCAAAGTTGCACGAATATCTATTGGGCTGCGTTGCACCTCGCCCCATTGCCTTTGTTTCTACTATTGATAGCAAAGGAAATGTAAATCTGGCACCATTTTCATTTTTCAATGTTTTTGGGTCCAACCCCCCTACCTTAGTTTTTTCGCCTGCGCGTAGCGGGCGCACCGGCAAAACAAAGCATACCTTAGATAACCTTTATGAAGTGGGCGAGTGTGTTGTAAACATAGTAAGCTACGATATGATTCATCAGTGCAATCTTGCTTCGGCTGAGTTTGAAAAAGGCGTGAATGAGTTTGAGCGCGCTGGGTTTACCCAAGTGCCAAGCAGTGTTGTAAAACCACCACGTGTAGGTCAAAGCAAAGCACATATAGAGTGCAAGGTGAAACAGATAATTGAAACTGGGCAGGGTGGTGGAGCCGGCAATTTGGTAATTTGCGAAGTGGTAGCGCTGCATGTTGATGAAAGTGTGGTGGATGAAAACGGAAGCATTGTACCCGATAAATTCGATTATGTAGCGCGTATGGGCAAAAACTATTGGGCGCGCATTGTGCCCGAGGCAATTGTAGAAATGCCCAAAATGCCCGATGCCACAAAAGTATTGGGAGTAAACAAAATGCCCGATGCAATTCGTTTATCAAACTACCTTACCGGCAATGAAATCGCATTGCTTGCCAACAACACGCACTTGCCTGCCGATGAAGCCATTGAAGCTGCAAAGAATTTACCCGATGTGCAACAAGCAATTGCAGCAAATAGCTTGCCTCAACTTGTAAAAGATTCAATTGCAAAATTTGATTTGGAGCTTGCGCTTAAACTTGCAATGTTGGTAAAATAAAAAACCGCCTTGTAAGTTTCCTCACAAGACGGCTAACCCTAAAACCACTATGACCTACGCGCACCCCTACGCGTAGGCAATGCAAGTGTAAACATTGATTTTTAAATTTCAAAGACTTTTTTAAAAAATATTTGTTAAAAGCTCTGTATTCGGTGTAGGGCTGTCAATGACAAATATTTTGACTTTCAGTTGGGTAGCTCGATTGTCATAATTTACGCCTCGTAATTTGCTGTACCAACCATTTGCTTGCAAACTACAATCTTCTACCTTTGACCGCTTTTGTTTAAAAAAAACTAACAATCAAACATTCGTAAATGAAGAAAGTACTAATTGCGGCAGCTATGTTTTTTAGCATTGTTGCCATGGGGCAAAATTTATGTGGCACACAATCATTCATAGAAAACCGTGTAAAGAAAAACCCCGAATTGCAAGCTGAGTATGATGCCATGTTTGAGCATTTGAAACAAATGCAGCAGCAAGGCAAGCCTTCATCGCGAGCCGGAAAAAATGTAATTTATGTTCCTGTGGTGTTTCACATTATTCACGATGGAGATGCTTATGGCGCAGGCGAAAATATTACCGATGAACAAATTCTCTCGCAGATTGATGCATTGAATCGCGACTTTAGTTTAACCAATAGCGACACCGCAAATATTCCTGCAATATTCAAACCACTTGCAGCAAATACATACATACAATTTTGTATGGCAAAGTTTGACCCGCAGGGCAATCCAACAACCGGAATTGAAAGATTGCAATTTAGCAAATCTACATGGGATACCGAAGATGATATTGAAGATCAGTTGAAGCCTTCTACTATTTGGAACAGAGCAAAATATCTGAATATTTGGAGTTGCCGTTTTGGTGGAGATTTGACAAGCCAAGGTGTATTAGCGTATGCAACATTGCCTTATGGTACAAGCAATACTACCGATGGCGTAGTTGCACGGTTCAATACAATTGGTACCACAGGGGTTTTAATTGCGGGCTATCGCGGTGGGCGCACCATTGTGCATGAAGTTGGGCACTGGTTGGGCTTGTTGCACAATTTTAATAATGGAGTTTGTTACAACGGTTCTTGGAGTACTTCCGATTTTATTGATGATACACCCGATCAACAAAATAGATATTTTGGTTGCCCAAGCCATCCACAATCTTCTTGCGGCTCTCAAGATATGTTCAATAATTATATGGATTATACCGATGATGGCTGCCGCAATATGTTTACTGCCGACCAGGCCGATAGAATGTATGGTGTGCTAACTACCACTGGGCAAGGCAACAGAGGTTCTTTTCAAACAGCAATTTCTAATTGTTTTAGAAATTTAGATGGCGCATTGGCAAAAGTGTTGTTGCCTATTGATACCGTTTGTGGATTGAAATTCAAACCAATTATTCAAGTGAAAAATGAAGGTGTAGCTGTAATAACTAATGCAACAGTTTATTATAAATTAAACAATGGGGCTACTCAGTCATTTGCTTGGACGGGAAATTTAGATATTCAGCAGGCTGCTTATGTTACACTACCCGAATTGACGGTTGCCGAAGGTATTCACACACTTTCGGTATCATTTGAAAATGCTAATGGGCAGCCAACCGATGATGATGTAAACAATGATGGAACTGTTATCAATTTCTATGCCTACGATGGTGGTGTGGCATCAACCACTCCGGTATTGCACGATTTTGAAGATGGTTTGTATCCACCAATAAACTGGAGTATCGACAACCGTGGCACTGCCAATACTTGGAACACAATTACCAATAGTGGTTATGGCAATGGCAGTTATGCTGCATACATCAATAACTTGAATTATTCTTCAAATCCGAATCGTACAAAAGACGCATTGATTACTGAAGATTATGATGTTTCAACTATTGGTTTGCCGCGTATTGCTTTTGATTTGGCATATTGTCGCCATAGTGTGAACCGTGCAGATTCTTTAGCTGTATATTACTCTTTCGATTGCGGAGTTACTTGGAATCAATTTTTTAAAAGCGGTGGTGTAGAACTTGCTACTGCACCCGATAAAGTAACTTTGTTTACACCAGCCCCCGAAGAGTGGAAAACAATTGAAACAGATTTGCCTGCATTGCAAGGGCAAACTAAAGTTCGTTTCAAATTTGAAAATATTTCGGGATGGGGCAACGCATTGTATTTAGATAACATCAATTTATCTCAAAGTCCTAATACTGTTGTTAGCGGAATTACTACGGCAACCGAAAAAGTAGAGGTGGCGGTGTATCCAAACCCGGCTGTGAACGAAGCCATAGTTTCCTTACCGGTGGTTCATCCATTTTCTCATGTAGAGGTTTACAATGCGGTTGGGCAAAAAGTTTTCAATGCCCCAATTACACAAAGAATTGTTTCGTTGAATACCTCCGGCTATGCCCGTGGCACTTACTTCATTCGCTTGTTTTCGGCCACGGCCAATCAGCAACATAGTTTTATTATTGCCCGCTAATTCATTAATAGATTTTTCAAAAAATTCATGAAAAAAATTCTTTTCCTTTTTGCTGCGCTTTGCATGAATGCGGCAATTGCTCAACAGTTTCAAAAATGCGCAACACCAGATGTTATTCGCGAAATGAGTCAAGCACATCCGGGTTATGCTGCAAGAGTAAAAGCAGCTTTTGATAATGCTAAGTCGGTAGCAAGCCACAAGTCGGCAGCACGTGGTGTAGCCGATACTGTTTATAGAATACGAACAGTATTTCATGTGGTTTATACAACGCCTGCCGAAAATTTAGATGATTCTATAATTCTTGCGCAGTTGCAAACATTGAACGAAGACTATAGAAGGTTAAACCCCGATACCACAGATACACGCCAAATTTTCCACCCTTTTGCCAGCGATGCCGGAATTGAATTTGTATTAGCCGATTCCGACCCTGACGGAAATCCAACAACTGGAATTAACCGCGTTGCAGGTACTCCTGCGCCAAGTATTTTTGGAGGTTTTAATTTTAACGATGAAGTAAAATACGCATCATCGGGTGGGGTTGATGCTTGGGATAGCGAACGGTATTTGAACATTTGGGTATGCAATCTTTTGGGCGGTATTGGTGTGTTGGGTTATGCTTATCCACCGGCTGTGCCATTGGCAAACTGGGGGGCAAATAACCCAAATGTTGATTCAAGTAAACAAGGTGTTGTACTGCATTTTTCGGCAGTAGGACCCAAAAACCCCGCACCGGTAGCACCAGAGGCCGATGGCGGCAGAAGTGCAACGCATGAAGTGGGACATTATCTCGGTTTGCGCCATATTTGGGGCGATGACCAAGGTAGCCCATTTGCTCCTGTGGCAAAATGTGCTGGCGATGTTGATGGAGGCGAAGATGGCATTGACGATACACCGGATGCAACAGTAGCATCGCAGCAAACTTGCAACCACAGTGCCAATACTTGTCCCGACCCTAATATGGATCAAGACTATCCCGATCAAATTGAAAACTTCATGGATTATAGCGATGATGCTTGCTTGAATATGTTTACCAAAGGGCAGATTGATTTAATGCGAGCCGTTATTGAATTGTATCGCCCTGGCATTGCTACTAAGGTAATCAACACCCCATCGAGTGTAAAAGAATTGCCTTTTGCTGCAATGCAATTACAAGTGTTTCCGAACCCTTCAAAAGATGTGGTAAACATTGTTGTAAACGAAGTGCATGAAGATGCTGTGTTGCAAATTTTTAATGCACAGGGTTCTTTGGTTTATAATCAAAAAATGACTGGCGCTGCTGCAAAAATCAATGTTGCAGCATTTACTGCCGGAGTTTATGTGGCGGTTGTAAAAACAGAAAACTATAAATCAACATCACGATTTGTAAAGCAGTAAACGCCAACTGTTCATTCAAAATTTTCACATCAACATATTCTAATAGAAATTTAAAATGGCTTTAACACCTGCTGAAATAAACAGCAAATTAGTAGTTCCGGCAGAAGATAGTTTTACACCCGTAAAAGAATCTGAAGCTCTTTTCATGTATAACCTTATCAAAAAACACGGCTTAAAACGCACACTCGAAACCGGCTTTGGTTATGCCCGTTCGGCATCTCATATTATCAGTGCTACCGAAAGCAAACACATTGGGATGGACCCTTTTCAGAAGCATTATGGAAACGGAGGCTTGGAAAACATTATGCGTTTGGGCTTAGAAAGCTTTTTGGAGTTTCATGGCGATTATTCGCACAATGTGTTGCCTAAAATTCATGCCGAGGGTAAAACTTTTCAATTCATTTTTATTGATGGCGATCACAAATTTGATGGCGAGTTTGTGGACTATTATTATGCCGATTTACTATTAGAGCAAAATGGCTTTATGTTGCTGCATGATACGTGGATGCGCTCTACCGCATTGGTAATGAAATGGATTGAAACAAACCGAAAGGATTATCGCAAAGTTCCAACAGGCTTGCGCAATGTAGCCATGTATCAAAAGGTTGGCGATGATAAACGTGGTTGGATGTATTTCAGCGAGTTTTACACCTTTAAATCTGTTATTGTTCACCCGGTTATCGAATGGCTAAATGAAGGTGAAATGACTGCGGCAAAGAAGTTTGTATTGAAGCTGAAAGCCTTGTTGCGATAGCGCTATTGCGCAGGTTCGTTTTCGTTATGCGCCATTACCATACGCATTTCGCCATACGTAAATTCGTTGTTTAAGATTGTCATTATTTCGCCCACAGTTTTTTGTGGGTTGGCTGTTAATGCTTCTTTAATTTTTGCGAATCTTTCGGTTGGCATTATCGCTTCTATTTGTATCACACCTGTTGAAATGAGCCGCGCAAAATGCCCTTGTATTGTGCCGATAGATAGATTTCTTTCTTTAGCAATATCCTCAATGCTTTTGCCTGTACTGTAAAGGCTGTAGGTAACTTGGTAGGTTTCGCCTTTTACTTTTTTCTTTTTTGCTGGTGCATCTACAACAGTTTGCGCCAATGTAACCCGCCAACGCAAATCAAAATTTTGCAGCCATTTTTCTTTAGTAAAAAAATCTTTTTCTACTAAAGATTGCGCCATTACCATTGCTTTACAAATGTCTTTCAAGCGGTTTAGTATAGCAGCGTCCAAGTCTTCTAACTCATTGGCATAAGCCTTTGCGCCTTTGGTTTGTGCCATTTTCTTTTTTTGCAAAAACACATTGCCGCACAGGTCTTTTATTGGAGCATCGAAGTAGTTTTTAGCTGCTTCCAATCTCTTGGCTATGTGTTCCAATTTTACTTCGGGTTCATTAAAGAGATGAATCAGTTGCACACGAAATTTTGTACTTGTTTGGCTGATGGCAGATAACATATCGTATTGCGATTCTGCCCATTCTAAATGTTGTTGTTTTTCCGATTGTGTATCATCCTTGTTATATGATGCAAGGTGGTTTTGCCATTCTTTTATCAATAAAGAAAAATCGAAAACTGCAATGCTGTAATCGCGCAGGTATTCAAAAGTAGATTCATCTAAAAGCTCGGTGGCATCGCCTTGCCTATGTTTGGTGCCTTCAAAACGTATTACTTCTTCGTTATTATCAATGCCTTGATTGCTGAATTGCGAACTTAACACCAAGCCATCTAAGCTGGTAAGCCTTGATAGTGCTACATAAGCTTGCCCTGCGGCAAATACATTGCGTACATCAATTATTGCTTTTTCAAACGTTAAGCCCTGGCTTTTGTGTATTGTAATTGCCCATGCCAAACGCAGCGGATATTGGCGATACACACCCAACACTTCTTCTTTTATTTCGCGTGTGTTTTCATCTACGTTGTAGCGAATATTTTGCCATTCGTGTTTTTCTACTACAATGCTGCCGGTATCAGTTTTTACTACTATTTTCTCTTCACTAAGAGTTTCTACTATTCCAATTTTTCCATTAAAAAACTTACCCTGCCCAGAAACATCGTTTTTAATAAACATTACTTGCGCACCCTCTTTTAGCACTATTCTTTTTTCAACCGGAATCATACTATCGGGGTATTCATTTTCTATCACTGCTTCAAAAGCAAATGGTGTTTCGTAAAGCCTGCTCAACTCGCGTTGATTGATTTCATCAGCAAAGCGATTGTGGGTAGTAAGTGTTATGTAGCCTTCTTCTGGCGCGGGTTTAAAATCTGGTTTGTAATAATCGTTCAGCACTTCTGCATCATCGTTTGTTAGTTGGTTGTAGCGAAGGTTGTTGAGTATTTTTGTAAAGTCTTTATCCTTTTGGCGATAAATTTTATCCAGTTCTATGTATATGGGTTGCGCATCGCGCAGCACCACTGCATCGAAAAAAAAGGGACTGTTATAATAATCTTGCAAAAGCTCCCATTCTTCGTTTTTTATTACAGGTGGAAGTTGTAACAAATCGCCAATAAACAATACTTGCAAGCCTCCAAATGACACACGTTTTCTGCGAATACTTTGCAACATAAAATCTATGGCATCTAAAACATCTGCACGCAGCATACTCACTTCGTCAATAATGAGCAATTCGGCTTCTTTAATTGTTTGGCGCTTAACATCGTTCATGCGCAGATGCCGAAGAATGGTTGATTTTGTTTCAAACTTTATGGATTCGTTTGCAATAAAATCTTTGTAGGCAGGGATAAAACCGCCCAGTGGCAATTGAAATTGCGAATGCAGCGTTACCCCTCCGGCATTAAGTGCTGCAATGCCTGTGGGTGCAGCAACAATTGTTTTTTTATGTGTAGTGGCAATAATTTTTTTCAAAAAAGTTGTTTTGCCGGTGCCGGCCTTTCCGGTCAAAAAAATATTGCGGTTTGTGTGGTTTACAAATTGCTCTGCAATTTGCGCAGGTGTGTACGAAAGGTTATTGATTGACATGCGATGGTAAAACTAATAGGTATCCAACATTTTCATTCCAACAATTGCAAAAATTCTTCTTCGCTTAACACAGTGATGGAAGGAATTTTTTTTGCCTTAGCAAGTTTGCTGCCGGCATCTTCGCCTACAACCAAAAAGTTCAAATTTGCCGAAACACTACTCAGTAATTTGCCGCCATTTTCTTCTACCAATTCTTTTGCACGGTCGCGGTTAAAATGTTGCAGGCTGCCTGTAAATAGAAATGTTTTGCCGCCCAGTTTGTTGTTTTTAGAGATGCTGTCTTCGGCTCTATTTGCAAGATTCAAGCCTGCCGCTTCCAACTGTTTTATAAGATGAATGTTGCCATCGTGCTTAAAAAATTCGTTGATGGTTTTTGCCACTTTAGGCCCAATGCCTTCTATTGAAGTTAGTTGCTCTACGTTCCAATCGGCAAGCTGCAAAAGATGTTGAATGTGTGCAGCAATATCCTTGGATGTAGAAACGCCAACATGCCTAATGCCAAGTGCATTCAATAGCCGCCACAAAGGTCGTTTTTTTGAACTTTCAATGCCATCGCGCAGGTTAGTGATGCTTTTTTCTCCCCAACCTTCAAGTTGCTGAATTTCGTGGTAGGGCAGGCAATAAATATCTTCGATTGATTGAATGAATCTGCGCTGAATGAAATCTATTACGATGCTTCGGCCAAGCCCGTCAATATCCATACAGTCTTTGCTAACAAAGTGTATGGTTCGCTCTTCTATTTGCGCTGAACATTCGGCATTATCGCAGCGCCATACTACTTCATCTTCGGGTTTTACTAATACTTCGTGGCAGCTTGGGCAATTGCGCGGAAACTCAATTGTCTTTTCATCGCCTTTGCGCAGTGCTTCTACTACTCCTACAATATATGGAATTACTTCGCCTGCTCTTTCCACAATTACAGTGTCGTTTAGGCGTATATCTTTTTCGCGAATAAAATCTTCGTTGTGTAGCGATATAGATGTAATGGTTACACCGGCTAATGCCACGGGTGCAATTTTTGCCACAGGTGTTACAGCGCCAGTTCTACCTACCTGAAACTCAACATTCAGTAGTGTAGATTGCGCTTGCTTTGCTGCAAATTTATAAGCAATTGCCCAGCGCGGATGATGCGAAGTGCTGCCACATTGTTGTTGCTGTTGTAGCAAATTCACTTTTACAACCATGCCGTCAGTTTCAATAGGAAAGTGATGGCGTTTTTCATCCCACAATTGAATGAATGCTGAAACTTGTTGTGGACCACTGCATACTTTTAAATCATTCAATGGTGTTTTAAAACCACAATCGTATAGCATTTTTATGTTGTTGAAATGCGATAGCAGTGTGCTGCCCAGCAAATTATTTCCTGCTGCATCGGTAGCGTAACTTACATGGTACAATATTGCTTCTAAGCCGCGCGCTGCAACCTCGCGAGGGTCTTTCATACGCAGCGAGCCGCTGGCAGTATTGCGTGCGTTTTGAAAAGTTTTTTCGCCTGCCGCTGCTCTTGCTTCATTGATGTTTTGAAAAGTTTGTTTGCTAATAATAACCTCGCCTCGCAATTCAATTTTAGCAATGCCGTATTTCGAAAATTGCGCACTCAATGGTATGGAGTTTATTGCGCGGGCATTGTTAGTAATGTCTTCGCCCATGATGCCGTCTCCGCGTGTAGCTGCGCGCACCAGTTGGTCGTTTTCATATACCAGTGCAATGCTTGCTCCGTCAAATTTTGGTTCTACACAATATGCTATTTCGGCAGCGCGGGTTAGGTCGCGCACTTTTCGGTCAAAGTCGGTTACATCACCAGCGTTGTACGAGTTGTCTAACGATAACATAGATGCCAAATGTTGCACCGATTCAAAGTTTTCACTTAAGCCCGATGCTACGCGCTGTGTGGGCGAGTCGGGGCTTACCAGTGCCGGGTATTCACTTTCTATGGCAACTAATTTTTTGAACAAAGTATCATAAGCAAAGTCGGTAATGATGGGTTCGCTCAATACATAGTATCGCCAATCGTGATAGCGCAATACTTTGCGCAATGGTTCTATATCATCAACCGAAATTTCTTTTGCAATAAAAGTTGTTGAAGCGTGGTTTAGTGCTTCAATTTCTTGTGGTGAAAACATGGGCGAAAGATATACACTATTACGAATCGGTGAGTAGTAATTAGATTTTGATGTTGCTGTATTGTTGTTTCATTTTTGCGGTTCAACACAAGCAATAAAGTATTTCTTTTGCGAGCTTAAAGTAAGTGTTTGATGCAGCTACCAGTGTTTCAAAATATAGATACCGCAGCAGTTTACAAAATAGCTGTGGATGCCGGTAAGGCAATTTTATCGGTTTACGAAACTTCTTTTGTTGTAGAAAATAAAGAAGATAACAGCCCACTCACCGAGGCCGATAAACAGTCGCATCGCGTTATTGAAGCAGGGTTGTTGGGGCTGTATCCCGAAATTCCGGTGCTTTCGGAAGAAGCGGCAAGTGTAGATTTTGAAGTGCGCAAAAAATGGAAGCGTTTTTGGCTCGTAGATCCACTCGATGGCACAAAAGAGTTTGTAAAGCGCAATGGAGATTTTACCGTAAATATTGCTTTAATTGAAAATGGCAGACCCGTTTTTGGTGTAGTGTATGTGCCGATTTCGGCAATAGGTTTTGTAGGTGTTGTGGGCAGCGGTGCATTTAAAATTGCCAGTGGTATAGTTCAAAAAATTGCTGTTGCAAAAAACACAAGCGCCAACCTGGTGCGTGTGGTTGCGAGCCGTTCGCACCTCTCCGATGCTACGCTCGACTTTATTAATAAATTAAAAGACGAAGGCAAGCACGTTGTGCTTTCATCGCGCGGCAGTTCGTTAAAACTTTGTATGGTAGCCGAGGGCGCGGCAGATGTGTATCCGCGCTTTGCCCCAACTATGGAGTGGGATACCGCAGCCGCACAGGCAGTTGTAGAAGCTGCCGGTAAAAGCGTATTGTCGTTTCCAACCATGCAGCCGCTGTTGTATAACAAAGCAAGCCTGCGCAACCCTTGGTTCATAGTGCAGTAGCGTAGTTTTGGTTCACTTAATTTTTCTCTTTAGTCTAATGCGTTTTAGCATTCGCTCAAATGTTGTTGAGTACCTCTTTTTTTGCTTCACAAAACCTTTTATGTACGCTAAACAGCAAAAGAAAGTTTCATCAGTCAGTTTTAAACCAATAAGTATAGAACTCATTTTAAGTTGAAAATCAGCAATTTGTATTTTTGGTGTAATGTAAATTAACTTCAATTGTTATTGAATTGTGTAGAACACAAGGGGTGTTGGCTGCCACATCTTTGCATCATGTAAACGATATTGTTTGCAGAACAAAAAAATCTCTCACACATGGAACTTTTATTGACATTGCTATTGGCAGTTGGTGGACCAACAGATGGCTTCGGTGATTTATTCGGAAAAGACAAAGGCACTTCGCCAACCGATGGTTACGGTGATCTTTTCATTAAAGAGAAAGAATCTGCTCCAACCGATGGCTACGGAGACTTGTTCTAAGTAGCAGAACAATTTTTGAATGCAAATAAAAGCGGGTCAATTGACCCGCTTTTTGTTTTTGTAGATTTCCACATCTATCAAATTTTTTGTGTGTAACGCAAAGTTTGGCACGATTTTTATAGTGTAAATAGTAATTGTAAAAAACGCAGCTTTTGTAGCAATAATTTGCAACGAAGCGGTTGGAACTTTTGTTTAAGATTGTTTTGCTCTGCAAGCTACATTCGTGATGATGAAGTTGTTTTGCGCAGAAAATTGCCGTCATTGCGAACCGCTGCACAGCAGAGGTGAAGCAACTTCAAAAGTTTCAACAGCTTTATTATCTTGATTTTCAATGGTGTTGGTGAAATTGCTTTGGTTTAACAAAATATTCATCAACATTTAATATCTAAACTGCACATTATTGTAAACAAATGCTTTCTTTTGCAGCCGAAAAATCCCCTCGCCATTTTTATCATAAATTAAATTTTTTTATGCAGAAAAGTTGTTTACTCATTGCGCTGGTAGCTTGCTTTTGTTTTTTTGGTAATTCTGCTTTTGGGCAGATAAGTATTTCCACTTTAGG
>Ga0209573_1001807_pt1 | contig 30432 bp, 23 predicted proteins | sample TNRBio252014_DNA_FD_185870 | JGI IMG/M metagenome (GOLD analysis project Ga0209573, IMG submission 185870) | Wastewater treatment Type I Accumulibacter community from EBPR Bioreactor in Madison, WI, USA - TNR Reactor_6/25/2014_ DNA (SPAdes)... | ecosystem: Engineered > Bioreactor > EBPR >...
AGATGGAGATATTTCTATTACCGGGCACGGTGGCACCAATGGACTGGCGACCAGCTCAACAAGTCATGGTGTTTATGTAGGTGACGGTGTGAATATTTCGTCGACTGGCACCAGTGCAATCGCCGCAAAAATTACCCTGGACGGCACCGCAGGAGCCGGGAAGAACTGGAATGTGGGAGCCTATCTTAATGGCTCCGCTATCACTATTACATCCCAGCAAGGCGATATATCCATAACTGGCCATTCCGCGACGAATGGCATCGGTGGTAGCCTTAATAATTATGGCGTTTATGTTGTTGGATCTAGCATTGCTTCGACAGGAACAAATGCGAACGCCGCCAAAATTACACTGAGCGGCACGGGAGGTAACGGAGAAGATAATAATTATGGCGTGTATATGACGGGAGCCACGTCTTTCATTACCTCTAAATACGGCAATATATCCGTTACCGGTCGGGGCGGAAGTTCCGGGATTGTAGGCAGCGACAATAACTATGGGGTGGTTCTTACTACCAATGCCGCCATTACTTCTACCGGCACCGGCGCGAATGCAGCAAAAATCACGCTGGATGGTACAGGAGGCACGGGAAGCAGCGTCAACATAGGTAGCTATTTTCCTTCCTCTTCCCTGTCCAGCGTGGACGGTGACATCAGTATTACTGGTGTAGGGCGCTCTATTGGCAACGCCGGAAGCAATCAGAATCATGGGGTATCCGTGGCGAATGCCACTACCACGATAACGTCTACCGGAGCTGCTAAAATCACGATAAACGGTACTGCCGGCGCGGGTGAGGTGAATAATCACGGCGTGGGCATTAGTGATAACAGCACCGTCACTTCCCAGCGCGGCGATATTACGCTGATCGGGCAAGGCGGCAGCAATGCTAGCGGGGTAAGCAGCAACGGTGATGGCGTGGCGTTATGGAATGGTGCTGTCGTTCAATCTACCGGCACGGGGGCGAGCGCCGCGAAAGTTACCCTTAGTGGCACCGGTGGAGGAGGAGACAATGGTTATGATGGTGTTGCTTTATCCGGAAGCTCAAAAATTGCTTCCGTAGATGGCGATGTCGCACTGACCGGGCAAGGAGTAGGCGCCACCGCCAACAATCGCGGTGTTTATCTGACATCGGGTGCCGATATTCTCACCACGGGCACGGCGGGGATTAGCCTCACCGGCACGGCGGGCACAGGCGGCAATGATATTCTCACCACCGGAGGCGTCATCCAGGTGGGCGGCGGCGCGGCGACGGGCGACATCACGCTCTCGATGCAGGATTACTCCTTCGCCAACACCGCAGTGAGAACCACGGGCAACATCATCCTCAAGCCCCGCGACGCGACCTCGAGCATCGGCATCAGCGGTGGCGCGGGCACGCTGCAGATAACCGACGCGCTGATTGGCATCATGACGCCCGGCAACACGCTGATCATTGGCGATAGTCTCACCGGCTCGGGCGCGGTGGACGTGGATGAATGGAACATGAGCGCGCTGGGCTACGCAACGGCGGTGTATGGCGGTACGATCAACGTGCATAATAACATTGGCAATCAGAATATCACCGGGACGTATCAGGGCACCACAGGGTCGCTCAATGCGGGCACGGGTACGATTACCGCTACCACGGGTTTCAGCGCGCTGGATATTATCGGTAGCGGGGCGACGCTCTCGGCGGGATATATCGGCCTGCCCTCGGAGCCGCCCAACCAGAATATCGCCAACCGGATTACCATTGCCGGGGTAGGCTATCCCTTCCTGACCGCCAATCCGGCCTATACCTACGCGGGCTATATTATCGGCCTGACCAGCTCCACAGGCGGCGGTGGTGGTGGCGGCGGTGGTGGTGGCGCGGGTGGAACGCCTGCGGTCGATCCCGTCATACCCCCAACGACGGAACCCACACCTACGCCGACTCCCGACACCGGCGGAGGCATCCCCACCGTGCCGCCCCCTTCCGACTCGGGAGCAGGGGGACAGACGCCACCTTCCGTTAATCGCGCTTCCCCCGGCACTTATGGGCTGGATGACCTGCCGCGCATTCTGGTGACCGCACCGCCTCTGAGCGTTCAGGGAATGGAAGCGGCCACCGCAGAGACAAAAGTGCAGAACCTCCGGCAGAGTCAGTATTGGCAGACAGGGGAAGAGAGCAGCAATGTTTTTCTCAGCTATTCCCCGGCACTTCTCACCGAACTCGGCTGCGAACGCAACGATGCACAGTCCGGCTGCGACCTGCTTGCGCCGTAAGAGCGGAATGATAAGCCTGCTTTTATCACCTACGCAACAAGCCAGTTTATTCGGCGACGCCGAACCTGCCTTCGGAAAGATTGCCGGACTGCATTACGTCGCTGACTTCATTCCCCCCTCAGAAGAAGCCTCTCTAGTAGCGATCATCGATCGGCAACCGTGGTTAACCGGCCTCAAGCGGCGAGTGCAGCATTACGGCTGGAAATACGATTACACGGCGCGGCGGGTGCACGAATCCATGCGGCTGGGGACATTGCCGGACTGGCTGGCAACCTATTGCCGGAAGTTACACGAAGGCGGGTATTTCTCCACGCTTCCAGATCAGGTTATCGTGAACGAATACCTGCCCGGACAGGGCATTACGCCGCATGTGGATTGCGTACCGTGTTTCGGGGATACCATCGCGTCTATAAGTCTGGGTTCGGCCTGTATTATGGAATTTTCAAAAGGCATGGAGAAGATTCCGGTATGGCTGGAGCCGCGAAGCCTTGTCATACTTACAGGCGATGCACGGTACGGTTGGAAACACGCTATCCCACAACGTAAAACGGACATGCATTCAGGAGGGAGACACACTCGCAATCGAAGACTCTCGCTTACCTTTAGAACGGTAAAGTAATTGGCTGGCCTTCGCCCCCCGGCTGCGATCCAATGTAGAGGATAAGCTGATCGTCATCAACTTCTTTGAGATTTATCCGCCATGTTTGCCAACCCCCGTTTTGGATTGTTCCCGGAGCAGCTGGTCATAGGTTTTAGCAAGGCGAGCATCGTACTTCGGCAATCCTTTTTCTTTCAATTGCTGGATGAAATCCATCTCCGTCAGATGCTGCGTTTGTGAACAGTCCTTGCCGTGGGTGCAAATATAATAGTAAGGCTCTTCGGCAAGTCCCCGTCGAAAACCATATATCATCTCTCCATATAACATTACGTCCCTTACATCTGGCATAACCACGACCTGTCCGGACATATCTTTAATACAGGTGGGAAGCCCCCTATTCGCATCCCGGTCAATCTCGTAAACGAACCCGCTGGGCAGATAAACGGGAAGTGGAGCAGGAGCAAGAACGGCGTTATAGAGCAACGTAATGAACGGCCATGCGATCACTGCTGTACCAACGCTTGCGGCAATACCCACATAGATTGTCAGTGTCCATTTGAGAATTTTTCCGATGGTCGTTCCAGGCGTTGTAAGCATTTACCTAACGTTCTATCTTCACCGTTGCACTGAACTTCGTCTGCCAATGATCCGTGATGGGATAAACGGTACCGGCAACATCACCCGAATCGCCAACCCATCTCTCCGCTTCCTCTCGTGTCAAATCAAGAATATCCATTAGGTTTTCGGTAAAACTGGCCGGGTCTTTATCAGACTGCGTGATAGGAGGAACTGGTTTTCCATCCCCACCCTGCACACGACGAGAGCATTTAGTTGTTTGTAATGAGAGTCAGCGCGTTTCTACGCATGACGATAAGCTACCCTTCACTGCCCGGGAAGAGACGGAAGGAAAGAAAGTGCAGAAAATAATGGCTGGGGCGGGAGGATTCGAACCTCCGCATGGCGGTACCAAAAACCGCTGCCTTACCGCTTGGCTACGCCCCAACTCGCCGACCTACCATAGGCAGGGCAGGCGACACTATTTACACGATGGCGCACACGGTTTCAATGCCTTTATGAAGGAGAGGTGGTCTCCTGCTCGATCCAGCGGAGAAACTCCTTATTCCCCCCATCCACGGGCATTTCTATCACGCACGGGCAATCATAAGAGTGGAGAGACACTATTTTCTGCGTAACGTCATTCACCATGTTTTTCATGGTCTTAACAATCATAACGCACTCGCTCCCCTGCCGTATGATCCCTTCCCACCGGTAAAGAGAGGTCATGCCGGGAATAATATTCGCACAGGCAATCAGGCGCTCTTCCAGCAGCGCACGCGCAATGGTTTCGGCTTCTTCCCGATCCGCGGCGGTAATATAGAGGAGGGCGGCTTCCTGCATGGCATATCCCTTGGGTCGTCCTCCCCAAGCGCGGCAAAAGCGCCCTGTGGACGGATTGTTCGTAGAACAGAATCCGGTTTGCCCTCTTATTTTGCAAGAGCAAAATTCGGGGAAGGACAATAAAAAAAGCCGCCCGCATCGCTGCGGACGGCCTTTTTATGTTAGTCAATGATGCGCTTAGTTAAACATCATGCGCAACATACAGGACGGGGTATTTTTATCGTCCTCCGTCGTCGTCTGATATTCACCTGCCACTACTGTCGTTACACACCTGCCCGAAGCCGCAGCACCCGGAGTTGAGTTCGCAGTGATTGTGGCAACACCATTATTCAGCAGCACGGCACTATTTCCCGTATCCAACGACCGCACACTGCCGGTATTTGGCTTACCGTCATCTGCCTTTTGATCAATGTTATAGGCTTCCTGAGGCGTTAAACGGTTAGCAAGTGCATAGACACCCGCCGCCGAAATCGCGGTAATCCCAGCAAGTTGATAAAAATTCTTGCCGCCTGCAGAAAAAACGGTGAAATAATTTCCCCGGCCAATTTTAGCTTCTGGTACAACCGTCCGCATCGTATCAGAGGTAACGGCTCCCCCACCAGCCACGGCAGGCGTTGTTGTCTGCAACGATTCACTGATCAACGCCGCCCAAGAAAGGTCGTTCCAGAACATGGCGGTTTCACTACCAAAATCTCGTATTGCAGCTGCCGCGCAGTTATTACACTCAATTAACCCATCCTGGTCTATTAAACCCGTCGTGGTACGCAACGCCACCGTTGCACTGTTCATACCGAACTGCGTTGCTTTAGTTGCTCCAACATCGCCCGGCATCGCACCAAATTTATCCCGGAAGGTGTTGACCGCCGTGTTATATTTTTCTGTTTGCGAAACGGTGGCACGGATTTGTGCCGCCTTGATCATATCCTGCCCCGCCAGCACCCCGCCCACAATCAGGCCGATAATCACCAGCACGATGGATAATTCAACCAGGGTGAAGCCCGCCTCTGAGCGCCTTATGTTAATAGCATCATGCGTCATGATAAAACCTTTATATTATTGTTTAAATACTCCGTGTATACGAACGCCTCTTCCTTTAGAGCCGTAACGACTACGTTTAATTGAACATCATACGCAGCATACATGCCGGTGTATTTTTATCGTCCTCCGTGGTGGTTTGATATTCAAGGGTAACCGTTATTACACACCCAAGAGGCGACGCGCCAGCGGCGGTTGCGTTGTTTGGAACCGTAATAGTCGCCACGTTACCGTTCAACGATGCCGCGCTGGCTATGGTGGAAAGTGACCGCACGCCACCGGTGGTCGGCCTGCCGTCATCCATTTTAGCATCAATGTTATAGGCTTCCTGTGGCGTTAAACGGTTAGCAAGCGTATACACGCCCGCCGCCGAAATCGCGGTAATCCCCGCAAGTTGATAAAAATTCTTGCCGCCTGCAGAAAAAACGGTGAAATAATTGCCCCGGCCAATTTTAGCTTCTGGTAGAACGGTAAGGATCGCATCTGCCGTTACAGCCGCGCCGCCATTACCTGCAGCGGGCGTTGCTGTCTGCAACGATTCACTGATCAGCACCGCCCAGGAAAGGTCGTTCCAGAACATGGCGGTCTCACTACCAAAGTCCCGAGGATTGGCAGCACAAGCCGCAGCATTACACTCAATTAACCCATCCTGGTCTATGCCACCAGCCGTGGTGCGCAACGCTACTGTGGCGCTGTTCATACCGAACTGTGTTGCTTTAGTTGCTCCAACATCGCCCGGCATCGCACCAAATTTATCCCGGAATGTATTGACCGCCGTGTTGTATTTTTCTGTTTGTGAAACGGTGGCGCGTACCTGTGCGGCTTTGATCATATCCTGACCTGCGAGCACCCCACCTACAATTAGCCCGATAATCACCAGCACGATGGATAATTCCACCAGGGTGAAGCCCGCCTCTTCTTGGCGATGTTGAATGGTATGTTGCATAAACGGTACCCCTTTGTGAATAAAGAAAAGAATGCTAAAACGTAATTAAATTAAAATGTTTTTTTCGTCTGTCCCAGTATTTGTTAAATAAGCCCTGCAAGTTTTCTACAATTTTCAGAACACTGTAGTATTTTTGCTAAGCCAGCATTAGGCTTTTTCTGACGTTATACCTCTCATTTTGGAACATTTGCCGATATGAGCAGTCAGAATCCGAAGTTTTGTCATTTGCGTAGTGCGTGACTGCGAAGCGGGTAGTAAAACATACGGAAATGAAAGAAGCGTAAACAAAAAACCCGCCGGATGAGGGCGGGTTTTTCTACTCATTGTCTATTTTATTCCTCAGGTTATTGAACGGCTCTGGGGCTTCATATTTGGAAGACCCGGCTGAACTGTCGGCTCCGGCTCTTGCATATTCATGCCTTGGAGACGTTTTTTTCCGGCTTCTGTCTGAATTTTTTCCAGCAAATCATCCGCAACAATCGCCTCTCTTCCTCCCTTCTCCAGTTTTACTGCCTCTTCGGGATCCATTCCATGGACTTTGGCATAAATTTTGAGGGATTTAATCATTTCCACTGAGGTTTTGGTATCGTTGCGACCATCTGTACGGCCTTTATATCCGGCTACAAGTTCCATATCTTCCTGTAGGTTAGCCCTATCAGAAGTCGACATGCTGCTCAGCGAGGTGGTTTCATTTACCAGTCGCTTAGCTCCGCCCACCACATCGTCTAAATCTACCTTTGGCGCACGCACCTTGCCTTTCGTCAAATCTTCAAGCCAGCCAGCCATAGTCTTTCTCCTCTGAAGTTATTGAAACAGGACTAGTATCGCATAGTTCTATGACGATTTGATGAAGAAGAGACGATAATTTAGAAGGGTTTCACCGCCGCCGCCATGGCCTCCAGAAGGGGCAGATAGCGGGGATTGAACGCGCCGCCCGTCGCCATTTCTTGCACCTCTTGCAGGCTCAGCCAGCGCGTCGCCGCAGAATCGCGGGCGGGCAGGAGCTTTGCCCCCTCCCCGACCTGCGCCAGAAAGCAATGGATGCCGTAATCCTTATAGGCCAGCACGCCACAATCATAGAGAACGCGGACGGCGGATGCAGGCAGCCCCAGCTCCTCCTCTCCCTCGGCAAGGGCGGTGATAGGGGCTGCTTCCATCTCCGCAGCCTGAGAAATCGCCGCCTCCATTTCCGCATTTGAACGAATATCCACCCAGTTTTCACCCGCAGCGCGCATCCGCCGCGAGCCCCGCGCCATGGCAAACGGAACAGTATCATCAGGGTTTTTCACAGGTTTGGGCGCGGCCACCAGAAAACGCACCTCGCCGGAAGCGCCTCTGTCATATGGCAATATACCCGCTTTCAATGCATAGGCACCGGAAAAACGCAGGGAGGCGAAGGCAGGATGGGTGGAAATATTTTGTATCACCGGGTTCACGGGGGAAGTGTAGTCTCATTGACGGGCAAGAACCAGAGCTAATCCTTACAGAAGACGCCCTGCCGCCTTCATGGCCGCCTGTGCTATCTTGACGGGGCTTCCATGTTCCACGGCATGTTGCATTCCCGTAATCGATTTCAAACCGCGGCTTGCATGACCCAGGTCAAGATGCCCGAACTCATGGTCTTTGCCGGAACGCTGGTGACCCTCCGCCTGGATTTCAGGATGCTCCCGCTCCAGCTGCTTATCCACGGCGCGCATGACGGCGGCGGCTTTGGCGTCTTCGGCTCCCCCTCTGCCATTCGCGCTCCCGAGTGCCAATTTGGCCTCGGCGGCTGACATGGGCTGGCCGTTCACGGTAATCGTACCTTCTTTATCCAGATAGCCGCCCAGCATTCGATCTGCGGCCTCCCCCAGCGGCGAGTGTCCTGCCAGAGAAGGCATATCCGCCTTCAAACGTTCTGCCATTAGTATTACGTCACGCGGCTTCATGCCCGCCGCGACAAACGCCGCGCCCGTTTCTTTGGTGGTGATATGATTCGCCCCGTCGAAACCATTTGCGGCAGCCATGTGCGGTTGCTGGGGTTGCTGTTGCTGCGGTTGCTGATGCTGATGCTGTTGCTGCTGCTGCGCGTGGCTCTGCCCCTTGCTTTCCGCCCGCAACGCGCCGATGGTCGACGCATCCAGCTCGCCCGTGGGCTTCATGTGATGCGCTTTTTGGAATTGTTGAATGGCGGCAGTGGTCATCTCTCCCTTAATACCATCCACCCCGTCTTTATGGGCGCCATAATGTCCCAAATCATGCCCTTGCGCTTTTAATATAGCCTGCGCTTCGGCAACCGACATTCTCGGCTGCTCGCCGACGGCGACGGTATGTGTAGCCACAGGCGCGCCCTGGGCACCGTGCGGTAAAGAGGGATGCGACTCCTGCTTTTGGGGTGGAGACAAAGGTGGGGGTGAGGAGGGCGCAGATTTTTTCTCTCTCTCAGCATCTCTATACGCTGCGTCCACGTCCCTAAAAAAGGACTCTGGAAATTTGTGCCCAGCACTATCAAATATTTCTGTGGCCACCTGTCTGCCCTTACTTCATCGCAGAAAAAACACCGGACATCACGCACCTTTACTTATTAAGAGTGTAACTCTTAATTATGACAATTGTATGACAAACCATGTTACGGTTTGATGACAACGCGAAAATATTTCAGGATATCAATGTTAAATCGGCATCCATCAGGGTTTTGGAACCGTTCGTGAGCGCAGCGAGCAGCCCTACCGACTGGGGCAGAACACGTTGCATATAGAAGCGGGCTGAGGCGAGTTTCTGCGTATAGAAATTTATATCTATGTCTCCCCGCCTCGCCTCCTGCTCGGCAGATGAGACTGGCTCAGGGCTGGGTCGGCCTCCTGGCCTCCCAACCTGTCCCATACCAAGTTTCTCCAGCGCAATCTTCGCCTGTTTCGCCCAGATATAGGCAAACACCACCGTCGCAAAGAGCTTCTGGTATTCCACCGCCCCGGCCGCCGCGTCATTGGGGTTCGCCAGCCCCGCCTTCGCCAGATACAGCGAAGCTTTCTGCAGATAATCCATGTGCTTTGCCAGCGGCCTGACAAACTCCGCCATGGCTGGATTGTGCTTGTTCTCCTCGATAAAAGCAGCGAGCGGATGGAAGAAGGCACGCAGGTAACGTCCGTATTTATAGGGTAATTTCCGCCCCACCAGATCCATGGCCTGGATACCGTTCGTACCCTCGTAGATCATCGTGATGCGGGCATCGCGCACATACTGCTCCACCCCATATTCCTTAATATATCCGTAGCCGCCGAAACACTGCATCCCCAAGGACGCCATCTCAAATCCCAAATCCGTCAGATGCGATTTCACGATGGGCGTCATCAATTGCACAAAATGATCGCTTGCCTCGCGCTGTGCCGCATCCTGGTGGCGGTGCGACACATCCAGATGCATGGCGGTTTCCATCACCAGTGCGCGTGCGGCTTCCGCATTGACGCGCATGGTCATCAGCATCCGGCGCACATCGGGATGCACAATAATCGGATCGGCGGCCTTGTCCTTATTCACCGCCCCGGTCAGGGCGCGGCTTTGCAGACGCTCATTGGCATAGGCCTGCGCATTCTGATACGCCACCTCTGCGATACCCAGCCCTTGCACGCCGACATATACCCGCGCCGCATTCATCATCATGAACATGGCGCGCAGCCCTTTATGGGGTTCTCCCAGCAGATAGCCCGTTGCTCCCTCATACTGCATCACGCAGGTGGAGGAGCCGTGAATGCCCATCTTATGCTCCAGACCGGCGCATTTGACGGCGTTGCGCTCGCCTAAGGAACCGTCCTCTTTTACCATCACCTTGGGCACCAGAAACAGGCTGATGCCTTTTACGCCCTTCGGTGCATCCGGCAGGCGCGCCAGCACCAGATGTAAGATATTTTCCGTTAAATCCTGCTCCCCGGAAGAGATAAATATTTTTCCGCCTTCAATGCTGTAGGTTCCATCCGCGCCCGGTGTGGCTTTGGTGGTAATCAGCCCTAAATCCGTGCCCGCCTGCGGTTCGGTGAGGCACATCACACCCGACCATTCGCCCGAAACCAGTTTCGGCATGAAGCGGGGCTTGAGTGCGTCGGGGCAGTAGGTTTCCATCAGATTATACGCGCTATGCGACAGGCCGGGGGTCAGGCCGAACGATAAATTCGCCGAGCAGATCATCTCCGTCATCGGCATATTGAGAAATTCAGGCAACCCCTGCCCGCCCCAGTCGGGATTACAGGTAAAGGAAGGCCAGCCGCCCTCGACATACTGGGCGTAGGCCTCCTTAAAGCCCTTGGGCATGATGACGTTCCCGTCTTCCCACCGGCAGCCCTCTTCGTCGCCGGGCTGATTCAGCGGAAAGAGCACGTTCTCGCAAAGCTTCGCCCCTTCTTCCAGCAAGGGCGTTGCCAGCTCCAGCGCCTCGCTAAAACCTGGCACTTCTCCATATTTCTCCACGCCAAGATACTCGCGAATAAGAAAGGAAAAATCTTTAACGGGTGCGTGATAAACAGGCATGAGCAGCTCTCAGACAGATGATATCACCCTCGAGTGTGCCAGAATACGGTTACGAAAGGGTTTACGATCCTTCCTGCAGGCCGGAGAGTTCCAGCCAGCGGTCTTCGGCCCTGGCAAGGTCGTCTTTCAGCCTGCCATAACGCCGGGTCGTCTTGTCGAACCCTTCCGGGTCGCGCATATAGAACGTGCTATCGGCCAGCGTCTCCTGCAACTGCGCCAACTCCTTCTCCATCGCCGCGATCTTGCCGGGAAGGTTGTCGAGTTCGTACCGAAGTTTGTAGGAGAGCTTTTTTAATTGCCCCTGCTCCGGGCTCCTGCCCTCCGCAATGGGCGATGGCTCAGGGCTGGCGCGTTCTCCTGAACGCACTTCTTTTCTCTTTTTATTTTCTTTGTTTTTCCCTGAACCCTGACCCCCGAACCCCGACTCCTGCTTCTTCTCCAGATAATCGCTGTAGCCGCCGATATGCCCTTCCACCTGCGCGTCGCCCTCGAAGGCCAGCACCTTGGTCACGGTCTGATCGAGAAAGTCGCGGTCGTGGGAGACGACAATCAGCGTGCCTTCGTATTTGGAGAGAATGTCCTCCAGCATCTCCAGCGTATCCATGTCGAGATCGTTGGTCGGTTCGTCCAGAATCAGCAGCCCGCCGGGATTGGCCAGCACTTTCGCCAGCAGCAGGCGGTTCTTCTGCCCGCCCGATAGCGTGCCCACCAGATCGCCCGCGCCCTTGGGATCGAACAGGAAGTCCTTGAGATAACCGCACACATGGCGCGGCTTGCCCATCACATTGACGTAATCGCCGCCGTCAGGGTTGAGCGTCTTGCGCAGGGTGAAATTATCCTTCAGGTCGCGGCGCTTCTGATCGAAATACGAAATCTGCAGATTCTTCGCCTGCTTGACCTTGCCCGCATCGGGCGTCTCCTCACCCACCAGCATCCGCAGGAAGGTGGTCTTGCCCGAACCGTTCTTGCCCAGCACCCCGATGCGGTCGCCCTGCATGATGCGCAGCGAAAACCCATCTAAGATTTTCTTGGTTGCTCCACTCGCTCCGGGTCTGTCCGCGGTCGCTTCGCTCCCGGACACTGCCGACCGCTCGTGGAGTGGGTAGCTCTTCCCCACCTTGATAAACTCCGCCACCACCTTGGTTTGAAGATTGGCCGACAGCGGCTCCAGTTCGATGCGGTTCATGGTCTGGCGAAAGAGCGATTTATCCGCTTTCAGTTTTTCCCGCGCCGCACGGATGTCGTGCACCCGCCGCATATTGCGTTTCCTGCGCGCCTTCACACCGCGGTTCGCCCATTCCAGTTCCCCCGCCAGAATGCGCTCCCGACGTTGCAGCTCACGCGCCTCCTGCTCCAGGAGCATCTCCGACCATTCCTCGAAATGCGAGAACCCCTGCGGGCAGACGCGCACCTGCCCCCGATCCAGCCAGAAGACCTTGTTGGAGATGGCCTTGAGGAACGCTTTGTCGTGGCTGACGCACAGCAACGCCCCGCGATACATTTGCAGGTAGCTCTCCAGCCATTCAATCGCCGCCAGGTCAAGATGGTTGGTGGGTTCGTCGAGCAGCAGAATATCCGGCTCCTCCACCAGCGCACGCGCCAGTGAGGCACGACGCATCTGCCCGCCGGATAACTTCTCCACCCTCGCCTCGCCCTCCAGCTCGAACGGCTCCAGCATCATCTCGGCCAGATAACGATGCTCTTCGTCCTGTTTCTCCTTGGGCAACCCGCTTAAGATAAAATCCAGCGCGTTCTGACCCGGTTCCGGCTTGATCTCCTGCGCGAGATACCCAATCCGAATCCCCGGCTCCACCCACCGCCTGCCCCCGTCCAGCTCCCGCTGGCCGGTGATGAGCTGCATCAGGGTGGATTTCCCCGCGCCGTTGCGCCCCACCAGACAGATGCGCTCACGCGGATGGATATGCACGCAGAGCGTCTCAAAAAGCGGCTTTCTGCCGAAGGTGACGTACGCATCATGAATGCTTAAGAGTGCCGGATCTGCCATGGATTCTTTCCTTTAGGGCAGCTGTGTAGCAGGAAATTTCCTCACTGTCATTCCTGCGATCCGGGCGCATTATAATAAACCCCCTAAACTCTCCCCTTCACCAGTTCCCTCACCACGCCGGGATCCAGCAAGGTGGAGATATCGCCCAGCTTGGGCATGTCGTCTTCGCCCTGAATCTCTCCCGCCGCGATTTTGCGTAAGATGCGCCGCATGATCTTGCCGGAGCGCGTCTTGGGCAGGGACGGGGTGAAATGGATTTTATCCGGAGAGGCGATGGGGCCGATGATCTCTCGCACCAGATGCCGGAGTTCGGCGCGCAGGGCGTCGTCGCCTTCCATTCCGGGCAGCAGGGTGACGTAAGCGTAAATCCCCTCGCCCTTGATGTCGTGCGGAAAACCCACCACCGCCGCCTCGGTGACGGACGCATGTTCCACCAGCGCGGACTCCACCTCGGCTGTTCCCATACGGTGGCCGGAGACGTTCACCACATCGTCCATCCTTCCTTCCAGCCAGTAGTAACCGTCCTCGTCCCGCCGCGCCGCGTCGCCGGAAAAATAATAGCCCGGATAGGCCGTGAAATAGGTTTGCACAAAACGCTCATGATCGCCCCAGATACTGCGCGACTGCCCCGGCCAGGAGTCCTTGATACACAGCGCACCGCTCTCATTCGCTCCCAGTTCTTTGTCCTGCGTATCGACGATGGCAGGCTGCACACCGAAAAAGGGCAGCGTCGCCGAGCCGGGTTTGGTTTCGGTAGCGCCCGGCAGCGGGGTAATGAGATGCCCCCCGGTTTCCGTCTGCCACCAGGTATCGACCACGGCGCAACACCCCTGCCCCACCACGTCGTGATACCAGCGCCAGGCCTCGGGGTTGATCGGCTCGCCCACCGAACCCAGTACGCGCAGGGTGGCGCGGCTGGTTCCCTTCACATACTCCTCGCCTTCGCGCTCCAGCATCCGGATCGCGGTGGGCGCCGTGTAAAAACTGTTTACCCGATGCTTATCGATCACCTGCCAGAAGCGCGACGCATCGGGGTAGGTAGGGATGCCCTCGAACATCACGGTCGTCGCTCCCGCCGCCAGAGGGCCGTAGACAATATAACTATGTCCCGTTATCCATCCGACATCGGCGGTGCACCAGTAAATGTCGTTTTCTTTATAATCGAACACATATTTAAATGTCATCGCCGCGTAAAGCAGATAACCGGCGGAGGTGTGCAGCAAGCCCTTGGGCGTGCCGGTAGAGCCGGAAGTATAGAGAATAAACAGCGGATGCTCCGCCTCGAATGATTCCGCCGGGCATTCAGCGGACGCCTTCTCTTCCATTTCGTGCCACCAGTGATCGCGCCCTTCCACCCAGCCGATCGCACCGCCCGTACGCCTGACCACCACTACATGTTTCACGTCCGTTCCCGCGCAGGCTTCGTCCACGTTGGCCTTAAGGGCGATGCGCTTTGTCCCGCGCAGACCTTCGTCGGCGGTAATGACCACTTCCGAGGCGCAATCCGCGATGCGCCCTTTCAGGGAATGCGGGGAGAAGCCCCCGAAGACCACCGAATGCACCGCGCCAATACGGGCGCAGGCAAGCATGGCAATCGCCGCTTCGGGAATCATCGGCAGGTAAATCGTGACCCGGTCGCCCGCCTTCACACCCAGGCTCTTTAGCATATTCGCCGCCCTGCAGGTGCGCGCATGTAATTCCCTATAGGTGATATGCTGCGCCGCCTCGTCCGGGCTGTCCGGCTCCCAGATAATGGCGGTCTTATCCCCGCGTGCATCCAGATGTCGATCCAGGCAGTTGGCGGCCACATTGAGCTGCGCGCCCTCGAACCATTTTATATGCACATCGTCTTTGGCAAAGGACGTGTCCTTCACCCGGCTCCATTTTTTGGTAAAGGTGAGAAACATCTCCGCCTGCGCGCCCCAGAAACCTTCCGGATCGCGGATGGATTTTTCGTACATCGCCGCATAGGCCTGCGCATCGATATGCGCCTTCTGCAATGCGGCGGGAACGGGGTATTTCTGTGGTGTGGTGTGCATAACGCCCTTTTTGTTTTCATGTTTTATGTCAGTATAATACATTTTTATAGACAGAGGGTAAACATCGGGGCAGAATTTTCCCCATCAGGGAGAGGTGTCCGATGTTCTATCCGTATTTTCCCATGCCGCCGGAAGAATGGTGGGAGATGAGTTCGCAGAATCTGCGCTTCATGATGGAAACCAGCGAAGAGATGCAGCGGCGCGCTATTCTTATCAACGAGGCCATGGTAGGCAAGCGCCCCTGGACGGATAAGGAGCTGCTCAGCCTGTGGCAGGAGAAGGGACTGGCGGGGATGCTGGCATGGAATAAAATGCTGCCCTTTCATCTGGAAGACGCCAAGCCATGGAGCGACCTGATTGCCATGAGCAATATGTGCCTGCCGACGCATAAGCGCCCGAAAAAAGCTCCGGCGCATCGGGCGAAGAAAACCCCCGCGCCTAAAAAGACGCCCCACAAAAAGACGCACCCCCTCCACCATCGCTAGCACGATGGATTGCCCGGACGAGCCGGGTAATAACGATTGAGGGTGTCATTGCGACCCCGCGCTTGTTGCGGGGGAAGCAATCCAGATACGGGGTTTTTCTGGATTGCTTCGTCGCGTTTTTATTCCGGGTCGCTCCTCGCAATGACGACGCATGAAAAAAGAAGCGCGGCGAGGCGGGGAGCAACCTTAAAAAATAAAAAAATACACGCTCGTACTCAGCCCCACGCCGATGACGAACCAGCGCACATAATGTTGCGGCATTTTCAGCGCCAGACGCGCACCGAAATACCCGCCAAAGATACTCCCCGCCACCAGCACGCACGCCTGCGGCCAGAGCACGCCGCCGCCCACGATAAAGGCCAGCACCGCGCTGGTATGCATGGTCGCGCCAAGCACGGTCTTCAGCCCGTTCATGCCGTGGATGTTTTTTAAGCCCAGCATCTCCATCATGGAAAGCATCAGGATGCCGATACCCGCGCCGAAGAATCCGCCGTAGACGGAAGTGGCGAGGTGGAAAAGCGTGGGGAGGATTTTAGGTTTCAGGCTCCAGGTTTCAGGTTCCGGGCTTTGTGATAGAGGTGAACAAGAAGCGCGGTCAGTAGACCGCGCCTGCCAAGAGCCCGCGAAAGCGGCGCGCATTGCGGAGGTCAGGAGACCGGAGCAGGCGCAAAAAAAACGTGCCAGCCGAAACCTGATCTGCCTGCCAAACGCAAACAGCACCGTCGCCAGCAACAGCAGCCACGGCACCAGAAACTCGAAGCGTTCCTGCGGCGTCACCAGCAGCAACTCCGCACCCAGCCATCCGCCCACCAGCGAGATGGGCGCCAACAGGGGCAGGTAGCGCGCATATTCCCTAAGCTCCTTGCGGTAGGCAAAAACACTCGCCGCCGCGCCCGGCCAGATGCCGACCTTACTGGTGGCATTGGCGACGATAGCGGGCACGCCGGTCATCATCAGCACGGGGAAGGTGAACATCGTCCCCCCGCCCGCCACGGCATTGAGCGCCCCGGCGAGAATGGCGGCAATAAGGAGAAGGAGCGTGTCGAGGGAGAGGATGTCCATACAAGCCCCCTACCACCCCCACCCATGAAGCGCAAGCGCCTCATTTCCCTCTCCCTGAAGGGGGAGGGTCAGGGAGGGGGTCAACATAGTGGGAAAGCCATCCCCCGCCGTGCGCAGGCGGCTTTGAGCGTATTATGCAGCAGGCAGGCGATGGTCATGGGGCCGACGCCGCCGGGCACCGGGGTAATCGCCCCCGCCACTTCCTTCACAGCGTCGAAATCCACGTCACCGACCAGCTTTCCGTCTTCCCCGCGATTGATGCCCACGTCAATGACCGTCGCGCCGGGTTTAACCCAGCCCGCCTTCACCATGTTCGCCCGCCCCACGGCGGCGACCAGAATATCCGCCTGACAGGTAATCGCCTCGATCTCCTTCGTCTTCGAATGCACCGTGGTCACCGTGCAGCTTTCATTGAGCAAAAGCGCGGCCATTGGCTTGCCGACGATATTGGAGCGGCCAATCACCACTGCATGTTTGCCCGCGAGATCACCCAGACGGTCTTTCAGCAGCATCAGGCAGCCCAGCGGCGTGCAGGGCACCAGACCGTCCTGCCCCGTCGCGAGCAGACCGGTATTGATAACATGAAACCCGTCCACATCCTTGGCGGGGTCGATGGCATCGATGACGATGTTTTCATCCTCCTTACGCGGCAGAGGCAATTGCACCAGGATACCATCCACATCGGGGTTGGCATTTAACTCCTGCACTTTGGCGAGAATCTCGGCGCGGGTGGAGGATACAGGCAGGTGGTAGTCAAAGGAGTGCATCCCCACTTCCACCGTCATCTTCTTTTTGTTGCGGACGTACACTTCACTCGCCGGGTCGTCGCCCACCAGCACCACGGCAAGACCCGGGGTAAAGCCGTGCTGCGTCTTAGCCTGAGCCACGCCTTCGGCCACCCGTGCACGCAATTGCGCCGCAAACGCCTTACCGTCTATGATATACGCCGTCATCGCACCCCCTGTTTTTCCCGTGGCTCTGTTTTCTTCGCTTCGTTGCACAAAGAAAAGCCGACGCCCTGTTATACGGACATCGGCTTTTTCCTTTCTCTACGGAAGAGCCTTAGCTATCCGTACCCGTTTTGGCAGGGCTTTCGCCGCCTTCCGGATTTTCGCCTTCGCCTTCAGGCGCAGGAAGCCCTGCGTTCTGATTGGCGGCAGCGCGCTCCAGATCGTATTGACGGTCGCGGGCAGCAGCAAGGCGCTTGACCTTTGCGATCTGCATCCCGGTACCGGCCGGAATCAGACGACCCACGATGACGTTCTCTTTCAGGCCGATCAGGCTGTCTTTTTTGCCCGATACCGCTGCTTCGGTCAGCACGCGGGTGGTCTCCTGGAAGGAGGCCGCCGAGATGAAGGAGCGCGTCTGCAGGGAGGCTTTGGTAATCCCCTGCAGCAGATGCTGCGCCGTGGCCGGACGATACCCTTCTTCCACAGCCTTCTGGTTTTCGGCCTCGAACTCTTCGCGATCCACCTGCTCGCCCACCAGGAAGGTCGTCTCCCCGGCATCGGTGATTTCCACCTTCTGCAGCATTTGACGCAGCACCACTTCAATATGCTTGTCGTTGATGGCCACGCCTTGCAGACGATAGACGGCCTGGACTTCCTGCACCATGTATTTGGAGAGCGCCTCAACCCCCATCACACGCAAAATATCGTGCGGCACGGGATTGCCGTCCATCAACAGGTCGCCCTTTTGTACATAATCGCCTTCCTGCACGGTGATGTGCTTGCCTTTGGGGATCATATACTCCACCGGCTCCAGCGTTTCGTCCTTGGGTTTCACAATCAGGCGGCGCTTGGTTTTATAGTCCTTGCCGAATTCGATCGTACCGTCCACATCGCTGATGATGGCATGATCTTTGGGCATCCGGGCTTCGAACAATTCCGCCACCCGCGGCAGACCGCCGGTGATGTCGCGGGTTTTGGTCGACTCCCGCGGGATACGCGCCAGCACGTCGCCTGCGAAGACTTCCTGACCGTCGGTGACCGACAGGATTGCATCCACGGGGAGGAAGTACCGGGCTTCCAGCCCGTTGGCCATGGTGATAATTTCACCCTTGGCGTCACGCAGAGCAATGCGCGGTTTCAGATCCGCGCCGCGTGTCTGCTGGCGCCAGTCGATGACCACCTTGCTGGCGATCCCCGTGGCTTCATCCACCTGCTCACGGATGGACACGCCGTTGAGAAGATCGCGGTAATGCGCAATACCGTTCTTTTCCGTGATAATCGGAATCGTATACGGATCCCACTCGGCGAGCTTCGCGCCCTGCTTCACTTTGTCGCCTTCTTTGGCAAGCAGGCGAGCGCCGTAGGGAACTTTGAAGCGGGCGCGTTCACGACCCTCATCATCCTTCAGCACGATCTCGCAGGTTCGGCTCATCACGACCGAGCGGCCTTTGGAGTCCGTCACAAGGTTACGGTTGGACAGCGTCAGCGTCGCGCCTTCATGCGAAGCCTCCACGCTGTTTTGCTCAGCACCCCGCTGCGCCGCACCCCCGATGTGGAAGGTACGCATCGTCAGCTGCGTGCCCGGCTCACCGATGGATTGCGCGGCAATAACGCCTACGGCCTCACCGATATTCACCGGCGTGCCGCGTGCGAGATCGCGCCCGTAGCATTTGCCGCAGACGCCACTCTTGCTTTCGCAGGTCAGCACCGAACGGATCATAATCCATTCAATCCCGGCCTCGTCGATTTTATCGACGATTTTTTCATCCATCAAGCCGCCCGCTTTGATAATCAACTCATCGGTCGTCGGGTGATAGACGTCCTTGGCGCTGGTGCGACCAAGAATCTGGTCGGCCAGCGGAACGATGATCTCACCGCCTTCGATGACGGGTTTGGCCACCAGACCGTTTTGCGTGCCGCAATCCACTTCCGTGACAATGCAATCCTGCGATACATCGACCAGACGACGGGTAAGGTATCCGGAGTTGGCTGTCTTGAGCGCGGTATCGGCCAGACCTTTACGCGCTCCGTGGCTGGAGTTGAAGTACTCGAGTACCGTCAATCCCTCTTTGAAGTTAGAGATGATCGGCGTCTCGATGATCTCGCCCGACGGTTTTGCCATCAGTCCGCGCATCCCGGCCAGCTGCTTGATCTGCGCCGCCGAACCCCGTGCGCCGGAGTTCGCCATCATAAAGATGGAGTTTACCGTCTGCGCTTCACGGGCGCCTTTTTTGTTCCCGATCGAAGAGATTTCGCGCATCATGTCCTCGGCGACCCGCTCCGTGCAGTGCGACCAGGCGTCGATGACCTTGTTGTACTTCTCGCCCGAGGTGATCAGACCGTCATTATACTGCTGCTCAAACTGCTTCACTTCCTCCAGCGTGGTGGTGATGTGCTTCTCTTTCGCCGCGGGAACGATCATGTCGTCCTTACCGAAGGAAATACCGGCCGCGCACGCATGACGATAGCCCAGCGCCATGATTTTATCGCAGAAAATCACCGTCTCTTTCTGACCGCAATGGCGATACACATGGTCGATAATATTGCTGATTTCCTTTTTGGTAAGCAGCTTGTTGATCAACTCCACACCCGTCATCGGATGGCGGGGAAGGAATTGCGCCACCAACACACGACCCGGCGTGGTCTCGATGACCTCCGGCGTGCGCTTGCCGTCCTGCCCCGTCCGCCAGTAGCGGAACTTGATGCGGGAATGCAGCGTGACCGCTTTTTTCTCCAGCGCCAGCTTGACCTCGTTGATATTGACGAACACCATGCCTTCTCCGGGTGCGCCGTCGGATTCCAGCGACAGGTAGTACAGACCCAGCACGATATCCTGCGAGGGCACGATGATCGGTTTGCCGTTCGCGGGGGACAGAATGTTGTTGGTGGACATCATCAGGACACGCGCTTCCAGCTGCGCCTCAATGGAGAGCGGCACATGCACGGCCATCTGGTCACCGTCAAAGTCCGCGTTAAACGCGGCGCAGACCAGCGGATGCAACTGGATCGCCTTACCCTCGACCAGCACCGGCTCAAAGGCCTGGATGCCGAGGCGGTGCAGCGTCGGTGCGCGGTTAAGCAGCACCGGATGCTCGCGGATGACTTCCGAGAGAATATCCCACACTTCCGGGCGCTCGGATTCGACCATACGCTTGGCCGCCTTGATGGTGGTGGCGATGCCGTACAGTTCCAGCTTGGAATAGATGAAGGGCTTGAAAAGCTCCAGCGCCATCTTCTTGGGCAGACCGCATTGATGCAGCAGCAGCTCGGGGCCGACCACGATCACGGAGCGGCCGGAATAGTCCACGCGCTTACCCAGCAGGTTCTGGCGGAAGCGACCCTGCTTGCCCTTCAACATGTCGGAGAGCGATTTCAGCGGGCGCTTGTTGATGCCCGAAATCACGCGGCCGCGGCGACCGTTGTCAAACAGCGCGTCCACCGCTTCCTGCAACATGCGTTTCTCGTTGCGCACGATGATATCCGGCGCGTGCAGCTCCAGCAGACGCTTCAGGCGGTTGTTACGGTTGATGACCCGGCGGTAGAGATCGTTCAGATCCGACGTCGCGAAACGGCCACCGTCCAGCGGCACCAGCGGACGCAGATCCGGCGGAATGACCGGCACGACGGAAAGCACCATCCATTCCGGCTTATTGCCGGAATCCAGAAACGCCTCGATCAGCTTCAGGCGCTTGACCAGCTTCTTGCGCTTTGCTTCCGAGGTAGTGTCCGTCAGCTCCTGACGCACGGTGATTTTCTCTTCTTCCAGTTTAAGGCTGGAAAGCAATGCCTGAATAGCCTCCGCCCCGATCTTGGCGGTAAAGCTGTCCTCACCGAATTTATCCTGCGCGTCGTAATACTGATCCTCGGTGAGCAACTCGCCTTTCTTAAAGGTGGAAAGCCCCGCATCCGTCACAATATAGCTTTCAAAATAAAGTACACGCTCCAGATCCTTCAGCGTCATATCGAGCAGCATCCCGATGCGGCTCGGCAGCGATTTCAGGAACCAGATATGGGCGACGGGCGCCGCCAGCTCGATATGCCCCATGCGCTCGCGGCGCACTTTGGAGGTGGTGACTTCCACACCGCATTTTTCGCAGACGATGCCGCGATACTTCATGCGTTTATATTTGCCGCACAGACATTCATAGTCTTTGATCGGACCAAAAATACGCGCACAGAAGAGGCCGTCGCGTTCCGGCTTAAAGGTACGGTAATTGATGGTTTCAGGTTTTTTCACCTCGCCAAAGGACCAGGAGCGTATTTTCTCCGGGCTGGCAAGTGAGATTCTGATTTCATCGAATTGTTTGGCGGGTTGCATTTGGCCAAACATATGCATGAGTTCCTGGGCAGCCATGGGCGTGATCTCCTTTAATTCTGCGCGGTGATAGCGTTATCTTCGTTGGAAGTCGCTTCGATGATTTCGTTCTGTACCAGCTCTACGTTCAGGCCAAGCGAGCGCAGCTCTTTGACCATGACGTGGAAGCTCTCCGGGATGCCGGATTCAAAGGAGTGGTCGCCGCGCACGATGGATTCGTACACTTTGCTTCGTCCGGCCACATCGTCCGATTTCACGGTCAGCATTTCCTGCAACGTATAGGCAGCGCCGTACGCCTGTAGCGCCCAGCACTCCATCTCCCCGAAACGCTGTCCGCCGAACTGGGACTTACCGCCCAGCGGTTGCTGGGTAACCAGCGAGTACGGCCCGATGGAACGCGCATGGATTTTATCGTCCACCAGATGGTGCAGCTTGAGCATATAGATATAGCCCACGGTTACCTTGCGATCGAACACATCCCCCGTGCGGCCATCCACCAGCGTCACCTGGCCGGAAGCATCCAGCCCGGCTTTTTCCAGCCAGTGCACGATGTCGTCCTCATTCGCACCGTCAAAGACCGGTGTTGCGAAAGGCACGCCTTTCTTGAGGTTGGTGGCCAGCTCGACGACCTCGGAAGTTTGCATGTTTTTGATTTCTTCCTGGTTTTCCTTCTCGCCGTAGAACTCCAGCAGCTTTTCGCGTACCGTGTCTATTTTATGTTCGGCCTGATAGGTTTCCAGCGCATCACGGATTTTGCGTCCCAGACCGGAAGCGGCCCAGCCCAGATGCGTTTCCAGAATCTGGCCGACATTCATCCGCGAGGGTACGCCCAGCGGGTTAAGCACGATATCCACCGGCGTGCCGTCTTCCAGATGCGGCATGTCTTCCAGCGGCAGGATGCGTGAAATCACCCCTTTGTTCCCGTGACGTCCGGCCATTTTGTCACCCGGTTGCAGCTTGCGCTTCACCGCGACAAAGACTTTGACCATTTTGAGTACGCCCGGCGGCAGATCATCCCCGCTTTGCAGCTTATCGACTTTTTCCTCAAAACGCTTGATCAGCGTGGCAATCACCTGATCCAGCTGCGCTTTCAGCTCTTCAGCCTGCGCCATGGTTTTCTCATCGGCTACAACGATTTCCCACCACAGACCTTTGGGCGTCTCATTGAGCAATTCCTCAGTGATTTTGGTTTTGGCTTTGACACCTTTGGGGCCTTTGACCACGTCCTTGCCTACCAGCAATTCACGCAGGCGGCCATAGATGAAACGCTCCAAAATGGCCCGTTCATCTGCACGGTCTTTTTCCAGACGGTCAATCTCGGCCTTTTCAATCGCCAGATGGCGCTCGTCTTTTTCGATCCCGCGGCGCGAGAAAATACGCACGCCGACCACCGTACCCGCCTGACCCGGAGGCAGGCGCAGGGAAGAGTCGCGCACATCGGCGGCTTTCTCACCGAAAATCGCACGCAGGAGTTTTTCTTCCGGGGTTACCGGCGATTCGCTTTTGGGCGTCACTTTCCCCACCAGAATATCGCTGGCATTCACTTCAGCTCCGATATGCACCACGCCGATCTCATCCAGATGACGCAGGGCTTCTTCGCCGACGTTGGGAATGTCGCGGGTGATTTCTTCCGGTCCGAGTTTCGTATCCCGCGCCATCACCTCGAATTCCTCGATATGGATGGAGGAGAAGACGTCCTCTGCCACCATTTTCTCGGAAATGAGGATGGAATCCTCGAAGTTGTACCCGTTCCAGGGCATGAAGGCCACCAGTACGTTACGACCCAGCGCCAGCTCGCCCAGATCCGTCGAAGGGCCATCGGCAAGAATATCCCCGGCACCGACCTTATCGCCTACTTTCACCAGCGGGCGCTGGTTGATGCAGGTATTCTGGTTGGAACGCTGGAATTTCAACAGATTGTAGATGTCCACGCCCGGCTGACCATCGGCGTTTTCGGCTTCCGTCACCCGGATCACCACGCGGGCGGCATCCACCTGATCCACGATCCCGCCACGGCGGGCGACGGTGGTTACACCGGAATCCTTCGCCACCACCTGCTCCATGCCGGTGCCGACCAGCGGCGCTTCCGAGCGCAGCAAGGGCACGGCCTGACGTTGCATGTTGGAGCCCATCAAGGCACGGTTGGCGTCGTCGTTTTCCAGGAACGGAATCAACGCCGCCGCTACGGACACGAGCTGTTTGGGCGAGACGTCCATAAATTCGATCGTATCGGGCGTCGCCATCGTAAAGTCGCCCGCCTTACGGCAGGAGATCAGATCCTCGACGAATTTACCGTCCTTATCTAACTCGGCATTGGCCTGCGCGATCGTATAGCGCCCCTCTTCCATGGCGGAGAGATAAATCACCTCATCCGTCACTTTATGATCCACCACCTTACGGTACGGACTTTCAATGAAGCCGTATTTGTTGATGCGGGCATAGGTTGCCATGGAGTTGATCAGACCGATGTTCGGGCCTTCCGGCGTCTCGATCGGGCAGATACGGCCATAGTGGGTCGGATGCACGTCGCGCACTTCAAAGCCTGCGCGCTCGCGGGTCAGACCACCCGGCCCCAGCGCCGACAGGCGGCGTTTATGGGTGATTTCCGAAAGCGGGTTGGTCTGATCCATAAACTGCGAAAGCTGGGAGGAGCCGAAGAATTCGCGCACCGCCGCCACCAACGGCTTGGAGTTCACCAGATCGTGCGGCATCACGGTGTCGATATCCACCGAGCTCATACGCTCGACGATGCCGCGCTCCATGCGCAGCAGGCCAATGCGGAACTGGTTTTCCATCAATTCACCCACCGAACGCACCCGGCGGTTGCCCAGATGGTCGATATCGTCGATCTCGCCTTTACCGTCGCGCAGATTCACCAGCAGTTTCACCGTGGCGATAATATCTTCGCGGGTCAACACGCCCGTGGTAGTTTCAATGTTAAGCCCTAAACGCGAGTTCATTTTCACGCGGCCTACCTCGGAGAGGTCGTAGCGTTCCGGCTCGAAGAACAGCGAATTGAACAATTCTTCTGCGGCTTCCGGCGTCGTCGGCTCACCAGGGCGCATCACACGGTAAATATCCAGCAGCGCCTCGGCACGGGCGGTGTTTTTGTCCGCCAGCAAGGTGTTACGGATATAGGGCCCCACATGGATATCATCAATCGCCAGCACCGGCAGTTCCTCAAGGCCGATTTCCTCCAGCAGCGCCAGCTTGTCTTTGGTCAGCTCATCACCCGCCTCGACATAAATTTCTCCCGTACCCATATTGACGATATCCTGGGCAACGAATTTACCGATCATATCGTCCCGCGAAATCAGCAATGATTTCAAACCGTCTTCCGCCAGTTTCTTGGCTTTGCGCGGCGTCACTTTCGTGCCGGATTCCGCCACCACCTTGCCGGTTTTGGCGTCGATCAGATCGGAAAACAGTTTTACACCACGGTACGTTTCCGGGTTATAGGCGGTTTCCCAGCCATTCTTATGCTTTTTATAGTGCAGCGTATCGTAGAACGTATTGAGAATCTGATCCGTTTCCATGCCGATAGCGCGGAGCAATGAGGTCACGGGCAGTTTGCGACGGCGGTCGATACGCGCATAGACCAGATCCTTGGCATCGAATTCGAAATCCAGCCAGGAGCCACGGTAGGGGATCACCCGTGCCGAAAACAGAATTTTTCCCGAGGAATGGGTCTTGCCTTTGTCATGGTCGAAGAACACGCCCGGAGAGCGATGCATCTGCGAGACGATCACGCGCTCGGTGCCATTGATGATGAACGTGCCGTTCTCCGTCATCAGGGGCACATCGCCCATATAGACATCCTGTTCTTTGATGTCCTTGATTTCACGGGAGCCGGTATCTTCATCCACTTCCCATACAATCAGGCGCAGGGTCACGCGCAGGGGAGCGGAAAAGTTGATGCCGCGCTGACGGCATTCTTCCACATCGTATTTGGGCGCGTCGAAAGCATAGGAAACATATTCCAGCGTTGAGACTTCCGAAAAATCCTTGATGGGAAATACGGATTTAAAGACCGCGTGCAGCCCCGTATCCGTGCGGGTCACTGCGGTGCCGCCCGCCTGCAGGAACTGATCGTAGGAGTTTTTCTGAATCTCAATGAGGTTCGGCAAGGTGGTTACCGAACGAATTTTACCGAAACTTTTACGAATACGTTTACGGGAAGTAAAAGTATGCGCGGATGCCGCTGCTTTGGACTTGGCCATCAGACCCTCTGTACGTTGCTGTGTGCGTTTATGCCGATCTTAACCCGGAAACGGGCGCGACCTTTTTTGCCCTCAAAAGGGCTTAAACATCGCTTAAGCGCGGACAGGGACATCGCATATTCTGCGATATCCCGCCGCGTACCATACCGTGGTGCTACTTAAGCTCAACCTTGGCGCCAGCTTTCTCGAGCTGTGCTTTGATCTTCTCGGCTTCGTCTTTGTTGACGCCTTCCTTCACAGGCTTCGGTGCGCCTTCAACGAGATCCTTTGCTTCTTTCAGACCCAGACCCGTGATCGCACGCACTTCTTTGATCACTTCAATTTTCTTGTCGCCTGCAGATGCCAGCACCACGGTGAATTCATCCTTCGCCTCTTCAGCCGCCGGAGCCGCTGCGCCAGCTGCCGCTGCTACCGCTACCGGCGCCGCTGCAGATACACCCCATTTGTCTTCGAGCAGTTTGGAAAGCTCGGCTGCTTCCAGCACGGTCAGCGCCGAAAGTTGCTCTACGATTTGATCCAGATTAGCCATTTTTAGTCCCCTTAGTTAGTAATATGAAAATTCCAATTAACCCTGGCGTGCCGCCCCTTTAAGCATCTTTTGCCCCGTAAGCGCCGCATACACGCGCCAACTGGCCAGCGGGCGCCTGCAACACACCGGCAATTCGCGTTGCCGGGGTGATAAGCATGGCGATGATCTTCGCCCGCAATTCATCAAGCGACGGCAGTTTCGCCAGCGCCTGAATTCCGTTAATATCCAGTACCGTGTCACCGAACGCGCCGCCAACCAATACCAGCTTCTCGTTATTTTTAGCAAAGTCCGCCATAACTTTAGCGGCCGCTACCGGGTCATTCGCGTAGGCTACCGCCGTCGGCCCCGTAAAAAGATCGGCAAGCTGCTCATACTTCGTGCCTTTCAGCGCGATTTTAGCCAGCAGGTTCTTCGTCACTTTCAGGCCTGCCCCCGCCTCGCGCACCTGCGAACGCAGCGTCGTCATTTCAGCGACGGTCAGCCCCTTATAGTGAACCACCAACAGGATTTCAGAGCCGAGAAAACTCTCGTGCACACCTTCAACCCATTCTTTCTTTTCATTCCGATTCACGTCAAATCTCCACTCAGGTTACGCGGCAAGGCTTGCCACATCCACAGTCACCCCCGGCCCCATCGCCGAGGAAATTGAAAACTTACGGATATAAGTGCCTTTTACACCCGCCGGCTTGGCCTTATTCAAAGCCCCCACCAGCGCACGAATATTCTCTGCAAGCACCTGCTCACTGAAGCTGGCTTTGCCGATACCGGCATGAACGATGCCCGCCTTATCAATACGGAACTCCACCTCACCGCTTTTGGAGGTTTTGACGGCCGCCGCCACGTTCGGGGTGACCGTACCCAGTTTGGGGTTGGGCATCAGGCCACGCGGGCCAAGCAACTTGCCGACGCGACCGACCAGCGCCATCATGTCCGGCGTGGCGATACAACGGTCGAAATTCATTTCGCCCTTCTGGATGGCTTCCATCAGATCTTCCGCCCCGACGATATCCGCACCGGCTTTTTTGGCTTCTTCCGCCTTGTCGCCCTTCGCAAAGACCGCCACGCGGATGGTTTTTCCCAGGCCGCCGGGCATCGCTATCGCGCCGCGCACCGCCTGATCCGATTGCTTGGGATCCACACCCAGATTGGCAGCCACTTCTACCGTCTCATCGAACTTCGCTGTCGCCGTCGATTTTACGATTTTCAGCGCCTCTTCCAGTGAATACACCTTATCGGCCACCACGGACTCGTATGCTTTGCGGATACGCTTGCCTTGCTTTGCCATTCTCTTACTCCACCACTTCCAGACCCATTGCCAAGGCCGACCCACGCACCATCTGCGACGCGGCCTCAATCGTATGGGCGTTCAAATCCGCCATCTTCTTTTGCGCGATCTCACGGATCTGCGCCATCGTAATCTTGCCCGCCACGTCTTTACCCGGGTTGGAGCTGCCCTTTTTCAGGCCGATCGCCTGCTTCAGGAAATACGATACCGGAGGCAGCTTCATGATGAAGCTGAACGAACGGTCAGCATACACCGTAATCACCACGGGAATCGGCGTCCCCGGCGTTTCCTTCTGCGTCGCCGCATTGAACGCCTTACAGAACTCCATGATATTCACGCCCTGCTGACCCAGCGCCGGACCAATAGGCGGCGACGGATTTGCCTGACCGGCGGAAACCTGAAGCTTGACGTAACCTTGTATTTTCTTAGCCATTTTTGCCTCTACTGCGGCCTGATTCCTTGCGCGAGGGACGGGACTATAGACCAGTCTGCACAAAAAACAAGCGTTTTTTTCACCCTGTTGGCACCCTCCCGGAAAGCGCCTTCTGAGCGGTTGATTATCCTATCTTTTCCACCTGCGTATACTGCAGATCGACCGGGGTTGGACGACCGAAGATAGACACCGACACCTTCAAGCGTTCTTTCTCCTCGTCCACTTCTTCGACAATCCCCACGAAAGACTCGAACGGACCGTCGACGATTTTTACCTGTTCGCCGGACTCGAACACCACGGTATTCTTCGGGCGCTCCATTCCTTCGCGCACCTGAGCGAAGATAGCATCCGCCTCCCGGTTGGAAATCGGCTGGGGACGGTTGCCGCCCCCGCCCAGGAATCCCGTCACCTTAGGAATGCTTTTGACCAGATGCCAGGTATCGTCATTCATCACCATTTTGACCAGCACATAGCCGGGAAAGAATTTGCGCTCGGTGGCCACTTTCTTGCCGCGACGCATTTCCACCACATCCTCGACCGGCACCGTCACTTCCTCGAAAAATTCGGTCAGGCCTTTTTGCGCGGCCTGCTCTTTAATGGTGAGCGCCACTTTTTTCTCAAAGCCTGAATAGGCATGAACAATGTACCATTTCGCATTGCTCGGTTTAGATTCCGAGGATTGTGCCTGTTCGGATTTCTCCGTTTGTTCCGCTGCTGCTTCCGTCACTGTTTGGTCTCCTTTAGTTTAATGCCCTGCTCCGGTCTGCTGACCACCGCAACAGGCGACGCTCCGCTGGCTCAAGGCTGGGTCGGTCTACTGGCCTCCAGCTTGCGCCGAATTCTTCTTTAACCACCCAGGCCGAGGATAGTCTCCACACCCCAGCGCACGATATTGTCCACTACCAGAAAAAAGATCGACGCAATCAGGCAAAGCACCAGCACCATCGCGGTGGAGATCACGGTTTCCTTGCGCGTTGGCCAGGTGATTTTTCCTGTTTCCTGCCGCACTTCGCGGATGAATTTCGCCGGATTAAATGCCGCCATCGCTTACGCCTTTCTTCACTTTTTTCTCAGTCTTTCCCTGTGTCCCGCTGTCGGAGTTTTTATCATTTTAAGAATAAGGGAGATTGAGAGATTGGCTTCATAGCATCTTGCCAACGCCATCTCAAGTAAATTTTGTCTCTTTCTTTATCGATGTTTTATCGGAGAATGCATGCGGATATAAGGCAAGCGCCAAAAAGAACGGCTGGATGTTTCCCCATATGGATTGAGGCGCTCGATAATAAGGACTTTGGCTATTTGGCAACTTGCATTTTGCCAGGAAACTCTCTTTGGAGGCGTGCATATAATTTTTCAGAAAACCTTTTCATGTCCGTGCGAAACCCTTTTCCCCAAGATTCAGATGGAAGCTGTGACAAACTCACCATAGATGTTTTAGGGTCAAAATATACAGTTCCGCCGCAGACTCGCATATTAGAGGGCGTATCATTGTCACATCCATATTTAGCTTTCATTTCATATATAATGTGAATGATTTTTTCTTTTTCATATTCACTCACATCTACGAAATGATAACTCTCAAAATGCACAGGATCACAGGCGGATAACACCACCAAAGCAAGTAGGCAAACGCTTGTTTTTTGCTTTTTCATTGTTCCAGCGGACATCTCTTGATATTGCCACATATCATTCGTCCCTGCTTCGCTCGCATCAAGCCTTCTTAGGGCTACGCCCTGCGAAGCCTTGGCGAAGCAGGATGGCAGGGGCGACAGGGCTCGAACCTGCGACCTGCGGTTTTGGAGACCGCCGCTCTACCAACTGAGCTACACCCCTGTAAGGAGAATCGGGAATCTGGAATCAGGAAAATTTTTTCTCGATTCCTAATTCCCGATTCCGAGCACTACTCAATCACCTTCGCGACGACGCCTGCGCCGACGGTACGGCCACCTTCGCGGATAGCGAAGCGCAGACCTTCATCCATCGCAATCGGCGCGATCAGCTCGACTTCCAGGCTGACGTTATCCCCCGGCATCACCATCTCCGTGCCCGCAGGCAGTTTGATGGAACCCGTCACGTCCGTCGTGCGGAAGTAAAACTGCGGGCGGTAGTTGGAGAAGAACGGCGTATGACGGCCACCCTCTTCCTTCGTCAGGATATACGCCTCACCCGTGAACTTCGTATGCGGCTTGATCGTGCCCGGCTTGCAAAGCACCTGACCGCGCTCCACTTCCTCGCGCTTCGTACCGCGCAGCAGAACCCCGGCATTGTCACCCGCCACCGCCTCGTCCAGAAGCTTGCGGAACATCTCGATACCCGTGCAGGTCGTCTTCTGCGTCTCTTTGATCCCTACGATCTCGATCTCTTCGCCGACTTTGATCCGGCCGCGTTCC
>Ga0209573_1001808_pt1 | contig 30429 bp, 21 predicted proteins | sample TNRBio252014_DNA_FD_185870 | JGI IMG/M metagenome (GOLD analysis project Ga0209573, IMG submission 185870) | Wastewater treatment Type I Accumulibacter community from EBPR Bioreactor in Madison, WI, USA - TNR Reactor_6/25/2014_ DNA (SPAdes)... | ecosystem: Engineered > Bioreactor > EBPR >...
TAACATATTATCATTTTATTATATATATTTATTAGTTAATATTTAAAAAATTAAAATAGTACGAATTAGAAAACGATTTGAAGGGATTTAGAGGCACATTAACTACGGTGCTTTTACCCGAAACAGTATTTAATAACTAAAACTTAGGTTCAAATGAAGAAAACGAATTTTACTAATCCCGGGTGGATTAAAGGTAGGCTATTTGCCCTTATCTTTCTCGCCACCTCTTTTTTCAGTGTGAGCAATGTGACTGCTCAATGCACCATTGCCATCAACGACTCAATTTCGATATCCCTCAATGGAGATTGTCAGACAGTCGTAACTCCCGATATGGTTCTGGAAGCACCTTATACTCCTGGTTGTGCGCCATGGAATTATGTTGTTACTGTTTTTAACATGGACGGAACACCTGTTACCCCAGGTCCTGTCAATCATTTCATCACAAGAAATGAGGTTGGCAAAACCGTTATTGTTTATGTGAAGGAAATGAATTCAGGTAATATGTCAGCCGGCTGTAAAGTGGGCGTATATGATTTATTGCCTCCAACGCTTGAATGTTATGAACCATTAGAAATTAATGTGTTAGAATCATTGGACGCTTCTGATCCAACATACTTCAGAACATATATGAATCCTGATGGAAGCTGTGGCGGTTTTGCCATTGCTCCCTTAAATCCAGTTTATTACAATGAATTTCAGTTTGTTGTGACAAAATCAGGAAATTATTCTTTTACGCTGAATCCCGGAACTGCTCCGGCGACAGGCTATTACATGGCCTTGTATGAACACTACAGACCGCTCATCAATCCCTGTCACAATGTGGTTGACCTTTTAGCATCAGGTGCAAATCCGGCTACACCGATTACGATGACTGTTTATCTGACCAAAGGAGTAAAATATTACCTGCTCACTTCAGCAAGGATTGCTGGTGAGACCGGTACATATACTTATTCTTATGGTGAACCTACCGGAGGTGACATTCTCCAAAGAAACTATGAATGTGAATATGATTTTTACTGTTTTGAAAACATCAATCAGAACGTTTTCGTAATTCCAATTGATAATTGTGACTTAAATGCGACCTCCAGGGTAGTGAATGAAACTACGGTTCAAAACCCATGCATTAATCCTAACTGGGATCCTGAAACGGTGAAAACGATCACCAGATTTTATTCCGGAAAGGACGTTTCAAACAATGACACTGAATTATTGCAGGTAAAGATCAACCTGTTACGATTGTCTGACGATGACTGGGCAAACAATATTCACTTTCCAATTAGCAGATTATACCCTGAAAATCATGTCAAATGCGATGATGAATATGAGACCACTGAAGATTGTTGTTGTCAGGACACTAAATGTCCGCACCCCAATTTCACTGGTGTCCCATATTTCCAAAAAGGTGATTTCAGCGTTGACCTGTATCCTGTTGACCTGATGTGCAATTTAACAGCTACTTATATAGACATTCCGCTGAATACACCCAATCCGGGGTGTTATTACAAATGTCTCCGTGTATGGACAGTGACAGAATGGTCTTGCGAACAAAGATGGGTATGGCCTCCTTACATTCAAACCATTGAAGTGGTAGATGATACTGCTCCGACCGTTACGCTCTGCCCGACTGATGCAACTGTAACTACCAATACCTATGGTCAGTTTGATAATACCAGTTTTGGAACCGTCAATTGTGCTGCCAATTATAAACTGCCCAAAGCATCTGCAATTGATAAATGTCAGGCTGTAGTAACCTGGAATGTGCAGATTTACAATGACATGGATGTGCCGGTACAATATCTGGAAAACATTTCTATGATCAATACGCCTGCCGTACAATTGCCATTGGGGAAAAACAGGATCAACTATATTGCAGTAGATGCCTGTGGGAACAAAAATGATGATTGTGAATTCTTTGTAACCGTTAAAGATCAAACACCGCCGGTAGCGGTATGTCAACAATATACAACGGTTAGTCTGACCTACGATGCATTTAATAATGAAGGTTATGCAAAAGTTTTTGCGGGTTCATTCGACAGTGGAAGTTATGATGACTGTAAGCTCAAAGAAATTCTGGTCAAAAGAATGGATAATGGTGTGCCCTGTGACAGATTGGAGACAGATAATATTTTCAGAGACCATGTGGTGTTCTGTTGTGCCGATGTGGGTAAAACCATCCAAATCCAACTTAGAGCTATTGACATTTCAGGGAATGAGAATGAATGTATGGTGTTTGCTGAAGTACAGAATAAGTATCCGCCATTCATCGAATGCCCTCAAAGTTTGGTAGTGGAGTGTGATTATCCATACAATAAAGAAGATTTGAGCAAAGCGTTCGGTAAAGCGACTGCCTGGAATAATTGCGGTTTACTGCCTTTGGATTCAACTATCACTTATGATATAAATCAATGTGGTGTAGGAACGATCAAAAGAAGATTTAATGTAAAAGGGCAGCCTCAGGCTTATTGTGAACAAACCATCACTTTCAGGAACTCTGACCCATTCTGGATTGACAGACAAAATCCTTCCAGCACTAAGGACGATGTGGATTGGCCGGATCATTATTCTACGGATGGCTGCATGAATCCGGGGGACCTTTCACCGGATGTTACAGGCAAGCCTATACTTCATGAGGGTCCCTGTGACCTGGTCGGTATGACCTACCATGATGAGTTATTTATTTTCAATGCGGATAATCCACAATCCAACGAAGCATGCTTCAAGATCATCAGACGTTGGAGTGTGATAGACTGGTGTCAGGAAGAAGATAATTATCCCGGGTTATACAAAAAATGGCTGTATGACCAGGTGATCATGGTTACTGATAAAGTTGGACCTACGATCTTAAGCGATTGCACGGATAAAACCACCTGTACCTATGACGGTACTTGTCAGGATGGATATATTGAATTGCTTATGTCTGCAACTGATCCTTGTACTGAAGATGAAGATTTAAGATGGACTTATAAAATTGACCTGTATAAAGACAACGCTCCGGGCTCTTTCGACTATACCTCTCCTGTTTTAAATGGAGCGAACGTACAGGCATTTGGTAGAAATCAAGGCAAATTCCCAATGGGAACACACCGTATCTACTGGACAGTATGGGATCAGTGTGGAAATAAAACTCATTGTACCTATGACTTTACGATCATGAATTGTAAGGCACCGACACCTGTATGCATTGATCATATTTCTACTACACTGATGCCTGTTGATTCAAATCATGACGGTAAAGTGGATTGGGGAATGATAGAAATACCGGTATTTGATTGTTTGCCATGTTGTGTTGGACCGACGCATCCTTGCGGATACAAAGTGGTCACTTCATTTGCAAAAGATACCACTGTAAAGTCATTGACGTTTGACTGTGATGATCTTGGAGACAATGCGATCGAGATTTGGGTGTCTGCTGTGATGCCGGACGGAACTTTGTTGCAGGATTATTGTACAACCACCATCAACATCCAGGACAACGCCAGATCTTGTCCAAATCAAGGCAACCTGCCATTAGCTTCAGTTGGTGGATTGGTGAAAAATTTAGATGGTACTCCACTTGATGGCGTAACCGTAAAACTGGATGGAAGTGAACATGCACCTCAGGTGACGCATGAAGATGGTACCTATCGTTTTGAAATGACTGAAGGTGGTGATTACAATCTGATACCATTGAAGGACGGTAATGACGCTGAAGGTGTCAGCACACTGGATTTAATTCTCATTCAACAGCATCTTTTGAATCTCAAAGCGTTCAATGACCCATATCAGATCATCGTTTCAGATGTGAATAAGAATGGTAATATTACCGCCTCTGATATTCATATTTTACGCCAACTGATCGTAGGCGCAACCAGTCAGCTGGTGCAAACGGATTCATGGAATTTTGTGGAGGAAGGATATCAATTCAGTAATCCATTGAATCCTCTGTCTGAAACCTATCCGGCATTTCTGAGGATAAGCGATGCCACAGGCGATATCCAGGCTAACTTCATCGCATTGAAAATGGGTGATGTGAATTTCTCAAGCAATTTGCAGGATGGACAGGAAATCGTGAGCAGATCCATTCAATCTTTGGAAATGGCAACAGACGAATACTATTTTGAAAGAGGAGAATTGGTGGCAGTACCGGTTTATGGTAAAAACTTTACTGATATGAATGGCTTCCAAATGACTTTCAATTTCAATAATGATGTTTTAAGTTTTGAAAGACTGGTTGAAGGATCGATGGAGATCGGAGCTAACAATATAGGTCTGACTCATTTGGATAAAGGTCAAATAGCCTTAAGCTGGAACGGATTCAGACCTGTTGAATTCAATCCTGATGAAGTGTTGTTTACTTTGTATTTCAGCGCTGAAAATGAAGGTGCAGTAAGTAAAACTACCTCCATCAGCAATGATATTGCCAGGGCAGAAGCATACAATGCATCGTTGGATGTGATTGGTGTGAACTGGTCGATCAGAGGTGAATTGGAATATCAGTTTGAATTGTTCCAAAACAATCCAAACCCATTCTCTAATGTTACTGAAATTAAATTCAGCTTACCAAAAGCCGGATATGCCAGCCTGAAAATTCAGGATGTTGCCGGAAGACTGGTAAAAGTGATCAATGGTGATTTCAACAAAGGAATCAACACCATTCAGCTCAAAAAGTCAGATTTGGATGCTTCCGGTGTCTTGTACTACCAATTGGATACTGAAGGCTTTACGGCAACCAAAAAAATGGTTGTTATCAATTAAGAAATATAAAAGTGACCTCGTATTCCGGCTGAAAGGCCGGAATACTGTAAAAAAATAAGTTTACTGTTTTTGGGATGGACCCCTCTTCAAAATGTTGAAGAGGGTCTTTTCTTTTGTAATTGTTTAGCTCAATAGTCTTTTAGTCTTAAGTCTAATAGCTAATGATTTAAACCAAAGGTTAAAACCTCTGTTACCAGAACAAATTAGCTGTCTTTTTCTCAATGTACTCGCTCATTTCAGGAGACTAACAGGCTAATAAACTAACCACCTAAATAACTACTTTCTTTTTATAAAACCATATTTTTTGCGCTGCGATAAAGCCAATGGCTTGTTGAATGAACTTTTTTGATTTTTATAGGTTTACAAAATGTTATCTTTGACCCCATGGGAAGAATTTTAGGGATTGATTACGGTGTGAAAAGAACCGGGATTGCCACAACTGATCCATTGCAGATTATAGTGAATGGTCTGGCAACGGTGGAAACAAGTCAGCTGGAATCTTTTTTAAAAGACTATTTTGCAGGAGAGGATGTTGAGAAAATAGTGATCGGTCAGTCTTTCCATGCTGATGGAAACCTCACGGAGCATGAAATTAAGATCACTGTGTTGATTGACTTTTTGAAAAAAGAGTTTCCAAAAATATCCATCGACAGACAGGATGAGTCTTTTACTTCCCAAATGGCTAAGGGTATTTTACTTGCAGGTGGCGTTCCCAAAATGAAACGTCGTGACAAAAATCAGGTAGATAAACTGAGCGCTGTATTGATTTTGCAGCAATATTTAGGACATATTTAGTTGAATTTATAAAAAAAACAGATTTTGAAATGATTTTACCCGTATATGTTTATGGTCAATCGGTATTGAAACAACCGGGTCGGTTAGTTGTTGAGGAAGAAATCGAAGACATCAGAAAACTGGCTGAGCAGATGTGGGAAACCATGTACAAAAGTCATGGAGTTGGATTGGCTGCTCATCAGGTTGGACAGGCATTGAAATTATTCATCGTGGATACTGTTCAGCTCAACGAAAATGAAGAGAACAAAGGAATAAAAAAAGTATTTATCAACGCAGAGATCCTTCGTGAAGAAGGTGAAATTGTCAGTATTGAAGAAGGTTGCCTAAGTTTTCCTGATCTACGGGGCAAAATTGAAAGACCTTCGGTCGTCACGATCAGGTATCAGGATCTGGATTTGAATGAACAAGTGGAAACCTACGATGGCTTTGATGCCAGAGTGATCCAGCATGAATATGATCACACGCTTGGAACTTTGTTTATCGAAAAATTCAATCCGCTCAAAAAACGCCTGTTAAAAGGAAAATTGGATAAGATAAAATCAGGGCTGGTTCAGGCAGATTACCCTGTAAAAGTGAACAGAAGATAAATTTGCCTTCAAATTCCCTGGAATATTATGAATTGAATTGATTCATTGTTGTCTGAAGGCCGTGGAAAGTGAAAGACAATGCGGCTTCCGAAACTTTGGTCAGGATAGAGGGCAGTTCTTTTAATTCGTTTTCATTCCATTTACCCAAAACATAATCTATTTGTTGTCCTTTATGGAAACTGTCACCGATTCCGATGCGGATCCGCGCATAATCTGTGCCTATGTTTTGTTGGATATCTTTCAGTCCGTTGTGACCACCATCACTTCCTTTTGCCCTGATCCTGATCTTGCCAAAATCAAGGTTGAGATCATCAACTATGATCAGTAATTTGTCCTGGTCAATACTAAGTTTTTCAACCCAGTATCTGACAGCCTTCCCGCTCCTGTTCATGTAGGTCGATGGTTTTAAAAGATATATGTTGCGGCCACGGTATTTAAAATTGGCCATATCACCCAGTTTTTCATGTCGGATTGTTGCTTCATATTTATTGACCAATGCATCAACTACTTCAAAGCCAACATTATGTCTGGTTCCGTCATATTCAATATCCATATTTCCCAAACCAACAATCAGATATTTCATAAGCTCTTCTTCTTTTTGTAGCGGACGATCCAAAGTGGTATAGCTTTCGATCCAATTTTTTACCAACCTCTTAATTAAAAGCAATTTTTCAGATTTTATCCGGCCGCAAATGTATTATTATTCTGGTAAATTTTGAGTGCGAGGGCAAAAATTAAATTCAAACATTCGATGGTTCTTTGGATTGTACGGGACTAAAGAGTTTAGAAAAGGAGAAAAAATCTTCTACAGAGGATGTATTATATTTGTGAACATAATTAAGCTTGATGAGTATCTTATATCGCTTGGTTTTTTGACTGACCATATAAAAATTGTACTTTCGGTTCCGAAAATGTAATAATATGAGTGCAACCAGAAAATTACTCCAGAATTATTTGAACAGGGAAAGCAAAACCCGGGATATTTATCACGATCTCATGCCATTTAAAGTGAAGGAGATCCTCTTGATTTCCAATCTGTATGACGCTTTCAGTGTAGAAAGGGAAGGCAGGTTTTCTGAGATCATGTTGCATGATTACGGTGTGATGAACTTAACTTTTTTACCTCGTATTACCGGTGTTTCTTCTGAAGTGGAAGCTTTTGAACAATTAGAGAGAGTGCATTTCGATATGATCATATTCATGGTTGGTCTGGATAAAAAAATGCCTGTTCATCTTGGGAGGAAAATTAAGTCTTCATATCCAAATACTTCTATTTTTTTTCTGCTTAATTCTGATAGCGACATCAATTATTTTCAGCATTCTGATCTTGCGGGTTGCTATGATAAACTATTTACATGGAATGGTGAGTCCAAGATATTTTTCGCTATGATCAAATATCTGGAAGACATTAAAAACCTTGAACCGGACTCGAAATTGGCTGCTATAAGGCTGATTTTGCTGGTGGAAGATGATCCAAAATACTATTCCAAGTATGTGACCCATCTTTACAGGATCATATTTGCACAAACCAGCAAACTGGTCAATGAACTCAGCGCAGACGACCTGTTCAAAGTGCTTAAATTACGTGTCAGACCCAAATTGATTTTGGCGACCAACTTTGAAGAAGCAATGAATTATTACAAAAAGTACAAGGAACATTTGTATTGTTTGATCACCGATGTCAGGTTTCAAAAAAATGGACAGTTTCATGAAAATGCAGGGATAGAACTGGTAAAGGAAATAAGAGCAGAAAATCCTATGCTATCCGTGATCATTCAGTCGAGTGAACGAGAAAACATGAAGCTGGCAAATGCACTCCAGACTGATTTTATCGATAAAAATAACCAGAATCTTTACAAGAAATTGAAATTCAAGGTAAATCAAACGTTGGGTTTTGGCAATTTTCTTTTTAAAAATGAAGAGGAACAAGTGCTTGCGACAGCTGCCAATATCGGAGAATTCGAACAGATCATCAAGAATGTATCTGAAGAATCTATTATGTTCCATGCAAATCGAAATGATTTTTCCAAATGGTTGTTGGCCAGGAGTGAGTTTCAATTGGCCAAAGTTTTAGTGGTCAAGCAAGCAGAAGAATTTGCAGGACCAGAAGAGATCAGGAAATACCTGATCAAGGCAATATCTGAATACAGACACGAAAAGCCTTTTGGAAAGGTGGTTCCTTTTGACGAAAATGGAGAATTTACAACAGATAATATTATCCGGATGGCTGAAGGCGCTTTGGGAGGAAAAGGCAGGGGAATCGCCTTTGTGAATTCTCTCAAGAGGCAATTCAATTTTGCCACCAGATTTCCCGGATTGAAAATTTCAGCTCCTAAAACAATCGTTCTTGGTACCAATGCTTTTCTTGATTTTATCGAAAGTAACAATCTTGAATTCGATAATCTTCAGAATTATGAATTTGAGGAAATCAAGAAAAGATTTCTGTCGTGTCATCTCAGCTCTGATCTGATGGTAAAACTGGAGTGGCTACTCGATAAAAGCAACAAACCATTGGCGATCAGGTCTTCCGGATTGCTTGAGGATAGTCTGGCTCAGGCATTTGCAGGTATTTTTGAAACCTTCGTTATCCCGAACAACAGCCCGGATAAAAGTATCAGGCTAAAACAATTGTCTGATTCCGTAAAATTGGTGTATGCTTCAGTATTTACCAAGAAAGCCATAAACTATATTCAGGCCATCAACCACAAGATCGGAGAAGAAGAAATGGCTATTGTCATTCAGGAACTGGTTGGAACTGATTTTGGAGACTATTATTATCCTCACGTAAGCGGAGTAGCTCAGTCATATAATTATTATCCGTTTGCACACATGAAACCTGAAGAAGGTTTTGTCGTTGCCGCACTTGGTTTGGGTACTTATGTTGTAGAAGGAGAAAATGCATTCAGGTTTTCTCCAAAATATCCAACGACACAATTATTGTCCCTGCAAGACCAGGTGAAGTATTCTCAAAATTATTTCTATGCAGTTGACCTGACCAGACCGGATGTGAAGGTTTCGGAAGGGTCCATGGCAGCGATCAAAATACTCAGTCTTAAAGATGCTGAAAGGCATGGCAGTCTAAAGCATTGCGCTTCAGTATACGATGTGAATAACCAGGTCCTTTATCCTGGAGTGGGAAGACCCGGCCCTAGGGTTGTAAATTTTGCCAGCATACTGAAAAATGAATACATTCCATTGGCGTCTTCGATCAGATTTATTTTAGGACTCATCAAAGAAGCATTTGGTACGCCGGTTGAAGTGGAATTTGCTGTAAACCTTACTCCGGATCAGGACGGTGATGCCAATTTATATATTCTGCAGGTAAAGCCATTGATACAGGTAGCCAATGATCACCACATCGATATGAATCAATTTGATAAGGAGAAAATGATCCTTTTCGCAGAAAAAGGAATGGGCAATGGATCCATAGAGGGCATCATCGATGTTGTTTATATTGATAACCAGGTTTTTGACAAATCCAGGACTATGGAAATGGTACTTGAGATAGAAGAGATCAATAAAGGAATGGCGGCTGACAACAAAAATTATGTCCTCATTGGCCCGGGCAGATGGGGAACCAGGGACAGATGGATCGGCATTCCGGTCAATTGGCCCCAAATTTCAAATGCCAGATTTATTGTTGAAACCAGTCTGGAAGACTTCCCTCTGGATGCATCCTTCGGATCACATTTTTTCCACAATCTTACTTCATTGAATGTAGCTTATTATTCTATACGGCACGATAACCAGACCAGCTTCATTAACTACGACCTGTTGGAAAAAGGCCACCTTGTCAAAAAAGGTCAGTTTTTTAAACATGTCCGGTTTGAAAATCCTATCTCCATTCTAATGGATGGAAAACAACAAATCGCTGTTGTCAATCTGAACGGCAATGTTTAAAATGAGTAGATTAAAAAAGAATTAAGCGCCAAATCAACTTGATTTTGGCGCTTAAATGATTTTTCACAAAGGATTGCCAACTTAATTTGTAAGAAAACAGTAATCGGTTAGCTTGATAGTCTTTTAATCTTCCAATCTACAAGCCTATGATGTAAGCAGAAGGTCATAACTTCAATTTAGGCGGTAATTTAAAATCTTTCGTTGTTAGTTGTCTCAAATCTTAGATCCTAACAGACTATTCAGCTAACCGCCTCAAAACTATGAGAAATCACAATTTGATCACTTCATGACTTTCCTTCCCGGAGCCACCTGATTACTGACCTTAACTTTGGCTGCTTCCCTGATGTCAACCATCAGATATGCCATAGCGCTGGCGGATGTAGTGTAATACGTCTGACCATCATAGGTCATCACACCACGGTTGCGATCCCAGTCTTTGGCAAACAGCATGAATTTTCCCTGATTTTTCTGACTAGCTCCAAAGATCAGGTATTTGTTATTGTTATCGTCAAAACTGACAGCGAGCCGGTTTTCCTTTGGCATAAAAAGTAAAGAGCCCGGTGTGCCCCTTTTGATAACAAGTTTTTCAATGACTTTATCTTCGATAACCTTTATTTTCCCATCTTTAATGGCAGTGATGTTATCCATCGCTTTTTTTTCAAGAACTATATCACGGGAAACATAAAACTGGACACTTTGCAGGTCTCTCTCTGACCAGCCATATTCTTCGTACATTTTTTGTGTAAAAGGTTTTAACTGGGTGCCACATGAACTTAAAAAAAGTGCCACCAATCCAAAAAAAAGTATTCTTTTCATATGTGTGTTTTTTAGTTTTTTTAAAATGATTTATTGAATATTACCCAAAATCCTGATCAATAACATTCCCGATCAAGGGAAATTCAATTTATGGGCAAAATAGATCAATGCACGAACAAAATCAAGTTTATTATGCGCTTTAACGAAAGTTTATCATTTGGTTAATCAATTTTTAACAGGGAGAAGTGTTTGAAAATGATTTTTTAAATAACTGTAAATCATTTTAATGCGTAAATGTTATTCTAAAATTTGCCTCCAAAAGGGTTCCATGGCATTCCAAACAGCTTCATTTTTTGGCTGCGAAATGATCTCTACTCTTTCGTGTGTGAAAGGATGATCAAATGCCAATCTGAATGCATGCAGGTCAATAGACCTGTCTTTATTGGATCTTCGGGCGCCATATTTTACGTCTCCTTTGATGGGACAACCTATGTGCGCAAGGTGTGCTCTGAGTTGGTGAAATCTGCCTGTTGCCGGTTTTAATAAAAGTAGAAAATACCTGTCACTTTTTCCTATCAGGGAATAGTGCGTGATTGCAGGATCTCCTTTTTTTGATTCAGATATATATGCTTTATTATTTCTCTTCCAAAGATAGTTTTCAATTGTTCCGGCCGGATCATCAGGGATTCGTTCGACCAATGCCAGATAATCTTTCTCTATTTTATGACCAGCAACCTGACTGGTCATAGATCCGGCACCTTTGGGTGTTCTGGCCAATAAGACACACCCGCTCACAGGCCTGTCCAGCCTGGTGAGCACATGAAATTTTTGCTTAAATATGGGTAAAAAATATTCGATCAGCGATTCGTTGCCATCCACGTCGCTCTGTGATAGCACACCTGCAGGTTTATTGACTGCGATGAAATAATCATCCTGATATATGATGGGTATTTCTATCATTTTAATTCTTCATAATCGGTGAAATCATCTTTGCCATGCCGATTCCTGTCTTCCGGATTTCTACCCTGATCCAACGCTTTATTGGCAGAAAAATATCTGTAGGCAAAGTAAATAAGGGCAATGAGGATAATGTATTTCATATATGTGTATTTTGATTTCTTTTTTGGACACGAGGGTTCTTTTAAAAAAAGATACCATGCATGCTTTGGACAAAAAGCCTGAAAGTTACTCAAATCAGACATTCAAGGGAATTGTCTGTTTTTTTTATGTTGATTTCATAAATAAGCTTTTTATTGTTTATCGTTTAAAAATTATCATATAGGATAATGATGCTGAAATCCATTCTGATTGACAGACAACATTATGTAATCAACAATTTGAATTTAATTTAGGTTAAAAAACTTTTAAAACCATTTCCCCAAATTAAAAGGAAATTACTTTTATTAACCGTCTATTCTTAAAATTATACAAAAATTCACTGCAAAAATAAATAAAATATGGGATTCTGAGGTTATTAACAGGATGAATGTATAATTACCAGATTGTGGTGTTATACAGCTTAGTTTGGTCTGTTTGCATGGTTGATTGAAGCAATGGTTATTCATTTGGGGTTTTGAATTACCAGACACTTTCCGGAATACAATATATTAACCTGAAATGTTTGAATGATCTCAAAAAATGAAAGATTATATTGCTGAATGGATAAACCTGACACAATTCAGGCGAAATAATGCAATAGTCAGTTGAATTTTATACTTTTGTCTGTTAAAAGGCTGCATTAACAGTTTTTTTATATTTTAGTGGTTCAATCTTAGCTGATTAAGCATTTAGAAAAATATTATTTTATAATTATCATCAATATTATGAGAGGAAAAACAGTCAGTACTATTTCAGCATGGCTGGTATTTGTTGTTGCCATGGTGGTTTATTACTTTTCCGCAGAACGAACAGGCAGTTTGTGGGATTGCGGTGAATTTATTTTAGGAGCCTTTAAAATGCAGGTGGTGCATCCGCCGGGAGCACCATTGTTTGTATTGATTGGCAGTCTGTTTGCCCATGGAGCAGATGCCTTGTCATCCAATCCATCCGATATCGCCTTTGCGGTCAACCTGATGTCCGGATTATTTACAGCTTTTGCTGCTATGTTGGTTGCTATGACCACTATGATCCTGGCCAGACTGATGATGGCAGGGAGAGAAGGCGCATTGACCAATGCTCAGGTGATCAGCCTGGGTGGTGCAGGTCTGGTAGCAGGACTGGCGACAGCATTCTCAACCTCGATTTGGTTTAGTGCGGTAGAAGGCGAGGTGTATGCCATGTCCACATTTTTTACGGCTTTGACTGTTTGGGGTGCATTTAAATGGTATGCACTACCAGATACCAAAAATACGGACAGGTGGCTTTTATTTTCTGTTTTTGTGGCTGGATTGTCCGTTGGTGTTCACCTCCTGAGTATTCTGGCATTCCCGGTCCTGGCATTGTTGTATTATTATAAAAAGTATACCAAACACAATATAACCGGCATTATTTACAGCTTGTTGGCTGGTGCGGGATTGATCATTTTTACCTTGAAGTTTGTGATCGCAGGCATTCCTTGGTTATGGACCAAGTTTGAACTTCCGATGGTGAACAGTCTTGGATTACCTTTTCATTCAGGTTTGATTCCCACCATTTTGGTGGTTGCGGGCGTATTGTATTTCGGATTGAGATATGCCAACAGGAAAGGTAATTATATGTTTCATTTGCTGACATTGAGTGCAATGCTGGTTACGATAGCCTTCTCACTTGTAGGAGTGGTTGTCATCAGGGCAAATGCAGATACACCCGTTAATATGAATGTTCCCAGCGATGCTTTCCGCCTCCTGCCTTATCTCAACCGGGAACAATACGGAGAAAGAGACCTGCTATACGGACCTCATTTTGATGCGCAGTATGTCAGCTTTGAAAAAGAAGACAGATATGGTCGGGTAGGGGAAAAATATGAGGTTGTTGATGAAAAAATCACGCCTGTCTATAACAAAAGCGATAAAATGTTATTTCCGAGGATCGGCGCATCAGAAATGGGCAGACCTGACATGTACAGAGCCTGGCTTAATAAACGTTCCGGCAAACCCACCATGGGAGACAACATCAATTTCTTTGTCAGATATCAGATCAACTGGATGTATGTCCGGTATTTTATGTGGAATTTTGTCGGTCGCCAAAATGGAGATCAGGGATATTTCAGTTCAGATATTTCAAGCGGTAACTGGGAATCGGGGATCAAATTCATCGATGATGCCAAACTTCATAAATCTGACAGAATGCCGGATAAAATGAAGAACGACCCATCTAAAAATCATTATTATTTTCTGCCTTTGATATTCGGGTTAATAGGTCTTTTTTACCATGCAAAAAAGAGGAAAAAAGACTTTTTTGCCTTGTTTACATTGTTTTTGATTACCGGTTTGGGTATCATTATCTACTCCAATCAACCTCCGAATGAACCCAGAGAAAGGGATTATGTTTTAGTAGGTTCGTTTTTTACATTTGCCATTTGGATAGGGCTGGCAGTTCCTGCGATCGTTGAGATGATCAGAGAGAAATGGTCACTTCAGCAACCGATTCTCGCAGGTTTAACTGCATTGGTGGTACTGACTGCACCTGCGATCATGGGATTTGAGAATTTTGATAATCATAGCAGAATGCACCACTATGCAGCGAGAGATTATGCCTCCAATTTTCTCAATTCATGTGCACCCAACGCGATCATATTTACTTATGGGGACAATGATACTTATCCATTGTGGTATGCTCAGGAAGTAGAGGGTATCAGGAGAGACGTCAGAGTAGTCAACCTGAGTTTGATCGCCGTTGATTGGTACATTGATAAACTTAGGTCAAAGGTAAATGAGTCTGCTCCTATTAAACTGACGATTCCTTCATCAGCGATCAGAGGTAGTAAACGCAACAACATGCCTTTCTACAACCAGCCTGAAGAGCGGTTGAAGCAAGCTATGGATGTCAATACAGTTTTGAGATTCATGGGAAGTGATAATCCGATCAGCGGCAGTACGATGTCTTTCGAAAGCTATATACCAACTCAGAATATGTTCATTCCGGTGGACAAAAACAGAGCGATTGCCTCTGGGTGGATCAGTGCTGAGGATTCAGAAAACATTGTTGACAGGATCAATATTTCTTTTTCAAAATCATATCTGACCAAAGATGATATCGCGGTTTTGGATGTGATTGCGTCCAATATCTACGACCGGCCGATTTATTTTGCAGTGACCTGCAAAAATGATAAATTGCTGGGATTGAATGACTATATGCAAATGGAAGGTTTGGGATTGCGGATCATTCCGGTTAAGACTCCGAGCAATCCGTCATTGCAGATTTTTGGAAGTGGAAGAGCCGATGCTGAGACGATCTATGAAAATGTGATGACCAAATGGAGATGGGGCAATTTTGATAAAGTAGATACATACATCAGTCCAAGTTACGGAGCAGGGATCAATGCCATGAAAATGGCCATGTACCGAGGTGCTGATGAATTCCTTCGTAAAGAAGAAACTAAGAAAGCCGTGGATCTTGCCAATAAATATTTTGAAGCTTTTCCCGATTTCAATTTCCCGTATGACTATTCTGTTTTGCCATTTATTGACGTGCTTTTGGAAGGCAAAGATATGGAAGGAGCCAAAAAACACATGAAAATATTGGCAGATGCCTGCGTGGAGGATATGGAATTCTATTATTCATTGGATAATAATGACATTTCTTCTTTTGAAAATCAAGTTCGTATCACTCAGGCTGGCATCGAAGGATTGATCAGAGAACTGGAAAAAGTCGAAGATGAAGCTTTTGTAAATGAAATGATGACATTGTTGGGCAAATATCAGACGGAGAATTTGCCAACAGAATAAAATTTGGCCCATGAGTGCGATAACACTTTCGATCGGTTGCGATCATGCAGGATACATTTACAGGGAAAAGATCATTCAATTTGTCCGGAAAATGGGTTATGAAGTGATTGATCACGGAACTTTCACGGCAGATGCGGTGGATTATCCGGATCATATTCATCCTGTTGCAAAAGATGTGGAAAACGGTGACGCTCAGGTGGGTATCATACTTTGTGGCAGCGGCAACGGCGCTGCCATCACAGCCAACAAACACCAGGCAATACGCGCGGCACTTTGTTGGAAAACAGAACTGGCCCGGTTGGCAAGGATGCACAATGATGCAAATATCCTTGCCATTCCGGCTCGTTTTGTCAGCCTGAAAATGGCAAAAAGCATGATCAATATTTTCCTTAACACAGAATTCGAAGGCGGAAGACACCAAAAACGCGTGGATAAGATCCCGATTTGAGGATTAAAAGGAGATGATTGCTTATCAGAAAGGTTTGCTGTTTGTGAACTGAAATTTTTCAATTACATGTCACCAAATTTTTGTTCCTGGCTGGGTTGATCGATTTTTTGGGTTGCCACACCTGCACCAAATAATATTTTGGTCTATTGTACAAATGTTTCGTTTGTTGGCCTTATTATCAAATAATCATTCACCATTCACCATTCACCATTAACCATTAACCATTAACCATTCACCATTCAACATTACACTTCTTGTTCAGGGTCAAGAATCATCATCCTTACCAAATCGATTTTTGTAGCACTCACCTTTTCAAAAATGAATTTGTAATTGTCAAGTACGATCTCTTCTCCTTGTCTCGGGATAGCTCCGGAAGTCATGACGATGTATCCTGACAATGTAAGATATTCATCTTCAGGCAGGTGGATATGTTCGTAAGTTTCATTGAGGTAAGTGATTTCCATCCGGCCGGAAAACAGGAATTCACTTTCTGAAATTTGCTGTTCGATCAGGTCTTCATCGTCGTGTTCATCTTCGATTTCGCCGAAAATTTCTTCCAGAATATCTTCCAGGGTAATCAACCCTGAAATGCTACCGAATTCGTCCACTACGCAGGCAAATTTTTTCTGATCTTTCATCATTTTCAGCAAAAGTTCCTTAATATTCATCGTTTCGGGCAGAAAAGGTACCTCAACCAATGTTTCTTCGATGGATCTGATGTCATTGATCACATGTTGATGATGAATGTAACCTTTTACGTTTTCGATGTCTCCGTCAAAAACCAGGATCCTCGAGTGATTGGTTGATTTAAAGAGTTCAATGATCTCCGCTCTGGAAGCGTGAATGTCAATTCCGACGATCTCCATCCTGGGTATCATACAGTCCCTGACCTTAAGGTTATCCAGGTCAAGCGTATTTTCCAGGATCTCTTTTTCTATCTCATTATCCTCTGTCAATTGTGAAGTGATATAATCCTTCAGGTCGAGACGGGAATAACCAGGATCATCTTCAACACAATGTATCCTGAAAATGTATTTCATTACGAAAGAACTGAGTTTTTCTGTGATCCAGGCTGGTATTACCAGTAAAAAATGAAAGAACAACAATGGATAGGTAAAGAAATACAACAATTCATTGGCAAATTGGCTGAAAATGAGTTTTGGCAATAACTCACCAAAAAACCAAACAATGATCCCGATGATCAGGGTGATCAATATTATGGACAAAATGCCTGCCATGTTGATTTCCATCAAAGGGAAAAGATATTTATAACCCGTGATGGCCAGCAAGATCAGGGTAAGCATATTGCCTGTCTGCAGAGATAGCAGAAATCGATTTTGATTCTCATAAAAAGAAGACAGGATGCGTCCTCTGACAGAACCGTCACTTTTCAGGATTTCAACCCGTATTTTAGCTGCTGAAATAAAAGCAGCTTCCATTCCTGAGAAAAAAGCAGACAAAAATAATAGTATCAATATCCAAAATAAAAGCATATAGTCAGTTTATTGCAGTTGCAAATGTAAGCAAGATTCGGTTTTATTGGAATGTAAATGTGAGGTCGAATGGTTTTTGGGTGGATTTTTAAAGAATTATTTGCGATTTGGCTTGAAAATTATTAAATCGTACAGATATTGGAAAATCTGTAAAATAAATAATTCCAATCCTTGATTTGACTTTTGAATAACATATACGAACTGATAATACCCGAAATGGGATAGAAATTGTGACCATAGTTAAAGAGTTTGTTGAACCAACATTCCCACTACTTTAAAAACTAAATTCAGTTGCAGTGAAATATCTCATATTCAATTGGATCTTTTATCAAATCGTTCATGCCTATTGTCTCTGATCCTTTTGAAGATCAGAAAAATCAGGGCAATGAAAAGTGCTCCATAAAAAATCCAAACAAGATACAATTCAAGACTTTCCATATTATTTCAGCTTAACAGCTGTGCCATAAGCCAGGATCTCTGCCGCACCCTGCATGATCATGGCAGTAGTAAATCGTATGTTGACGATCGCGTCAGCGCCGAGATCAACTGCATCGATGATCATTCTTTCCATTGCCTGTTCTCTTGCGTAGGCCTGTAATTTCGTATACTCTGAAATCTCGCCGCCTACGATGTTTTTCAATCCGGCAAAAATATCCCTGCCTATATTTCTGGCTCTGACTGTACTGCCTCTGGCAATGCCGAGTATTTCAATGATTTCTTTCCCTGGAATAGTTTCTGTGGTTGTAATAAGCATAATATTGAATTTGAGGCTAATTTATATCATTTACTTAAGAAAACTGTTATTCTTAACAAAAAAAACGGCTTTATTAATCAGCTTGCTGATCGTAAAATAATATGCTGGATGCTGGATCTGGTTTACAGCAATACAATTGACACTGATAAAACAGATTATTTATAATACTTTGCGATTTTAATTCTTTGCGTTCAGGACAAATTAAAATTTCAGACTGTAAATCATTGTGTTGGAATAAAAAAATGCTTTCTCCTATAGCAGCAGAAAGCATTTTATTATTTGATTTAATAGTTTTTATTTTTTCTCCAGTTTTTCCAGATGTTCAGCGCCTTCCACGTTGATGGATTCGCTCAGTTTGGAGATCTTTTTAAGGTCGATTTTTCCTGTAAAACTCATGACTGTGAAAGAGCTGTCACCACCAACCAATAAAATGAGTTCGTCTACGACAGGTCCGTTGTCCCTGACAAAGAAGCGGACATTTTCAGTTTTGTCCCTGACTTGCATTAACAAATCGAATTTGTTGGTTTCCAAAGATTTAAGCGCTTCCTGAAAAAAAGTTTTTGGCGTAGTTTCAGTAGTCAGGATCCGGATACCTTTAAGATTGGTCAGCACTTCGGTAAGTTCCTTATCCTTGGCCTGCTGTTCTTTGGTCACAGTTGAGATCATGTCGAAGACCTTGGGACTTATATAGACCGCGGTGAATCTCGCATCATCTACATACTTGCCAAAGAGGCGGGTAATTGCATCCTGTTGTGCATTTGCCTGAATTGCAACAACCGTAGCAATCATGATGAAAAAAATCTTTATTGTTTTCATAAAAATGATTTAAGTATTTTGGTATTTAGTTTAAAAAAATATATATCTGAAATAATTATTTCTTGAATATCAATGCATTATATCGGTTATCAAATAGTTGCCTGTTGTGTTTGTCAGCTATTTGATAGGAATTTTGTCAAGGGCTTTCATGCTTTCGCGGATGCTTTGTTCCCCTTTTTGAAAGTGGCTTGAGGCCAGATTCAAAGCTTCTGTGGCGTAGGCTAAACCTTCTTCGGTATCCTGCACTTCGTATTTTGCCCATATATCCACTTCCTTGGGTGCCTGACGGTTGAGCAGGTTGTATCCTGTTACCCCGACACCTGCAAGCAGTATAAAAGAGGCTGCTACCCACATCCATTTGAATCCTGACTGTTTTTTAGCAACGGGCTTCATTTCCACCACTTTACCCGGGTAGGTGATTTTTGCCTGTTCGTCAAAGAAAACAAAAAGATCTTTAAACGCCTGATGGTCATCGTGCACCTGATCGCTGAGGAAATAGGATTTAAGCAATTTCTCATCATCCAGATCAGTTTCGCCTTCCCAATATGCACTCAACAATTGATCTATATAAGCTTTATTTGCATCCATTTTAATTTCATTCATTTGATTTCTAAATTGACTTTCCAAACATTTCGGAATATTATTGTTCTATTGACCTGAACTTTATGACCTTTTAATTAAACATTGTAGATTCATGTCTTAGCAACTTTTTGCTTTCTTCCAGACTTTTTTCGAGCAGGGCTTTAAGCGCAAGCCTTCCTCTGAAAATATTGCTTTTTACCTGTTCCAGACTCATTTTGGTGATATCTGCTATTTCTTTGTACGTCATACCTTCTATCTCTCTCAGATGAAGCGCTTCTCTTTGATTTTCAGGAAGTTTACTCAACCAATTTGCAAGCATTTCTTTCGTGTCGTCATGAGCCAGTTGTTCATAAGGATTCCTTTCCTTATCAGAAATGGCCGTTGCGCCGGACAGTTCGGTATACTGTCTTTTTTTATTATTCCGGATGCTGTCTATAGCCAGGTTTCTTGTCACGGTCATGCACCAGGCTTCTTTATTTTCCAGGGTATCAAACATATCCTTTCTTTTCCAGATCCTGATATATAGTTCCTGAAGGATGTCTTCGGCATCCATTTCATCACCTACCAGCCGGAGCGCGTACCGGTAAATTTTATCTTTAAAAGGAAGTATGATTGTTCCCATATTTTTGTATTCTTTTGTGAGACGGATTTCGACTAAAAATGTTACGCAGGTAGGTGTTTGTAAATGTTAAAATTGGTAATTTTAACATTTGGGGAAAGTATTTTCTGACAACAAAGCCTGATTTGAATGCAGATTTGTTAAATTATTCCAGGATTGATTCGAATTAAAATGTTCAGACCAGTTCGTTCCTGCCTGAGAAAATTCCAATTGGATTAATTTGGAAACACCATAATTTTCAAACCTTTATCTTCAGCCGCACTTCAGTTCCTGATTTAGATGTCTGGATATCCAGTCTGGCATGCAGGAGTTCAGCCCTTGAATTCATATTCAGCAATCCGTTTCCCTTTTTGATGAGGAAAGGATCAAACCCGATGCCATTGTCCAGAATGCTGATAATGATGTTTTGCTGATCTTTGTAAGCTTTTATTTCCACGCGATCTGCCAAAGAATATTTGGCTATATTCGTGATGGCTTCCTTGAAGATCAGGTACAAATGTCTCCTTTTGCCCAGGTCAAAGTTTAAACCCGTGGCTTGCTGATCAATGGAAAATAAAAGATTGATATTCAGCGGTTCCAGCGTTTCAATCGCAAATTCCTGTATCCTGCTGATGACATCTGTAAGGCGCGAGTTTTTGGGATTGATGCTCCAGACGATTTCTGTAAGATTGCTCATGACCACTGTCAAAGATGTATTGATCCGTTCAAAAACTTCAGGATCCTTTGCTTTCCAGGATTCGATCTCGCTCAGTATTTTGATCTGTGATAAATGACTGCCTATGTCATCGTGCAGATCCCTGGCAATATGCAACCGCAACATCTCCAGTTTCCTGTTCTGAGCCAACCGGTAACGATACAATCCATAAAAAAATCCTGCAATGCCTATAAAGACCAAACTGTAAAACCACCAGGTATTCCAGAATGGTGGTCTGATCTCAAAATTTATCAAACGATTGTTTTTGCCCGGTATCCCTAAAAAATTGACCGAAGAAACTTCGAGGATATAATGTCCGGGTTTGAGATTGAGAAAATGTACAGTATTGTTTCGGGCTTTTAACCATTCTGTTTTTGGGTCTATTTTGTTTGCTATCCTGTAATAATAAGTATTTAGTTGGGCATGGGTGAAACTGAAATTGGAGAATTCAAAAGTTAAAGAGTTTTTATGATAAGGCAGTGAAAAATGCTCACCTAAAGAATCTATGTCATGCACCTTTTGGTTATTGATAAACATATTGGTAATGTGGGGTTCCGTTGAAGGACTTTCATCCAGATCCTTTTCCCTGATCATAGAAACCTGGTTAACAGAGAAAATATAAAGTTTGTCGGTTGATTTTGAATATTTGATATAGGGCGCAATATGTGGAACCGAGATATTCGAATTATAGTAGGTATATTCGCTGCCAATGATAAAATCCTTTTTCCGGCCATGAAATACGCCGCCTAAGGTGCTCAGCCAGAATCCTTTCGGTGTTTCTTCAACGGAAAAAATCTTTTCATTTACACGAAGGCAATTGGATGAGCCAGTTATGGAAAATGGTTTTTTTGTTGATAGCCTTATAAGGCATTTATGGCCATACAAATATGCGAAATTCTGACTCCCGACAAAGATACCCTCAATAGCATTTTGCTTACCGCAAAGTTTACAATTGATTCCACGAAGAGTAGTAACTGTACCTGCTATCTGATTGTATACCAAGACCTGCTTTTGGTTTTTGGCATTATACATCAACATCCAGATTTTGTTTTGATCGTCAATTACTATGTCATCAATATAAGGATTAAAACCTTTTTTCTTGATCCAGTTGGCAATCGGGGAATATCGCCTGATCGTATTTTTTTTCTCATCGAATGAATACAATCCGCTAAAACCGGTCAACCACAATTTCCCTTTCCTGTCCAAAACCAATTGTAAAAACAATTCATGCGTGGAAGGGTCGGACATAAAAACTGTTTTGTTTTTTTTCAGGTCATAACCGATCAAGCCTTTTTTAACATTAGCAATCCATATCATGTTGTTTATCAGCGCAAAATCCGAAGCAAACGAATCAGCATATTCAGCCAGTTGGTTTGGGAGAACAAGGCTTTTTTCAGATTTCATATCATATTTAAAAATCCCGTTAAATCTTGAAAATATCCAGGCGATCTGATCATTCTGTGTGGATTCATCAAACTGGACATAGCTAACTTCACCATCTTTTTGTTGATGAAATTTCAGATTGGCATTCATGAAAATGTTTTTCTTCAGGTCGAACAAACCGAGTCCTTTAGCACCACCTATAAAGATCTCACGATCCTGAACCAGTTTCACGGAGTATATATTTCCCTGAAAACCAGATGTTGAGGTGAAGAAATTCATATTGATTTTTTGGATATTTAAAGTGTTTTTATCCATAATATATAAGCCTGAACTAGTACCTAACAACAAATAATGCTCTTTACCGGGATATTGCTCAATGGAGAAAACAGCGTTCAAACCTCTTGTATTGAAAGTGATGGTTTTTCCGATTTTTTTTCTCTTTACAAAAATCCCGTCGAGATAAGTTCCGGCATATATGGCATCCGCATCATCATGAAAACTTATGAAACCCTGGGTATTCAAATCTTTTTTTTGGTTTGTGATGATCTCTTTGACTTTGTATCGGTCATCGAGGCGGAAAATTCCGGCATTGGTCAACAGGCACAGATTCTGGTGTTTATCCAGTGCGAGTTTTCCATGATTTGGAATCCTTTTGTCCAGGTTTTGATATTCTGGTTGGATGCTTTTGCCTGATGATGAAAATATACCAATTGAAGTACTGATCCACACTTTTTTGTCTTTTGGATTAAACAGGATGCTATGCGCATCGTATTTGGAAACAACGCCGTAAGGTGTGTTCAATTCTGGATGATAAAACCTGTTGGTTCTTTGGTCAAGCACGTTGATTTGATTGGAAGCGATCATCCAGATACGGCCTTGATCATCTTCACAAATCGAGTTGACATAATCCCCGGAAATTGCGTTTTTCCCTTCTGTATCATCTGAATTGTAAAAAACAAAGTTGTGTCCGTCAAAACGTCCCAGTCCGTTATTCGTTCCGACCCATATATATCCGCGGGATGATTTTATTATATCAAAAACTTCTCTTTGCCTGAAGCCAACTTCAGGACCGAAAATCTCCAAAGCAGGCAGGTTCACAAAGTCAGAAACCTGTGAAAAAAGGAAAAAAGGGAAAAAGACTAACCATATTGTTTTTATTGCCTTCATTTCGATCTTGGATCCTGTGGGTTCAAGGATTTCTGTTCAAAAAATATCTGTTCACCGCTTCGGTAGCCGAATTGACCTGCAATTTATCATATATTTTTTTTATATGGGCTCTGACCGTGTCAATGCTCAAACTTGTTGCTGCAGCCACCATTTTATAACTGAATCCCTGAGCCAGGAATTCCAGGATCTCAAATTCACGTTTGGATAAAGTGTTTTCGATTTTTTCCCTGTTGACTGGTTTGGCAAAAGGCATGGACAAAACTTTTCTGGCGATGGCCGGTGACATGGGAGCACCGCCATTTTTGACCTCTTTAATGCTGGAAATGATCTGTGAAATGGAACTTTTTTTGAGCAGATATCCGGTCGCTCCGGCCTGTATCGCAAGGAAAATTCTTTCATCGTCATCAAAAACGGTGTTCATGATGATCTCCACTTCCGGAAATTGGGCTTTAACTTCCTTCACAGCTTCTATACCGGATTTTTGTGGCATTTCAATGTCCATGAGGATGACATCCGGCTTGAATGCAATGGTATTGCGGATCACATCCAGACAATGGCCAAATTCGCCGGCCAATTCGGTTTCTTCCGATTCACGGATGATGGTAGCCAGCACTTCCCGCAGGCCGGTGTTGTCTTCATAAATCGCAACTTTTATCACTCCTGATGATTTGAAAAATGATCGATCCAATTTGAATGCAGTAAAATGCAAAATTAACTTAAAACTACCACAGATTCAAATGGATTAAATCACATAATGATGTTATGGTGGATGATTTGAAAAGTAAAACGCATACAATCAAGGCTTTAAATGCTTAGTTAAATACATCAGGGGAAACTTTAACATATTTTTATTACTTTAATGTAAAATTATAAATATCAGAAAAATAGCTATATATATATATATATATATATATCAACATATAATCATGTGAGTTTAATTGACAAACTGGCATAATTATTTCTTATCATATTGTGGTTGAACCGGTTAATTGATTTGCAAGTCAACAAATGAATTTTTTCACCATGGATGCTGATGCCTCACGGGAATATTCCGTTTTTGGATAAAGTTTCATCATCGTTTGCCCTTTGTTGCAACAGCACCCTCAAAATTTTCACAAATGAAAAAAGTATTCTTTAAAACCTTTCTTTTTGCCTGTATAATGGCAATTCTATCTACAACGTACAATATGTCGGCTCAGAACTGCAATGTAGAATGCACTGAACTCCTGCAAAATCCAAATTTGGAAATTGATCCTACATTTTATCCTCTTCCAAACGGAGCAGGACAAAGTTTTTATGATGGATTCATTCCAGGTTGGAAAAACTCACATGGTACAGCTCATACTTTCCAGTTGAAGAATTCAGGAGACTGGGATCCTGCTTTTACTTATCCAAATGGAACTGAAAAAAGTGGCATGTATGCTCATAGGGTGGCATGGTCAAAAATTTGGGGAGAGGGATTTTTTCAAGACATTCCCTTGTCGAATGATCCTTACATCACATATCATTTATTCATTCGATATCAGGTTAAAGAACAAATAGAAAATTTTCCTCCTAACCATTTTATAAGTTTCAAAATTGCTTCAAATTTAGTTAATGGTGGGATATATTCGGGAACACCTCCTCAGAATATTCCTCAAAGATTATTACATACGCAACATATGAATAATTATAATGTAATTGAAACTTGTTTAGAATTCCAACTAAATGAAAATGAAATGTTTGATCAAATTTGGGTTGAAGCTTTTCCACCTGAAGAAATAGTACCTTCGAATGGACAATGGACTGCATTTGACAATATTAGTTTGTTATGTGATACTGAAGCATTGACACAAATCAATACAACACAAAATTGGTTAAATGTGGAGTTTTCCAGTGTGAACGCATCCACGATGTCCCAATTTGTAGAGTATTATTGGGATTTTGGAGATGGTAATTTTAGTACTCAGGCGCAACCTGTTCATACATATGGTGCATCAGGGACTTACAATGTTTGTCTTAAAGTTAAAGACAATAATGGTTGCTGCGGAGAGTTGTGTCGGCAAATTACAGTTGATATTCCCCTGGCTTCCTGTGATAATCTGACAGAATGCATAGGGATAGGTCTTCCGAATGCTACAGTATACCTGAGTTCACTGATCGAAGGTTCCAATCCGGTGATACCTTCGGTAAACGGACCTTTCGGATACAAGCTGATCCAGAATTCCTGCTTCACGCTTGAGGGGAAGCTGATCATTGACCGGAATGTTATACTATTGAATACACAATGGTTCAATGATTCGGGTTCAGAAATTGAAGTAAACGGACGATTGTGGTCTGCTAATTCTCAATTCCAGGCATGTTCCTTAATGTGGCGGGGATTTGTACTCCCGGAAAGTAACCAATCTGACAACAGGGCATACTTTACAAATTCACTCATCAGGGACGCATATATAGGGATTGAAGCGTTTGATAAGACGTCGGTAGTGGCGAGAAATTCTGAATTTATTGACAATTATATCGGTGTAAGTATGGGAACATCAGTCGGAACAGCAGCAATAGTTAACGATTTTCAAAAATGTACATTTGAGGGAAGAAGTGAGTTGAGAGGTAGATATCCGGGGCAACCAAAGTATAATGAACACTCTTTTATTGGAATCGAAGTAAATAATCTGGGTCTTCTGAATGTGAATGCAACTGGTGTGAACAAAAATACTTTCCTTAATGTGTTGATTGGAATCCAGGGGAATGGATCTAATGTGGATATAATTGGTGCGCATTTTATATGTACGTACGATTTAATTTGTAGGGGGATCAGATTAGACACTTCTGGCCCATTGAGCACCATTGCAAACAACTATTTTCAGGAGATGGTAACTGGTATTTCTATCAGTAATGGTATTAGATCAGGAATCTGGATTAATGAAAATGAGTTTTTCTATTCTCGGGATTATGCTAATGATAATGGAAAAGCAATTAATGTACAAAATACTCCAACTTCAAGCGTTTGGGTCGCAGATAATGATTTTTATTATTATCATGAGGGCAAGTGTGTCAATATTAATAATGGGCTTGCTTATTTGAGTATGAAAGACAATCATTTTTATATTCGAGGAACCGGAAGCCATGTTGATCCGGTCATTTTGGAAGGAATTAAAAATCCTTCTTTTATTGAAAATAACGTTATTAACATTGAAACCACCATACCATATTACCGAACAGTCTTTAACATTTCGAATTGCAAGTACCTGAGAGTGAACGATAATATCATTAATGACCCCCAGGCAAAAGCTTCAGGTGATTGCAAGGGATTTGATATTTCGGGAACAGATAAAAGTGTATTCAAAGATAACACAGTGGATATCAAAAGAACTGGATTTTCCGTTGCAGGATCTGAAGATGTAATCAGCAATGGTTTTTGCTGTAATTCCACTATTAATTCAAATTCATCTTTTCATTTTGTTTATGAAAATGGAATGACCCATTTGAGACAAAATACTTTACAGAGTTTAGATCTTGCCGGTGATATCGGACAACAGATCAGCGCAGGCAATATTTGGAATATCTCAAATGGAAGCGCTGTCATGGGGAATGCATCTGCTGAGAAAGCCGTGTTTAACAGGTTTTTAGTAGACCAGTCCGTGAACGGAGCTATGCCAGCCACTATATTGCCTGCCAGTATTTCGACCATTTGGTTTAATGACGGTGGTGTTCATCCGGTCTGTTCAGAACAACCTGACTGTGGCATTGCCCCATACAATAAGGTCAAAGATGACCCGAATGGACCAGGTGGGAATGAGGTAAATGCACCTGATTGTGAGTTAGTAAGGTCATTTTATGAAAGGTTGATTCGGATCAGGAATAGCGCTGCCGGGGAAGAAAGTCCTTTGTCTGAGTATGCATTGGAAGCGCTGTTTAATGAATGGGTAGAAGAATATGGTGAAGACTATATTAATGATTGTCTGGAAGATGAGATCATCACCATCAATCCTGTGGTACAGACATGGGAGGGTGTGAGTAAACAAATAGAAGAGCTTTTCGATATAGATGATAATCTGGAACAGGGATTGAATCTGCTAATGGTACAATTAAAAGATGTTTCAGATTTGATCGAAGAGTTAGCTCCCGTTGAATTTGAAGAACCTGATCAGATTATTGATGAGCTTTTTGAAGATATGGCTATTTATTCTGAAGATTACAATGACCTGACTCTCAGCTTTCAAGCTTTATTGAGATCAAAAGTGTTGGCTTTGATTCCTCTTGTAAATGCATTGCCTGAAAATCAAGCCTTTATGAGTGACAGAAAAAAAGTCTGGGCGGTCTATTTGAAGGTTGCAGCAGGCCAGTTAAATTTGATCACAACCAGGGAATGGGATGAGGTAAGAAGCATTGCATTAAAGTGCCCGGACATAAACGGACAATCTGTTTATGAAGCACAGGGCCTTTTAACTTTATTGGACGAGTACATCAGCTCTGATTTAGAATGCAAAACTTTGAGACCAAGGGGAGAACAGGTAGTTGATATAAGTGAGATCAAGCTTTATCCGAATCCGGGAACAGGTATTTTTAATATTGAATTGCCTGTAAATCACAATATTTCTACCATAAGTATTAGTTTTGGAGATAGTAAGAATTTGCTGACTGTTCCAGTCAAAGGACAGGCACAGGTTAAAATAGATATGACGAACTACAGATCAGGCATTTATTTCTATGAATGTTTAAATGAAAGTGAAGTGGTACACAGAGGGAAAATCGTATTGATCAATCCGTAATATTAAAATTACTATGGGTAACCGGACACCGGTTACCCGTTTTTATCATTCTAAAAAATCTGGAATATGAATCGAACACTAAGGCCTGTTTACATGATTGCTATTCTACTATCATTTAATATCCTTTCTGCCCAGAAAGAAGATCATCATTGGATAATAGGTTTTGATTACAGGCCTGAAATTGATACCATTTTTGGGCAGACTTCATTTGACTTCAATCATGATCCGGTTAAGATCTATTTTGATTCTATACATAAAACAAATTTTTCTGATGCCAATTCCAGTCTTTGTGATGCTTCCGGCACATTGGTGACGTACACCAATGGTCAGGTACTGATGAACGGAATGGGTTCCTATATTGAAGATACGATCAATTACAGCCATGAGCTGCCATTTTATTGCAATGACTGGGAATATAACAATTTCGGCAATTCACAGGCGCCCCTTACAGCAGGTTTGCTCGGAGGACAACGTATCATATTGCTGCCTGTGAAGGATAAGTATTACGCGGTGTATAATACTTATGACAGGTGTGATGATATTATTTATCAAGTATCATATTCAAGTTTTTTAATTAACTCACAATATCCTTTAGGGAAAATTCTATCACGGGATATTGCAGTATTATCTGATTCGTTTGGTTCAACAAATATGGCTGTCAGGCATGGAAACGGAAGAGATTGGTGGTTGGTTAATTTTAGCCGTGATTATAATTGGCTATTTACATTTTTGGTCAATGATGAAGGTGTTTTTTATCAATCAAAGGTAAGGACGGTTGTAGGTGAAAGACCTGCAAGCGCCGGTCAGATCTGCTTCTCACCGGATGGGACTTATCTTGCTTTTCACTATGCTGCAGAATTCAGCGACACAGGGCAGGAAGTGGTAGTCTATGATTTTGACCGCTGTTCCGGTGTGATTGAAAATCCAAGGTCAAAACTACTTTCATATGAAGAAAAGGCAATTGGCTTCGGCGTCGCATTTTCACATGACAGCAGGTATCTTTATGTTTCGACAGGGGTTTTTATCAGGCAGTACGATATGAAGGCAGAAAACTGGGAGCAAAGCGAGAATATTATTGCAGAATTCGATGGGTTTGCCTTTACCAGACCAAATAATCCGTTGCTTTATACTGTAAATTTTCATAATATGAAATTGGGGCCTGATGGCAATATTTATATATTTCCAATTACTGCAATGCAACAATATCTGTCTGTAATGTACAACCCTCATATGCAGGCAGGTGATGTTTTTGTTGCCCAGCATAGTATTTATACGCCCAGGATTTTCTCGCGCACTGTTCCAAATATGCCACATTTTAAATTAGGCCCTTTAGACGGTTCTCCCTGCGACACTTTAGGTATGGACAATCACCCTGTAGCCAAGTTCAGGTATGAAGCGGATACACTGGATCATCTGCGGCTGCGGTTTACGGATCTGTCATACTTCAGACCCGGGACGTGGAACTGGGATTTTGGAGATGGCAGTCCGCATAGCGAAGAAAGGTATCCTGTGCACCGCTATGACAAAAACGGAACGTATGAAGTCTGCCTGACGGTGAGCAATGAGAACAGTGCAAATACTGTCTGTCGCATCGTCACCATTGGCGAAACGGGTACCTCCGACGGATACGATTTCAAAACGGATCAGATATCCCTCTATCCGAATCCGGTGTCGGACAGGCTCCTGATCACCCTGGGTGAGTATATTCCCGAGAAAGGTATGGTTTCCATCATGGATATCACCGGCAAAACGGTGTTATCCGCCCGCTTGTACTATGGTCAGAACAGTTTGGATCTGACCCGTCTTTCTCCGGGTATGTATTTCTGTGTGATGACCGATGGCGGCAGACTGATGAAGACGGAGAAGGTGGTGGTGGAGTAGGGGAAGATGAGTATAAGCTTGATTGTACAAGAATGAGCAAAATAAGATAAAGTTTTTGAAATGCAAAATACCTGCTGTCGGATCAAAAAATGCAGAATTTTCTGTTTTTGTAATTGAGGAAATATTTAAAAAAAAATTATAATGGAAAAAATGAAGACCAGGCAAGAAATTGCCAATTTACTCGGGATTTCAACAAAGACATTG
>Ga0209573_1001809_pt1 | contig 30426 bp, 30 predicted proteins | sample TNRBio252014_DNA_FD_185870 | JGI IMG/M metagenome (GOLD analysis project Ga0209573, IMG submission 185870) | Wastewater treatment Type I Accumulibacter community from EBPR Bioreactor in Madison, WI, USA - TNR Reactor_6/25/2014_ DNA (SPAdes)... | ecosystem: Engineered > Bioreactor > EBPR >...
CAGATCATCGGCCGATACGCCACGCGGCAACTCGGAGACATGGAAGAAGGCGCTCGCGAAGGGCGAGCCGATTTTGCGCGAGTCGACATCCCACAGATTGGAGCCGATCTCCTTCAGGAACCGCACAAAGCCAAAGCCCTTCTCGGCATTGAAGTAGTAGCAGGTGCCGCGCGCCTTGCCCCCGGCCTCGCCCCACTTGACATTGCCATCGCCTTCGAGCGGCAGCAGCCCCGGGATCAGGTAGCCCGAGAGAAACAGATCAGCCTCTCGGCGAAGGTCGGTTGACACGTTGTCGAAAGCCACGACCTCGACCCGACAGCCACGGCTTTGCAGCGCGCGCACCACCTGAACAAAGTCGCCATCGCCAGTGGCGATCAGGATCCGATCCATGTTCTGCGACTGCGAAAGCACATCGACGGCGAGGTCGAGATCGGAATTCGCCTTGCCGATCCGCACCCCGCGCTCGTCGATATACCACTTGACGTTCTTGAGGATGACCTTGTAGCCCTGCTCGCGCAAGACGTCATAGAACTTCCGCTGATTGATGCGATACTGATTATCGGATTCGGCCCGTTCTGCGTCGTAGGCCGCGTAGGCGTTGAGCCGCATCGCGAGGCCTTCACCGCGACAGGCGAATTCACGCAGCACGTCGTACTGCATGCCATAGCCACCGTTTCGGGTTACATTGACGCTGTCAACGAAAACTCCCACGCGTGTGGGAACCGTAGCGCTTGTCATCTAAGTCTCCTTAATTACCTGCTGTTCGATTATGCGGGGCACCACCAGTATGTATTGGGTGCTTATGTCTACAGGGAATACCCCCTCGCTGTAGGGGGGAAAACCCTATTGGCATCCATTGTAATCGTCTATGGCGTTTTTTCAAGGTCGGTTTCAGTAGACTTCACACATTCTCAGAGCCAGCGTAAAGCTGGCGTAAAGAAATCCCCCCTGACGACCGAATTTAGCATTGTCGTGCATAATGGAAGTTTACCGCTCATGCAAACTGCGGCGCCCTATCTCCTCGTGCTTCTGGTGACCACTGCGGTCATCCATAGCGGATTTGCGGTCTATGCCTGGCGCAAACGCGCGACAGGCGCCCGACTGTTCAGCCTGGTCAATGTGTCGCTGGCGATCTGGCTCGGCGGCTATGCCGGTGAATTGATCGGCGCCGATCTCACGAGCAAGTTCCTTTGGGCGCTCGTCGAATACGTGGGCATCGTCACGGTGCCTGTGCTGTGGTTCGCCTATGCCCAGCAGATGCATGACAGCCGCTCTCGGTGGCTGGCCCCGTCGCGCATCGGCCTGCTCCTGGTCATGCCGCTGACGACGCTCTTGATCCTGGCGACGACGGAGTGGCATGGGTTGCACTGGAAGTCGTTCGAGCTCTCGGGCCCCGAGCCGCTTCTGGCGCTGCGTGTGACGTACGGACCCTGGTTCTGGGTGCACTTCGCCTATTCCTACTTGATGCTGGCGATCGGCACGGCCCGCTTCCTGGGCCACGTCCTGCGGGCCAGCGATCTTTACCGTGGGCAGGCCATCGTCCTGGTTTTTGCCTCGCTGTTTCCGTGGTTCATCAACCTGATCTACCTCACCGGGTTGATCTCGCTGCCCGGGTTGGACCCGACGCCGTTTGCGTTTTCGCTCTCGGCGCTGGCGCTCGGCTGGGATATCTTCCGCTACCGCTTGCTCGACCCGATGCCTGTGGCGCGGATGCGGGTGCTCGCGACCATGCTCGAGGCCGTGATCGTGGTCGACCCGCAGAACCGCGTCGTCGAGGCGAACCCGGCGGCGCGGGCCGTGCTCGATCCCCGGGCACGCGTCGGCGACAGCCTGGCCCAGGCGTTGGCGCACTGGCCCGAGCTCTTGACATTCGCGGGCGAGCCGGGCGAGGGCCGGGCCGAGATCGCATTGGGCAAAGACGGGCGCATGTTCGAGGCCAGGCGCGCGCTGCTTTCCGATGGCCCGACCCGCGCCAGCGGTCGACTGCTTGTGTTGCGCGAGATCACCGAGTCGCTGCAAAGCGCGCGCGATCTCGGCCGCGCCCGCGACGAAGCGCTCGAGGCCAGCCGTCTGAAGACGCAACTGCTGGCCAAGGTCAGCCATGAACTGCGCACACCGCTCGGCGCGATCCTGGGTTACTCCGAGATGCTTCAGAGCGGCGCCTATGGCCATCTGACCGAGCGCGGGCAGGCCGCAACTCAGCGCGTGATCCACAGCGCCAATTACCTTGCGCGGCTCGTGGACGACCTGCTCGACCAGGCTCAGCTCGAGGCAGGGCGCATCCGGCTCAACCCACAGGCAATCGATCTTCGCACCCAACTCGAGCCGCTCTGTGCCCAAATCGGCGAGCAGGCGCGCGTGGCCGGATTGAGCTTCGAGCACAGCATCAGCCCCGAACTGCCGACGCTGGTGATCGTCGATGGAGCCAGGCTGCAACAGATCGTTCACAACCTCCTGCACAACGCGCTGAAGTACACGCACGCCGGTGGCGTGCGGTGCGCGCTGACGTGGAGCCAGGCGCCCGAGCCGGGCCTGACGATCACGATCCGAGATACAGGCGTCGGCATCCCGGCCGAGGCTCAGGCGCACATCTTCGAGCCGTTCTGGCAGGCCAATCACGCCCTCACGGGGCGTCACAGTGGATATGGGTTGGGTCTGGCGATCGTGGCCGAGCTGGCGCGGCTGATGGGCGGTTCGGTCAGCGTCGAGAGCGAAGTCGAACAGGGAAGTCAATTCACGGTTTGGCTGCCGACGGGGCTGGCAGCGACCGATATCGTTGTGCCGACCGAGGTCAGAGAAGATGCCGCGTCTCACTGAGCTTCACCACCTCGATCGGGTGTGCCGGGGGGCGCGATGTTGAGCCCACTCGGCTTTGGCGTCGTCATGTTGACGGCGGCCGGCCTGATCACGATCTCGCTGACGTTATATGCCTGGCGTCATCGCACAACGCCCGGCGGCAAAGCCTTCCTGGTGCTCACACTGGCCGCGGCGGTCTGGTCGCTCGGTTATCTGGCTGAGTTGATCGCGCCCACGGTCGAGGGCAAGGTCTTCTGGGGCAAGGTCCAGTACTTCGGGATCGTGCTTGTCCCTTACGGTTGGTTGACGCTTTCTCTACAGATCACGGATCAGGGCCGCTGGTTCCGGCCGCGCTGGCACGGCCTGTTGCTGTTTGTGCCTGTGGTGACCGTGCTGCTGGTCTGGACGACCGAGCGCCACGGCCTGGTCTGGGAGACGATTTCGCTCGACTCTTCGGGGCCGTTTCCGGCATTGAGCTTCACCTATGGCCTGTTCTTCTGGGTCAACTGGATCTCGGCTCAAGCCCAGCTCCTGGTGGGCACGGTGCTGCTCATCCGTCGTTTGTGGCGGCTGCCGCATCTGTATCGCTGGCAGATCGGGCTGCTGGTAACCGCTTCGCTGGCTCCCTGGATGGGCAATCTGGCATACATCTTCAAACTGATGCCGATCCCGAACCTCGACCCGACCCCCTTCGGGTTCGCTGTGTCGGCGTTGTTCCAGGCCTGGTCGATCTTCCGTTATCGTTTTCTGGATATCCGTCCGGTGGCGCGCAAGGCCGTGGTCGACGGGTTGGGCGATGCCGTGATCGTGCTCGATCCCGCGCAACGCATCGTCGACCTCAATCCCGCGGCTGAGGCGCTGCTCGATGGCAGCACCGAGCTGATCGGCCGGCTCGACGAATCCGTCCTCGAGCACTGGCCCGAGTTAATGGCCCTGGGCCGCGCCCCGCAGATCGGCGAACGGCTCTGGCAATCTTCAGACGGTCGCTGGCTGCTCGCGCGGAGCACCGAGCTCTTCGATGATCGGCATCCGGCCGGGCGTCTGCTCGTCGTGCGCGACGTCACGGCTCAACGTCAGGGCGAACAGGCCCTGGCTGCCGCTCGCGATCGCGCGATCGAGGCCAGCGAATTAAAGGGCCAGATCCTGGCCAAGGTCAGCCACGAATTGCGCACGCCTCTCGGCGCGATCCTTGGCTATACCGAGCTGCTGGAATCCGGGGCCTACGGCGACTTGAGCGAGCGTCAGCGTTCGGCGACGCAGCGCGTGATCCAGAGCACGCACTTCCTCACCCGCCTGGTCAACGAATTGCTCGAGCAAGCCCAGTCCGAGAGCGGAAGGTTGCAGGTCAGCGTCGAGTCGACTCGGCCGATCGACCTGGTCGAGGCGATCCGCCAGCAGTTCGCGGTCACCGCCGCGCATAAAGGCCTCGAGCTCGAAGTCGCGCTCGATCCCAACCTCCCGTCTGAGGTCATGAGCGACTCAAAGCGCTTGTTACAGATCGGGTCGAACCTTGTGAGCAATGCGCTCAAATTCACCTCACGCGGCGGCGTCACGGTCCGCGTCGAAGCCGGCCCGGCAGACCACTGGCGCCTGACGGTGAGCGATACCGGCGCCGGGATCGCCCCCGAGCACATCGGCCGGATCTTCGAGCCGTTCTGGCAAGCCGACGGCACGCTGACCCGCGAGCACGGCGGCTATGGCCTGGGCCTGGCGATCACGCAGCAGCTCGTGCAACTGCTGGGTGGGCGGATCGAAGTCTCCAGCAGCGTCGGCCAGGGCACCACGTTTGTCGTGACGCTGCCGCTCGTCGTGGCGCACCCGGTCGAATCCGCCCAGGCGATCCTCGCCGGCTGACCGCATACTCCCCCAAAACGAACGAGGCCGGCTCTGCGCCGGCCTCGTTCGTTTTGGGGGAGCGCAACTGGCCTCAGCGTTGTGCGGAGAGTTCTTTGAGCATATACAGATCGTCATGCACATATCCGTGACGTAAGTAGTATTCGCGGGTCCCGATAGCGGCGATCACGGCCATCCGGCGATAGCCGGCTGCCCTGGCCCGGTTTTCGGCCTCGGCGATCAGGGTGGCCCCAACGCCGCTGTGTTGAGCATCGCCCGCCTGCCCGGCAGTGCGCGTCTGCAGAGGCGCCACGGGGCCATAGACATGGACTTCACGGATGATGGCTGCCCCGTCGAGCTCGGCCAGGTCGTGCCACGCGCGTGCTTCGGCCGTGGGCAGCGAGAGCCGCAAGAAGCCCGCCAGACGATCGTCCGGTGTGATCATGCCGAGGAAGTGTTCGTTGCCGCCCCGGGTGGCGTACGCCTCGACGCTCAAACGCAACGCCTCCGGGTCCACATGTCCACGGCGCACCTCGCGCGCGCGGATGTCGTGGCCGCGCAGACCACGCTCAGCCAGGCGCCGCTCGACCACCTCGCGTAGATTGCTCAACGTGCTCCCGGCCACGACATGCCCGGCCGGGATGTCGCGGATCACGCGGTTGATGCGGACATAGCGCGGCGAGGCCATCAAACAGTCGGCAGCCAGGTCGATCAACTCGGCATCCGTGTACGGGCGATACTCACCGCGCGCATGCCACGCGACAAGCTCGGCCTCGGCCAGGAGGCTGCAGGGGTAGATCTTCAACTCATCGGGTCGCAGACCCGGGTCAGCCCATAATCGCGCGAAGTCGGCGCGATCGCTTTCAGGGGTCGCGCCGAGCAGGTTCGGCATCCAGTGGAGATGGATCTTGAAGCCCGCCGCGCGCAGCAGGTCGACGGCCCGGCGCGTCTGCTCGACTGTGTGCCCTCGGCGGTTCAGATCCAGGATACGGTCGTCGAGGCTTTGCGCGCCAAGCTGGACCTTTGTCACGCCGTAAGCGCGCAATCGTCGCAGCTCGGCTGCGTCGACATAGTCGGGCCGGGTTTCGATCACGAGCCCGACGTTGCGTCGGGCCGCCTTCGCGTTGAGCGCCTGGGCCTCGGCCAGCGTCTCCGAGTCGACGTCGTTGAGCGCATCCAGACAGCGCTTGATGAACCAGGCCTGATAGTCGGCCGGGTAATACGACCAGGTGCCGCCCAGAATCAGCAGCTCGACCTTGTCGGTCGGGTGTCCGATGTTCTCCAAAGCGCGGAGCCGTCCGGCCGTTGTTTCGTAGGGATCGAAGCCGTGCGCCTCGGCCCGCTGCGCGCCGGGCTCGTCGTGCAGATAGCTCTTCGGCATCCGCACATCGGTCGGGCAGAAGATGCACTCGCCCGGACATGGAAAGGGCCTTGTCAGGACGGTCACTGTGGCCACGCCCGAGAGAGTCCGCACCGGCTTCATCTGGAGCCGTCGTAGCAGACCCGGGTCGGGTTTTACACGACCCAGCGCGACAAGTTCGCGATAGACAGCGACGAGCTGGTCTTTGGCGAACTTGCCGTCGTTCCGTGGGAAGCGGCGCAGCAGACGCTCGAACGCGCGCGGGTCGGCTTCCGGCAGAGCCGCGGCTTCGGCGATCAGACGTTCGGCCTGAGCGCGCTCTTCGAGGGTCAGCGGGATCGGGCGCCGGGCCGCCCAGGTGCGCTCGCGGGGCTTTCGCATGGAACAAAGTGTAGCGCAGGCGGGTGTGGTACGCTCCGATCATGTCGCTTCTTCGTCGCCGGCAGCGCAGCCGGTGGCCGGCCGTCCTGGCCGTGGTCCTGGTCACCGTCCTCGGCGGGCTGGCGATTGTCGCCTTTTTGGCCCGCCCGGTGCTGGTCGACAGCGCGCCCGCGCACGATGCGAGTGGGCTGTCGACGCGCGCACTGGTCCGTCTGGCGTTCAACCAGCCGATGAATCCCGAGAGCGTCGCGGCCGCCGTCGCGATCGACCCGCCCACCGAGGGCGCGTGGGAGTGGGACGCATCGGGCCAAAGCGCCCACTTCTTGCCGGCGGCGCCCTGGCCTGAACACATCACGATCACCGTCTCGCTCAACGGCGGCCAGGCTGCCAACGGCATCCCGGTGCTCGAGCGCCGGCGCTGGGCGTTCGGCGTCGGCGGCGAACGCGTCCTCTTCCTGTACGGGCTGGATGCCGTGATCGCCTCGGTCGAGGCCGACAGCCGGCTCCCGCTCGACAAGGTCGAGCCCGACGTCCTCGTCCGCGAGCCAAACGGTATCCTCGAGTTCGATGTAAGCCCCGCCGGCGGCACGATCGTGTATGCTGCGTCACGACCCGAGGGCGGCGCCGATCTCAAGCTGGTGAACATCGACGGCAGCGACCCGCGATTGCTGCTGGCCTGCCCCGAGGAATCGTGCCGCCGCCCGGTCTTCGCGCCAAACGGCGATCGGGTCGCCTTCGAACGACAGTCGCGCGGGCTGGATGCCGCCGGGAACCTGGGCTATGGGGAGCCGCATGTCGAAGTGCTCGATCTGGCGGCCGGCTCACCGCTGGCGCTCTCGGCCGCGGCCGGCCAGACGCGTGACCCGAACTGGTCGTCGTCGGGTCAGCTTGTGGTCTACGACCCGGGCCGCCAGGCCTTCATCGTGCTCGATCGACAACTGGGCAGCCCGACCTACGTGCCGGCGCTCTCGGGCCAGTTCGGCGACATCTCACCCGACGGGCGCACGTTGATCTTCCCCGAGATCTACGCGCCGATCACGACCACAAGCACGATCTCGACCGTGACGCTCTACGCTTCGCCCTACAACTTCTTCAGCCGTCTCGAAAAAGTCGATCTGGCCACGAATGCCACGCTCAACCTCTCGGGCGATGCGGTTGTGGAAGACACGGCTCCGTTGTATGCTCCCGACGGTCAGTGGCTGGTCTTCGCGCGCCGGGGCCTGACGACCTCGACCTGGACCCCCGGGCGCCAGCTCTGGCGGATGCGCCCGGACGGCACAGGGGCTGTCGCGATCACAAACGACCCGATCGGGTATCACAGCGCCGTGCGCTGGAGCCCGGACGGCACGCGCCTGGTGTACATGCGCACCGACTCGGCCGATCCCTCGCGGGCGCCCGAGATCTGGATCTGCAACGCCGACGGCTCCGACGCACACGCCATCGTGTCGGGCGGCTTCGGCCCGGAGTGGTTGCCGTGAGCGACTTGATCGATCGTTTCGCACCCGACTTCACCCTGCCGACTGCCAATGGCGGCCGCCTGAGCCTCTCGGAATTGCGGGGCCAACCGGTCGTGCTTGTCTTCTGGTCCGCCACCTGTGCCTGGAGCCGACGCGCCGATGTCTTGCTGATCTACCGTCAGCTCAAGTGGGCGCCGCGCGGCGTACGGATCGCGGCCGTGGCCTCGCACCCGGATGAGCCGGCGCGCCAGATCCTGCTCGAGGCCGAGAGCCGCAGCCTCAAGTTCCCGATCGCGCTCGACAACACTCAGTCGGTGGCCCGGAGCTACCGGATCGAGACTGTGCCGCACTTCTTCCTGATCGACGCGGTCGGGATGGTGCGCTACGCCGGCGCTGTCGATGACGCGACACCCGAAGAGACCCGCCCCACCCGGCTCTTCCTCGACGATGCTGTCTCGGCGCTGATCGAAGGGCTCCCGGTGCCCGTGCCCAGCACCTCACCTGTGGGATGTCCGCTGCCGCTGCTCAAGACAGGCTGAGCCCCGCTCAAACCCACCTCATGTGGCAATTGATCGTCACCACCCTGGTGCGGCTGGTGGTCAACACCGCCTTCCGGTTGTTCTACCCGTTCGTGCCGGAGCTCAGTCGCGCGTTCGCGGTGCCCGCCGAGGCACTCACCGCCGCGGTCTCTGCCCGCGGCGCCGTCGGTCTCGTCAGCCCGCTCATCGGCGCCGCAGCCGATCGGATCGATCGGCGGACGCTGATGCTGCTCGGCCTCGCTGTGGTCAGCGTCGCGCTTGGCCTGATCGGCGTGGCCCCCTCGCTGACGATGATCGGCTTTGGCGCAGCGCTGATGGCCGTGGGCAAGCTGGCTTACGATTTGGGCGTGCTGGCGCACATCGGCGATCAAACTCCGTATGCGCAACGCGGACGCGTGATCGGATTGAGCGAGACCAGCTGGTCGGGCGCGGCGTTGATCGGCCTGCCCCTCGTTGGCCTCGTCATCGGGCGCTTTGGCGCTCAAGCGCCGTTCCTGATCCTGGCGGGGCTGGTCGCACTTAGCCTGATCGCGATCGCCGGCGTCGTGCGCGCCTCCCCGGCCGGCACGCGGCGCGGTGAGGGCAGCCAGCTCCCGCGACCCACACTGCGGACACTCCTCAGCCGGCCAGGCGTCGCACCGATCCTGTTGACCAGCTTGCTGATCCCATTGGCCAATGAGGTCCTCAACGCCATCTACGGCCTCTGGCTCGAAGGCAGTTTTGGTCTCTCCGTGGAGTCCATTGGGGCCTCGGCCGTGGTCTTTGGGCTGGCCGAGCTCGCGGGCGAAGGCTGCATTGCACTCTTCGCCGACCGCCTCGGAAAGCGCAACCTGGCCATTGTCGGGGCCCTGCTTGGCGTGGCAGCCTACCTGGCCCTGCCGATGCTCTCGGCAACCGGACGGATCGAACTGGCGCTGCTCGGCGTTGGCGGGGTTTATTTGGGGTTTGAGATCCTGGTCGTCGGCAGCATCCCGATCGTTAGCGAGCTTGCGCCCGAAGCGCGGGCCACGATCTTGAGCACGGCCGGCGCGATGCAATCGGCCGGTCGGCTCTTTGGCGCCTGGGCGGGCCTGGCCCTCTTTCCGTTCGGGATCTGGCCGGCTGCACTGTTCGCGGCCGGGCTGAATCTCACGATCTCGGTAATTTTATGGAGGTGGGCCCGGGCATAAATCCCGGGTGAGAATTCCCAACCAATTCCAACAAGAATTGACAGTGTTTGGCATGCGCATTTGTTACTCTTGTCACAGAGAGAGAGAGGGTGGTGTTGCGTGCGCCAAACCAAGTGCTTACCTAGTCATGTCGGTATCCTGCGGGGCGTGGTCCTCGGTGCTGTGGCCTTGATCGGCTGGACCCAGCCCGTGCTGGCGCAAGAAGCGCCCGCCAACGGCGACTTCCCGGCGGCCCAGTCCTTCCGGCTGTATATCTCGATGGCCGCTAACAAAGCCGTGGCCAGCGCCCCACCCGTCCAATCGCAATCCGAGCTCGATCAGGTCCTGGCGCTGACGAATGCCGAGCGAGCCAAAGTCGGCTGCCCGGCCCTGACCATCAACAACACCCTGGGCATCGTGGCGCAGGCGCATGCTCGGGACATGGGCGACAACGATTTCTTCAGCCATGACTCGCTCAACGGCGACTCGCCTTTCGACCGCATGACCGCAGCCGGCTACCACTTCTCGAACGCGGCCGAGAACATCGCCGCCGGCTATGGCACACCGGCTTCGGTCGTGGCCGGCTGGATGGGCAGCAGTGGGCACCGGGCCAACATCCTGAACTGCAACCTCACCGAGATCGGCATCGGCTACTACAAGATGAATTCCGACACCGGTGATGTGAACTATTACCACTACTGGGTGCAGGATTTCGGTCGACCTTGAGCCAAAGCGCCGACCATGCCTGATCTGGCCCAGATCGATTGGATGATGGTGGGGATCGCCCTGGTCGTCCTGGCGGTCGTCTGGGGCATCATCCAGCGCACACTCAAACTCACGCTGCAGCTCTTCACCTGCGGCTGCGCGGTGCTGGCGGGTCTCGTCCTCGGGGTCGCGGCCCTCATCTACATCGCGCCGCAGTTTCAGTAAGCTAGCGCGGAGTCGTAAAAACGAGGACCGCGCGCCGACGGCGCGCGGTCCTCGTTTTTACGACTCCGCGCTAGCGATCACCGCCCTTTCGGCATCATCAGCCACGCCAGCAGGTACAGCGTGATCCCCGGGATGCCGCCCGGCGCGGCGGTGAGGAAGAAGAACAGCCGGAACCAGATCGCATCGACCCCGGTCCATTCAGCCAGCCCACCGCAGACGCCCAGAATCCAGCGATTAGTCGTTGACGTGTGCAGTCGTGTTTGTGTCATCATGGTGACCTCCATAGTCACTCTACGCGCCGCCGCGCCGTAGGTTGCTCGCCAGCTTCGCGAAGGACGTGCTCTCGGTCGTCGCGCAACGTGGCACCTTGGCCATCGACAGCTCCCACACGAAGCCTCCACGGGTCCTCCACACGCCGCTGACATAGTGAAAGACGTTACCGGGAGGTCTTTCACGGATGTCAAAATCGCGTCTTTCACGAAACTGGCTGGTCGCTTTGCTCTCCGTCGCCGTCGCCGGTGGCGGCGGACTGGCGTATTACGTCACCCAGGTCTTGCCGGCCACTCAGGTCCAGGCCGAGCCCGAGCTGCAGACCGCCCGCGCGCGCACGGGCGAGATCATCATCACGGCCTCAGGCGCCGGGAACCTGGTGCCGGCCACCGAACTCGACCTGGGATTCCGTTCATCGGGCACCGTCGCTGAGCTTACGGTGACCGTCGGCGATGTCGTCGAGGCCGGCCGGGTATTGGCTCGTCTCGACGACAGCGCCGCCCGGCTTCAGGTCCAGCAGGCTGAGCTCGATCTGAGCGCAGCCGAAGCGAATCTGGCCCGGTTGACCTCGACCGGCGCGCTGGCCGAAGCGCGGCTGGCGCTGGTCGCCGATCAGGCCGCGCTCGCCGATGCCCGGACGGCGCTCAACGGGCTGCTCGCGCCCGATGTCGCCTACTACGCAGACACGGTGGCTGATGCGCAACGCGCCTATGACACCGCGGTAGCCAACGCCGAGCTCGTGACGACGGGTTCGAAGTCGCAAGAGCAGGCTGTGGCCAACGCGGCCTATGCGGTCGAGTTGGCGCAGGGCAAGCTCAACGACGCGATCCGCTGGTATGGCGCCGACTCCGACAAGGCCGCCGCCGCACAGGCGACGCTCGCGCTGGCGCAATCGGACCTCGCCGCGGCCCAGATCGCGCTCCAGGTGGCGGTCGCCAATCAGGAGAACGCCGTGGCCGATGCAGGCGCCGCCCTGGCCGACGCGCAGGCCAGTTACGCGTACGTCACGAACTACAGGCCGCCGTCGGACGATGTGGCGCTCGCCGAGGCTCAGGTCGCCGCCGCAGAGTCGGCCCTGGCCGAGAGCCAGACGCTCGTCGCTGCGCTACAGGGCGAGCCGACCCCTGATGCGGCGGAGCCGACGACGCTTGCGGCCGCGCGGGCGCAGGTGGCCCAGGCGGCTCTGGCGGTCGAAGCCGCCCGACTGACCTTGAACAACACGGTCCTCGTCGCCCCGATCTCGGGCACGATTACGACCGTCAACGCCAGCGCCGGTGAGGCCGTCGGCACGACGCCGATCGTGACCCTCGCGGCGCTTGATGAACTGCTGGTTCGTTTCTACGTCGAGGAGAACGACCTCGGCAAGGTCGCGGCCGGCTACCCGGTGAGCGTGATCTTCGACGCCGCGCCGGATGTACCCATGGCCGGTGAGGTCATGCGGGTCGACCCGGCGCTGGTCAGCATCGACGGCTCGCCGGCGGTGCAGGCCTGGGCGCGGCTCGACGCCCCCGAAGGCGTGCTCTCGCTGGTCTCCGGGCTGAGCGCCGAGATCGAGATCGTCGCGGGCGAGGCCAGAGACGCGCTGCTTGTCCCAATCCAGGCCTTGCGTGAACTCGCCCCGGGCAGCTACGCCGTCTTCGTGGTCGCGGCTGACGGCCAACTCAAACTCACACCGGTCACGGTCGGGCTAAAGGATTTCGCCAACGCCCAGATCCTCACCGGTCTGCAGGCCGGCGACGTGGTCAGCACCGGCACGATCGAGACGAAGTGAGCGAGGCCGTAATGGAACCCTCTCTGTTGATCGACGTCCGCGATCTGACCAAGGTCTACGGCGTCGACGAAACCGAAGTGCGCGCGCTCGACGGCCTGAACGCCGGCGTGGCGCGGGGCGAGTTCGTGGCGATCATGGGCCCGTCGGGCTCGGGCAAGTCGACGCTGATGAACATCCTCGGCTGTCTCGACCGCCCAACCAGCGGCGCTTACGTACTCGATGGCCGCGACGTCAGCGGGCTGAACAAGAACGAACTGGCCGCGGTCCGCAACCAGAAGATCGGCTTTGTCTTCCAGTCGTTCAACCTCCTGCCCCGGCTGAGCGCGCTGCGCAACGTCGCGCTGCCGATGCTCTACAACAGCGTCGAGGAGATCGATGACGTCGAAGCGACACGGCGCGCCGGCGCCGCGCTCGAGTCGGTCGGCCTCGGGCAACGGCTGCACCACCGCCCCAATCAACTCTCGGGTGGGCAGCAGCAGCGTGTGGCGATCGCCCGGGCGCTTGTCAACCGTCCGCCGCTGCTCCTGGCCGACGAGCCAACCGGCAACCTCGACTCGCGCGCCAGCGTCGAGATCATGGATCTGTTGCACCGTCTCCACGGCGAGGGGGTCACGATCGTCATGGTGACCCATGAGCCCGATATCGCAGCCCACGCCGGGCGCGTGATCTGCGTCAAGGACGGTCGGGTGCTCGCTACCGGGCCCGCCTCAGGCAGCCCGTGTCTCGACCGCGCGGCCCACATCGATCTCCCGGCACTCGTCGCGTCTGGAGGCCCGGCATGAAGCTTCAACGCATCCTCGCCACGGCCTGGGAGGGCCTTGTGCTCAACAAGGTCCGCTCGTTTCTGACCACGCTTGGCGTGATCATCGGCGTGGCCTCGGTGATCATCATGCTCGCGATCAGCGCCGGAACCGAGGCCGCGATCGCGGCGCAGATCAACTCGCTTGGCGCGAACCTGATCATCGTCTCACCCGCCCGTGGCGTCCCCGGGGCCTCGCGCACACTGCTGCTCGAGGACGCGTTTGCGATCGCCGAAGCCGTGGTCGGGATCGACGGCATCTCGGCCGAGCAGGCGCCGGCCGCGCAGACCGTCAAGGGTGGCGGGATCACGCTCGACACGATCGACGTGATCGGCACGACAGCCGACTTCCCCGATGTGCGCGACTACACAGTCGCCGAGGGCCGCTATTTCACGGTTGACGAGAACGACCGCGAAACCAGGGTCGCCGTGCTCGGCGCCGGGATCGCGCAGGATCTGTTCGGGTCTGAAAGCCCGATCGGCCAGACCGTGACCATCGGTAGCGTCAAGACCACGGTGGTCGGCGTCATGTCATCGAAGGGCATGGTCGCCGACGTCGACTACGATGGCCGGATCTATCTGCCGATCAGCATCGTGCTCGAGAAATTCATGCCGACCGGCTCGGCGCTCGGCGGCGACCGGGTGCGCACGATCTACGTCAAGGCCGAGAGCCAGGATCGGATCGCGAGCGTGATCGCCCAGATCACGGCCGTGCTCGCCGAGCGTCACGACGTCGACCCGGCCAAGCCCGACTTCACGGTGCAGACCCAGCAAGACATCATCGCCACCCAGGAGGCCACGACCGCGGCGTTTCGCGATCTGCTGGCCTGGGTCGCCGGCGTCTCGCTCATCGTCGGCGGGATCGGGATCATGAACATCATGCTGGTCTCGGTCACCGAGCGGACCCGCGAGATCGGCCTGCGACAGGCGCTCGGCGCCCGACCGGCGGACGTGCTGCTCCAGTTCCTGATCGAGGCCGTGATCCTCAGCCTGGCCGGCGGGCTGGCGGGTGTCGGGCTTGGCGTGGGCGGCGCATTGCTGCTCGGTCAGTTCGGCGCGATGCAGACCGAGATCGTGCCGGCCTCGATCCCGCTGGCCTTCGGCGCGGCAGCCGCGGTCGGCATCTTCTTCGGCTATTACCCGGCGACCCGCGCCGCGGCGCTCGATCCGATCGACGCGCTGCGTCGCGATTGAAAGACTTCGGAGAACCCAATGCCTACTCGAAACTGGCTTGCCGCGATCGTGCTCACGGGCTCGCTGCTGACAGCCTGTGGCGCCCCAGCGACCCCGACACCGGCAGCCGTGCAGGTCAGCGCACCTGAGACGCAGCTCGACACAAGCTACGCTGACGCGCTCTCGGCGCGCAACCAGCTGGCGCTGGGCACGCTCAACCTGGCCGACACGTCTGAAGCAGTCACACCGGATCAGGCGACGGCGCTGCTGCCTCTCTGGCAGGCGCTGCGCGCCACAAGCCAAAGCGGCGGCGGCTCGCAAACCGAGGTGGCCGCGCTCCTGGCGCAGATCGAATCGACACTGACGGCCGATCAGATCGCGGCGATCGAGGCTCAGACGCTCACCCAGGCCGATCTTCAGACCTGGGCCCAGGCCAACGGCGTTACGCTGGGCGCCGGCACCGGCACAGCCGGCAACGGCGAGCCCGGCTCAGGTCAGGGCCTCTCGCCCGAGGCCCGGGCCACACGTCAGGCCGAACAAGGCCGTACGGCCGGCAACGCCGGCGGCGCCTCGACCGCCCTGATTGATGCGGTCGCAGCCTATCTCACCACACTCATCGACGGCTGACGGCCGACCTATCCCACAACCCTGGAGTTCAAACCATGTCGAAGCAACCCATCGCGTCCCTGCTGGCCGTGGCCGGCGCCCTGATCCTGGCCGCCTGCGGAGCCCCCGCCCAACCGTCCGCCGACACGGTGGCCACCGCAACGCCCCTGGTCGCGGCGGAGGCCACGCCTGTCGGCCCTTTGAACACCGAGTTCGCCGATGCCGCCAGCCTGCGCAATCAGCTTGCCTATGGCACCTTGCTTCTCGAGGGGACGGCCCAGGCCGTGACCGCCGAACAGTCACAGGCGCTTTTGCCGTTGTGGCAGGCGATCGTCGCGCTGAGCGGCACCGAGACCACGGCGCCGGAAGAATTAACCGCCGTTCAAAACCAGATCACGGCGGCGATGACGACTGAACAACTTGAAGCCATCGCGGCGCAGCGGATCACGAACGCCACCCTCAGCGCGTTCTACGCCGAGCATGGCATCGTGCTCGCAACCCCGGTCCCCGGTGTCACAAAGGTGCCGGGCTCGGGCAGCGGTGTCTCTCCCGAAGACAAGGCCGCCACGCGCACAGCGGCCGAGGCGCTGGGCACACCGACCGGCTCGGGCGCCGGCCAGGCCGCCAAGACCTTCCTGTTCGACAGCGTGATCGAGCTGCTTGCGACGCGGGCTGCGCCGTAGAGTTCGACGCGGCCTGGGCGTGCAGGGGGTGTGTTGCCAGGAATAGCGGCGTGCAGGCACGGGTTGTTGCCGTTGGCTAACCCACCGCGTCAGTTGTACCGCCGGGCCGGCGCGCGTCATCCCTTGCTTGAAGATCAGGCGGTCGGGCGCTCGTCGACGAACGCGGCCAGCGCCGCCAGACCCTCGGGCACCGCCAGCCGGCCGTAGCCGATCCGGAAGCGATCGGGAGGCGTGGCGAGCAGGCGCGAGGTGTAGATGCTCGCCGGCAGCAGGAGCACGCCGGCTTGCTCGAGCGCGGCCCGACAGAAAGCCTCGACCCCGTCAGCGCCGAGGTAACGCGGATAGGCCACGCACCCGCCCTCCGGCGCGCGCCACTCGAACAGATCGTGGCGCGTAGCGAAGAAGCCGTCGAGCAGCGCCAGGTTCTCGGCCACCAGCGCGCGGTTGCGCGCCAACAGCCGTTCCCGCGTCTTGAGCGCGATCGTGGCCAGCACCTCACTCGGGCCACTGTTGCAGATCGTGGTGTAGTGCTTGAAGCGCTCGAGCCGGCCGAGCAACGCACGATCGCGGGTCGCGAGCCAGCCGATGCGCAGGCCGGGCAGGCCATACGCCTTCGACAGCACGTTGATCGACAGGCCACGCTCGTAGAGGTCGGCGGCCTGGGGCAACGCGCGATCCCTGTCGCGCTCAAGGCCACGGTAAACCTCGTCGGAGAGCAGATAGATCCCGCGCGCCTCGGCCAGCGCGACCAGGCCGCGCCAGGTCGCGGGCGCGATGACCTTGCCCGTCGGGTTATTCGGGAAGTTGACGGCGATCAAACGCGTATTCGGGCGCAGCGCGGCGCGGACCTCGTCCAGATTCAGCTCCCAATCGGCTTCGGGATGCAGCGCGACCCCGGTCACTGCGCACAGCTGCAGCGGCAGCTCCTCGAACGACTGATAATTCGGCACAAGCACGACGGCATGATCGTCGGGGCCCAGCAACACCTGCATCGCGACGTAGATCGCCTCCCCGGCGCCGGCGAAGCACAGCACATCCTCGGCGGTCAGGGTCTCGTACGTCGCCGCGATTGCGCGGCGCAGCGCCGGCGCGCCATACGTCTCGGTGTAGCCCAGGCGCAGCGTGCGCCAGGCCTCCTGGTCGTCAACGTCCGCCCAGCTTAGCAACTCGGCCACGTCGACGCTCTCCATATCGGAGGCGGTCAGATGGTGGCGGGCCTTGAACTCCCATTTCGAAAAGTGCGCTTCAAGTCGGAAGTCGGGCAGGCTGGGCATCGGGGCTCCCTGTTATGAAACGAGGGTGCCGTCCGGCTCTGGCGCAAAGCGCCAGAGCCGGACGGCACCCTCATTGTCGCTCTCTAGTCCCGTAAGGGCAATGGGCTTAGAAGTCGCCGCCCATGCCGCCGCCGGGCGCGGGCATCGCGGGCTTGTCCTTCTCAGGGGCGTCCGTGATGAGCGCGTCGGTGGTCAGGATCATGGCCGCGATCGAGGCGGCGTTCTCGAGCGCGCCGCGCACGACCTTCACCGGGTCGATGACGCCGGCCTTGATCATGTCCGTGTACTGGTCCGTGAGGACGTTGTACCCGATGTTCTTGTTCTTCTGTTCCTTCGACTGGCGGCGGACCGTGTCGATGATCACCGAGCCGTCCTGGCCGGCGTTCTGGGCCAGCTTGCGGATCGGGGCCTCGAGCGCCTTGCGGACGATGTTGATGCCGACCTGCTCGTCCTCATTCTCGACCTTGAGCTTCTCGAGCGTCGTCGCGGCATTGATCAGCGAGATCTCGCCGCCGGGCACGATGCCTTCCTCAACCGCGGCGCGCGCGGCCGAGAGCGCGTCCTCGACGCGGTGCTTCTTCTCCTTGAGCTCGACCTCGGTGGCCGCGCCGACGCGGATCACCGCGACGCCGCCCGCCAGCTTGGCCATGCGCTCCTGGAGCTTCTCTTTGTCGTAGTCGGAAGTGCTCTTCTCGATTTCGACCTTGATCTCCTCGACGCGGGCCTTGATCGCCTTGGCCGAGCCGGCGCCGTCGACGATCGTGGTGTCGTCCTTCGACGAAACGACCTTCTTGGCGCGGCCCAGGTCGCTCAGGGTCGTGCTCTCGAGCTTCTTGCCGAGCTCGTCGGTGATCACCGTGCCGCCAGACAGGATCGCGATGTCCTGCAGCATGGCCTTGCGGCGATCGCCAAAGCCCGGGGCCTTGACGGCCAGGACGTTCAGCATGCCGCGCAGCTTGTTGAGCACGAGCGTCGCGAGCGCCTCGCCGTCGACATCCTCGGCGATGATGACCAGGTCGCGCTTGCCGATCTGGACGAGCTTCTCGAGCACGGGCACGATGTCGGCCGCGGCCGAGATCTTCTTGTCGTGGATGAGGATGTACGGCTCGTTGATGACGGCTTCCATCGTATCCGGCGAGGTGATGAAGTACGACGCGATATAGCCGCGATCGAACATCATGCCCTCGACATATTCGACTTCGTTGTCGAGGCTCTTGCTCTCTTCAACCGTGATGACGCCGTCCTTGCCGACCTTGTCCATCACGTCAGCGATCAGCTCGCCGATCGACGCATCGGCGGCCGAGTTGGTCGCGACCGAGGCGATTTCGTCCTTGGTGTCGATCTTCTGCGACATCTTGCGCAGCTGCTCGACCACGGTGTCGGTGGCCTGCTCGATGCCGCGCTTGACCATCATCGGGTTGAAGCCTGCGGCCAGGGTCTTGAGGCCCTCGGTGACGATCGCGTGCGCGAGCACGGTCGAGGTCGTCGTGCCGTCGCCCGCGATGTCGTTGGTCTTCGAGGCGGCTTCCTTGAGGAGCTGGGCGCCCATGTTCTCGTACGGGTCCTCGAGCTCGATCTCCTTGGCCACGGTCACGCCGTCGTGCGTGATCGTCGGCGCGCCGAACTTCTTGTCGAGCGCGACGTTGCGGCCCTTCGGGCCAAGGGTCGTGGCGACGGCGTTGGCCAGGGTGTCGACGCCGCGCTGCAGCTTGCGGCGGGCTTCTTCGCTGAAGATGAGTTGCTTGGCAGCCATGGTGATGTCTCCGTGTAAGGTGTGGATCCAGGCTTCAGGGCTCAGGCTTCAGGCGTCAGCGCGGGTGATCCAATTGTCACCCGGTCTGACGCCTGACACCTGGCGCCTGATGCCTCCAGATTATTTCTTTGCCTTCTTGCCGTTGTCTTCGACGATGGCCAGCAGGTCGCTCTCGCGCAGGATCAGGAGTTTCTTGCCATCGACCTTGAACTCGGTCCCCGCGTATTTCGCGTACAGGACGACGTCGCCCACTTTGACATCGAGCTCGACCCGCTTGCCCGAATCATCGCGACCACCCGGGCCGGCAGCGATGACGTTGCCGCGCTGCGGCTTTTCCTTGGCCGTCTCCGGCAGGACGATACCGCTCGCAGTGACCTCTTCGCTCTCGATCGGCTCGACCACGACGCGATCACCCAGAGGCTTGAGGGAGATAGACATAAGTGTTCTCCTTGGAGGTTAAGATTGTTTTAGCACTCGACCCTATCGAGTGCCAGATCGACTTCAGAGTTTAGTCAAAACGGGGACGTTCGTCAAGACCCAATTAGCAACCTTCGTGAAAGACTGCTAAGCCTGGACAGGGATGCGTGGTCCGTTGTCCATTCAACGTTACCGGGTCGGGTCAACCACCCGGCCGACGAAAAGGAGGGCGCCCGAGGCACGATCGCGAATCACGTAGAGGTATGGGCGATCGAGGGTTAACGCCAGCGGCTCGGAAGGCACGGGCGCTGCGCCCGCCTCCATGATCAGGGCCGTGGCCGCCGCCGCTTCAGTGCCCGTCTCGTCGAGCGTGATATTGGCCTGATGCAGAATGGCGCTGATGAACAGATCGCGCGTGCCATCGATGCCGGAGAAATCGGCCAGACCCGACGAGAAGGCGTTCTGCAGCCCCAATGTCTCCAGGGCCGGTGCAAGGCCGTAGCGGCTTTCGTAATCCAGCGCGGGCATGGTGAGGATCAGGTCGGTGGAGGCCAACCCGGCGAGGGCGTTGTCGAACCAGACCTGCGTGAGCCGATCCTCGAACGCAGCCAGGCCATCTGGCTCAGGCAGAAGCGCCACAAACGACATCCGCCCACCCGCGTAAGGCACTTCGACGATCTGGACCCCGTCGACAAAGGCGTAAGGCAGGAAGCCGCTGGTCAGGATCCCCGACGCATCGACGAGCGCGCCGGCCTCTGTCGTGAAGGGCAACGGATCGGGCAACGCCACGAACTCATCGGCCCAACCGGCCTTGAAGTACACGGCGTTCGTCAACGCCAGACGGGTGTCGGCGCTGAGTTGATCCGGCGGCACGAGGTCAGTGATCCGATCCGCCGTCTGATCGGCCACCCAACGATTGATCTCACCTGCCGCCGCAGCGGGGTCGGCGAAGTCGACGACATGCAGACCGGCGCCGTAGTACTCAGCCAGGAGGTCGAGATAGCTCGTCTCGAAGTCATAGCCGCGCTGGCCCCAGGCCGCATTCGCGACACGCAACTGGAAGGAGCGATCGGGCTGCGGCGTGCCGGAGGGGTCTGGCTCAGCCGCGGGTACCGGTTTGCTGAGGCTCTGATCGAGCGCGCTGAAGGTTGGATGGAGCGCCGTCGCTTCGGGGAAGTGGAAGACAGCCGCGATCTCGGCGGCCGTGTCACCCCGCGCGCCGGCTTGCGCCAGTGCAAAAGCCCCGGCGATGCTGTGGGGCGAGTAGATCAGGTTGCCGTCGTCCGCCCGCAGGACCTGGTAGAGCTCAAAGGCGAAGGCGCGCTGGCCAAGCGTCAGCGCGTCGATGGCCGCCATGTCTTCTTGAACGGCCAACCGCGGCCGATCGCTGCGGAGCAGGCTGGCATCCACAGTCGGCTGCGAGGTCGACACGTTCAGGCTCAGACTGCAGGCCAGGCTCAGCGCGCCGCTCAGGGCCATCCAGTGCCAGCCAGATCGCTTCATCTCGCCTCCGAATCCATCATGGGACGTCCGCGCCCTCGAGGGCATCGCGCCCGAGGAAGCCATCGATCAACGGGCCGATGGTCTCCCGGTTCGGCAGGCTCACCGAGCCGCCGCCTGGCGAGGTCCAGGGGATGACGTAGTCGCCGTCGATCGCGTAGGTGCCGATCGACTCGCGCGAGATCTGCGGGCCTGCGCAAAGCAGCATCGCGATCTCCTCGGGGCTGAGGTCGGTGCGCACCGAGCCGCGCAACGCCGCAAGCAACGCCGGCAGTCGGGTCAGCCCATCGCCCGAGAAGACCCTGTCGCGAATCGCGAGCGCAACCAGCTGCTGGCGCTTGATCCGCTCATAGTCGCTGTCTTGATGACGGGTGCGGGCGTAGCGCAACGCCGTGAGACCGTCCATGTGCTGCAGCCCGGGCTCGAGCTCGAACACGATCGTGCCATCGCCCTCCTGCGCCGGGAACTGCGAGTCGTAGATGGCTTTCGGCACATCAACATCGATGCCGCCGAGCGCATCAACGAAGCGGATGAAGGCGTCGAAGTTGACCAGCACGTAACGGTCGACGTTGAAGCCGAAGTTCCCGGCCACGGTCGCCTTGAGCTGGCCGCCGCCGCCGCCGGGCACGTCGTAGTTCTCACCATAGATGTAAGCCAGGTTGATCCGATCCTCCGAGATCCCCGTGATCTCGACGTTGGCCTGCGCCACCCACAGGTCACGCGGCACAGAGAGCACGCCGGCCTCTCGCTCAGCGAAACGCAGATTGGCGAACATCAGGGCGTCGGTGCGGCTGGGTACGCTGTAGTCGCCGATCCGATCGTCGACGCCAAGGATGGCCAGCGTCATCTGCTCGGGAGCGCCGCAGAAGCCGCCCGCGCCCGGGCTGGGCAACGGCTCGGCCGTGGGCGCGCCGACCTCGGTCGGGGCGACCACGCCGCTGGCGTCCACGGCAATCGCAACCGGATTGCGAAAGAGCAGCCGCAGCCAGCCCGGCCGGGCGACGCTGATCACGCCGAATACGGCAATCACCATTACGAGCGCCGTGCCGGCGCCCAGTATCACGCTTCGAAAGATGCGGTCCATGTTTGCAAAACGATTCTAGCGCAGGGTTGGTTCCCGGGTGGAGCCTTTGGGCATCCCAACGCGAATCGAACTTGACAACCCCAATCCGAATTGCTATTATATCGAAAGTTGATATATCGGGATTTGATCTAATGACACACTCTGATTATGAGCTTCCCCTCACCCCGGCCGCCTTCCACATCTTATTGGCACTGGCGGACGGTGAGAAGCACGGCTACGCCATCATGCAGGACGTGACGGCTTTGAGCGCCGGCCAGGTGCATCTCGGACCCGGCTCGCTCTACGGCACGATCAAACGTCTCCTGACCGATGGCTGGATCGCCGAGGCCGGTGAGCGCGCCTCAGAAGGCGATGAACGCCGCAGGTATTACCGTCTGACCGAGTTGGGCCAGCGGGTCGTGCGCGCGGAAGCGCAGCGCCTGGCGCACCTGGTCGACCAGGCCCGCGCCCGCCGGCTCCTGCCGCGCACCGCTGGGATGGATCTATGAACTGGGTAACGACCTCCACCCGGCTCTACGCCGCGCTGCTGCAGCTCTACCCCAAACGTTTTCGCGAGGCGTACGGGGAAGAGTTGCTGCAGGTGTTTCGCGATTGCGCCCGCGATGGGCACCGCAGTGGCGGAGTCTGGGGAGTCGTTCGAGTCTGGATGGGCGTCTTGCCCGATCTTTTCACCACTGCGGCGGAACAACACGCCGAGGAGGACGCTACCGTGTCACGCAAGATTCTCGGTGGGACGCTGAGCGGGTTTCTCGTTGGGGTGCTGAGCGGGGCCGGCCTGATCGGCGGCGCGCTCTGGATCCTGGTCGGTGCTGTGAGCTTTCTACGTCCGCCCGGTGTGCCGGGCGGCCTGTACCGCGATGTGCAGGATCTGCTCCCTCTGTACTTCTCCGGCGTGCAACTGGTGTCGCTGGGGCTGATCGCCGTCTTTCTGCTGCCGGGCCGCCAGTGGTCGTTGCCCTATCGCCTGCTCCTTTTGGTCGCTGCCGGCGGCGGCCAGGTGACCGCGATGGGCTGGCAGTTTTTCGGCGACACTGCCGATTGGATGGTCTTGATGGGGGGCATCCTGATCCAGATCGCGGGCATCGCGCTCGCCGGGCTCGGGCTGCTCCAGCAGGTCCGGTCACGAACCTGGGGCGCGCTCTTGCTGACCCTGGCCGCGGCCATGCTCCTCTTCAACTTCGAGGACTGGCGGACCCTGTTCCTCGCGCTCTCCGGCGCCCTGGCGATGGGGCTGATGGTCTTGATGTTCCGATCGGCGCCGGGGCCGAACCCGCGAACGCCCGCCCTCGGTTGAGCGGTGCTTCATGTGGGGCCCTCACATGAAAACGCCGGCGCAAACACCCTCGCGGGAGGGTGGTGCGCCGGCGTCGTGCGCGATCAAGGTGGCATCGCTCAGGGCGCTTCGTGGTCCTGAACGTACTGATCTCGTTGCGCTGTGAGTCGGTCCCAGATCTCGGCCGGGACGACGGCGTACACGGCGCTCTTGGCCGCATCGGCCTGCTCGACGGCGCGATCCGGGAACGCCGGCACAGTGGTTGTGGCGCCGTCGGCCGTGACCGTCAGCACCGACGAACTCCCGCCGACCGGGATGTCGTCGGCCTCGCGCCAGACCGTCGTGAACACGTCGGCGGCGCGAAGCCGCGCATACAGTTCGTCGAGTTGAGCGGCGTCCAGCGTGAAGGTCTCGACCCAGGTCGGCGTCTCCTCGGAAGGATAGTCGGGCACATACGTCACGGTGCCGACGCCATCGGCCGCGATCGTGACCGCGTATTCGTAGTGATACGGCGGCGGCAGGCTACCCTCCCACCAATCGTACTGCACGGCGAAATCGACTGGCCGGACCTCAGGGGCCGGGTTGGGCGCAAACGTGGCACAGGCCAGCGAAGTGCTGGCCAGTGCGATCAGGACCCAGACGAGAAGCGGGTTACCGTTCATGGTCATCCCAGCCCGATGACAACCGGCGTCACCGAGCACGACCGATTATGCCATCGGCGGCGGCTCGAGGGCCTCGCTGGCTGGCGGCGCCGGTGGCGCACCCTGGACATACGGGCGCGCGCCAAAGCGCGTCAGCGCCACAGCGCCGATCCCGATGAGCGGGAGCACGAACCAGGCAACCAGCCCGCCGACAAACGGCACGGCGCCAACGAGATGCGCCAGCACGCTGACCCCCAGCGTCCCGAGCGTCGTCGCTACGACCGTGTTGACGTTCTGCACATTGAGCGCCTCGGCCAGCCGTAGCCCGACGAGTTGACCCAGCGCGATCCAACCGAACAGCCAGGCCATGCCGTACAGCACACCGACGCCCAGCGCACCGACGGCGCTCACCGGGATCAGGCACAACGTCAGCGCCAGCAGGACGAAGAGACCCATCAACACGGGCATTGCCAGGCTTGTCAGAAAACCCAGGCCAAAGGCGCGCCACGGCTCGAGCCGGATGGTCGCGGCCACACGCGCGGTCTGGTCGGGCCAGAAGGCCGTGACCACGAGCGCGAGCGCCGTCACCGCCGCGATCCACAACAGCGACTGAAAGAGGTTGAAGACGAACTCGAAGACCAGGCCGAAGGGCCGAACCGGCGGATCCTCAGGGACGGCGCCATCGATGACCACGCCGGGCAGGGCCGGCAGCCAGTTCGTCAGGCCGGGCGCATCGGTGACCGTGCCACCCACATCAGCGCCTGCCGCGCGCTCGAACGACCCGCCCGTCCGGGTCACGTCGCCCGCGACGACAGCGGTCTCGGTCAGCTCCAGGCTGCCGCCGATCAGGGCAACGGCCCCAGAGACCTCGCCCGAGATGGTCGTCGAGCCGCCGAGCGCCACGACATCGCCGGAGACCTGAGCGCCGTCCTCGATCACGACAGTGCCACCCAGCACCACGAGGTCGCCGTCGATCACCTCGCCGGAGGCCAGGGTGTATTCGCCACTTGTAACTGTGACGTCATCGGGCAGCGGCCCGGCGAACTCGGCAACCGCCGGACGGGCGCTGAGGACGAGCAGCGCCAGCGCGGCCACACAGGCAACCGCAAGGGAAGAGAGCTTTCGAACCATCGTATTCTCCTACGCTGGCCGATGCTCTGCCGAAAGCACCAACCGACCCATCCAGATCAACCAGGCGAAGGTCGCGACAAGGCCGATCGCCAACGCAGCCCAGACGGCCGGCCAGCTGAGCGCCACCTTCAACACAGTCAGCCCGGCCGAGGCCAGGCCGACCAGCACACGCATCGAGATCTCGGCGCTGGTCTGCAGCGCCAACGACGCCGAGGGTTGGCCCGCGGCCCGTGCCAACGGCGCCAGAAAGGCCGCGGCGCTGCCGAACAGCGCCAGAATGGGGGCGAAGGCGCTGGCGCCCAACGCCAGTGCGCCAAGCCATGCCGGGCGCGCCCGACGTCGCTGCGCCAATCGCGCCTTGAAACGTGAACTGAACCCGTAGCGCGGGGCGTCGACCGGAAGCAGGATCGGGGCCTCCTGCAGGGTCTGCTCCGCCGCCTGCAGGGTCGCCCAGATGCGCACGGCCTCCGGATCCGTCGCGATCCGGGCCTCAAGCTCGCTCCGAGCCGGCCCATCGAGTTCGTCGTCGAGCGCCGCGTGCATCTGCTGCTTCATCGGTTCATCCACCATAAACGCCTCATCGTGATCGAGCGTGCTCACCCCACGGCTGCCGCCCGCGGGACCCTGGGCTCGGAGCCCAACAGCCGGCCCAGCGCTTCGCGCGCCCGGTGAAGCCGGCTCTTGACGGCACTGACCGTTGAACCGGTCGCCGTCGAGATCTCTTCATAAGACAGGTCGTGCCAGTAACGCATGACCACCATCCGCCGATCCTCAGGCGGCAACTGGCGCAAAAGGCTCTCCAGCTGCGCCGCACGTTCGCGCCGGGCGACTTCGTGCTCAGGTCCGGGGGTCGGATCCTGCAAGGCGATCTGTGGCACCTCGGCGTCATCCTCGTCCACCGACAGCCAGGTGACCCGGCGCTTCCGCAGCAGGTCGATGCAATAGTGGCTGGCGATGGCGAACAGCCAGGTCTTGAATGAACGCTGGCGGTCGTAGCGTGCCAGTTGCGACCAGGCGCGCAGAAAGGCCTCCTGGGCGGCCTCCTCGGCTTCCGCCGGGTCGCCCAGCATGCGATAGCACAGGTGGAAGACCGGAGTCTGATAGAGCTCCACCAGGCCAACAAAAGCGCGCTCGTCACCCGCACAGGCGTGCGCGATCAAGTCCGTCTCGGTCACGAGATCCTGCCGTTCCTCGGGGCCAGTCGACTTGTCCTACGTCGGATCGTTCGCCCGGATAGCCGGGCGTGCGCCCATCTGACGCGGGAAACTGGCACTCTCTGTTACGCATTATAGGGGGTTGGGTTGCGGGCGCGGTGAACTGGCACCGAGATTGCATCTCTGCGCTCGAGGGCCAACGCCGCCATGCCAAATTACGTGCTCGTCATTGACGATAACCGCCTGATCGCCGACAACCTGGTCAAGATGCTGACCCTGCTGGGCTATCGCGCCCGGGCCGTCTACGGATCGCCGAGCGCCACCCAGACGCTTGTGGAGTATCCACCCAGCCTGGTGCTGGTCGACATCCACATGCAGGGGATCAACGGGGTCGAGGTCGTGCGCTTCATCCGACGTCACGAAAAGCTCATGCACACCCGGGTGCTGGCGATGTCGTCTGATAATCAGCCCGACCTGATCTCGGCCGTCCGCGATGCCGGGGCCGACACCTTCCTGCCGAAGCCCGTACGGCTCGAAGACCTCGAGGTCGCGCTTCAGGAGATCGGCGTCCAACCGCCGACCTGATGGATCGCGAGACGACAAATCAGTCTCGAACACATGACCCACTCCGAACTTAAGGAAGCCAGAGCAAGAAGCGGGTGAGCGAGCCACAGACGAGCGGGTTTCGTGATCGCCGCTGGCGGAGCCAGCGGGCCCGATGCTGCCGAGGTGGTCGGGGTGCAGGTACGGGACGCTGGTCACGCCGCCGGCCGCGATCGAGCGGATGGCCACGGGCGCGACAGGGCCGCAGCGCCCTTGGGCTCGGGCTGAGTGGTAGTCAGGTTGTGGTGGAGAGGATAACGAAATAAGTTGAGAGTAAGCCTGCTTTAGCGGACACTTGAGCCTTCCCCGACGTTCAAAGTGCGACGCGACGCCGTCTCGCAGACGCGCACGTCAGGCTCCCGGGGTCGTGCCCCTTCCCCTTGTGAGCCCAGGGAGTGGCTTCGGTCACAGCCGGCCGGCGGCCTGGCTCCTCGTTCGTCTCTACCCCAGAAACAAAAAGCGGAGCCGGGAAATCCCGGCTCCGCTCCATCATCTACGCTCCGCGCTTGTCCGCCTGTGGTTCGCTCACCCGCCTCCTGCACTGACTTCCTCAGGTTCGGGGTGAGTCATGCTCTCGAGGCTGAAAACGCCTACAGATCAGAACTGAAACAGGTTCTCGCGTAGCGGCACGGATTTGCGCTGGTAGTTGAGCACGTACTGCTGCAGCTCCTGCTCCAGGCGCTCGTAGGTCTCCGACGCGATCACGCGCTCGAGCGTGGCCCTATCCTCGGCCACGAACTCGACCAGACGGGCCGGGTAGTTGCCGTAGGCCGTGTGCCACGCGCCCGACATCGAAAGGCCGATGGTGTTGAGGGTCGGCACCATCTCGCCGAGCATAAACTGATAATACCGGTCCTGAATATCAGGGCGGATGTCGTAGGTCAGGATCATCTTCACCGGATGCATCATCGCCTCCGTCACACCGGGCAAAGCGCTGAATGCTGCGCCCGCCACTGCCAAGAATTCTAGCACGTCCGGACCCCTCCGCAGGGGTACCGTAGTCGCCCCGGCTATAATCGGCCCCATGCAAGGATTCAGCCTGGCGGTGCTGGCGGGCGGGCGCAGCCAGCGGTTTGGCTCGAATAAGGCACTGGCCGAGATCCGCGGCCAGACGATCCTCGCGCGCGTCCTGGCCGCCGGCCGCGGGCTGGCCGACGAGGTCTTCGTCGTGACAAACACCCCCGAAGCCTACCCGGGTCTTGGGCTGCCGTTGGTGCCCGATGTGCGCGCCGGAGGCGGCTCGCTGCGCGGCCTGCACACGGCCCTGGCCAGCGCACACAACACCTGGGTCCTGTGTCTGGCCTGCGATATGCCCTTCGTCCGCCCACAACTGCTCGCGCATCTTTGCGAACAGGCTCAGGGAACCCCCGCCCGCCTGGGCGGCGTGGTGCCGCGGCACGCCGAGGGCCACGAGCCCTTCTGCGCCGTGTACCATCGCGAGCGCTGTCTCCCCCATCTCGATGCGCTCCTCGACGCCGACATCTATAAAGTGATCGCGCTCTACGAACGCGTGGCCATGGCCTTCGTCGATGAACCCGAACTGCGCCGCCATGATCCGGAGCTTGTCTCGTTCTTCAACGTCAACACCCCGGCCGATCTGGTGACCGCCGCAACCCTGGCTGAACGCCTCGATGGCTGAGCCACTGACCCGCCCACGCGCCGCGCTCATTTCACACTGAATTCACCCCAAACGGCTCAAGTATTCCCTAGAATCATCCCAGACGCGCGCAGGGACGCGCGACCGGGGTGTCTTGTGACGACTTATCTTGTCGGGAACCAGAGTATCCATGTCGTTGAGGCCGGCCAACGTGGACGCCAGGTGGCGCTGCTTGTGCATGGCTGGTCGAGCTCGTGGTATGCGCTTTCGCCGTTGATGGATCTGTTGGCGCAGCGTTACCACTGCCTTGCCGTCGATCTGCCGGGTTATGGCGAATCGCCGGCGCCACGTGAACGGATCACGATCGCGCATTACGCCGACCTGCTGGCGCAACTGGCCGGGCAAATCAGTGAGCGCCCGGTGGTGTATGTCGGTCACTCGATGGGCGGCATGATCGGGGCTACGCTCGCGCTGCGGCACCCGGCCGTGATCGATCGGATGGTGCTCATTGGGCCGACGATCTCGGGTCAGCTCTCGGCACGGATCAACTGGCTGATCTCACCGATTACGCGCCTCGAGCGCTTCGCGGCCACCGGTCTGCTTGTGCGGGCCAGCGAGCGGCTGATCGCCGGGATCACCGACGGTCTGATGCGCCCCGTTTCGTTCGCGCAACGCTCCGAGATCCGGCCGGCCGACTACGGCCGGCTGCGAGCCGACGCGCGCCGACCGGGCCAGGGTCGAACGCGTTATGAATGCTATTTCGCTATGCGCGAGAACGACTTGAGCGGCCGGCTTGGCGCGGTGGAGACGCCGACGCTTGTGGTCTGGGGCGCCGAGGACAACACAGTGCCGCTACGCGATTCGGGCATCGTGGCCGACGAGTGGCCGCGGGCCGATCTCCGCATCCTGCCCAAGGCCGGGCACTGGCCGCAGTTCGAGCAACCCCAACTGACACAGCGCCACATCGCGGCCTTTCTAGGCCTGCCGCTCAACCACAGCGAGGCGCTGGCCGATGACGAGTTGGCGTCAGCGCAGGAAGTAGCGCGGTTTATCAGCCACTCGGATATCGGCAGCGGCCTCAATGACGCACAACGCCTCAAACTGGCCGGCCATTTCAAGCAGCGCGACTTCACACCAGGTCAGGTGATCGTTCGGATCGAAGACGGCGGCAACGAGATGTACATCGTGCGGTCCGGCACGGTCGAGGTCTGGAACGATCCGGATCAGATCGGCTCGAACACGGGCCAGCTGCGCCACATCGCGTCATTGACCTCCGGCCAGATCACGGGCGAGCTGGCCATGCTCGACGGCGGGCTGCGTAGCGCGGATCTACGCGCCGGGCCAGAGGGAGCTTCGGTGCTCGCGCTCGAACGCCGGCGGCTTGAGGTGCTGTGTAGCGAAGACCCCGAGCTTGGCACAAGCGTGCTCTGGAACATCAGCCGCGCCATGGCCGGGCGGGTGCGCTTCATCCTCTGGCAATTGCAGCGCGCGCTGACGCGCATCCCGGCCGTGGCCGACGAAGGCCTGCGCGATCATCCCCTGGCCGTGTAGACGGAGCTCGATCAAACCACGGAGGAAACGACAGGGCCAGATGCCGGGTTAGCCTCGGCATCTGGCCCTGTCGCGTTGAGGGAGCAAAGATGACCGCGTTATTCCATCGGCGCCTGGGTGCCTAGCGCCTGCCGGACACGCATCAGTTGGGCGTCGAGCGGGCCAAGAAGCTCGACCAACCGCTCGGTCTGGCGGGCGATGGCTGCGGCTTCGATGCCGCGATAGGCTGCAGCCAACTCTACTGCGCCCGCCTGCGCGCACGACCGGCGACCCTGCCGCGCCAGGACAAGCACGCGATCCATCGCGGCGCTCGACACCGCCGAGTGGATCCCGGCGCTCAGGGTCGTCATCTGCAGCAGAAAGGCCTCCTGGGCCTGGCCGCGTTCTGGCTTTGTGACGGCGAGCTCACCCAAACCCGTCTGGAGGCGATCACGCAGGGTCTGGGCCGATCGCACACCGCCGCCTGCATCGCCTGTCTCCTCGCCGCGCGGCGCCCAACGCGCCAGCATCTGGCTCAGCGCCTGTCGGTTGACCGGTTTGCTCAAATAGTCGTCCATGCCGGCGGAGAGACAATGCTCCCGATCGCCGGCCATCGCGTTGGCTGTCATGGCGATCACAGGGATGTGCGGCTGCCCGTCTTGCTCGGCTTCCCAGGCTCGCAGCAGCCGTGTCGCAGAGAATCCGTCGAGCACGGGCATCTGG
>Ga0209573_1001810_pt1 | contig 30423 bp, 25 predicted proteins | sample TNRBio252014_DNA_FD_185870 | JGI IMG/M metagenome (GOLD analysis project Ga0209573, IMG submission 185870) | Wastewater treatment Type I Accumulibacter community from EBPR Bioreactor in Madison, WI, USA - TNR Reactor_6/25/2014_ DNA (SPAdes)... | ecosystem: Engineered > Bioreactor > EBPR >...
CGTACACCCAGCGGCCTATGCCCGACCGGCCATGCGTCGACATAGCGATCAAGTCGCAGCCGCTCTTGGCCGCGTAGGCGATGATCTCATCGGCCGGCTGCCCGAAGCGAATCGCCGCCACGGCCTTCAAGCCGGCGGCCTTGACCCGCGCACTCAACTGATCCAGATAGCCGTTCAGTTCGGTGGTAATGCGCTCCAACTCCATGTTATGGTCGACCAGGTAGTCACGGTAGACATAGACTGGGTACAGGTCGACCACTGCCAGGCTCTGATCCTCCAGCAGCGGCGCGACGGAGAGCAGGTGGATCTCACTTTGGCCGGCCGGCGCCACCTGTTGGGCGTGGTTCAAGGCTTGTTCGGCGAAGGCTGAACCATCCAGGGGGACAAGAATGCGTTGGTACATGGTCAGTTGGACACCAGCAGGTAGAAATCACGACCGATGATCAGACGTAAATCCAGTGCGCTTTCTGCGCCGCTGTCGCCGGCCTGGAGGTTGTCTTCGGCGATGGCGAACATGTTTTTGAGGCCCTCGATGGCCACTGGCTTGTCGCTGTAAGTGATCAGCGCTGTGCGGGGATAGTCGGCGCGATCGGCGTCTTTGGCTTCCACCACATTGTACCCCTGGCGTTGCAGCCAGTCAGCGGCCCGGGCCGTCAGCATCGGGTCGCCGGTGCCGTTGTAGACGCCGACGCGCGCGCCTTCGGCGCTTAGCTGCTGGCGCAGCGCCTCGGCCTGGGTCTGATAGTCGTTGAGCACCTGCTGGCGCACCTGGTAAGCTTGCTGTTGTTCCTGCTGCGCCGCCAGGATCTCCACGTCAACCTGGGCAGGCGCCGCCTGGCCGCTGAAAATCTGGGCCACGGCCGGGCGAATCTTCTCCCGGTCTGGCACCAAGATCCAGCCGAACTTGCTGTTGGCGTCGACCTGGGCATAGCGCGTGTCGAGCACCAACTGCTGGATCTGATCAAACTGCACGCGGCTGGCCAGCGTCAAGAGGCTGGGCAGCGTGGTAGCCGGGATATCGTGCTCCACCGAGTTGGAGACCACGCGCACCAAGTCGAGCAGCCGCACTGGCGTCAGCAGCTTGTTCTCGATCAGCTTGTCTTTGACGGCCAGCAGCAACTGCTGTTGGCGGTTGGTGCGTTGGAAATCGTCGTTGCCTGAGCCGTGGCGCGAGCGTGCATACTTCAACGCGGTCTCGCCGTCCAGGTGCTGCGGACCCGCGTCCAGGTGGAAAGTTTGGTAGCCGTAGTCGATCGTGGGGTATTCTTCGTCGTGGATCGTCTTGGCCACAACCACATCGACCCCGCCGATGGCGTCGATGGCCTGGACGAAGCCGTCGAAGTTGATCATCACGGTGTAGTCGATGGGATAGCCCAGAAACTCGCTGACGGTTTTCGTAGCCAGGGCAGCGCCGCCGCCGGGATACTTGTTGAGTTCGCCGACAGTAAAGGCGGTCGTGATCTTGCCGCTGTAGTCAAAGCCGGGGATCGGCACGAACAGGTCGCGCGGCAGGGATATCATGCCAACCTGATTGGTCTCAGGCTGGACGGTGACAACAATCATCGTGTCGGTGCGCAGAGGACTGGGGTCGTCTGGGCGTTGATCAACGCCCAGCAACAGGAAAGTGATGCGTTGGCTGGCATCGAGCTGCTGCGCAGTCTCGGTCTCATCAGCACTGGCAGCCTGGGGCGCGTTCGATGGCAGGTCAGGGGAGACGTTGGCGTCTTCCGCTGGGGATTTTGCCGGGGCCTGTTGCACCACGCTGAGCGGGCCAACCGACCGTGCGCCAGGCAGGGTCAGCGCCGTCGAATGTGCCCATTGATACATGGCCAGCGCCGCATAGCCGAAGGCGATAACCAATGAAGCCACCAGCAGCGCACTCAACAGAGTCGTGCGTGTCAGCTTCCGTCGCTGTTTTGGCGCCCCCGGCGCCGTGATCGTTTTGTTTTTGGTCTTTTCGGTCATAGGCGCGATTCTAGCACAGCGCCAGAGCCGTGGCAAATCCAAGCTGTCCGGGGTTTTTCGGTTCTCGCCCCAAAACAAGCGTCCTCGCCGGCTTGACTTGGCGAGGACGCTTGCAGGTCATTCCTGGGATTCAGCCTGTTCCGGTATGTCAGTCCGGTAGAGGCCGTCGCTGGCCAGGATGTAGAAGGTGCGGTTCAGCTCGTCCACCTGAAGATCGGTCATGCGGCGCAACTTCTCTTGGTCGGCCTGGTCAGCCGGGCGGAACTGGCGCAGGTACTTGCCGCTCTTGTCGTACTCCAGGATCCGGCTCCCTCCGCTGTCGGCAATGAACAGCGTCTGAGCGTCGCCGGCTGCAGAGCCAGTGAACAGGGTCTGCGGGTTGGTGATGGGGCCATTGGGTGGACTCTCCAGCACGAAGGGCTGCTGGCGTCCCTGGAAGAAAGTCTGTACCGTGCCGTCGCTGTACAGGATCCAGATGTTGCCGTCGATGGCCATATCCACTGCGCGCGAGAGATCAAGGGCCGCGTCGCCTTCCAGGTAGTTGTCCGGCGGATTGCTGTAGCCATCGGCCGTGGGCAGGTAGCGCAGAATCTTGCCCGAACCGGCGTCCAGCAGGTAGAAGTTGCCGTTGTAGCCCTCGATGACGCGCGGGTCCACCCATTGCTCGCGGTTGGCGATGGCCAGCGGCTTGAGCCCGGTGGCGGCGTCTACTTCGATCAGGTTGCGGTTGCTGTCGAGGATCAACAGATTGCTGCTGGGCCGCTCGCCGCCGGCCGCGCCCCAGGCAATGTCCACCAGTTCGCCCACCACCTGGCTGTCAGACAGCACCTGGCCGCGCTCGGCCACCAGCCCGCCGGCCGTCTCAGGGATCAAGCCGCTGACTTCGTCCAGACCATAGCGCACGACGCGGTCCAGGCCGGTGTCGCCGATGAACACGCGACTGCCTTGCACAACCAACTGCTCAGGTGCGCTGCCCGATCCACCCAGAGGCTGCAAGGTCAACAGCTTGTACAACGGCACGATCTGGTTGACCTCGTCCAGCTTGCTCTGGATCTCAGTCCCCAGGCTGGCAGCAGCGTCGTTGGTCGGGAACAAGGTCAGCGCTTGCTGCACGTCCTCCTGCGCGCCGGCCAACTGGGCGCGCGCCGCCTCGGCTGGCACGGCCGGATCGCTGGCTGCCTGCAGCGTCGCGCGGGCGCCTTGCATCAGCGCGTCGAATTGCTGTTCCACCTGTTGTTGCTGCCACCACAGGCCAACGGCCACAGCCACTGCCAGCGCCAGCGGGATCAGGATCAGCAAGGGCCACAGCCAGCGTCGCGAACGTTTTGGCTTCGCCGGCGGTGTATGGTCGGCGCTGGTTGTCGTTGCGGCGGCCGCCGGCGGCATGGCCGGCGCTTCTGGCTCCTCCCGAGCGCTGGGGGCAATGTCCAGCGCCACTGCCTCCTCAGGCAGTTCGATGGCGAGCCCTTCAGCCGCCGGCACGTCGTCCAAAACAGCCGCCATTGCTGCCGGCTGTGGAACAACTGCCGGCGCCTGGCTGATCTGCGTGATCAGGGCGCTAAGCAGCGCGCGGGCGGGTGCGATGGCCTCCAAGTACTCTGGGACGGTCGTCACGTCGGGCAGCGCGGCCGTGGTGGCCAGCTTGTCCATTGGCACGCGCGCCACCCATTCACTGGCAAACTGGATCACGCGCATGCCGGCGGCCGCGTTGGTGCGGAAGAGCTCCAGCGTAGGCGCCTCTGCGCCGCCCAAGGGGCTATCAGCTTCGCTCAACTCCCCTGGGAACTGGTCGATGCGGTCGGGCGCGCCGATCAACACGATGGCCGGGCCACCCACGCCCAGATATAGTTCCTCGCCCCGCAGCACCACGCAGCTCACACCGCCTAGCTGCGCCTCGTCGGGATGGACGGTGTTGTGGTCGACCAGCGTCTGATGAGCCGTCAGGATCGCCTCGGTGATGCCGCCAGTAATGCCGCCGGCTGCGTCGTAATAGGCTCCCTGGATGGCATTCAACACCAGCCGGTAGACAGCCGGCTGGGCAGCGCTGCTGCCGCCCAGCTCCAACAAGACGTAGAGGCTGCCTTTGGCAATAGCTTGGGGCGAGGCGGGCACCGGCTCGACGGCGCGCACGTTCAGCGCACGCGCTTGGCGCTGCCCATCGGCGATAGAGACACTTTCAACTGTGGTCTGGAAGCGAGCCATGGTAAGCCCCTTTTTTCGGGAGGACTCGTGACTCGTAATTCGTAACTCGTAACTCAGCGATAGCGCACGGCCTCTCCAGTTACGTGTTACGTGTTTTACGCGTTACGGCGGCAAGCGGTTGGTCACATGCCCGGCTGTTGTATAGTAGATTGTACGTCAGTCTGACCGATTTGTCAACCGTGTTTTCACGGCGATATAATGAAAGCGTTGTTTGGCAGCCGTATTGCAAATGCAGTATAATGCCGCAGAAACTTTGTTCGCAACTGGCAGCTACTCAGTTTGAGCTAGAAACTGGGATTCGGCATGGTTCAATCTGTTTCATTCGAGCTTCACAATTCATCGCGGAGTGAGCACCCCCAGGTGCGGCTTGTGTGCGCAAAACCCGCACGTGGGCGTGCTCGACTCCGCGTAGGTTGTAACGCTTCATACACCCGTCAATGAACCATGCCTGGGATTCTGATGCCATGCGGAGGATTCACGTCCATGCTGGAGCTCAATCGATTGACAGGGCAGGTGGCCGACATGGCCGAGGCGTTGGCTGGCCAGCGCGCCAGCCAACGCGATCGCACGCTGCGCGCCCGCCAGCAACTGCAAGCCTTTGGCCCGGTGACCGACGAGCTGCGCGCGAAGCTGGCGCTCGCGCGCAGCGTCGACGAAAGCTGGCGCGGCGCGGACCCGCTGGGCGACCGGCTAGACGAGCGTGTTCCGACGCCGGAGCAGGGCCAGCCGGCCACGCTGGTGGCCAGCGACGGCTCGCAGATTTACCCCGACACCCACGCCATCGCCCTCTACTACCTGACCAACGTTGGCGCCATCGTGCTGCGCCAAGGCAGCGGCGAGGCGCCCATCACCGCCACCGCGCCCATCCTGCGTATGGCCGAGGACGACCCGCTGGAGGAGCAAGACCAGGACCGCGTCGACGCCGACGAGGTCAACCTGCGCCGCGATCTGCGCGAGGCCGAGGCGCTGGCCGCGCTGGCCCGGCACGAGCGCGAGACGCTGGGCGGCGACATGGAGCGGCTGGTGGTGGCCCTGGCTGACGGGCCGCTGCTGCCGTGGATGCCGCAGCGGCTGACCGACCCGGAGCAGGGCCGGTTGGTGAAGCGCTTTGTCGCGCCGCTGGACGACCTGCGCGCCAGCTATGCCGTGCCGCTGGGCTATGTCGACCGGCCGCGCAGCGCCAACGTGCTGCGTCTGCTGCACCTGGCTGAGCTGCCCATGGATGCCATCAGCAAGGAACGTCTGCGCCAGGACAACCCCTACGATGGCTTGAGCGACGCGGCGCTGTTCCAGGACTTGCTGCCGGGCCAGCGCAGCAGCTTGTTCGCCACCACGTCTGAGATCAACCAGAACTTCAGGCAGCTCGGCCATCGTATCTGCTTCTGCTACATGAACGTGGCCAGCGAACCGGGCGAGCGCAACGCCAGCCTGGCCCGCATCGAGGTCCCGGAATGGATCGCGCGCGATCCTGAGCGGCTGGAGGCAGCCCTGGCGGCTGTCTGGTCCGATTGCCGGCTGTTGGACTACCCCTACCTGTTGACGCGCGCGCACGAGCTGGCGCTGGTTACGCGCCAGGAGCGCACGGCGCTGGAGCAGATGCTGCGCACCGAGATGATGCGCCGCGGACTGTGGGTCGAGGAGTCGCCCAAGGCCAACACCAAACGATTTGTGGGCGGCAGGTGAGATGATGACAAAAAATGCAACGGACAAACAAGCCTTGGGCCGCGTGCTGCGGGCCAGCACAGCCAGCTTCACCGCTGGCTGCCGCACCCTGGAGGATGACTTGCCGATTTTCGGCTCGTTGGTGCAGGCCGAGCGCAGCGACGGAGCCGCGGTCTACGGCCTGATCTATGACGTGCGGGTGGACGACGACCCCTTCGTGCGCCAGTTGATCGCGGCCGGCGACCTGAGCGAGGAGTACGTGCAGGATCAACGCCAGCGCCGCCAGGTGCCGGTGGAGGTCAACGTTCTGGTGGTGGGCGGCCGCGACAAGGCCGGTCAGGTCTATCACTACCTGCCGCCGCAGCCGCCCGCCACGCTAAGTTGGGTCACGGTCTGCTCCAGCGACCAGGTGCGCCAGTTCGGCGGACGGCTGGATTTTCTGCGCACCGTGCTGGACGCGGCCGATGCGCCGGCCGACGAGCTGGCAGCCGCGTCCCTGCGCCACGCTGCCGCGGCCCAGGGCGACTCGGTCCAGGCCCAGCGTTACCTGCAAGACGCCGGCCGCGAGCTGGCGCGGCTGCTCAGTCGGGATCCGGCGCGGTTGAGTGGGATCTTGCAGAGGATGAGAGGCGCAGTCTGACGTTTGACTGCATGCTGTGGAACGGTGGTTGATATGATCGATATCGAGAAACAAGTCGTCTATTGGCGAGATGGAGCATCAGAGGACTGGCAAGTTGCCGCGGAGTTGATTCGGCGCAAAAGGCCGCGTCACGGATTGTTCTTTGCTCATCTCGCCCTTGAGAAAGCGTTGAAGGCTCATGTGTGTCGCCAGACGCAAGATTTGGCTCCCAGGATGCACAACCTGGTGAGGTTAGCAGAGCTGGCGGAGCTACAGCTTGATGACAAGCAGATCGACGTATTGGCTGAGATGAACGCGTTCAATCTCGAAGGTCGTTATCCAGAGATACTCACTCCGGAGCCCACTGCCGAAGAGGCGCAGAGATATGTCCGCAGAGCGAAAGAGGTGTACACGTGGTTGATAAGGAAATTACAGGAACAGTCAGACAATACCTCAACGAGCTAGGGAGCAAGGGTATTGATGCTCAATTCGCTGTTGTTTATGGCTCTCAGGCCAGTGGCCGCGCTGGCGCTTTCAGCGACATCGATTTATTAGTGGTGTCAGCCAGGTTTGACGATGAGCGCAGTCGTAAAGATGTGGATCTGCTGTGGCGCGTGGCCGCCCGTACAGATAGCCGTATCGAGCCGATTGCAGTGGGCTTGCGGCAGTTTGAGGAAGATGACAGCAGCGCCATCGTAGAGGTGGCGCGTCGCGAAGGGCAGATAGTCTATCCGGCGTCGTGAATTGTCCGCAGGAAGACATGGGCCGTTGCACGACATGGTTGCTGTCGGCGTGAACTTTGAAGTCGGAGTTTTCATAATGAATCAACAGCACTACTTGCCCTATGAACATTCATTTCTCGTACACAGGTATTTCTCCAACTATCTGGAGTTGTTGGTGACTGCACGCGGGAAGGCAACTAGCGATACAGAAGGAAACTTCGTCAAGACCGCATGCTCTCCTGATGCTCTTGAAAGGCGTCTTCAACAAATAGAGCATCTAGGTCTGACATCAAAGATACTTGCGGAAGTGGGTGACATTGGAGATCCAGTAGAACTCGACAGACGCCTAATGGATGTGTGGGCAGAGTTACGCACGCTAGATCAACTCCTCAGGGAGGGGTACACCGATATTGAAAAGGTTGCTAAAGTTGCTGACTTCATAGCAGTTCGTGAGCAACAGAAGACGGCATTTCAAGTAACTCATCTCAACAAGCGGCTTGCTGGAAACGGAAATCGGCAGGGATCGCGGGAGACTCCCAGTCTTTCGCCATATGGGGATATCAGGGATATCCATTCGCGTCTTGACAAAGCAACCAAGGAACTGATCCGGAGAAGGATCAATGAGAAGAATCGGATATTCGCCTCCTGGGCCAGCAACGGAGTAGTCAGATGTGTTGTCCTTGTGACCAACGAAGGTACCCTTCAAGACTCCATGCAACGCCATATTGTCTGCCAGCAGATCCACAGGAAAGTTCACAGCCTCGCGACGATACATTTCGATCAGTTGCTTTGGCTTCCAGATGATGGAAACGGAGCATGGTTCTACGTTGGTAAGACCGCAGCAGAAACATCGTGCTGGGCTGATTGGAACGACGTACTGCCAAATGTTGCACTGTCTCAAGCGGGCCAAAGTGCGCTCCCGATTGGGAGAAGGCAAGTAGATCTCGATAGTGATATTCCACGTTGGATCGAGGAGAGGAACTGAGGTTTCAAGTCAACTCCAACGAACTCCGCCATGAATAACCGATTCATCAACCCGATCACCCTGAGTTTCGAGCTGCTGGAGCAGTACAAAGGCCTAGTACGCAGGAATCTGCGCAATGCCGGCCTACAGGCTCGCGATATCGACGAGATCATGCGCAGCCTTGATGTCGATCGGGGCTTGTACCTGTCGCTCAACCGCAAGTATCAAAGGGGCGACACATCCTTCCGGGAGTTCTGCGCGGCTCATGCGCTGTCGCCCTACCTGTCGGATGCGCTGGGTTGGACCGAGAAGCGCCATCTCTATGTACACCAGGAGACCGCCATCCGCTCGATCCTCGCCGGGATCACGACTGTGGTTTCCACGGGCACTGGATCAGGTAAGACCGAGACTTTTCTCATTCCCATCCTCGACCACTGCTTGAAGCATCCGGGTCCAGGTGTCAAAGCGCTCATCATCTATCCCATGAACGCATTGGCTAACGACCAGATCCGGCGCATCGAGACAGCCGTCACGTATCTCATACAGGAGGTGTCCGGTCTGTCCCTGACATGCGGGCTCTTTACTGGGTCCACCTCGGAAGAGACCAGGAATGCCATACGTCGTCAACCGCCAGACATCTTGATCACGAACTACGTGATGCTGGATTGGATGCTCATGCGCTCAAGTGACGGCTCGATCTTCGAAGCCTCCAGGGAGACGCTGCATTTCATTGTGCTGGATGAGCTACATACCTATCGCGGCAACAAGGCAACGCATCTCAAGTATCTCCTGGCGCGGCTCAAGGCCCGCCTGCGCCACCAGCCAATTCAGATAGGGACCAGCGCTACGTTGCGCTCACAGGATGGTTTCGGCGCCGACTCCGAACGGTTGAACAGGTATATCCGATCTGTGCTGGATGTGGTGGACTACACCTTTGTGGCACCCTGCTATGAGGTCGAACCCGTCGATGCTCATGCAAATCCCCTGTTACCCTCGCCCATCTCTGGTGAGCACCTGGGGTGGGCCATGGAAGTGGATGTCGATGCCGGCCTGCGGAACCTAGGTTGCCTGCTAGGCCAATCCTACTCGACCTGGGATTTGGGAAGCGAGTCCATAGCGGGATCCCGACTTTATCAGGACCTACGCCATAACGCCTTTGTTCAGGCGGTTCGCCGATCGTTGAGCGACAACGGCGCGCAGAACTTCACAGACCTGGCGCGGCTGCTCTATACTCTGCTACCAAGCACGTACCCTGCGCATGCAAGTGAGGACCTAGCCAAGGCTTATTTGAGCGCCATATCCTTTGTCAACTGGCAAGCAGAAACGGCCGGTACCCCGTTACTGGACTTTCGGGCCCACCTGTTTGTCAGGCAGGTGGGAGGTCATCTGAAGCGTTGCATCAAATGCCGGCGCTACCACTCTGGCAGCCAGGAGCACTGTCAAGACTGTGGTTTCCCCCTGTTCTACGTCTATCAGGGAGACGTACGCTACTGCATTGGCAAGGTGGCGGGTAATCGGCTCCACTGGGACTTGAGGCCAGGCTCTGACGACCGCAAGAAAGCCTTCTACGTACTGATTACGGTTGATCCGAACGAGGAGGAGACTGCAGAAGTCCTTACCTTCCAAGATGTACTTCAGCTTGGCCGGAAGGAGATCGTGTTGAACTACGATATCTTCGGCCAACTCCGGCTGCAACATCTGCCAGTGCGAGACTACGCCGGCGTGATGGCCCATCTGATACCGCTGGTCGACTCTCGCCAGCCAAGTGAGTACCTGCATTGCATTGTCAAGAGCATTCTTGATTTCGAGCCACCGCGCCGCAAGCAGTTGCTGGCTTTCATTGATAACAGGGAACGTGCGGGTCGCTATGCAGCGGGCCTTCAGGACGAGTTTGCCAGCGAGTTTCTCTGGGAATTCCTCAAGCTTTCCTTTCCTGAAGGCAGAATCATGGGGCCGCTGGACGCACTGGAGCTGCTCCACCGTTGTGTACCTCCAGCTGAGGAGCTATCTCCAGTTGAGCAAGGCCTCTTTGCAGAGATGGATCTTTGGTTCTGGCGTTCCATCAGCACACCTCCGCGGCTGTATGGAAGCAGTCGTGACCTCCTGGTGTTGAAAGATAGAGAGAGGTTCGACGAGTTTGAGCTGGAGTTGCTGAACATCTGTCTGGCTGAACGGGCCATTCTCAAGCCAGAGTTAGAGGAGCGGGCGGACAGTCAGTACATCCGCTTTCGCAAGTATCTGGCCCTGGATAGGATGGGCATACACTGTGAAGATGGACACGGATCGAAGCACGCCGGCTATGGCAGTATCTCGCTGGCAGAGCAGGCTCAGGAATATCGGGACTTTGTCGTGGCGCACGGTGCAGCGCGTATCCGGCGGGGCATCCAGGCCTTGGCTGAACGGGGCGTTGTCCGTCGGGCGGTCACGCCCGACGACAAGACTCACTACTACCTTGATCCGCACGAGCTCCACCTCGCCGTACCTCCTTCCGCCTTTTGCGGTTATGACCAGATCAAGGACCAGTTCCTGCTCACCAGCCAGGTACACAGCTCGGAAGTGAAAGATCAAGAACGCGTCGATCGAGAGCACGCCTTCAAGGCAGGAACCCTCAATTGCCTGGTTGCCACGCCGACGCTGGAGATGGGCATCGACATAGGGCAGCTTCAGAATGTGTTGATGATCGGTGCGCCCCCGCTGCCATCCAACTACGCCCAGCGCGCTGGACGGGCTGGCCGTGGGCAGAAGGGCAACTATGCCTTGTTGGTGACTTTCTGCCAAGAAGACAGCGATCATGACATGTACTTCTTCACCAGGCCCAAGCAGATGATCGATGGCGTGATAAGTCCACCGGCGCTCAACCCTACCAACCCGGAAATCGTCAAAAAACACGCCAACGCTTGGGTGTTGGCAGGACATGTAGACAGTTTGGCTACCCTGCGGAGTTTCTGCACCGCCTTCGACGACACTAGCCTTACTGATCTTGACGCCATCCAGCCGGTATTCCGTAACATTCCGGTGGCATGGGATTATCTACGGAATGAGTTTGGCGGGCGGGTACGCCGGGAGGTGGCGCAGATCACAGGATATCCGCTCCGAACCCTTTACGCCAATGGCTTCCTGCCTGATTACTCGTTCCGGCGCGACCCGGTTCTTCTGGTCGAAGCTGAACAAGCGAAACTGGCCGCAGAGCGCGACGAAAGCGACTTGGTGGAATTCGCACTCTCTGAACGCGAACCCGAACTAGCATACATTGCGCTGGTGCCGGGAGAGGAGCTTTTTGTGGGAGGAGACGCCTACACGGTGACGCCCGTTGGTGAGTACCGCGAGATTGAGGTCAGTGAGACCGAACCTGTCCGCAGTTACAGATGGCTATCGGCTGAGAAGCAGGTCCGTCGCGCCCGGAAGCACAAGGAATTCCGCAAATACGAGCGACTCTTGCGTTTCTCCAATGATCAGCCCTACGCGGACAAGAGGAAAGTGTTGGGTATTGCCTATCATCCGCTGTGCCGGTTCGTGTTCCTCAATCGCGGTTTCTACGACCATGGCGGCTTCAGGCGGTTTGAGGATGAACGGGGGAGTTTCTCTATAGGCTATGAGCTCTATCGCGAGGCTGTGGTTCTGCGCTTCGACAGCCTGGTTTGTCATGCCGAAACGCTCTACCTCAGCATCCTTGCTGCACTGGAACGGACAATCAGCGATCGCTATCAACTGGACCACGGCGATATTGGGCTGCTCATCGGCGTGAAACCTGAGCCTGCAGACCAAGAAGATCGGCCGCATGTGTATGTGGCCATCTATGACAAGAGTGGCAATGGCAATGTCCCCCTGAGGAAAGTGTATGACCAATTCGACGATGTTGTTGCTGAGAGCTATCATACCATGTTGGCTTGTCAGGGCAGCGCCGGCAATCCGTGTGACAACGGCTGCTATCTCTGCCTGCGTAGTCCAGGAACTCGTCACTTCACGGCCAGCGTAGACAAGAAGAGCGCACTGATCTTCACCGGGTACCTTTTGGGCCACAGCCGTTTCGTGCCGTCCATCCCACCCTATCAGCCACCTGCTGTGCATTCTGATCTCGTCCTGCGGCTAAGTCAGGAAGGCAGCAGATTTGCTGTGATCGGTCCGGGCGGCGTTTACAGCGCTGATGCGGGCGAGGACCAAAACAGCACGGTGTTCGATCTGCTGAATCGCGCTGTTCAGGCAGAGTATCGTGAGGGAATGCAGGGGCTGAAGCTGATCGCCAAGGGATTCTGGATCGACGCCATCAACCGAGGAGAGGTCAAGAAAGGCAGAGAAGCCTTTGCCAGGCTGCAGTTCAATCTTCTTCGCTTCCAGAGTGTTTTCGCCGAGAGTCCCAAGCTATGAGATGCCAACTGATCCAGACGACCCAAATCGCCGATCACAACAGAGGCGAGCGCGAAATGCTGGCGTGGTTGAAAAACCTGCCAGAAGATTACTACGTCTACCGGGAACTACAGATTGTTGAGACCTTTGAACAGCGCCTGCAAGGCTACCAGAAGAAGAGGCCTGACTTCGTCGTGGTCAGCCCCGCCGTTGGTCTTGTGTCGATTGAGGTCAAGCACTGGGAACTTGAACAGAACACGTACCAATGGCAAGACCAATACAAGATCGTCAAGCGGGACCGTGACGGCAGCGAGACCAAGATCGACAACCCTACTGCGCAGGCCGAAGCCTATCGCAACGCCTTCATGGAACTGCTCTCTGACATCGGGGTGTTTGTCACCTCCATCGTTGCGTTTCCAACTGTGTCAAGGGCTGGCTTCCTGAACAGGCTTGAGAACGTGCATGTCTTGTGCAATCCTCAAACCAGATTCTACCTGGATCTCGATGCAACCCTGTTCAGGGATTACCTGGATGAGTTCGCTGCTCGACCGGAGGCTCTACTGCAGCGGATCGTCCAGAGACACCCCAAGTTCTACCATGCATCGGCCAGAGGCATCGAGCGAGTGCATGAGCGGCTGATGCCCAGCTCCTTCAGGATTGGCGACTTTACTGATCGGCAGCGGCACCGCAACGCTCTCAGAGTCCTTTCTGAGGAGCAGCAAGCCTGGGTATTCCGCTTGGATAAGGGTAAGAACTACCTTCTCGACGTTGCCGGCAGCGGCAAGACCAACGTTCTGATCTCGCGGGCGATTCACACGGTCAAGCAGGCCGGCCGGGCGGTTCCACCGAGGATCTTGCTTACCACCTACAGCCGCAACCTGGAGACCAACATCAAGCGTATCTTCGAGCACAAGATCGTTGACGATCCGGAAGGCGCGTATCTTCGGGACGCGATCGCTGTCAGCTGCGTTCCTGCGCTCATGGAGCTAATCGTGATGCGCTACTACAGTCTCGCCGGCATCGCCAGTTACCAAGTGGCCGATGAGTCTCCAGAGGCATACGAAGACCGCCTCCGCTCGGATGTGCGCGACATTCTGGTAGCGGAGCCAGACGCATTTCGCGTGTATGATCATGTCTTCATCGACGAGATCCAGGATTTCGATAACCTGTTCCTGCAGGTAACGGCTCATCTCTGTCGATCACACAGCTTCTTTTTTGTGGGGGACATTGGCCAGAAGATCTATGAGCGCGAGCATGACCTGGCACGTCTGGGTTTTCTCACCGAGCATGTGGAGTTGAAGAAGAGTTACAAGATGTATCGCACCCCGCGCTACATCGCTGAGCTTGCCACGACGTTTATTCTGGGTGACCCTGGATGCAAGCAAGAGTTCAGCGAGCACGGCTACACGGAGGCCTTCAAATACCCTAACAAGCTGGCCCATGTCGCCGAGCTGAGCCGGTCGCCCAATCCCATCCAAGAAGTCGTGGCGCGGGTGAAGGACCTACTGGCCGGGCCGTGGACCGAAGAGAACATCATGATCATCACCTCGCAGGATCGGCTCCCTGAGCTGGAACAAGCGGTCACCGCATCAGGGATCCGATGCTCAGTGGGCGAGACTGAGCAAGATCCCGCGTTGACGTTGGTCGATTTCATGAACGTCAAGGGTCTCGAAAAGGAGATGGTCTTCGTGTTCGGTATCGAGGACCTGTATCACCGCAGTTGCCCGACTGCGATGTTCGACAGCGAGGATGACAGGCGACGTAAGGAGCGTCTTTCGCGCCGAAAGGTGTATGTGGCATTGACGCGGTCGTTGGAAGAACTGATCATCTACTACCAGGACCCCCAGAACCGTTTTGTGGCAGAGCTTCTTGCGATCAACCGCAATATTGAGAAACAGCGTCAAGGTACCGGCCATGGCTTATAAGTTTCAGGATGAGCTGACCCAGCGAGCAGAGCAGTTCATCGCTTCCCTGCGGCAAGCCGAAATCGATGGGGCCATAGTCCCAAATTCCTTTCGGGATTATACGGTCAAAGTCGCCATTCGCAAGGCTGGTCAGTTCTTCGGCAATGCGAATCTCTTCTACAGCCCCACCAAGGATCGATTCAGCCTCAAGGCCCACGAACTGAAAGATGCCTCCATCGTGCCCGACATGGAACGATGCTGGGACCGGATCGATTTTCCCGGATCGACCGCCGACACGAATCCTGTTGGCAGCGTGCCACATGGCCTTCAAGTGTACGTGGATGGCTCATTCATCGACGGCAAGATCGGCTATGCTTTCGTGGTTCTTCAGGATGGCACATTAGCCCATGAGCACTGGGGCCAGGTTCAGGACAACTGGCTGTTGGACATGCGGCAGGTCGGTGGAGAGATCAAGGCAGTTTTGGAGGCCATCGCCTGGTGCCAGGACCACAGCATCAAGGAGGCGGAGATATTCTACGATTATGCCGGGTTAGAGCTCTGGGCTACCGGCCAATGGGAAGCCAAGAAACCTGCTACTCAGAAATATGCTCGCCTGGCAGCCGAGTGGCCGGTCGCTGTCCATTGGCGCAAGATCGAGAGCCATACCGGGGATCACTGGAATGAGCGTGCCGACGAGTTGGCCAAGAAAGGTGCACTTCAGCAGCAGAAGGAGACACCGATCAACCAAGATCCGATGGCAACCGCCCAGGATAAGGCACGCGAATTCATCGATTTCCTGGCTCAGCAGGGCATCGCTGCCACCTTCAAGGGCATCATGAACGGCCAGTTTGCACGCATTGGCTTCCCCAAATTCGCTGGCCAGATGGATATCTACCACACGAAAAGGCGCCCATTGGCTAGTCCGTACATTTACGGAATCGCTAATCAGGCTCATGCAACCCAAATAGAACATTTGTGGAAGGAGTTCCTTGCTACTGAGGATACGCCTCCTCCACCGCCCGATCTGCTTGCTGAAACCAGATATTACTTGCAGATACTGGAACCATTTGGTGATTGTGACTTCGACTTTGTTGACCTCGACCAGGCTTTACAGAAAGCCTTCCAGAAGCTAAACAGACCTTATCCGGCCGGAGATTTAGTCCGCCATGACTTCACTGCCCTTCATGATCTCTTCGTGTCGCTCAAACAGGAGGAGTTATGAGTAGTATATTCGAGATGAAGCAACAGGCAAGGGCTCTGTTTGACCAAGAGCAATTCCTGGAGGCTGTTTCGCTATACCAGACACTTTGGTCCGAGCATCACGACGACTGTGATGAGTGGGATGGATTGACCTATGCTCGTTCACTCCGCAAGCTAGGGCGATCCGAGAAAGCGCTGGACATCTGTCGGCAAGTCTACAAAATGAAACCCGACTTTGAGCGGAACAGAAACGTGTACGCGTGGAGTATATGGGATTTACATATCAAGGGCGCAACCGGCGCAGGGCCAGAGGCGAAATCTCCCGAGTTCATGCGGGCGGCAACCGCCATCGTCGCCCTTGTCTCTCCAGACCAATATTCGCCGTACATCAAAACTGTCATCAGTGTTCTGAAATTCCTGAAGGACAGGAAACCCTATCCGGCTCAGCAAGTCCTGGAGTGGACGGACAAGGTCACTCCAGATCAGTTGTCAACGGAGGTATGGATCGGGACCGATAACAAAGGCAGATCGATTGAGCATGCTTCGGAACGCGAGCTATGGTATGCCCATAGATGCAAGGCTTTGCTCGAGACCGGTCGTTTGCAGGAATGCGTCGACTTCGCGAATGAGGCGTTTACAGCAGTTCCCAAGTTCCACTACGATAATGATGTCTGGCTCAGATACCATCAGGCATTGGCGATGTCTAGACTTGGAGACAACGAAGTCGCTGTCAAGCAATTAGGAGAACTGTTAGTCAGGAAGAAGGATTGGTTCATTTATCGTGACATAGCTCAGTGCCTTCATGAGCTTGGACGACTCGACGAGGCCTTGGAGAATGCCCTGAATGCTGCCCTAGCGCCCCTGCCTGAGATCGAGAACAAATGGAGGCTGTTCCTCCTGATGGGATTGATTTTCCGTGACAAGAACAGAACGGAGGATGCCCAAAAGCATGTTCTGTTGTCGGCTCGGGTGCGCAAAAAGCGTAGTGACTGGAAACGAACCCCGCAGGAATTGACACAGGCCCTGACGGATCTGGGCGTTGACGTTGACAGCGGCCCCTCCACGGACGATCTGGAGCGGGAATTGTATCAGTGGTGGATGCGTACCAAACTCGCTGATAGGCCAAAGTTGTTCGGTGAAGTGACCAATCTTCTACCCAACGGTACCGCTGGGTTCATCCGCGGTCGAGAGGGCGAAGATTATTACTTCAAGATCAAATCCTTCAAGGGGCCGCATCACATGTTAGAACTTGGTCTACCAGTTGAGTTTTTTGTCGAGAAGAATCCAGATCCGGGCAAGCGAGATATCGCCGTAGAAGTTCGACCTCGTAAGTCGAAGGACCAAACACGAACAGTGTCCTAATCACCACAACGCCCGCTGCCATCCACTGGCAGCGGGCGTTCTTGTATCGGCCGGGATCGAACGACCGCCTACTGCACCGTCACCTGCGTAAAGACCGTGGCCACCGTGTTGCCGTCCAGGTCCTGGGCGCTGAAGCCGAGGATGTAAGGCCCGAAGGCGGCATCCAGCTCCTTCCAGGTGAAGCGCTCGTCGCCGAACGTCAGGGTTTCACCCATTTGGGTGGCGGAGGTCGTCACGTTGCCCTGCGTGTCCAGGTCCAGCCACTGCTCTTGCACGGTGAACTGGTCGCCAGGCTGCGGCAGGATCTCACGCGGCGAGCCGGTGCCGTCCTCGTTGGTGAAGCCGAAGACCTGCATCATGACGCCGTTCTGGAAGGTCATGCGCGCTGAGCGCTGCTCGCCGTCGACGAACGTGTAGATGCCGGTGACGCTGTAGATCGCTTCTTCGGGCGTGCGGCCATAGCTCTCCGGGTTGAGGGCCGCGACCACATCGTTCTGGCCGTCGCTGATGGCGAACATCAGCGGCTCCCACTCGAACTCCAGGGTGAAGTCGCCCTCGCCCCAGTCGGGGTAGAAGATGCCGTCGATCTCCTGCGTGTTGGCGCTATCCAGGAAATCCTGGTCCGCCACGAAGATCGAGTTGCTCTCCTGGTCGTAGAAGCCGGTGAAAAAGGTGATGTAGCCGATGTTCTCGCCGCTGACGTCGCTGCTGAGCAGAACCGTTTGGCCGAGCGTGACCACGTCGCTGGACTTCTGGATAGGCGAGAGGGTGATCGCGCCCGCGCCGGGCGCACGTACCGCGGCCGTATCGGGCGCGGCCAACTGGCCAGGCGCTGCGTCGAAGGCGCGGCCGGTGTAGTGATAGGTCAGGAACTCGTCCCAGAGCGACTGCTGTGCAAAGCGGCCAGCCACGACGTTGTAGGACTGGAGCCCGGTGGCCGGATTCTTGAAGAGCTGCGAGTTGGGGAAGTAGATCGACACGCCGGTGGCGCCGGGCCGGTTGGATCCCCGGCGAGAGATCACCACCGAATCGCTCAGCGCGGCTAAAACGCCGTCGGCTGCCTGGTTCACAGCCTGGCTGCGGCTGGCTTGCTTCAACAGGCCTGCAAAGTTGCCCAGGTCGATGTAGGAGGCGGGCACGTTGCTGCCAAAGACGCTGGTGAAGGATTGGGCGTAGTTGCGCGCCTTGGCCACGTCTTGCTGGTTAGCTTGTTGCAGTTGATACGCCAGCTCGTTGAGGCGGTCGTTCAGCGCCGGCAGCGCGGCCAGGTTGACCGCCGCCAGGGTAATGTTGCGCTCCAGTTGCGCGGTCAGTTGTGGGATGGTGACAGGCCCGCGTCCGACCCACTCGACGCGCGCCTGATCATTCAGGATGCGCTGGTCCTCCTGGATGTAACTGGTGACCACCGCCTGGCCCAACTGAGCCCCGCTCATGTCGGGGTTGCTCACCAGGTCGCCCAGAAAGCTGGTGTAGGCCCAGCCCAGGGCCGGTTCGGTCTCCTGCGACACGATGGTGTAGTAGGCGTGCGGCGCCAGCGCGCTCATCACCTCGAGGTGCCCCATCAGGCAGGCGTCCATGCCGATGATCTCCAGCTTGTCTACGCCCGCGCGGGCGCGGATCTGGTCAAAGGCGTAGTCGATCTGCTCCAAGAACATGTGATTGCCCAGCGCGTTGCCCAGCGGGCTGCGGCTGATGCTGGCCGGCGCGCCGCCCTGGTCGGGGTCGCTCCAGCCGCCAGGCCAGCCCATGCCGTGGTCGGACATGATCAGCACGTACTTGTCGGCCGGATAGGTAGCCATGGCCCAGGTGGCGAAGTCGATCAGCGAGTCCGGGCTGGCCATGTTGACCTCGCCCATGTTCTGCACCAACTGCGAGCCAATGCGATCCAGGTTGTTGTCGCGCGTCACGTAGTAGCGGCGGGTGTCGGTCCAGTCGCCGTCGCCGCGGAAGCCGCCCCGGAAGCGGTCCAACTGCGCCACGATGTTGACCCGATCGGTGGAGCCGACCAGCTCAGCCTCGTTGAAATCGACAAATATATCCTGCTCCAGGACTTTGTCGTCGGCGTTCATGTAGAGCATCACCGTCCAGGTCTGGCCGGCTTTGGTTGTGGATCCGCCGCTCAGGTTGACAGGCCGGGTGGGCAAGGGAGTCGGCCGCGCTGCTGGCTGCTGGGGCTGGGCTGGTTGGACGGGCTGGGCTGGTTGAGCCGGCTGCTGCAGCACGCTGGGTTCGCCGCCGCCGTCACCGCCGCCTCCACCCAACACCATGAACGCCACCACGACACAGAGGAAGAGGCCGCCCACGATAAGCATCAAGGGAGACATGCGGCCGCCGGGCAGGCCGCCGCCCGCGGGCTGCGATGCGGGAGGGCGATAGCCGCCGCCGGAGCCGCCGGGCGGCGGCGCAGCCGGCTGCGGCTGGTCAGGACGCTCACGATGGGGCGCGGCGGCCTGCTCGCGCGGCCCGGTCGATGGCCCGCTGGGCCGGCGGCGCCCAGCCCGCACCGTGCGCTTGGGTTCGCCGCTGGTATAGAGCGCGTTCAGATTCTGTGGCTGTGCCTGGCCGCTATGTGTCTCGGCAGCCAAAGCCAGCTCCTGCTGGAACCAGGGGCCAAGCCAGGATCTTGTTTTCATTAGGACGTGCCTCCTTGCACTGGACTACGGCGGCGAGTCACCCCGCTGGCCGCTGTCATTGCTTGTCAGCCAGGTAATCGCCGGCAAGCTCACCCCAATTGTACGCAAGGCCGACAATCCGACAAGTAGCGGCCCCTGCTACATGCTCGATGGCAGTGCGCCGCCTTTGATTGAGAGGATTCGTCAATCAGCTCGCTTCATGGCACAATCCCAAAGCTGCAACGGGTTACTTGCCACCTGGAACGGACATTCCCATGAACGAAACTTCCGCGGCGCTGCGCGCGGCTGCCAGCGATGTGATGGCGATCGACGATGTTACCGAAGGGGTGGCGTCGCCCTATGTGGTCTTTCTAGGCGATCGGCCGCCCCGACCGGACGAGCCAGGCCATGGGGTGCGGCTGCGCGGCCGGCTGCTGCTGCCGTCTGACCAGGCCTACGACCGGCTGACGCAGCGCTATGGCAGGCTGGGCTACACCCCGCTGCTGCGCCCGGACGAGGACAGCCCGGCCGGCCAGGTGATCCTGGCGCTGCCAGGCCAGTTGCGGCGCGCCAGCCAGCGTTTGGGGCGGGCCGGCCTGCTGTTCGCGTTGACCCTGCTCTCCTGTCTCTTCGCCGGCGCGCAGATGGTCGATGGAGTCACAGAAGTCAACTGGAACCTGCTGGACGGATTGCCCTACGCGGCGGCGCTGCTGGGCATTTTGGCTGCGCACGAGATGGGCCACTACCTGACGGCCCGGCGCTTGGGCACGCCGACCAGCCTGCCCTACTTCCTGCCCATGCCGCTGGGCTTCGGCACCTTCGGCGCGGTGATCAACATGGCCGCGCCGCCGCGCAACCGCCGCCATCTGTTGGCCATCGCCGCGGCCGGGCCGCTGGCGGGTCTGGCTGTGGCCTTGCCTGTGCTGCTGTTGGGGCTGAGCCTGAGCCGCGTCGAGCCGCTGCCCACGGCCGGGGCTTATCAGATGGAAGGCAACTCGCTGCTCTACGCGGCGCTCAAGTTCCTGATGTTTGGCCAACTGCTGCCGGCCAACGGCCAGGACGTGTTCATCCACCCGGTGGCCTTTGCCGGCTGGGCGGGGCTGCTGGTCACTGGCTTGAACCTGATCCCGGCCGGCCAGCTCGACGGCGGCCACGTCGTCTACGCCTTGTTGGGCGAGCGCTGGTCACGCATCGTGTTATGGATCGTGCTCGTTGCGCTGGCCGGGCTGGCCTTCCTCTGGCAGGGCTGGATCCTGTGGCTGTTCCTGATCTTCCTCTTCGGCCGCATGCGGCTGGCGCCGCTGGACGACGTGACCCGGCTCACCCCGCGCCAGCAGGTCCTGGCCATCGCCATGATCATCATTTTCTTTCTGGTCTTCACGCCCATCCCGCTGCGCATCGTGGGCGCGTAAAACGCAACTCGTAACCCTGTAACCCGTGACTCGTAACCTGGAACTTGGAGACGCCGGGCGCAGACTCCGGGTTACGAGTTACAGGGTTACGGGTTACGGATTCTCACAGACAAACAGCCCTCAGACACTTCACGCTTCACGTTCCACGAGTCCCGGATCGTCGTTTGCCACATGATTGACGCGCCGCGAGACGGGGTAAGCAGCCATGCGTTCGGCGGGATAGGGGCGCAGGATGTCCAGCCAGATGGCCGGCTCGGCGGCGTTGTCCAGCCAGAGGGCCTCGTGCTCCGGCAGCAAGATGGTCGGCATGCGGTTATGGATCGCCGCTACCAGCTCGTTAGGCTCGCCGGTGACGATGGTGAAGGTGCGCAGCAGGCTGCCGTCGGGCGCATCCCAGGTCTCCCACAGGCCGGCCATGGCGAAGGGCTCGCCCGAAGCCAGGGTGATGCGCATGGGCTGCTTGCCGGTGGGCGTCTTTTGCCATTCATAGAATCCATCGGCCAGCACCAGGCAGCGCCGCTTCTTCAACGCCGCGCGAAAGGCCGGCTTTTCGGCCAGCGTCTCGGCGCGCGCGTTGATCATGCGGCTGCCGATGGAGGGATCCTTGGCCCAGAAGGGCACCAGTCCCCACTGCAAAAGCTGAATGGCCGGTGGGCCGTCGTTGAGGATCACCGGCAGGTACTGGGTCGGCGCGGCGTTGTAGCGCGGCTGCAAGCCGTCGGCTGGCAACGCAGCCTGAAAGCGCTCGGCCAGCCGATCGGGGTCGGCAAAGATCGTGAACCGTCCGCACATGGGAGACCTCCGGGGTAACATCGAGACCCTGCGCGTTTCCGAAACCCACAGAGTCTGGGCGGTCACTTCGCACTGATGTTCTAATTCTATCTCATTCGCATTCAATTGGCAAAGGCGCGGAGGATGCGCCACCCACTTGCTGAATCACAAGGCCCTGGCATTGCGCCAGGGCCTTGGTCGTTGGCTGGACGGTCCCCGTCTCCCACCCGTCGCCACAGCCAACCTGGTAATCTGTTATTATGAACGCCGATCAGACGCGAATTCTGTCATCCCGGTCTTCAGGTCGTCCACAGATAAGGGCGCCAGACTGGGTTGCGCTGAGCGTCGTGCAGCAGCGCGGCCGGCGCTCCGATGGGCTTGCCCGGCTGGCGCAGCAGCGTCATGCCGGCCTCCTCAGGCGTGCGGTCGGCCTTGGCCGCGTTGCAGACCGGGCAGGCAGCCACCAGGTTCGTCCAGGCCCAGGCGCCGCCGCGCGACTGCGGCAGCACATGGTCAATGGTCAGCCGGGCAGCCGGCAGCGGCAGGCCGCAGTACTGGCAGGTGTAGGCGTCGCGGGCCAGGATGGCCGTGCGGCTGAGAGCCAGCGAGCGCTGGCGTAGCAGCGTCACCCGTGCGCGCAGGCGGATCACCGCCGGCTCCGGCATGGCCAGCGAGGGCGAGCGCACGGTGCGTTCTGACGCCTCGACCAACTGAGCCTTGTCCTGCAACACCAGCGTCACGGCGCGGCGCAGCGACACGACATGCATCGGTTCATAGGTTGTGTTGAGCAACAGCACAGACATCATGGTTGGTAGATGGGTAGATTGGGTGATTGGTTGATTGGGTGACTGGGTGACTGGAGACTGCTCACCGTTCATCACTCATCATTCATCACTCATCCTTCCAATGTCGGTCAAGCTGTTGGCCCGGGGCAGGCCCCCGCCGCCACTCGCAGGTTCATCGAGCGTGCCGCTGGCGTACTGGCGCTGTTGCTGGCTCTTCGCCAGCCGCGTTCCACCAGATTGGGCGGTGATCGTCGATAGATCAGGCCAACTGCTTGCCGAAGGACGCAGGGGCGGGAGTCGAACCCACCTTGGCTGCCGCGTAGGCCGCCCAGTTCCCGGAACTGTTCCCTGCACAACGTTAAAGACCCTTTGGGTTTCTCGACGCCAACGACGAATCGCTGTTGGCAATCGTCCCCTGTTTGCAGCTCCTTGTGGTCAAGCTCGGAAACCCAAAGGGTCTGGCGCTCGACCACCGAGCCTGCTCCGCCCTGCACCGGTGCGATGAGCGCCGGTGCAGGGCCGTTTTGAGCCAACACCTGAACGACCAAATCCCACGACCCACCCTCACGGCAATCATCGCAACGCCAGCACTGGTAGTACGCCTTCGACAATACCCCTGTGCGCCATACCGTTCTACCCGGTACGCCTTCATCAGCGATATAGTTTAGGATTCTATAGTTGTAACGACGGGTTTGCGCCCACCGGCCTGATATGGCGCCTCAGGCAAGGAGATGCCCTCAGCGTTGCGCGACTGACCGCTACACCGGTCGTTCAGGTAGTCCACGGAACTCTCACGCCATGAGTTGCACACTCCAGTTCGCAGCCTGCAGGCGCATGTCCAACGCCCGGCGCTCCTTGGCCAGGGCGTCGATCTCCTTCTGCATGGCCGCCACGTCCACCGTGACGATCGTCCGCACCTCGCTGCGGGTCACGACCCCGCGCTGGCGCGCCATCCGGGTCATATTGATCGTTTGCTCCAGGATGCCCTGGCGCAGGGTCAGCATATCGCGCCGGGCGATGGCCTCCATCAGGCTCCAGCCTTCCTCGCCAGGCAGCCGGGCCGCCAGGTTGGCGCGATTGATCGCCACGATCAGGCGTTCCAGATCAGCGATAGTCGCGTCGACCTGCGCCAGCAGCGCATCCGGCGTTTCGGCGGGCGTGTCGCCCTCCTGCACATGAACGTTGACAGCCAGGCGCTCTTCCAGGCTGTCCAGCCGTTCCTTAAGGCCCTTGCGCTCCACCAGCGCCTCGGCCAGGGTCATAGTGAGTTCGAGTGTCATGTTTCGGTTCTCCTGTCAATCCTTGTCTTGCAGACCCTGCGGGTTTCCGAAAACCCGCAGGGTCTTGCGTTGTCAATTCCAGATCGCGTCGCCGCGCGTGCTCTCCAGTTCGACCAGCGTCTCACGGGCGATGAAGATGATCTCACGCAGCCAGCCGCGCAGCGCCTCCAGCGGCAGGTCGCTGACCATCTCGACCCGGCCCAGGCTGGCCGCGTCGTGCAGCAGGTCCAGCTTCATGCACAAGTCGCCGAAGCCGTCCTCGCCGAAGTCGAAGACCATCTGGTGGCGCACCATCAGTTCAAGCATAGCCTGTGTGGTCATCATAGTCTCCTTGCAGACCGGTTACACCGCTTGGACGAAGAAGAAAGCCGCCAATACCAGGGCTGCCAGGCTGATCAGCGTGCTGAGGCAGCTATCGTTCTGATCCGGTGCGCCGTGCTGGGCAATCACGGCGAAGATCAGGCCGAATGTGAACGCAATACCCAGGCAGAACGTCCCTGCGCCGAAGGCCAGCAGTTGGCCTATGCTCATGGTGGCACCTCCGTGTCTGGCTAGAACTCCACGATAGTCGACTCCGCTGCTGTCTGACTGACTGGATGGCCGCTCGACGAACGATGCGCAACAAAAAGGGCGTGAGACTTGCCGGCCGGTCTCACGCCCTGGTTGCCATGCTAGGGAGCAGGTTATGCCCTGCCCAGGCAGCTTGCCATCTCATGGCGAGATGGCTCCAGGAATGTGAGACTGAGTGCGGTTGACCAGTTGGCTCGGCAGCATAGGCAACGTTGCGCCGCCCGCGTCCATACGCGCGCCGGCAAGTTGGCCGCTGTCTACCGACCAACCGAGGCAAAAGACGCCGGTTATCGTGTAACGCGATTCCGACTGGTTTCTGCCGTGGATACAACCGTTCCTAGCTGACATAGTGCCCGTTCTCCACACGGGTGGTGTCCAACATGGCGAGGATGCTCGACCCTTGGATGAACACTCGCCGCATACCGCTGGGCTGGCTGGCTGCCAACTGCCCGCTGCTGATCAACCGCTTTAACGTGCTGAGGCTGACGCCCAAGGCCTGGGCGGCCTCCTCACGGGAATAAACGACGTTTTCTTGGATAGGTGTCTTACCGCGCATACAACTTTCTCCTGAATTCTTTCCGCTGCTCGGAGTTTATCACGAATTACTGGATATGTCAAGGGGTCAAAATGGATCAAACACGGTAATTTTTGGTCATTACGGTTCATGGCGGGTCAAAAAGGATCAGAATTGGATAATCCTCTGCGCACCCCACACAGTTTGTCCATGATTCGGTTGAGCAATTTCGAAGGGATGATGACCGCCGCTGGCAAAGCGATGAGTCACGGTCATACTAATGAATGGCAAAGTGGGGCGCGGCGAACGCTTTTCAGTCGAGCGCGCCAGAGAAGAGAACAATTACCACGCAACAGGACTACGACAGGCGTGCTGGCCGACGCCGATCCGGCGTGGCGGCCGGCTGAGCTCCGCGATGAGCTGCTGGGCACCGAGCTGACGGTGCGCTTCAGCACGGCCAAGCTGCTGGACTACGAGGCGGACATGGCGGCGCTGGAAGGCGAGGCTAACCCCTTCGCCCTGGTGGTGCTGGCGCATGCGGGCATGCGGGCCACGGTCGCTGATCCACATGCCCGGCCGGATTGGAAGTTCGGTCTCACCCGCCGCTTGTTCGAGCGAGGCTACACGAGGCAGTAGTCCGACTTGCAGCGCCGGTTCGCCCGTACTGTGGTGCCGGAGCGGCGGCCGGTTGTGGTCATCTCCACCGACTACCTAACGATAAAGGGCGGCTGGCACGGACGCTGTAACACGTCCGCACCAGCCGCCCTTTTGTGTCGGCTCTCACTCCACATAGCTGTACCGGTTCAGCGCCTGCGGATTGCCCGGCTCCGGCACGATGGTGTCGGGCTGGATGAAACGGCCTAGCTGCGGGTCGAGGTATCTCGCGTTGTAAAAGTACAGCCCGATTGTACGCCTTCGGCAGTCTTCCCGCTGACCTGTAAAGCGCCAAGTGGTGGGTGTCGACCCGCTGCTGAGACGCGTCTCGCCCCAGGGACGATACAGCACGCGGCCCAGTTCGTCACCGCTGCTGTTTGGTAGTGACGTTGGTGCCACCCAGATGGTCGCCCAGCAGGTAGCTGGTCTGGGTGCCGCTGCGCATGGCCACGCGCACACCGCCCGCGTAGTAGTACTGTCTGACCGTGCTGCCGTTATCGCGCTCGTAGATGTTGCCCACGTAGACCGTAGTCGTGCTGCCGAAGGTGGCCTTGACCCGGTTGCCGTCCCCGTCGTGGACGAACGTGGCTGTGGCCGCGCCGCTGACGCTGGTCAGCCGGTTCTCGGCGTCGTAGCTGTAGGTGGTGGTGCTGGTCCCTACCTTGCGCTGCCGCAGGTTGCCGTTCTGCTTGGATGACCAGATGCGTGCACTACACATCTAGACCAGTTTCACTGGCTTCAGACTCACACCGCGCCAATTGTTCTCCATGATCAGACGCGCCAATTGATTCGAGATCAGAATCTCTCGAAAACCAATATGACTCCCACTGCCAAACCATTCCTGTGTTAGTTGGATGTCAACACCAGTACGGAGGGCATTGCGCCGGTAATGCATATAGCCACGCTTGTGGTAGCCATATTTCGTAAGGCTGCACTGTGGGCATGTTTCAGGTTGCAGTTGATCTTCTTCGGCCAGTCCTGCTTCAGCGATCTCTGGGAAGAACAGTTGCGACACCACTTGCGATGGCTGTCCTGTGCGGTGGAGTAGGACATCCCAACGTTCGTAACCACGAATATCCGCTGCTGCCAACGCCGTGATCACCTGTTGTGAGGTAAAAATCGTGTAGGTCCAATAGAGCGACATGAAGCTATGCTTACCCAAACGCGGTTCCTTCGCAAGCCGGAACGGCGCCTTTTGTCGGTAGCCTGCACCGCAATTGGGACACTCATCAGCATAGGTCGTGAGTTCCCAGCCTTCTTTTGGGGCAGGATAGCCTTGCTCGAAAGTCGGCGACAGGCGAATCCACTCGGCAGCTTCTATCTCTTGGGATGTGAAAAAGGTTTCGCAGAGATCGAGTGTTTGCTTCTGGCGCAGGAGTTCGGCAATTTGGGGCCATCGCCTATCGGACTCAGCAATCTCGAAGGTCAGTATATAGCCGTCGCCTGGCAGCGGCGATTTGACACAATTGATCGCCCATTTGTCGAGCAGGTGCTCCACAGCATCTAATTTATTGTAGGTAATCCTATGCCAGATCTCCATGGTCCCCTCATTTGCCCAGCAACTGCCTTACGGCATCTAAAAGCTCTGGATACTGCCTGTACACGCTTTGGGCCGCCCTCCAAACGTCATCCAGTGTAGCTGAGGATGTAGTAAGAACCGATTTCATATTGTCATAGCCGATCGCATTCCGCCACGCGTTTATGAAGGCCTGATGCTCTTGCGGCGTCAAGGCGACACTTGGTATCTTGCCGGCATTTAACCCCAAACCTTTGGCGAACCGTTCCTCTATCAGGTGGTGCGCATGCAGACCGGTTCCCCTGGTCATGGTGCGTAGCTGATTGAAAGAGCGGATGCCGAACTCGCCAGCTCGAGAAAAGGCGTTCAACCCACGTGAAGCAGCAACAGTGGTGGTAGCTGCAGAAGTTCCTGCTGCGACCGCCGCTTGCGTCCCCAGCGCCCCGGCTACGAACTGAGCCCCAGCGCCGAACGTTGCGCCCACCACAGTGCCACCACCTGTCCACAGCGCCGCCTCCTTCCAATTAAAGTTGTCCTGATGCGTTAGCGCATAAGCGCAAAAGCCGACAACGCCACCGACAATGCCTCCGACCACCCACCACACCACATGGCCCGAGTCATCCCGATAGGCTAACGGGTTGTTCCTGGCATAGGCATAGCGGTTGAGCAACTGCGGATCGAACGCCGCGAAAGCCTGGCCAACGCCTCGCTGGAAGTCGTTCATCTGCGCCAACACGCGTGGATTGGCGTAAGATACGACCAACGGAAGAACGACTCCCGGTTCCCGAGCATTGCCCTGAACCACCGAATCTGCGCTGATGAACCGGCCTAGCTGAGGATCAAGGTATCTTGCGTTGTAAAAGTACAGCCCGATTGTAGCATCTTCCCGCTGACCTGTAAAGCGCCACGTGGTCGGCGTCGACCCGCTGCTGAGACGCGTCTCGCCCCAGGGACGATACAGCACGCGGCCCAGTTCTGCGCCATTGGTCCCGTTGGCGGTGACGTTGGTCCCGCCGAGATGATCGCCCAGCAGGTAGTAGGTTTGCCCACCGCTGCGCATGGCGATGCGCACACCGCCCGCGTAGTAGTACTTTCTGACCGTGCTGCCGTTATCGCGCTCGTAGGTGTTGCCCACGTAGATCGTCGTTGTACTGCCGAAGGTGGCCTTGACGCGGTTGCCATCGCCGTCGTACACGAAGGTGGCCGCGGCCGCGCCGCTGACGCCGGTCAGCCGGTTCTCGGCGTCGTAGATCCATAGGTAGTCCGGATCGGCCACCACCTGGCTGGTCGGGTTACCATTGCTCCCGTGACTGGAGTCCCGAAACGGAAGTGCTGCACCGGCACATGCCAGCGTCACGCAAAGCAAACAAAGAGTTAGCTTGCCGACCAGCGTCATATCGCTACTCCACCAGATGCACCAACGCTGTCGCTCACTGCGTCACCTTACCTGCTCGGTACCGAAATGGGCCTTGACCAACTCGACAGGGACGTGATCGCTCTCAAGTCCCGGACAGGAAGCTAGGATATGCAACAGACCTCCATCGCTCAGTTCCTCAATGGCCCAAGCCGGTGCCCGGCGAATGTAATCTTGTCCCAGGTGGTTCACATAAGCAGGACCGAAAAAGTTCGCCCAGTAAATCACCGGCAGCCGCAGCGATTCTACATCGTCGTGTGTGGTGCGCAAACCATAGTCGAAGTCGATCCATCCGAATGTAGGGCGTAGGACCTCGTATAGAGCCTTGCCGATTTCTAGAAAGAACCGGGAATACCGCGCCGGATCGTACTCTTCACGCCAGAAGTAAGGAGTATTGTCAGTTGTTGTACATATCCAGGCACCCTTCTGCCTTTTTGGGGAATCCCAAGAAATACGCTGGCGAATCTCAAGACGCCACTCGTCATTCCAGGCTAGAAAATAGCAGCCTCGTGCCTGATAAGCCAATGTGAGCAATTCCCGCATTTGCTCGGGTTTCTCCCCCCAAACTACTGCCTGATTGTTTACCTCGAACTCCTTAATACTGAAACCTACATCTATGAAGACGTACATGAGCCGCTCTAGCGTTGTAGGATGTTCCAGAGCGTGTGAGTCCAGAAAGAGAATGTCCAAAGAAGCGCTCATGGCATCACCTCCACTATTACCCCCGCTGCTTCCAAAGCTTGACGCACGCTATCAGGCACGCTTCCTTTGAAGACATACTTTACAGCAGCAGGATTGTATTTAAGAAAACTCTGCGCTTCTCTGACCAGCTTGCCTGTGGCCTCCCTCATTGTGAACTCACCGTATGCTGCCCAGTCGTAGTTCTTCACATTCACAAAAACATTCCCCTTTAGAACGAAATCGATCTCTTTGCTCCCGCCCTGAATGACCTCCAACACCCTACCCATCTCCTCGATTTCATCCGCGTGGTTGAGGGCGAAGTCGAGCTCAAATTCTGCTCCCTTCAGAGTGGTCGTCGACCCGCTAAGGAGCTTCTTCAGCAGAGTATTCGCCCCTGGGATAGAGGCTATTCTCTGGAAATCGGCGGATCGGGTACCAAGCCGGGCAACTTCCGCCACCTCACCGGCATGCCCTGCTACCTCCATGGCCGCCTTCCCGCCGCGCGCCATTAGGCCCACCCCCGCCGGCACGAAGGGCAAGGCTGCTGCGCCAACGTCCACCACCAGCGCGCCCCAGTTCAACAAGGAGGGGTCACGGCGTACCTCGTAAATGTCCCAGGCGATGTTGGCGATGTCCCACACGGTCTCTACCCAATGGCCGCTGGGATCCCGATACCTGACAGGATTGTTGAGCACATAGCTGTACCGGTTCAGCGCCTGTGGACCGCTCGGCTCTGGCACGATGGTATCGGGCTGAGTGAAACGACCTAGCTGAGGGTCGAGGTATCTCGCGTTGAAGTAATACAGCCCGATTGTAGCATCTTCCCGCTGTCCTGTAAAGCGCCACGTGGTGGGCGTCGTGCCAGTGGTGAAGCGCGTCTCGCCCCAGGGTTTGTACAGCAGCTTGCTGATCTGTACACCGCTGCTGTTGGCGGTGACGTTGGTCCCGCCGAGATGATCGCCCAGCAGGTAGTAAGTTTGCCCGCCGGTGCGCATGGCCACGCGCACGCCGCCGGCATAGTAGTATTTTCTGACCGTGCTGCCGTTGTCGCGCTCATAGTGGTTGCCCACGTAGACCGTGGTCGTGCTGCCAAAGGTGGCCTTGACGCGGTTGCCATCCCCGTCGTACACGAAGGTGGCCGCGGCCGCGCCGCTGACCGTCACCAGCCGGCTCTCGGCGTCGTAGCTGTAGGTCGTAGTGCTGGTCCCCACCTTGCGCTGCCGCAGGTTGCCGTTCTCGTCGTAACAGTAGAACAGGTAGCTGCTGCCTG
>Ga0209573_1001811_pt1 | contig 30420 bp, 25 predicted proteins | sample TNRBio252014_DNA_FD_185870 | JGI IMG/M metagenome (GOLD analysis project Ga0209573, IMG submission 185870) | Wastewater treatment Type I Accumulibacter community from EBPR Bioreactor in Madison, WI, USA - TNR Reactor_6/25/2014_ DNA (SPAdes)... | ecosystem: Engineered > Bioreactor > EBPR >...
GGACGAGAGAACTGAGGAGGATGGATTTCATCTGCATGAGGTTTTTCAAAAGGAACAGGAGCCTAGAACAGAAAACCCCGCAAAGTCCAGAGTTTTTCGAGGCAAAGACGGGCTCCGGGGCTTTCCGGGCACCCAAGACGACAGAGAGTGAAGGCCTCACTTGCCCACACAATACAGCGTGCTACCCCCGCGAAGCAGGAGTCGGTCGCCCAGCGGCACGGGCACGGCGCGGAAGGTCTCGCCCTTGGCTGCATCACCGAGGCTGTTTCGCGAGACGATTTCGAGGGTCTTGCCCGGCTTCACGACGATGACGTCACCTCCGTGGACGGATTGGAAATACGCGAGACCATTGGCGACGAGTGGTGCCGCGGCGAATTCGAGTCCTTCTCCAAGACGCTCGCTGAAGAGAGTCGCACCGCTTTCGGCATCATAGGCGGAGGCGATCCCACTCATGCTCGAAATGAAAAGGGTGTCGCCCACGACGACGGGCGTGGGCAGGTCGCGGCCGCCCTTGCGTGGCGCCAGCCAGAGGCGGTGGGTGGCGGTGACCTTACCGGAACCGCCGGGCTTCACGGCGTAGGCGTCGCCGGGTTTGCCACAGACGACATAGAGTTTGCCGTGGGCATAAACGGGCACGGGCTCGCCGCGTCCGGTCGGGGCTTCACAGAACCAAAGCTCTTTGCCGGTCGCGGGATTGTAGGCCTGGACTCCGAACTCTCCGTTGAGAACGAGTTCACGGCGTCCTCGTATTCGATCAGGGTCGGCGTGCTCCAGCCGCCCTTTGGCTTCGTCTCGCGCGGAGTTTCCCAGGCGATCTTGCCGGTGGCGGCATCGACAGCGACGAGACGGGACGGCCCCTCGCTGTCGCAGTTCTGGATCACTTTGCCTTCGATGATCACGGGAGAAGCGGCAAAACCCCAGGTGCCGCCGCCCATGCCGAGATCGAGAGACCAAAGTTTTTTCCCGGCAAGATCCCAGGCATGGAGGCCACCGGGTCCGAAATAGGCGACGACAATCTTGCCATCGGTCGCACAGCTCGGGGTCGCGTAGCTGTTCATGTTGTGGATCGCCTCGGGCGCGGCGCAAGCGATCGTGTCTTCCCACTGAGTGGAGCCATCCTTCGACGAGAGGCACATCACATAGCGCTCCTTGCCATCGGCCGAACCGCCGGTGAGGAACAGTTGGTCCTCCCACTGGGCCGGAGAGGATTGGCCCGACCCCTTCAATTTGGCTTTCCAGAGGACTTTGGAGGCGTCCCACTGCGTGGGCAATTCGGGAGCGGTGACGGTGCCGTCGAGACGCGGACCGCGGAACTGATTCCAGTTCTCGGCGTGAAGCGTGGTGGCCAGAAGAATGAGGGCGGGCAGGAGCGAGCGGATCATGGGGCGGGTTTTTCGAACACGAGGAAATGCTGGATGGGGAGAAAATCACGGACCTCGACGAAACGAAGCCCCACGGACTCCATCTCGCGGGTGACCTGTTTTACGGTCATCTTGTGGAGCGGCTTGATCGGCACCTTCGGATCCTCGCCGCGGTATTCGAGAAAAACGACGCGACCGCCGGGAGCGAGGCCCTTCACGATGGAGAGCATCATCTCCCGCGGATGGGAGAACTCGTGATAGGCATCGACCATCAGAACGACATCGACCTGGCCCTCGGGAAGCTTGGTGTCTTCGATCGTGCCAAGCAGGGTCTCGACATTGCGGACCTGCTTCAGCTTCTTACGGCCTTCAACGAAGTCGAGCATCTCCTGCTGGATATCGACTGCGAGGACTTTTCCCTGAGGCACGAGCGGGGCCATGAGAAAGCTGAAATAGCCCGAGCCAGCCCCGATATCGGCCACAACATCGTCGGGTTTCAATCCGAGATTTTCCATCACGAGGGTGGGCCGCTCCTCCGCCTCGCGATCGCGGCGCTCGAGCCACGAGATCGCATGCGAGCTCACCGTCTGGGCGATTTCACGGCCCATGTAGACCTTGCCGGTGCCATCGCGCGACGCTTCCTTGGTCGTGTAGGCGACATCGTCGGCAAGTGCGGCGAAAGCGCCGAGCAGCACCGCGGAAAACAGGGTCACTCGACCGGGAACGGAAAAACCTCGCAACATGCGCGAATCATGAACGATTTGGGCCGTCCTGCAATGCTCGAATGGCGCTGATTTGCGTCCTTCCGTCAGGGTGGCGCCGGATCACAAAGGTTCGGAATGGATGAAATTTGGGCGTTGCCGGAGGCGGGCTGGCAGTATAACCTCGCGCCCTATGGCTGAGGACGATCAGAAAAAAGAGCACGCCATCTTTGGCAGCGCCGGGATGGCAGCGGCGGGAATGATCCGCGGAGGCAAGGGCGGCTCGCGCAAGGCCCGTGCCCCCAAAGCGACCGAGGAGGAAGCCGCTGCGCCGGACGATGCAACGGTGTCGGAAGACGCCGCCCCGGACACGACCGATGTCGCCACTACCGAGGAGACCGAAGGCGATGCCACGTTCATTGAATTCGCGACCGAGGCAATCAGCGCGGCCGTCGCCGAGCTGGAACCTCCCACTCCTCCCCGTCCCGAGCCGGCTCCACCGAAGTACATCCGAGCCGCCGCGATCGGACATACCGGCGCAGGCAACTTCGGACACGGGCTCGACATTCTCTTTCAACGTCTCGATGGCGTGCGCCTCGTCGCCATCGCCGATGCCGATCCCGAGGGGCTCGACGCCGCCCAGATCCGGACCGGCGCGGAGAAGCCCTACGCAGATTACCGCGAGATGCTCGAAGCCGAGCAGCCCGAACTCGTCTCCGTCGGCCCGCGCGAGACGAGCGAACGATACGCGATGGTCAAAGCCGCCCTCGAGGCCGGAGCCCACGTCGTCTGTGAACGCCCCATCGCCCGCACCCTGCGCGACGCCGACGAACTCATCGCTCTCGCCAAGGAAAACGGCCGGAAACTGGCGGTCCTACATCCCATGCGCCTCGATCCCCACGTGATGCGCTTTCACGCGGAGCGCGCCGAAATCATCGGTGACCTCATCGAGATGAAGGTCTTCGGAATGATGGACCAACGAGCCGGAGGCGAAGACCTCCTCGTCCTCGGCACACACCTCTTTGATCTCGTCCGCCTTTTCGGGGGTGAAGCGAACTTCTGCTCCGCGACGATCACAAAGGACGGCGAGCCCGTCATCGCCGAGGATGCGCATTTCTCGGAGAAAGAGGACATCGGTCCCGTTCTCGGGGATGCGATCCACGCGGATTTTCTTCTCGATTCGGGTGTTCATGTCTCCTACGTCACCGATCGCCGCCTGCATTTCCTCCATGGCCCGTGGGGCATCGAATTCATCGGCACGAAGGGCAAAGCCCGCCTCTTCGCCGGCCAGCCCCCCACCCTTTCCCTCCTCATCGACGACGAACCCGCCTCGCCCGATCGCAGCGCCCGCTGGGTTCGTTGGCCGGAGAAGGACCAGCCCTACCACGAGGCCGTCGATGGATTTTCCGGAAACGACGCCGCCAACCGCATCGTCGTGCGCGATTGGCTCGCCGCCATCACCGAGGATCGCGAACCGGTCTGCTCCGGTGAGAACGCGATGAAATGCCTCGAAATGGTTCATGGCGTCTGGCAGGCCGGAGCGACGATGAAACGGGCCTATTTCCCCCTCGCGAACCGCCTCCATCCGCTCGAGGATTCGTGACCCCGACCGATGCCTCCGCGGAAACCGGCCCTCGTCTTCATCTTCATCACCCTCTTTCTCGATGTGCTCGGGATCGGTCTGGTGGTGCCGATCCTGCCGAAACTGGTCGAGTCTCTTGCGGGCGGAGGTGTTGACCGGGCTTCCTACCTTTATGGCTGGCTCGTGGGGCTCTACGCCCTGATGCAGTTCCTCTTCGCGCCCATCCTCGGGAATCTCTCGGATCGCTTCGGACGCCGCCCGGTCATCCTATTCTCCCTCTTCGGATCCGGACTTGATTACTTCCTCCTCGCCTGGGCCCCGACCCTGCCGTGGTTTTTTCTCGGTCGCATCATTTCAGGCATCACCGGCGCGAATTTCTCCGCGGCAGCCGCCTACATCGCCGACGTCAGTCCGCCGGAGCGTCGCGCCGCCAACTTCGGCATCATCGGAGCCGCCTTCGGGATCGGGTTTATCTTTGGTCCCGCCCTCGGAGGCTGGCTGGGTGACTACGGGCTGCGCGTGCCCTTCATCGCCGCCGGCATTCTGACCCTCGTCAACTGGCTCTACGGACTCTTCATCCTTCCGGAATCCCTCAAGCCGGAAAACCGCCGTTCCTTCAGTTTCGCTCGCTCGAATCCGATCGGCGCCCTTCTCGAACTGCGCCGCCACCGTCTCGTCCTTGGGCTATCCGTCAGCTATTTCATCAGCAGCCTCGCCCATCAGGTCTACCCGAGCATCTGGGTGCTCTACACCGGCTACCGCTATGGATGGGATACCAAACAAACAGGTCTTTCCCTCGCCCTCGTCGGCTTAATGGCGGCGATCGTGCAGGGCGGACTGGCTCGAAAACTGATTCCAAAGCTGGGAGAACGCCGCGCCGCCATCGTCGGATTCGCGATCATGGCGATCGCTCTCACCGGCTATGGCCTTGCTCCCGAAGGCTGGATCGTTTATCCCATCATCGTTTTCGGATCCCTCTCCGGACTCGCCGTGCCCGCGATCCAGGGCATGATCTCGCGCACCGTCGGCGACAACGAACAGGGCGGCATCCAGGGCTCCCTGACAAGTCTCCAAAGCGTCGCCGGCGCCCTCGGGCCGCTCCTCGCCACTGCGATCTTCGGCTTCTTCATCAGCGAAAGGGCACCCGCGATCGTTCCCGGCGCCCCGTTCTTTTTCAGTTCCGCCCTGGCGGTGATGGCAGGGTTTCTCGCGGCGCGGAGTTTCCGGCGGAATCCGGCGGAGAGCTCCGTCGGCGGTTAATCGAATTTCTGATCACTCAGGCAAAACTTTCACGACCGGACGGATCTCTTCGAAGCTCTGGATCGTCGCCGAGACGAAGACCAATTGCACCCGGCCCGGTTCGACCGACCAGCTCGCAACCAGGCTCCAAGAGCCACCTTTCGAAATAGTCTGGCACTCGACGACCTTGGTGATCCACGAGTCCACCTTGCGCGCTGCATCCACCTTCGCCGGACTATTCCGTGTGTGGGTGAGACGGAGATTGAGATCGACCGTGAAGCTGTCAGCCCCCTGCACAGGATCGACTTCAAGAGTCAAACCCGGCAAGGCCACCGCTCCGTGCTCGGATTCGGTTTCGGACGACTTCGTTTCCCCATTCATCGCATCTGCGATCTTCGCCCTTTGCCCTGAGGGAACATTGAGACTGGCCATCCCGATGCGTTCCGCCTCTCTCCGCTCCACCGCCGCAACAATCGCGGCTCGCTCCGGATCGTGGTTCGCCTCGTAGGCTGCACTGTCGAGAACCTGCGCTGCCACGACATCGGATACCTCAAAGATTTCCGCCCGGACTTGAATGCGGCTGTTCCCGCAGATGAGAATCGAATCAAGAAACGCGGCAATCAAATCATTCTGATCGGGTCGATTGATCGAGGTCAAAACAAGGGTCTCCTCGCTGTAGCTGAGAGAACTACCTTCGCCAAAATCGATTCCCGCACTGGAGAACACGTCGCGCAGTGTGGGACGAGTTTGGTTGGAAAATGGATCCTCGGGGGACGGTTCTGCAAAAGGATCCGCCACAGCGCCCGAACCTCCACCCGGAGCGATGGTTTGCAGCATCCTCATGTAAGCCGGTGAGATCAAAAAGGAATATCGCTCCATCCCACCCGCCAAAGCCTCTCTCAAGGGCTCCCGACGCATGATCGCGTAGTAGTCGCCCTCCCGAACGTCTTCATACGCCCCTGGAGCACGATACTCGCGCTCGATTTTGAGCGATGTTCCAGAATCTGGCCCTTTTTCGCACTGGCATAACCCCACCAAAAGGAGACCCATCCACAAGAAGCGCCGCAAAACAATCATCCAAGACTCTATTCATTCCGATATCGCCTCGTCGAGACTCAAATTCCCTCAATGGCCCGCCAACCTCTCCAAAGCAATCAACCCCGCCGCGTGCCGGTTGTCAGCACCCAGCTTTTCAAAGATGTGGCTCAGGTGAACGCGGATCGTGTTCTCCGCCGCTCCGAGAATCATCGCGATCTCGGGATTTGATTTCCCTTGGGCCACCCAGAGGAGGACTTCGGCTTCACGAGGGGTGAGACCGAGCAATTGCAGGGGATCGGCCGAGCTGAAATCCGGCACAAAGCCTCCCGAGCGCTGCTTCTCCCGCGCCAGCCTCGCACAGATCGCCGCGAGCAGGTCATCGGCCGCGACCGGTTTCGTCAGGTAATCATCGGCACCCAGATTCATGCCCTGCCGGAGGTCCTGCTTTTCGCCGCGCGCCGTCAGGAAGATGAAGGGTGTCCCGCTGATGGTCGGGGACTTTCTCAGAGCGGCGAGCACGGCGTGCCCATCCATCCCCGGCATCATCACGTCGCAGAGGATGAGGTCGGGCTTCTCATCGAAGGCCACGGCCAGCCCCAAGCGCCCGTCCGGAGCCTCGAGGGCGACGAATCCCTCCATGCGGAGAATGGTGACGAGGTTCTCCCTCATGTCGGGCTGGTCTTCGATAACGAGGATCGTTTTCATGAGGAAGAAATGACAAGATTCGCCGGAGTGGGAATGCGACCACATGATCTTCGGCCCATCGATGCCTGAGTATAGTCCTTTCGTATTAGAGGAACTTGCAAGTTCCGTCAATCGCGCTCTCTGGTGCCTGTCCGGAGTTCGCTCGACACCGGAGCCGAACCCTGCCAACCTTCTCCCATCGCTTCATGACCGTCTCCCGGCGCATCCTCCTACACGTCGTCATCGGGGCGAGCATCGTCATTCTCGTCGTCTCCGCGGTCACCTACGGCTATGTGCAAAGGACCGCCGAGATCCGTACCCTCGAGCATCTCAGGACCTACGCGACCGAAAGGGCCCGGCACCAGCAGGCCGAACTGGCGAGAATCCACGGCAACATGGAGACGGTCCGATCCCTCTACCTGAAACGCCTCGAGTCCGTGGCTCCCGACGAGGCCGCAAAGCGTTGGCAGGAGCGCGTCATCCCCTACCCCGACGGAGCTTGGCGCAGCCATCTCGACTTCGCCGATCCTCTCGTCAATGCCACGGTGTGGGCTGGCAAAGAGATGGATCGCTCTCCCGAATCGATCCGTCGGCTCATCACCGCACAATTCGTGCTCGAAGACCTGATGCCGACTTGGACGAAACGCTTTCCCAGCGTCTATCTCATGTTCCCGGGTGCCGCCTGCGTCGGCTTCAATCCTCTCCAGCCGACCTGGGAATGGGACACCCCGGCCGACTACCCGCTCGAGGTCCAGGAATGGTATGCCGCCGCCTCCCCGGCCCGAAATCCATCTCGGGGTCTCGTCTGGACGGGTGTTTATGCGGATCCGATCTCGCACATCTCGTATGCGAGCGTGCTGCTTCCCGTGGAGGCGGATGGGATCTCCTACTGCACCATCGGTCACGACGTGACCCTCGAAAAGCTCCTCGACGAATGGACCCGCAGCAGCCTTCCTCACGCGCTCCACATGATTTTCGAGCCCGACGGCGATCTCATCGCCCATCCGGCATTGAAGGAAAAAATCCTCGCCAGTGAAGGGGCGCTAAACGTGCGCGACAGCGGTGATCAACGGCTCATCGACCTTTTCGAAACGGTGACACTCGATCGCCATGCCGGAGTCGAGGGCATCGACGCGAGCGGCGACTGGTATTATGCGGTCACCCAGTTGCCCGTATCGGGTTGGTATTTCGTGACTGTCCTCCCGAGAGACGTGGTGCGGAATCAAGCCTTCGCATCGGCCCGCTGGATCTGGATTTCGGGCGGAGCCTCGCTCCTCCTTCTGCTGCTCGGCTTCGCCGCCCTCCTCCGGAGCGAGGTGAGCCAACCACTCGCCGAACTGTCCAAGGCGGCGGAGCAAATGCGTGAGGGCGATCTCGCGGCCCGTTCGCGACACAGACGCAACGATGATCTCGGACGACTGAGTGACTCCTTCAACGGACTCGCCGCGAAGGTGCAGGAACGCGAGGAGGAACTCATCCAGGCGAATCTTTCCCTCGAGCGTCGCGTCGCGGAGCGAACCACCGAGCTCAATGAGGCCCTCGAACGCGAACGCGGACTCGTGAAGGTGAAGAGCGACTTCGTCTCCCTCGTCACTCACGAGTTCCGCACCCCTCTCGGGGTGATCCTCTCCGCCTCCGAAGTGCTGGAGCGCTACTTCGAACGCCTTGATCCTGACAAACGCACCCATCACCTCGGCATGATCTCGCGGAGCACCAGGAATCTCGCGGGTCTCATCGATGAGGTGTTGTTTCTCGGGAGAATCGAAGAGGGCCGACTCGCCTTCGAGCCGCAGCCGGTGGATCTGGATCGTGTCCTCGCGCTGCTCTGCGATGAGTTGCTCTCCGCCACCTCCGGCGTCTGCCCGATCTTGCTCCACACGGAAAGCTCCCTCGCCGGCGCTGTCAGCGACGAAAGCCTCCTGAGGCACATTGTCGTCAATCTGCTTTCAAACGCGGTAAAGTATTCCGAACCCGGCTCCCAGGTCGGCGTGACCGCACGACGCGAAGGGCCGGACCTCGTCCTCGCGGTCTCCGATAATGGCATCGGCATTCCCGAAGCCGATCAACCGGCATTGTTCGAAAGTTTCGCCCGGGCCAGCAATGTCGGCACCCGCCCCGGCACCGGTCTCGGCCTCGTCGTTGTGCGCCGCAGCGTCGAGGCGCACGGAGGCAGTGTCGCGCTGGCGAGTGCGCCCGGGGAGGGAACGACGGTGACGGTGAGATTGCCCGCTTTTCGAGGGGTATAGTCCGGTACGACTATTGTACTTTTGTCATCCGTCACCGAGGGTCGCGGCATGAACCCACTTGAAACCGCTCCTCGACTCGCCTGGCTTTCTCTCCTGTCCATGGCATGCCATCTCGCGGAACCGGCGAGCGCCGCGCCAACCTACAAAATCCGCACGGAATTTCCCACCGCGAATGAGCAGGTCTATCAAGTCACCGTCGATGAAAAACGCAATATCGTATACCTCTGCGGGGATTTCACCGCTGTCGGGGGCCAACCGAGACCGTCACTTGCCGCGGTCGATACACGCACGGGTTTGCTGCTGCCCTGGAATCCCTCATGCAACGGCACGGTCCACTCAATCGCAGTGGATGGTGACACGATTTACATCGCAGGCAGCTTCTCCGAATTGGGCGGCGCCATGCGCAATAATGTGGCCGCGATGGATCCGGCGGGGAACGTCCTGCCGTGGAATCCGAATGCGAACGGATATGTCCGCACGATCACGGCAGCGGAGGATGCCATATATATGAGCGGTGGATTCAGCACGGTCGACGCCTCAATCCGAATTCGTTTTGCGAAAGTAGATAAAGTGACCGGGGATGCCATCCTCTGGAATCCCTCGTGCTCCAACGACGCCACTTCGCTTGTCGTATCCGGATCGACGATTTACGCCTGCGGTCTCTTTACATCGGTAAATGGAAATGCCCGCAACCATCTGGCCGCTCTCGGCACCAATGGCACCCTCCTTCCCTGGAATCCGGATCCTGACAGCACCGTCTCGGACCTCGCCGTGGACGGGACATCCATCTATGTAGGCGGGAATTTCATTCAAATGAACGGCATCCCGCGGCATTTTATGGCGGCTCTGGATTCCGATGGAAATCTTCTGCCGTGGAGCGCCCAACCCGATGCGACCGTCGATGGTCTCGTCAAAGTCGGCAATCGTATCTATCTCGGCGGGTCCTTCATTTCGGTCGATGGACACTCACGTCCGAGCGTAGCCGCTGTCGATACGCTCGGGAATCTCATGACCTGGAACCCGCCCGTCCTGATAGGAGTCCAGACGCTCGCGGCCAGCAAGGGCACGATTTACATCGGGGGCACCTTCGAAGCGATTGAGGGACAACCCCGGAAGTGCTTCGCCGCGATCTACGACCCCGCCCTGTTTCCCAAGCCGCACGTCACGGTTAAGGGTAAAAGGCGACTCGAGACCGATCGCGGCACGCTCACGCTCAGAGGAAGGAGCATCGAATCGAGCCGTGTCGAAGTGAAAACGAAGGCGGACCAACCCCGCACCGCGAAGGGGGTGAAGACCTGGACCCACCGCACCAGGCTCAAGCCGGGCCGAAACAAAATCATCGTGCAATCGGCAAACGTCGCCGACGGGACCTCGGATCCGGTCGTGATTGTCGCCTTCCGGAAGTAAATGCCCGGCTCTCTTGCCAGCACCGAGCGTGTCGAATAGGATGCCCCGATCCCGTCTATGTATCTCCGCCTGTCTATTCCGCTTCTGTTGTTACTCGTCACCGGACCCGTTTCAGCAGGATTGGATCAAGACGGCAACCAGCTCAGCGACGTCTGGGAGGCCTTCTACAACGCCCATGGTCTCGTCGCGGGAGACGACACCGACGGCGACGGCTTCACCAACGCCGAGGAGGCGGCGGCCGCAACCAACCCTCTTGACCCGCACTCCAGACCCTCTTTGGTCTTCACTCCGGGGGCGAACCAGCAGATCACGATCGACTGGAACGGCGAGCCGGGAAAGGTCTACGAACTCCGGGCCAGCCACGATTTGTCCCCGCAGAGCTGGCAGACCGCGCTGGAAATCACGGGCGCGGGAGAGCCGGTCTCGTGGACGGTGCCGACCGACGGCACGCAGGGCTCTTTCTTCCGACTCGGCATCTCCGATCCCGACAGCGACGGAGACACCCTCACCGATTGGGAGGAACGGCTCCTCGGCTTCAATCCGGAGAACAGCCAATCGCGACGGCTGTGGCAAACGACCGATGATGAGCAGGTCGCAGCGCTCTGGGACGACCCGAGCACGGTGACAGTCGGCGTGATCGACGCCGAGATGAGAGAGGACTGGCCTGATCCCGCCGTCTTCGTGATCCGGCGATCGGGCGGTTTGCAGCCGATCACGGTGAATTTCACCCTCACCGGCACGGCGACGCGAGAAACGGATTACACGACCGTGCCGGGGAATCAGATCCAGATCCCCCTGGGTGCGCGGGAGATTCGCCTGCCCCTGACACCGGGCGATGATGCGCTTGTCGAGGGCAGTGAGAACATCCTTCTCACCGTCACTGGTGGCGCAAGCTACAGCCTTGGTTCCACGACCACGGCAACAGCCACCATCACCGATGCCGCCACCCTGCCCGGTCCCGAGGAAGCGGCAAGGTTTCTCATCCAGTCCGCCTTTGGTCCCGAACAGGACAGCGCCGCCGATCCTGACATGATCCCCGAAAACGTCGAGGAAGTGATGTCGATGGGCCTCGAGGCCTGGATCGACGACCAGATCGCCCGCCCGGTCGGCCTGCTCCAGCCCTGGGTCGACTGGGTCTCGGAGCAATCGGGGCAACCCGGGTTCAACCTCTACGGCAATTGGAAGCAGTTCTCCTGGTGGGGACGGGCGATGGGTTCGCCGAAGCTGCGACCCGATGCGACTAGCGACCAGTTGCCCGATCCTCTGCGCCAGCGCGTCGCCTTCGCCCTCAGCGAAATTCTCGTCGTCTCCGACCGTCCCGAGCAACTCGCCGTCGAGCAGCGTGGCGTCGCGAACTATTACGACCTCATGGTCACCCACGCCTTCGGCAACTACGAGGATCTCCTCTACGACGTCGCCACCCATCCGGCGATGGGCATGTACCTGAGCCATCTCAACAACCAGAAGGCCAATCCCGCGCTGAAACTCTATCCCGACGAGAATTTCGCCCGCGAGATCATGCAGCTCTTCACGATCGGTCTCTGGGAGTTGAACGAGGATGGCACGCGCCAGACCTATCCCGTCGGCCATGCCCGGGCGGGACAGCCCATCCCGACTTACGACAACGACGACATCACCGAACTCGCCCGTGTCTTCACCGGACTGACCTTCGCCGACAAGAATTTCCCCGGCTCCAACGGCGACTACACCCAGCCGATGAAGATGTGGGACGCCTCTCACGACTGCGAGCCGAAGACGCTCCTCGGCGGCCTGCAACTGCCAGCACGCACGCCTTCCTCCGGCAACACGGGCACGGCGGGTCTCGCCGATGTCGCCGCCGCGGTGGAGAATCTTTTCCACCACCCCAATGTCGGCCCCTTCCTTTCGCGCCAACTCATCCAGCGGATCGTCACCTCGAATCCCAGCTCGGCCTATGTCGGTCGCGTCTCCGCCGTGTTCGCCAACAATGGGGCGAATGTCAGGGGCGACCTCGGGGCGATGGTGAAGGCCATCCTTCTCGATCCCGAGGCCCGCGATCCGTCTTCGTTCACGAATCCCGCCTGGGGAAAAATGCGCGAACCGTTTCTTCGTGTCGTCAATCTGGCGACGGCCTTCAATGCCGCGTCGCAGTCGGGCCACTACGCCCTCGACCAGTTCACCCTCGACCATCTCCAGGATCCGATGAGCGCGCCGAGCGTCTTCAACTACTTCCTCCCCGGCCATTCCCCTCCGGGAGAACTGACGCAGCAGGGCTACGTCGCGCCCGAGTTCCAGATCCTAAACGCCAGCACCGCCATCACCGGGCCGAATTACTTCCGCAACGCTCTCGCCGGAAACAACCTGCACCGCTACGGCTCTGCCCCCGAGCACAGCGTGCGGCTGAATCTCGACGCCGAACTCGCGATGATCGTGCCCGCCGCACAGATCGAGGACGATGTCCCCGCCGGACCCGCGATCGATCCCGATCCGCTCCTGCGGCGCCTCGACCTCGTCCTCACCGGCGGCACCCTCGAGCCGGAGCAATTCCAGATCATCCGCGAGGCGATGCTGCGGATTCCGCCCGGGAGCTGGGAGTGGCACCGGCAGCGGCTCAATCTCGCGATCTACCTCATCGTCACCTCCGCCGAATTCAACGTGCTCCGCTGATCCCTCATGAGCTTCTCCCGACGACAGTTCCTTCGTAAGGCCGGATATGGGTCGCTCACCTCGATCCCGGTCCTGAACACCCTCGTCAACCTCGGTGCGGCGGGTCGTCTCGCGGCGGCAACGGCTCCGGCGAACGGAGAATACCGCGCCCTCGTCTGCGTCTTTCTTGCCGGTGGCAACGATTCCTTCAACATGCTCGTGCCCCGAGAAGCGTCGGCCTACTCGACCTATCAGAGCTCACGCTCGAACCTGGCCCTGACACCCGCCCAACTGATCGACATTTCGCCGATCGGGCTGCCCAACTTCGCGGTTCATGGAGGCATGCCGGAGATCGCGAACCTTTTTCAATCCGGCAAGGCGGCGTTTGTCACGAACGTTGGCACCCTCATCGAACCGGTCGAGAATCGCAGCCAGGTCGCGACGAATGCGAAGCGGCTCCCGCTTGGTCTTTATTCGCACTCCGACCAGATCGAGCAATGGCAGACGAGCATTCCGCACTCGCGTTCCGGGATCGGCTGGGCCGGACGGATGGCGGATCTGCTTTCCGACCTCAACACCGAGCCGGTCGTGCCGATGAACCTCTCCCTGGACGGCAGCAACGTCTGGCAGACGGGCAACCAGGTCGCGGAGTATTCGATCGTGCCTGGCAACAACCTAGAGCTCGGCGGCGCGGTGGGTTTGGCAGGGTACCAGCGCGAGGCGACACAGTTCAACGAGGCCATCAATGCCGCCAGCACCGCGGTCGACAGCCAGCTCGGCCTGACTTACACGAACCTTCTCGCCCGCACCTTCCAGAACCGGAAAAAGCAGGCCCTCGATGCTTACAACCTCTTCCACGCCGCCACGAGTCCTCCCCTCCCCGGCGGCGCAACTTTTCCGAATACGCCGCTCGGCTACCGGCTCCGCACCGTCGCCCAAGCGATCCAGGGTCGAGCGGGAATCGGGGCGGTGCGCCAGACCTTCTTCGTCCAACTCGGCGGATGGGACCACCACAGCGGCGTCCTCGATGGACAGGCCGCGATGCTGCCGCAGGTGAGCGCGGCAATCGGGGCGTTTTACAATGCCCTGACCCTGATGGGAGTGGAGAATCAGGTGACGACCTTCACCGCCTCGGACTTCGGGCGCACCCTCACGAGCAATGGCCAGGGATCCGACCACGCCTGGGGCGGCAATCAGATCGTGGTCGGTGGGTCGGTGTTGGGGCAGCGCCTCCACGGTCAATTTCCCGATCTCGCGGTGAACCCCGATTCGGGACCCGAGATCAATCCGCTCGACACCGGGCGCGGCCGTTTCATTCCCACGACGAGCTGTGACGCGTTCTTCGCCGAGATGGCGCTCTGGCTCGGCGTCGCGCCCTCCGACCTGCCCGTGATCCTGCCGAACATCGGGGAGTTCTACAACGTGAACGGCAGCACCGCTCCCGTCGGCTTCCTCGCCTAGTCCGGTCCGACTATTTCGGTGCGAGGCGTTGGCCCCGAGGGGGCCAATTCACGGAGGCTGGCGGCATTGCGAGGAAAGGATTTGTCGCAATCTACGACCCGGCCCTCCTCCCAAAGCCAACGGTCAAAGTCAAGGGTAGCAAACGTATCGTCACCAGCCGTGCGAGTTGGACACTTCAGGGCCGTTCGAGCTACGCCACACGAGTCGAGATCAAGGCAGCATCCGGGAAATTCCGTCCCGCCAAGGGTATCGCCAAGTGGAGTCACCACACCAAACTCAAAATCGGGACCAACCGCCTTCAGATCAGGTCTCTAAACGTCGCCGACGCAACCGCAAAGACCATTCGACTCCTGATCGTGCGTCGATAAACCGCAATTTCAGGAATTTTCAGAATGACAATCTTCCGCGATCCATGGGAACGAAAATGGAAACATTCCCGCAAAACACCACATCTTGTGGTCGATTTTGAATTGACACCCCAAGATGTTGTTGCGAGTCTACGCAGTGAGTTGCAATTTTGCGACTTTGCGCCCCGCTCCCGTTCATGCGCTGCATCAAGTGTAACAGTCTCGAGGATAAAGTCATCGATTCCCGTGCTTCCAAGGACGGGTTTTCGATCCGTCGTCGTCGCGAATGCCTCGGCTGTGGACACCGTTTCACGACCTACGAGCAGGTCGAGAGGCGCGATGTCCTCGTCGTGAAACGCGACGGAACCCGCGAGCCCTTCAAGCGCGAGAAACTCCTCGGTGGCCTCATCAAGGCCTGTGAGAAGCGCAAAGTCTCGCTCGAAGTCCTCGAAAACGCCGTCGATGAGATCATCAACGAACTCACCGCTGATAACCTTCGCGAGATCCCGACGCGCATCATCGGTCCGAAGGTGATGGCGCACCTGCAGCACATCGATCCGGTGGCCTTCGTCCGATACGCCTCGGTCTACCGTCAGTTCCAGGAGGTGGGCGAGTTCAACGAAGTGATCGAGTCACTCGAGAATTCGCCCATGGCCAACCTCCTCCAGCCCGACCTCTTCGAGGCAAAATCCTGATTTTGGCTCCTTTCCCCGCACACCAACACACCGACACCCACCCGTTCCCGAGAAACGCCATGATCTCCCTGCCGCACGCCCTGCCCTACATCCGCATCGGCTCATCGAGCCTCGCCCTCTGCGAGTCCGACTGGCTCGCCGAGACCCTCTCCAACGCCGCCAGCGGCACCGACGTGCCCGACTGGATGGCGCGCGACATCTCCCGCGGAGTCGAGAGTTATCTCGCCAATCATTTCCACGGCACCGTGATCGACTCGGACGACCTTTTCGCCCGTATCGAGAAGACCCTCATGAGCCTCGGTCTCGATCATGTCGCGGCGAAAATGGATCGCACCCCTCCTCCGGTGCGGATTTCGCTGAGCGACCTTGCCCGTCGAGCCGGCAGCGGTTACGAGCTCGCTTTCTTCCGCCTCCTCGAGGACCAACTCCACTCCGCCGTCACCGGTGGTGCCTTGATCGTGGAGGTCCATGGACTCGAGCGCGGGGTGCGCTGGCTCGTCTCCACGAAGAAATGGACGGGGCGCTGCGAAGTCCTCAAGCACGAGATCACCGACTTCGTCTCCGAAGTGCGGACGCGCGTGAACCGGATCCGCCCCGATCTGAATCTCGTGATCGCTTCGTAAACGCCGCCGATCCATGACCCTGTTCGAAAAGATCATCGCCCGCGAGATCCCGGCAGACATCGTCTACGAAGACGATCTCGCGATCGCCTTCCGGGACATTCATCCACAGGCGCCGACCCATCTCCTCGTGATCCCGCGCAAACCGATCCCGCGGGTCGGAGAAGCGGCAGCCGAAGATGCCGCGCTGCTCGGCCATCTTCTCCTCGTCGCGGGCAAGGTCGCAACCGACCTCGGTTTCAACTCGGTCGAAGAAGGATTCCGGCTCGTCATCAACAACGGACGTTTCGGGGGCGAGGCAGTGCCCCATCTGCACGTCCATCTCCTCTCCGGCCGCGAGTTGGGATGGCCTCCGGGCTAGGATACACGAGCCGCCCTACGCTGCCCGTCCTTTGAACTTCAACGCGGTGCCGGAGGCATGGAGTAAACCGGCGCCTTCCAATCCGGCGGCAGCTTCCCTTGTGGCTTCACCCCGTAGGCGGTTGCCGGGATGGGATGACCTTCTGCTTTCAACAAGGGAAGATCATCAGGCAAGTGCTTGATCTTGAAATCCTTGTATTGGATTTTCATCGCCGGACCGACATGGACCTGCACGGCGAGAACACCTTCGAGCGCTCGTCCTTTCGGGTCCAGATCGATGAGATCGGCGGTGGGATGTCCGTCGATCCAGTGGCGATGATGATTCCCCTCGACGAGGATCCGGTATTCGTGCCACTCATCCGGAGCGAAGGACTTTTTCTCCATCGCTCCGATGACCCAAGGCTGCCCTTCGGGATCCACGATCACTTTTTCCCCGGTGTGTGAAAGAATGCGGCGCCCCCGCTCCTCGTAGAGCATGCCGTTGTAATCCGGGTTGTTTGCAACGACATCGCACTGGTATCCCGAGACGATGTCGAGATCGACTTCGGGACGCGATTGACCGCGATATTGGATGCCGCTGTTGCCTCCTGCGGTGACCTTCACTTGCACGACAATCTCGAAATTGCGGATGGTTGAACCGGTCCAGGTGAGAAAGCGGTTCATCTTCAGACTGCCGTCGGTTTTTCCGGTGATGGCGCCTTCCTCGACTGACCAGTATTGCGGATCGCCCTCCCAGCCTCGGAGGGATTTGCCGTCGAACAGCTTCACGAATCCATCCGCGTCGGTCTTCACTCCGGCAGCGGCCGAGGCAGCGGGATGGGCCTCGGTCGAGGCCTTGAACGGGTTCTTGGATGGCGGCAACTTCCCGCCGTATTGCGCGACGAGTTCGTCGGTGCGTTTCCGCAGGGCCGCGAGGGTCGCGGAGTGGGCGGGATCGTCGGCCAGATTGACACGTTCGTCTGGATCGTTCTTCAGATCGTGGAGGAACTCGTAATCGTGGTCGAAACAACGCACGTATTTGAAATCCGCCGTCCGCACCCCTTCCCAGGCCGGGATCCGATCGCGGACCGCGAAATGTTCGTGAAAGGTCTCGGTGCGCCAGTCGGCGGGCTTCCCGCCCTCCACGAGCGGGCGGAGGCTGCGACCTTGATACTTGGACGGGATCGCCACTCCCCCCAGATCGAGGAAGGTCGAGGGCAGGTCGAGATTCATGGCGAGGGCGTCGCTTACTTTCCCCCGCTCCGCCTCGGGCGTGCGCGGGTCGGCGATGATGAGAGGAACGCGGATCGACTCCTCGAAGTGCGACCATTTCCCGGAGAGCCCGCGGTTGCCGAAATGATAGCCGTTGTCGGCGGAATAGACGACGATGGTGTTGTCGGCCAGCCCCGCCTTCTCTAGCGCCTCGAGGAAACGTCCGATCTCGCGGTCGATCCCCGTGACCATGCGGGCGTAGGCGCGGGCGTTGATCTGGTACTTTTCCGGCGTGTTGAGTGCCCAGAAGTAGCGCTCGCGGGACAGCGAAGTCTTGTAAAACTCCGGCAGAGCGTTGAAAATGGCCGGATCGTCGAGTTTCGGACGGTACATTTCGACATCGTCGTAGAGCCCATCGACCGAACGGGGCCAGGGATAAAACCCGATCCCGGGTCGGCGGTCGCTGTCTTCGCCGTGGCAGGCGTTGAACCAGAGATTCAAGGCGAAGGGCTGGTCCTTCGATTGCTGCGCAAGGAACTCGATCCCGCGATCAACGATCACCTCGGTCTCATGACGCAGGGTGCCGTCGGGCATTTTCTTGTAGTAAGGATTGCGATGAATGTCCTCGAATTCATCGAAGTGCGTCTTGGGATCGAAGCCCTTCGGCATTTTCGCGTGCCATTTCCCGAAGAAACCGGTGCGGTATCCGGCGCCGCGCAGCAAATCGGGATAAAGCGTCTCCGCCGCATCGGGACGGGTTTGCTCCGGATTCTCCGGAGTGCCGTAGCTGCGCCCGGTGAGGCCGGTGAGGATCGTGGTGCGGCTCACCCAGCAGATCGCTTGGCTGACAAAGGCATTCTCAAAACGTACCCCACGGGCGGCGAGGGCGTCGAGATTCGGCGTTTGCACGACAGGATTTCCGTAACAACCGAGTGAACTCGAGGTCTGGTCGTCGGCGAAAAAGAAGACGATGTTGGGCCGTTCAGCCGAGACGCCCGATGTGTGAAACATGACCAGAGGGAGGGCGGCGTAGAGGATCGAAAGGAGCGCTCGGGGATTCATGGGAAGGCCAAGATTCGGGGGCTTGCCGGGGGTGCGTCAAGGATTCCTTTCTTGTCGCGCAAATGCGTTTCTGATTCAATCGACGAAATCCCGTGGTCTGTTTCATGAAACGCATTCTTGCCGGCTCCGTTGCGGCTTTCTTTCTTATGCCGTCTTCGGCTCGGGCGGACGTCCCGCGCCTTCACCTGCGCCCGCTCGTTCTTCAGCAGATCCACTCGCCAACCGTGATCACCCACGCCGGCGATGGCAGCGGGCGATTGTTTGTCTGTGATCAACCCGGCACCATCCACATTGTTCGGGCCGGGATGCTCCTGCCGGCTCCCTTTCTCGACCTGACTCCCGCTGGCTTGAATCGGGCGGTGAGCCAGGCCGCCAGCTACTCAGAGCGTGGCCTGCTCGGACTCGCCTTTCACCCGGATTTCGAAGTGCCGTCAGCACCGGGGGAAGGACGCTTTTACGTCTACTTCAGCGCTCCTTCCGCCTCGAACCCGAATCCGTCGAGCCCGCAGGATCACATTTCCGTGATCTCGGAATTCCGCGTCTCGGCCACTGATCCCAATGTCGCCGACCCAACGAGCGAACGAGTCCTGCTGAGCTTTGGACAACCCCAGTCAAACCACAACGGAGGCCAGCTTGAATTCGGTCCTGATGGTTTTCTCTACATCGGATCGGGTGACGGTGGCGGCGCGAACGACAACCAGGCGGGCCATACCGGTACCGGAGGTTCCGGCCCCCTCGGGAATGCCCTCGATCGGACGAAGTTGCTGGGGAAAATTCTCCGGATCGACCCGCTCGGGAGCAACGGGCCGGGCGCAAACTACGGGATCCCCGCCACGAATCCGTTTGTTGGCGAAGGCGGCGGCATGCGCGGGGAAATCTACGCCTACGGCCTGAGGAACCCCTGGCGTTTTTCCTTCGACAAGGGGAACGGAGGCACCGGGCGTTTGTTTTGTGGCGATGTCGGACAAGGTCAGGTGGAGGAGGTCAATCTGATCACCTCGGGCGGCAATTACGGTTGGCGCTACCGTGAAGGAAACTTCGCCTTCGACCCGGCCATGGTCGGGTCGGGACAGGCCCCCGCCAGCTGGATCGATCCGATCGCCGAATACGCCCACCCGGGGGTCGTGATCGGCAATCCAGCCCTGCCGCAGCTCGGTCTTTCCATCACGGGAGGTTATGTCTACCGGGGCTCGGCGATCCCCGATCTCGTGGGACGTTATGTCTTCGCCGATTATCGGGCCAACAACAGCTCGGGAGGACGGCTCATGGCATTGGCGGAAACGGCTCCGTTAAGTGGCGTCTTTACCCTGACCTCGCAGATCCCCCTGACCGAGGCAAATCCTCTCTCGGGCACTCGCCGGATTCACACTCTCGGAGAGGACGAGGCAGGAGAACTCTATGTGGGCACCAAATCCAACGGAAACGTGCTCCAGCTCGACGCTGGATTTCCGGCAGGAGGCATCTACCAGATCGTGCCGCCGACCGAGGCTTCCCTGACGCTCTCCGCGACCCGCGACAACTCCCTTTTCGAAAACACCTCGCAAAGCAACGGAGTCGGCGAGCATCTCTACGCGGGAAAAACCGGCAACTCCGGCGGCAATGTCGCGAGACGGGCCCTGGTGCGATTCGACCTCTCATCTGTCCCGGACAACACCGACATCGTCTCGGCCAGCGTCGTTCTGCACCAGAACCTCGGCGGCTCCGCTCCCACCAACATGGCCCTGCACCGTCTCGCCGCCGACTGGGGCGAAGCGGGCTCGAACGCGGGGACTCCGGGCGGCACCGGTGCCCCTGCCCAGAGCGGCGACGCGACCTGGTTTCACCGCCTCCACAACACGCAATCCTGGGGGACCGCAGGGGGTGATTTCGTGGGCACCCCTTCGGCGACCACCACGATCGACTCCTTGCCTTCAGGAGATCCCATTCCACGTATCTGGACAAGCAGCGGTCTGGTCAACGATCTTGAGTTCTGGCGAACCACCCCCGCCTCGAACTTCGGCTGGATCCTGATCGGCGATGAACTCGGATCCGCCAATGCCCAGCGTTTTGCCTCCCGCGAAAGCAACGCCTCGTCCGGCGCCTACCGGCCGCAGCTCGTTGTCGGCTACCTTGCCGCTCCGGGCCCGAAACCCTTCGAGAACTTTCTCACCACCCACTATCCCGGCCATCGCGTCGGTGAATTCGTCGACGTGGCTTCGGATGAAGATGGGGACGGGATCGACCTGCTCCTCGAACATGCCTACGGGTTCAGCCCGGTCCAGCCGAATCCGCCCGGGATGGCCGGACTGACCGTGCGCACCGCTCCCGGTTCTGCTGGAGCCATCCGGATGACGGTCACCTTTCGTCGCCATCCGCTCGTCGATGACGTGACCCTGACGCTTCGTATTGGAAACGATCTGACCAGTTGGGCGCCCGTCGCCACCTGCGTAGCGGGCGGGACGCCTACCCCGATTGGCGGAGCCACGATCCTCTCGGACGTGAAGATTTCCGGCGAGGCACCCGCCCGTCTCGTCACCATCGAGATCATCGCACCTCCGGGGAGCCAAGCACGATTCGCCCGGCTCGAAGCGGATCTGCTCCCGTAATCTTCCTGATCGTCCCGCCGTTCACTCCGCCCCGTCCGCCATGCCGAGACGGCGCAGTTCGCCGACCATTTCGTCGAGCAGGGCGAGGCCGATCGAGATCTTTTTGAAGAAGCTCGCATTATGATGCACCAGAACAAAACGCGGGTGCTGCGACCAGAATCCGCGGAGTTTCGTGTCGAGTTCGACCGCTTCGGCGAGCGATTCACGGCGAGCCGGATTGCCGCCCTCGATCCCGAGCCCTCCGACGGCGGCACTTTCGAAAAAGATCACCCCGTCGTAGCGCGACAATTCCTCCTCGATCGTGGTCCCGAGGGCTTCGAAATAATCTCCGTCACGCTCGGGCCAATAGGCGGCGCCATCGATCGTGCCGCGGTCGCAGAGCAGAATGCGGTCGGGGTAGCGGGTTGCCTGGATGTCCTCGAGATTCCGCTGCACATGGTAGATCGCGAGCTGGGCCGAGCGGACGGCATCGGGCTCGGGATAGCGGGGAAAACCGCCCGTGAACATCATCGTCGCCGCCTCGGGCACGATCACCACGGCCTCCCCCATCTCGCGGCGGAAGAGGTCAGCCGCCGTCGTTTTCCCTCCCCCGGGGCCCCCGGTCAAAACAATGCGACAACGATGGGTGGTGGGATCGGAGAGACTCATGGGCGGCTCGGGGGAAGGCCTTTGGGGAAAAATCGGTTTACTTTCCGGGAAAATCCACCATATTCCGCGCCCTGGGCGTCTTAAAATCTGCCGTCGGTCCTTGGTATCTCGTCACGTGGGTGACGAAAAGTCAACGCTCTACCTCTGGGTAACCCGGCTCTCCGTATACATCATGTCAAAAGCACTCGCTCCGTTTGAAATCCCGGATCGTCTCGTCAAGGACGAGGCCTCCGCCACCGAAATCTACGCCAAGTTCGTCGCCGAGCCCTTCGAGGCCGGCTTCGGCCACACCATTGGCAACAGCCTCCGCCGCGTCCTTCTTTCTTCTCTCGAGGGCGCCTCGATCACCTCGGTCCGGATCTCCGGAGCCCAGCATGAGTTCACCTCCCTTCCCGGTGTCGTCGAGGACGTCACCGAGATCATCCTGAATCTCAAGCAGATCCGCTTCAAGCATTTCGACGATCGCGCCCCCGCGACCCTCTCGCTCACCGTCGACAAAGCCGGTGCCGTCACCGCCGGTGACATCCAGGAGATCTCCCAATACGAGATCGTCAACAAGGATCAGCACATCTGCACCCTCGACCGTGCCACCAAATTCAGCATCGAGATGGAAGTGCGCGTCGGCCGTGGTTTCAACACCTCGGAAGACAACAAGCACCCCGACATGCCGATCGGCGTGATTCCGATCGACTCGATCTTCTCCCCCGTCCGCCGCGTCAAGTATGCCGTGGAGAATACCCGGGTCGGTCAGCGCACCGACTACGACAAGCTCATCCTCGAAGTCTGGACCGACGGCCGCATCGAGCCGCACGACGCCCTTCTCCAGGCCTCCGCGATCCTCCGCCACCACCTCGATGTCTTCGTGAATTACGACGACAACGCCATCCTCATCGAAGACCGCCCCGAGACCCAGAGCGAAGAAAACGCCGAACTCAAGAAGCTCCTCAACATGAGCGTCAACGAGATCGAGCTCTCCGTCCGCGCGGCCAACTGCCTCAACAACGCGAACATCACCACCGTCGGCCAGCTCGCGATGAAGAGCGAAGCCGAGATGCTCAAATACCGCAACTTCGGCAAGAAGTCGCTCAACGAGATCAAGGACAAGCTGCACGAGCTCGGCCTTTCCCTCGGTATGTCGATCGACCCGAGCCTGCTCGAGCAATCCTTCACGTCCACCCTTCTCGGTGGCGACCGCTCTCACGAGGGTCCCGGCCTTGCCGCCCTCATCGCCCAGAACATCCACGACTGAAGCGGCCTCCCGGCCTCAACCACCCTCTCCCGATGAGACACAATCGAAAAACACCGAAACTCCAGCGCAACAAGTCGCACCGCGACGCGCTGCTGCGCAATCTCGCCGCGAGCCTGATCGAGCACCGCCGTATCACCACGACGCTCGCGAAGGCCAAGGCCCTGCGCCCCTTCGCCGAGTCCCTTGTGACCCTCGGCAAGAAGAACGATCTCCACGCCCGTCGTCGCGCCCTCACCATCCTCGGCAGCAACCAGCTCGCCCAGCGCAGTGTGAAGACGCTCTTCGAGGTGATCGCTCCCGCCAGTGCGACCCGTCAGGGTGGCTACTGCCGCATCATCAAGCTGGGTCAGCGTCAATCCGACTCCGCTCCCATGGCGCTGATCGAGTGGGTCGATGCCCTCGTCACCGTCGGTGAAGCCAAGGCCGAAGCCTGATTCACAGTTCGGGTTTCCCGAATCTCAAAGACCGCGTCCGGAAACGGGCGCGGTTTTTTTGTGCCCGCGCCACGCACACCAACTCCGCCAAAATCCGCCAATCCAGATCCCGGCGGCGATGAGCGCCAGATTCTGGGTCACCTTCACCGGATAGTTGATCGTTTCTTCGCCCCCGAAGCAGCCACAGGAGATGTCGAGCCCCCGGAGCCAGGCCGAAACGATGCCGAGCATGAAAACGATGAGCATTCCCGTGAGGAGTGCGGCCGCTCCCTGACGCATCCGCTCCCACATCACCGCGAAACCGGCAAAAACCTCGAGCCAGGGCAGGAAATGCGCGAGTGCCGGAGCGATCGGGTCGCCGACGATGCGGTAATTCCGGATCGCTTCGGCAAAGGAGATCGGATCCTTGATCTTCGCGATCCCGCTCCAGAGAAAGAGCGCGCCGAAGGCGAGCGAAGCCAGGAAGACGAGCCTGCCTTTCATGAGGATGCCCCCTTCTCGGCCCGATACGCCGCGGCAAGGAGTGAGACGGGATGTTTCACCACCTTATCTTCGCCAACCGCGTTCTGAATCTGCAAATGACATCCCGGATTCGCCGTGGCGACAAGAGAGGCACCCGTCTTCGCAATACACGCCGCCTTTTCGCGCTGGAGTTTCCCGGCCTGCTCCGGTTGGGTGATGTTGTAGACGCCGGCGCTTCCGCAGCAATGGGTCGCGTTCTCGAGTTCGATCAACTCGAGTCCGGGGATGGCCCTCAGGATCTCACGCGGCTGTTTGGAGATCCCCTGACCATGACACAAATGACAGGCCTCGTGATAGGTCGTGCGGAGCGTCACCTCCGCGACGCCCCCGGGTTTGCGGAAGCCGATCTCAACGAGCCACTGGGAGATGTCGCGAGCCTTGCGATCCCACTCGTTGGCCCGGAAGGCGTAGGCGGGATCGTCGCGGAGGAGATTCGAGAAATGCTTGAGGTGAGAGCCACAACCGGCCGCGTTCGTGATGATCGCATCGAGCGAAGCGAGATCGAATTGTTCGATGAGACGGCGCGCCTGCACCGCCGCCTGCTCGAGATCGCCATTGTGGGCGTGGAGCGAGCCGCAGCAGCCCTGACTGCGGGGAGTCACGACTTCACAACCATTCGCGAGAAGCACTTCTACGGTGTCGAGATTGACGTCGGAGAAGACGAGGTCCTGCACGCAGCCGGTGAGCATGCCGACCCGATACTTCCGGGCCGACGGAGACTCGATTTCGTCGATCAGATCATCGGAGAAATGGCGACAAACGATCGGCGTCGTCGGTTCGAGATTCCGCAGGTTTTCCGGGAGGATGCGGAGTAGCCCACTTTTCCTGACCAACGCACAAAGCCCGCTCGCCTGATAGAGCCAGAGCATCCGGCCCACCGCACGGAGCATCCATGGTTTCGCGAAGAGCTGTCGCAGGGTCAGCCAGCGCCAGAAGCGGCGACCGGGCGTGAAGAGGACGTCGGCGGCCTCGACCTCGGCACGGGCGTGTTCGAAGAGCTGCGGGTAATCGACCCCGGCCGGACAAGCCGTGGTGCAGGCGAGGCAGCCGAGGCAATAATACATCTCCTCGCCGAATTCGCGCGTCACCTCGAGCTCCCCGTCCGCGATCGCCCGCATCAGCGCGATGCGTCCGCGCGGACTGTTCCGTTCGCGCCGCGTCTCGAGGTAGGTGGGACAGCTCGGCAGACACATGCCGCAATGCATGCACTGCTGGACCACCGAGTAGTCCAGATCGGCCATGTGTTTGAGAACACGATTGGTGGAGGATTCACTCATGCCGACGGAGACTCGATGTCAAAGATTTTGCCGGGGTTCAGAAGACCCCGAGGGTCCAAGGCCCGCTTCACCTGTTTCATCAGCGTGTAGCTCGCCTGATCGAACTGCCCGGCAAGGAAGGGCTTTTTCGCCAGCCCCACCCCGTGCTCTCCCGTGATCGTTCCCCCGAGCGCGATCGTCTTCGCAAAGATCTCCTCAAGGGCGAGATGAACGCGTTCCATTTCCTCGCGGTCCGTCTCGTCGGTGAGGATCGTAGGATGCACGTTGCCATCGCCGAAATGACCAAAGGTCGCGATCTGGAGCCGGTGCCGCGCGGCGACTTCCTCGACAAAAGCGACGATCTCGGCGAGATGGCTCCGAGGCACCGTGACGTCTTCGAGAATGGTGGTGGGCCGTATCCGCGCAAGGGCGGAGAACGCACTGCGGCGGGCCGTGGCGAGTCTCACGGCATGGGCCTCATCGGCGGCCTTTTCGACTGAGATGGCGCCGCATTCCCGGGCGATCGCCTCCATAGCGGCAGCTTCCTCCTCGACGACGGCGGGATGACCATCGGTTTCCATCAGCACGACGGCGGCGGCGGAAGTCGGAAGGCCGACTTTCGCGTAGTCTTCCACACACTCACAGGTGCGGCGATCGAGGAACTCGAGGGTGCAGGGAATGATCTGGCGCTCGATGATTTTCGAGACGGACCGCGCCGCAGCTTCCATCGAGTCGAAGGAGGCCAGCAAGGTCCGCCGCGCCTTCGGACGCGGCACCACTTTGAGGAGCACCTTGGTGATGATCCCCAGGGTGCCCTCGGAGCCGACAAAAAGATCCTTCATCGAATAGCCCGCCACATCTTTGACGCACTTGGACCCGAGCCAGGCGACCGAGCCATCGGGCAGGACCACCTCCATGCCCATCACATAATCCCGCGTCACGCCGTATTTGAGACCACGCAGTCCGCCGGAGTTGTTGGCGACATTGCCACCGATCGTCGAGATCTTCATCGAACCCGGATCGGGCGGGTAAAAGAGCCCGTGGGGCAAGGCCGCGTCGTCGATCGCCTTGGTGATCACTCCCGCCTCGGCGAGCAGCGTCAGGTTCGCCGGATCGACCTCGAGGATGTGATTGAGATGGACGAGCGTCAGGACGATTCCTCCATCGACCGGCACGCTGCCACCCGAGAGCCCCGTCCCCGAACCCCGCGTGACGAGGGGAATGCCTTGAGAAACCGCAAAACGCAGCACCGCGGCGACCACCTCGCTCGTCCGCGGCATCACGACACAGGCGGCCCCGTGTTTGAGGGCGGCGGTGCCGTCAAATCCGTAGGGAATGAGGTCCTCGGGTTCGGTGAGGACATTCTCCGCGCCCGCCAATTCGCGGAGCCGGGCGATCGTGGAGGAGGAAAGAGTGGCGACTGGCGCGGCCTTCGTGACGGGGGTCATGGTGCCTCTGAACTAAGCCCGCGAAGCGGGATTCTCAAGGGCGGGATGAAGGGTGAATAGGTCAGGGCGGCATGCAGACTCACTCTTTACGGCCGCCGAGCACCCTCGCATTTGCGGGGATCTCAAGCTTCTGGTAGCGACCGGCGCTACACATCAAATTTGCCACCTTCGGATCCGAATAGAACTGAAGAACTTCTTCAGACGAACCCTTCAAGGTCGCTCCGGGGAATACGGAATTTTGAGTAATCGTGAACTCCGACGGGTGCGCGGCCACTGCCTCTTCCAAACCATCGATGTAGAGAAACCAGAGTCGGAGGGTCCCATCCTCTAAAATCGAGTACTCCACAACGAATCTGGCCGATTTGGGGGGATTTTCCTTCGCCAATTCGTCCTCGAGTTCAAAAAGCAGGTAGTTCCGCCCTCCGAAAGCACGAGTTTTGGCCCTTCTCCCCTTGATGATCAGAGCCTCTCCGCGAAATCCCTCGATGCCGACGATCTCCAGGGAGGCTTCGTCAGACTCGCCAAAAACGAGATAGCCGTTCAACCCGATATCGTCTTCTTCGCGATGATTTCCCGAGTCGAAAGCCTCCTCTTCCTTCTTCGCGCGCACTTCGGGGTCGTCATAAATCGGAATGCAGGTCCACACGCCGACCAGCCGCTTGTCGACCGCTTGATCGGGTTCGATCGGGCTTTCGACGCTGACGAGACAGGAAGTGAATGAAAGTGGGAGAATAACCACTGACAGGATCTGCAGGAGTCTCATTGCAACGCTCATCATTCCCCAAGTTCAAGCAAAAGCAGATTCTCGACTTATCCCGTAGCCGAACTGATCATCGTTCGGAAAAACTTCCGTTCGCTCAAGACCATTTGTCCGCACGACCCTTCACCTCCCCTCCAGCGCCGCAATCCGTTGCGCCACGGGTGGATGGGTGTAGTTGAGGAAGACGTAGAAGGGATGAGGCGTCAGGTTGCTCAGATTGTCGCGGCTCAGTTTGCGCAGAGCATCGGCCATGGCGGCGGCGTTGCCAGTGACGTCGGCGGCGTAGGCGTCGGCCTCGAACTCATGTTTCCGGCTGAGCCAGTTCCCGGCGATGGAAAGGAGGTCGTTCACCGGGGTCATGACGATGCCGAAGAGGACGAGGCTGACGTAGACCGATGTTTCCTTCACGCCGAAGGCATCGAAGAGCGACCGATTGTGCATCATCAGGCCGAGCAGGAAAAACAAGGCTCCGGTCGTGAGGGTGCTGAGGACGATCGCCTTCACGATGTGTCCCTTTTTGAAATGACCGATCTCATGGGCGAGGACACCGACGAGCTCGGCGTCCGTGTGTTTCTCGATGAGCGTGTCGAAGAGCGCGATGCGCTTATTTTTCCCGAAGCCGGTAAAAAAAGCATTCGACTTGGTCGAGCGCTTCGAGCCGTCCATCACGCTGACCTCGGTGAGCGGATAATCGCATTTTTTCGCCATCGCCTCAATGGACTGACGCAGGCTGCCATCCGGGAGAGGCTTGAATTGATTAAAGAGCGGCAGAATCCAAGTCGGCGCGACGTAGGCGAGCAGGAGCGAAGCCGCCGTCACCACCCCCCAACCCCAGAGCCAGGCCAGCGGCACCGATTCAAAGATCCAGATCAGCAGCGCGAGCAAAGGGGCCCCCAGCAAAAAGGAAAGCGCAGCCCCTTTGACGAGATCGCCGATCCAGACGCCGAGGGTAGTGCGGTTGAATCCGAATTTCTCCTCGAGCACGAAGGTCTCGTAGTAGTCGAAGGGCAGCTTGAGAATCCCCACGGCCAGGGCAAGTGCGCTGATGTAAACCACCCCGGCGAGGATAGGGCCGCCCTTTCCAACCAAGGACCGCACCTCGCCGTCAAGCCAACCGAAGCCGCCGAGGCACCAGAAAGTGAACAGAAGGAGCAAGGAAAAGATCCCCTCGCCAATCCCGAGCACGGCCTTGTCGCGGGTGTATTCCTGGGAGCGCTCGTAGGCCTCCTGATCGATCACGCCACGAAAGGCCTCCGGGATTTCAGCCCCGAGCGACTTCAGATTCAGCAGCGTCGCGAAAAAATCGACCTTCCACAGAATAATGAGCGCGAAGGCGATGAGTAAAAACCAGGCGTTGATCTGCATTCTCCTTCGTTTACGCCAGCCACGCATCCCGGGCAAACAGAAAGGCCCCTGATCGGACGGGACACTCATGAAGCGGCCGACTCCGACCCTTCGCGATCCTGGTCCTGTTGCTGCCGCATCAGCTCCCGCGCCTCGGCTGCGGCGGCGGCGAGTTCCTTCTCCAGCTCGCGCACCCGCAGTTGGTGTTCGCGACGCACCCGAGTGAGGTCATAGATGGCAAGGGCCAGCACCGCGGTCGCGAGCACAAACACCCCGGCCCAGAAGACGGTGAACCTCACGGCACTCTGCGAAAGCTTCTCGTGGTAGGGCACCGCTCCGAGAAAGACGAGGATCAAGGTCACGAGCGTCGCCACGAAAAGGAAATTCCGTCGAAAACGGAATGAAAAGAGCGGCTTCTGCACCGGCCGATCCGGGTCGTGGAATTCCATCCTCACGAGAGAACCACATCCAGGCTCCGCTGCCAATCCGCATTTGACAATTTCCGCGCAGCTTTTTCCGGGCGCGGAAGATAAATTTCTCTTGTGTTTCTTTTTATCGCTATATAGTTATATTAATCCCCAACCAGCATGCGCGATCTCCTCATCCTCGGAGCCGGAACGGCTGGAACCATGATGGCCAACCACCTTCGGCGTCGCCTCCCCCGCGCCGAATGGCGGTTGCGCCTCGTGGACCGGTCGGAGAAGCACCTCTATCAACCCGGCCTGCTTTTCCTCCCCTTCGGCGACTACACCGAATCGCAGATCATCCGGAACACCCGCGATTTCGTGCCGGATGGAGTCGATTTCATCCACGCCGAGATCGGCGAGATCCGGCCGCAGGACCACGAGGTGACGCTCGCCAATGGCAACACGCTCACTTATGACGTGCTGATCATCGCGACCGGTTGCCGCACCGCCCCCGAGGAGACCGAAGGCATGCTCGGGCCCAAATGGCGGGATAACATCCACGATTTCTACACCCTCGACGGAGCCCGCGCCTTGCGGGAGAAACTCGCCACCTTCCCCGGCGGCCGGGTCGTCATCCATGTGAACGAGATGCCGGTAAAGTGTCCCGTCGCCCCGCTCGAGTTCACCTTCCTCGCCGACTCGTATTTCAAAAAGCGCGGCATCCGGGACCAGGTCACCCTCACCTACGTCACCCCGCTCTCCGGAGCCTTCACCAAACCCAAGGCTTCGAAAAAACTGGGTCACCTCCTCGGCGACAAGGGCATCGAGCTCGTCACCGACTTCGTCGCGGAGCGCGTCGATCAGGAGAACGACCAACTCATCTGCTACGACGGACGCGTCGTGCCCTACGACCTCCTTGTCACCATCCCGACGAACATGGGCGACGAGGCGGTGCGCCGTTCCGGAATCGGCGACGACCTCGATTTCGTCGCGACCAACAAACATACCCTGCAGTCGCCCGTGTATCCCGATGTCTTCATCCTTGGCGACGCCACGAACCTCCCCGCCTCCAAAGCCGGATCGGTGGCGCACTTCGAGAGCGAGACGCTCGCCGACAACATCCTTCTGCATATCGAGGGCAAGCCACT
>Ga0209573_1001812_pt1 | contig 30406 bp, 20 predicted proteins | sample TNRBio252014_DNA_FD_185870 | JGI IMG/M metagenome (GOLD analysis project Ga0209573, IMG submission 185870) | Wastewater treatment Type I Accumulibacter community from EBPR Bioreactor in Madison, WI, USA - TNR Reactor_6/25/2014_ DNA (SPAdes)... | ecosystem: Engineered > Bioreactor > EBPR >...
ACCGCGTGGTGCTGATGAACCAGGGCGCGGTCGAGCAGATCGGCACGCCGGAAGAGGTGTATCGCCGTCCCGCGACGCCCTTCGTTTATGGCTTCCTGGGCGCGGTGAACCTGTTCCACGGCCGGGTCGACGGCGACGGCCTGCGCGTCGGCGACGCGCGTCTGCCCCAGCACACTGGCGGTTTCGGCGAGGGCGCCGAGGTGCTGGCCTTCGCCCGCCCGCACGAGCTGGACATCGTCGTCGACGCTGGCGCCGGTGCAGGCATCACGGCGCAGGTGAGCCGCATCCTCGCCTTCGGCGTCACCGCGCGGGTCGAGCTCGATGGCGTCAACGGCGCGCACGGCCAGCATTTCGAGGTGGAAATCACGCGCGAGCGCGTCGCTGCACTCGGCCTGGCGGAAGGACAGGCCGTCCGCCTGCTACCCTCGCACCTGAGCCTGTTCGAATCGCGACCGGCCACCAAGACGGCCGGAGCCGCCCGATGAATTTCCAGCAGTTGCGCATCATCCGCGAGACCGTACGGCGCGGCTTCAACCTCACCGAGGTCGCCAACGCGCTGTTCACCTCGCAGTCCGGGGTGTCCAAGCACATCAAGGACCTCGAGGACGAGCTCGGCATCGAGCTCTTCGTGCGCAAGGGCAAGCGCCTGCTCGGCCTCACCCCGCCCGGCGAGGAGCTGGTGGTGATGGTCGAGCGCATGCTGCTCGACGCCGCCAACATCAAGCACCTCGCCGACCAGTACCGCGGGCGTGACGAGGGCCAGCTCACGGTGGTGACCACGCACACGCAGGCGCGCTATGCGCTGCCGAAGGTGGTGGCGGCGTTCAAGAGCGCCTACCCCCGCGTGCTGCTCAAGCTGCACCAGGGCAGCCCGCATGAGATCGTGCAGATGCTGCTCGACGGCGAGGCCGACATCGGCGTGGCCACCGAGGCGCTGGCCGAGGTGCCGGAGCTCGCCTCCTTCCCGTATTACGGCTGGCAACACGCGGTGGTCGTGCCCGCCGGCCACCCGCTCGAGCAGGTGCAGCCGCTGACACTGGAGGCGATCGCGGCGCATCCGCTCATCACCTACCACGAAGGTTTCACCGGCCGCACGCGGATCGATCAGACCTTTGCCCGCGCCGGGCTGACGCCCGACGTGGTGATGTCCGCGCTCGACGCCGACGTGATCAAGACTTACGTGGAGCTGGGCCTCGGCGTCGGCATCCTGGCCTCGATGGCCTTCAACCCGGCACGTGACCCGGGCCTGCGCAAGCTCGACAGCGACCACCTGTTCGCCGAAAACGTGACCCGCATCGCGGTGCGCCGCGGCCACTACCTGCGCGGCTTCGCCTATCGTTTCATCGAGCTGTGCGCGCCCGAGCTGACCGAGGCTGCGGTCGCCACCGCGGTGGGCGGCACCGCCGGCTGAGGCGTGGTGGTGAGTGCAGGCGTGCGCCCCCTTCAGCGCAGCACGACGGTGCGCAGGCCGTTGATGAACACCCGGCGTTCGAGCACGTAGCGCAGCGCGCGCCCGAGGGCCAGGCTCTCGACCGCCCGACCGGTGCTCAGGAGCTGCTCGGGCGTGAAGGCATGATCGACCCGCTCCACGGCCTGTTCGATGATCGGCCCTTCGTCGAGGTCGACGGTCGCGAAATGCGCGGTCGCGCCGATCAGCTTGACGCCGCGCGCGTGAGCCTGCTCGTACGGACGCGCGCCCTTGAAGCCGGGCAGGAAGGAGTGATGGATGTTGATCACCCGGCCGGCGAGGCGCGCGCACATTTCGGCCGACAGCACCTGCATGTAGCGCGCCAGCACCACCAGCTCGGCGCCGCTGGATTCGATGAGCCCGCGCAGGGCCGCCTCCTGCCGTGGCTTGGTGTCGGGCGTGATCGGCAGGTGGTGATAGGGCAGGCCCTCGGCCGCCGCGAGCGGTGCGAGATCAGGATGGTTCGAGGCGACGCCGACGATGTCCATCCTCAGCTCGCCCCGGCGCCATTGATCGAGCAGGTCGCGCAGGCAGTGGTCCGCCTTCGACACCATCAGCAGCACGCGCATCGGGCGCTGCTGGTCGTGGATCGCGCCTTCCGCGTTGGCGTATTGCGCACGCAAGGCTTCGTACTCGCGGTCCATGGTCGCGAGTGCGGCGGCACACGGCTCGACCAGGCGGAAGGCAGTGCGAAGGTAAAAACGCCCGCTGAGCACGTCGTCGAAGACGGCGAACTCCTCGATGTAGGCGCCGTGCCTCTCCAGCAGGGCGGTGATCGCTGCGGTCTGGCCACGCGCACCCGCGGCACCGAAGTTCAACACATGGTGACCCTGTTCGAAGCCTGACATTCTCTTGCTCCTCTGCATTCGATCGGATGCGCGCATGGCGCGCGACGGTGGTCGCCGCGCGCCGCGTGCAGGTGCACCCCGCTGCGGGCGTCCTGCGGGGACGCCTGCCGTAGGTCAACCGCGGTAGTAGCGCTGGGGGACGAAAGGCGTGCTGGCGACCTCGACCGGGACCGGCTTGCCGCGCACCATCGCGGCCAGTTGCGTGCCGACCTTGGCCAGTGCAGTCTCGACATAGCCCATCGCCACCGGGGCCTCCAGGGTCGGGCCGAAGCCGCCGCTGGTCACCACGCCGACCTTGCGGCCGTCGGCGTCCACCAGCTCGGCGCCCTCGCGCACCGGCACGCGCGCGGTCGGGCGCAGGCCCACGCGCTTGCGCGCCACACCCTTGGCGATGTGCGCGAAGACGACGTCGGCCCCCGGATAGCCGCCCGGGCGTGCGCCGTCGGCGCGGCGCACCTTGGACAGCGCCCACAGCAGGCTGCTCTCCACCGGCGAGGTGTCCTGATCGAGGTCGTGGCCGTACAGGCACAGGCCGGCTTCCAGGCGCAGCGAGTCGCGCGCGCCGAGGCCGATCGGCGCCACCTCGGGGTGGCTGAGCAGTTCCTTGGCGAGCGCCTCGGCCTTGTCGGCCGGCACCGAGATCTCGAAGCCATCCTCTCCGGTATAGCCCGAGCGGCTGATGTAGCACTCGGCGCCGACCAGGGTGACGGTGGCGGTGTTCATGAACACCATCTGTGCGGTCTCGGGGGCGAGGCGCGCCATCACCGCGCCCGCCGCCGGCCCCTGCAGGGCGAGCAGGGCGCGCTCGGCCAGCACCTCGACCGTGCAGCGCCCGGACAGGTGCTTCTGCATGTGCGCGATATCCTGCGCCTTGCACGCGGCATTGACGACGACGAACAGGCGATCGCTGCCGAAGTTGGCGACCATCAGGTCGTCCATCACGCCGCCCTTGTCGTTGAGGAACAGGGCGTAGCGCTGCGTGCCTGCGGGAAGGTCGACGATGTCGACCGGCACCAGGGTTTCCAGCGCCGCGGCCGCATCGGCGCCGACGAGCATCACCTGGCCCATATGCGAGACGTCGAACAGACCGGCCTGGGTGCGGGTGTGGGTGTGCTCCTTGAGGATTCCCGCCGGATACTGGACCGGCATCTCGTAGCCGGCGAAGGGCACCATCTTGGCGCCGAGCGAGACGTGAAGGTCGTACAGCGGGGTGCGCAGCATCGGCGCGGCGGAGTCGTGGTCGCTCATCATGTGTCCTTTGTACAGTGGCAGGGGGTGCTCAGCATTCGATCACGTTCACGGCGAGGCCGCCGCGCGCGGTTTCCTTGTATTTCAGCTTCATGTCGGCGCCGGTGTCGCGCATGGTCTTGATGACCTTGTCGAGTGACACGAAGTGCGTGCCGTCGCCACGCAGCGCCATGCGCGCGGCGTTGATGGCCTTGATCGAGCCCATCGCGTTGCGCTCGATGCAGGGCACCTGCACCAGACCGCCGACGGGGTCGCAGGTCAGGCCCAGATTGTGCTCCATGCCGATCTCGGCGGCATTCTCGACCTGCGCCGGGGTGCCGCCGAGCACCTCGGCGAGCGCGCCAGCGGCCATCGAGCAGGCCACCCCGACCTCACCCTGGCAGCCGACCTCGGCGCCGGAGATCGAGGCGTTCTCCTTGTAGAGGATGCCGATCGAGGCCGCGGTGAGCAGGAAGCGGATCACGCCCTCCTCGCTCGCGCCGGGCACGAAGCGGCTGTAGTAGTGCAGCACTGCGGGCACGATGCCGGCCGCGCCGTTGGTGGGCGCGGTGACGACGCGGCCGCCGGTGGCGTTCTCCTCATTCACGGCGAGGGCGTAGAGGTTGATCCAGTCCATCGTCGTCAGCGGATCGCGCAGGCTCGCCTCCGGGTTGGCGGAGAGCTTGCGGTACATTTCCGCCGCGCGGCGCCTCACCTTCAGGCCCCCCGGCATGATGCCCTCGCGCTCGCAGCCGCGACGCACGCACAACTGCATCACGTCCCAGATCTTCAGCAGGCCGGCGCGGGTCTCGGCATCGCTGCGCCAGGCGCGCTCGTTCTCCAGCATCAGCTGGCTGATCGACAATTGCTTGTCGCGGCACTGTGCGAGCAGCTCGTCGCCGGAGCGGAAGGGGTGCGCGAGCGGCGTCGTGTCGGCCACGATGCGGTCGGCGCCGGCAGCGCTCTCGTCGACAACGAAACCGCCGCCGACCGAGTAATACACCTTGCTCGCCAGCACCTGTCCCGCCGCGTCGAAGGCCGTGATGCGCATGCCGTTCGGATGATAGGGAAGCGACTGGCGGCGATGCATCACCAGGTGCTCGCGCTCGACGAAGGCAATCGGATGCGCCCCGGCCAGCAGCAGCCGGCATTGACTGCGGATGCGCTCGAGCTTCGCCTCGACCTGGTCGGGGTCGACCTGGTCGGGCGCCTCCCCTTCCAGCCCGAGCAGCACGGCCTTGTCGCTGCCGTGGCCCTTGCCGGTAGCGCCGAGCGAGCCGTACAGCTCGGCCTTCACGCTGCCGACCTGTCCGAGCAGGCCCGACGCCTTGAGTCCGTTGGAGAACACCTGCGCCGCGCGCATGGGCCCCACCGTGTGCGAGGACGAGGGTCCGATGCCGATCTTGAACAGGTCGAAGACGCTGATGGCCATGGCGACGCCTCCGCGCTCAGCGCCCGTACACCGGGAAGCGGGCGCACAGCGCGGACACCTTGGCGCGCACCGCCTCGATGACGGCCGGGTTGTCGATGGCGTCGAGGACGTCACAGATCCAGCCCGCGAGCTCGGTGACCTCGGCCACGCCAAAGCCGCGCGTGGTGACCGCCGGCGTGCCGAGGCGGATGCCGCTGGTGACGAAGGGCGACTGCGGGTCGTTGGGCACGGTGTTCTTGTTGACCGTGATGTGGGCAGCACCCAGCGCGGCGTCGGCCGCCTTGCCGGTGATACCACGGGCGATCAGGTCGACCAGGAAGAGGTGGTCGTCGGTACCGCCGGAGACGATCTTGTAGCCGCGCGCGACGAACACGGCGGCCATCGCGCGGGCGTTGGCGATCACCTGCTTCTGGTATTCGGCAAAGGCGGGCTCGAGCGCCTCCTTGAAGGCCACCGCCTTGGCGGCGATCACGTGCATCAGCGGCCCGCCCTGGGTGCCGGGGAACACCATCGAGGCGATCTTCTTCTCGATGTCGGCGTTGGCGCGGCCGACGATGACGCCGCCGCGCGGGCCGCGCAGGGTCTTGTGGGTGGTGCTGGTGACGATGTCGGCAAACGGCACCGGGTTGGGGTACAGGCCGGCGGCGACCAGGCCGGCGACGTGCGCCATGTCGACGAAGAGCAGTGCGCCGACCTTGTCCGCGATGGCACGGAAACGGGCGAAGTCGAGATGGCGGGCGTAGGCCGAGAAGCCGGCGACGATCATCTTCGGCTTGCATTCGACCGCCTGCGCCTCGAGCGCGTCGTAGTCGATCACGCCGTCGTCGGTCACGCCGTACTGCGCCGCGTTGTAGAGCTTGCCGGAGAAGTTGACCTTGGCGCCGTGGGTCAGGTGGCCGCCATGGGCCAGGCTCATGCCGAGGATGGTGTCACCCGGCTGCAGCAGGGCCAGATACACCGCAGCGTTGGCCTGCGAGCCGGAGTGCGGCTGCACGTTGGCCCAGTCGGCGCCGAAGAGCTGCTTGACGCGGTCGATGGCGAGCTGCTCCACCACGTCCACATGCTCGCAGCCACCGTAGTAGCGCTTTCCGGGATAGCCCTCGGCGTACTTGTTGGTGAGCACCGTGCCCTGGGCCTGCATCACGCGCGGGCTGGCGTAGTTCTCGGAGGCGATGAGCTCGATGTGGTCTTCCTGGCGCTGGCGCTCGGCCTCGATGGCGGTCCAGAGTTCGGCGTCGTAGCCGTCGATCTGCATCTGCATGTTGAACATGGGGGACTCCTGAATTGGGTTGGATGCGGAAAGTGAAGTTCAGTGGCTCGAGCGCGCGCCCGATTTCCGGGCCTCTTCGCCCTCGGCGCCGCCGTTGGCGAAATACTCACGGGTCAGTGCGACGACGACCGGCGTGAGCAGCAGCAGCGAGATCAGGTTGGGGATCGCCATCAGCGCGTTCAGCGTGTCGGCGACCAGCCAGGCGAAGTCGAGGCTGGTGACGGCGCCCACCGGGACGCACAGGATCCACAGGATGCGGAAGGGTTTCTCGCTCGCGGTGCCGAGCAGGTACTCCCAGCACTTCTCGCCGTAGTAGGCCCAGCCAAGGATGGTGGTGAAGGCGAACACCGCCAGCGACAGCGCGAGCAGGTATTTGCCGACGCCGGGCATCGCGGCCTCGAAGCTCGCCGAGGTCAGCACGGCCCCGGAAGCACCCGAGGTCCACACGCCGCTGACGATGATCGCGAGGCCGGTCATCGTGCACACGATGATGGTGTCGATGAAGGTACCCATCATGCCGATCAGACCGGAATACACCGCATTGCTGGTGGTGCCCGCCGCCTGCGCGATACCGGCGGTACCCAGGCCGGCCTCGTTGGAGAAGATGCCGCGCGCCACGCCACGCTGGATCGCCATCATCACGGTCGCACCCACGAAGCCGCCGGCCGCCGATATCGGCGTGAAGGCATGGGTGAAGATGAGATTGAAGGCGGCCGGGATCTGGTCCGCGAAGGTGATCAGGACGACGCCGGTGCACACGATGTAGCCGATGCACATCGCCGGCACGAGCTTCTCCGCGACCGCGCCGATGCGCTTGATGCCGCCGAGCACGACCGCGCCGGTGAGCACCATCAATACCGCGCCGGTGATCCAGGGCTCGATGCCGAAGGCGTTCTCCATCGCGCTCGAGATGCCGTTGGCCTGGACCATGTTGCCGATGCCGAAGCCCGCCAGCCCGCCGAAGATCGCAAACGCGCCCGCCAGCCAGCCCCAGCGTTTGCCGAGGCCGTTGCGGATCGCGTACATCGGGCCGCCGGCGTGCTCGCCCTTGTCATCGACCACGCGGTACTTCACCGCGACCACGACCTCGGCGTACTTGGTCGCCATGCCGACAAAGGCGGTCATCCACATCCAGAACAGCGCGCCCGGGCCGCCGACCGCGATCGCGGTGGCCACGCCGGCGATGTTGCCCGTGCCCACTGTGGCCGAGAGCGCGGTCATCAGCGCAGCGAAGGGCGAGATCTCGCCCTCGGCGCGCGCACCGGTCTTGCGGCTGCCCCAGATCATGCCGAAGCCCTGCGGAATGCGCAGGATCGGCATGAAGCCGAGGCGGATCTGGAGGTAAAGGCCGGTGCCCAGGATCAGCACGATCATGGGGACGCCCCAGACGATGCCATTGAGCCAGTTGAAGAAATCGTTGATGACCTGCATGGTGTCTCCTGCTTCTTTGTCGTTATGGAGCCGGCGGGACGGCGCGCCTGCTGCGTCTTCCGTCCACCCGGCAGTGCATCAAGCCGGCGCCTGCCGGCGTGTTGGGTCAGATCAGGCGCCGGCCTCCAGCTTGAGATCGACCATCAGTTCGTTGGCCAGCGCCTCCAGCGCCGCCTGCACTTCGGCGGCCGAAACGCTGGCTGGAACGCGGACCTCGAGCGCGGCGCGGAACATCGCCTCGCCGCTGAACGACGCGCTTTCGCAGGCGCTGTCCATACGCTCGATGCTCGCCCCGTGCTGCGCCAGCACCGAGGAGATGTCACGCACGATACCGGGGCGGTCGTGGGCGAGGAGTTCCATGCGGATCAGCTCGCCGGCGGCCGCGGCCGCGCTGGAACCGCGTTCGATACTCAGGGTCAGGCCCGCGGACGACAGCTCACGCAGACCCGCCTCGAGCCGGTCGGCGTCCGCCTCGGCCACGTCGAGCCGAACGATGCCGGCGAACTTGCCGGCTAGGTGCGCCATGCTGCTGTCGAGCCAGTTGGCACCGTTCGCGGCGGCGCGCTCGGCGAGCACGTTGACCAGGCCCGGACGATCCGTGCCCACCAGGGTGACGATGAAAGAGATGTTCATGTGTTGGACTCCTCAGGCCTGTTCGTAATCGGACATCGGCGGGCAGGCGCACACCAGATTGCGGTCGCCATACACGTTGTCCACCCGGCCGACGGGCGACCAGTACTTGTTTCCGCGCAGGCTGGGCACCGGATAGGCCGCTACCTCGCGGCTGTAGGGGTGGGTCCATTCGCCAGCGATGGCTTCGGCGGTGTGCGGGGCGTTAACCAGGGGGTTGTCGGTGGCGTGGTATTCGCCGCTGGCAACCTTTGCGATCTCCTCGCGGATCGCGATCATCGCGTCGCAGAAGCGGTCGAGCTCTGCCTTCGATTCACTCTCGGTCGGCTCGATCATCAGCGTGCCCGGCACCGGGAAGGACATCGTCGGCGCGTGGAAGCCGAAGTCCATCAGGCGCTTGGCGACGTCATCGACGCTGATGCCGGTGCTGTCCTTGAGCGGGCGCAGGTCGAGGATGCACTCGTGCGCGACCATGCCGTTCTCGCCGCGGTAGAGCACGGGGTAATGCGGCTCGAGGCGGCTGGCGATGTAGTTGGCGTTGAGGATCGCCATCACCGTGGCGTGGCGCAGGCCGTCGCGCCCCATCAGCGCGATGTAGGTCCAGGTGATCGGCAGGATGCTGGCGCTGCCCCAGGGCGCGGCGGCCACCGCACCGATGCCCTTCTGCCCGGTCGTACCATGGCCCGGCAGGAAGGGCGCGAGGTGCGACTTGACGCCGATCGGGCCGACGCCCGGACCACCGCCGCCGTGCGGGATGCAGAAGGTCTTGTGCAGGTTCAGGTGCGACACGTCGCCGCCGAACTGGCCGGGGCCACACAGGCCCACCATCGCGTTCAGGTTGGCGCCGTCGATGTACACCTGGCCGCCGTGGCCATGCACGATCTCGGTGATCTCGCGCACAGCGGTCTCGAACACACCGTGCGTCGAGGGGTAGGTGATCATGATCGCGGCGAGCTTGTCGGCGTGCTGCGCGGCCTTGGCCTTCAGATCGGCGACGTCGACGTTGCCGTTCTCGTCGCAGGCGACCACGACCACGCGCATGCCGGCCATGTTCGCCGTCGCGGGGTTGGTGCCGTGGGCCGAACTCGGGATCAGGCACACGTCGCGGTAGCCCTCGCCGCGGCTGGCATGGTAGGCGCGGATCGCCAGCAGACCGGCATACTCGCCCTGCGAGCCGGCGTTGGGCTGAAGCGACACGGCGTCGTAGCCGGTGCAGGCGCACAGCATCTGCTCCAGCTCGGCGGTGAGCTGGGCGTAGCCCTGGATCTGGTCGGCGGGCACGAAGGGATGCAGGCTGCCGAACTCCGGCCAGGTTATCGGGATCATCTCGGTGGTGGCGTTGAGCTTCATCGTGCACGAGCCGAGCGGGATCATCGTGCGATCGAGCGCCAGGTCCTTGTCGGCGAGGCTGCGCAGGTAGCGCAGCATGCGGGTCTCGGAGCGGTAGGCGCTGAACACCGGGTGGGTCAGGATGGCGGAGCTGCGCATCTGCGCAGCCGGCAGCGCCTCGTGCACCAGACTCTCGACGGCGTCGAAACTGGGCAACTGTGCAGGCACCGCAGCGCCGTCGGCGAACACCGCCCACAGCGCCTCGACATCGGCGCGACGGGTGGTCTCGTCGAGCGAGACACCGACCGTGGTGGCGTCGATCTCGCGCAGGTTCATGCCGGCTGCACGCGCGGCGGCGTGCACCGCGGCAGCGTCGGCAACGCGCACGGTGAGGGTGTCGAAGAAAGCCGTCGTCGGCACGTCCATGCCGATGCGGCGCAGGCCGGCGGCCAGGGTCGCGGTCAGGCGGTGCACCCGGCGCGCGATCGTGGTCAGGCCGACCGGGCCGTGGTAGCAGGCGTACATGCTGGCCATGATGGCGAGCAGGGCCTGCGCGGTGCAGATGTTGGAGGTGGCCTTCTCGCGGCGGATGTGCTGCTCGCGGGTCTGCATCGCCAGGCGGTAGGCCTTCTTGCCGTGGCTGTCGATGGAGACACCGACCACGCGGCCGGGCATCACCCGCTTGTGCTCGTCGCGCGTGGCGAAGTAGGCGGCGTGCGGGCCGCCGAAGCCCATCGGGACGCCGAAGCGCTGCGTCGAGCCGAGCGCGACGTCGGCGTCGAACTCGCCCGGGGGTTTGAGCAGGGTCAGCGCCAGCAGGTCGGCAGCGACCGCGACCAGCGCTTTCTTTTCGTGGGCGGCAGCGACGATGCCAGCGTAGTCGACCACCTCACCCGTGCTCGCCGGATACTGCAGCAGCACGCCGAAGACCTCGTGCGCGGCGAGTTCGGTTGCAGCGTCGCCGACGATGACCTCGAAGCCGAGCGGCTCGGCGCGGGTGCGCACCACCTCGATGGTCTGCGGGTGGCAGTCACGCGAAACGAAAAAGGCCTTCGACTTGTTCTTCGCCAGGCGCTGACAGAAGGTCATGGCCTCGGCCGCCGCAGTGGCTTCGTCGAGCAGCGAGGCGTTGGCGATCTCCATGCCGGTGAGGTCGGTGACCATGGTCTGGAAGTTGAGCAGCGCTTCCAGGCGACCCTGCGAGATCTCGGGCTGGTACGGGGTATAAGCGGTATACCAGGCCGGGTTCTCGAGCACGTTGCGCAGGATGACCGTCGGCGTGAAGGTGTCGTGGTACCCCGTGCCGATGAACGAGCGCAACACCCGGTTCTTCTGCGCGATCTCGCGCAGCATCGCCAGCGCCTCGGGTTCGCTGCGCCCCTCGGGGAGTGCCAACGGCGAGGCCGACAGGATGGAGGCCGGGATGACCTTGTCGATGAGCTGATCGAGCGACTCGAGGCCGAGGGCGTCGAGCATCGCACGTGTCTCGGCGATGTCCGGGCCCACATGGCGGCCGATGAAGTCGTCGCGCTGCTCGAGCTGCGCGAGCGTCGCGGGGGAGCGGGTGTCGTGGGTGTTCATGGCAGGGGTCGATCCGGGAAAAGGTGAGTCAGGCGGGGTCGATCAGACGGCGTCGATCAGGCGGTCATCTTTTCGTAGGCGGCCTGGTCGAGCAGCGCGTCGGCAGCGGACGGATCGTCCAGGCGAATGCGGATGAACCAGCCCTCGCCGAGCGGATCCTCGTTGACCGTCGCGGGCGCGTCGGCCAGCGCGGCATTGACTTCGACGACCGTACCGGCAAGCGGCATCTTCAACTCGCCGGCGGCCTTCACCGACTCGATCACTGCAGCCTCGTCGCCCTGGGCGAAGCTGGCGCCCACATCGGGCAACTGCACGAACACGATGTCACCGAGCGCGTTCTGCGCGTAGTCGGTGATGCCAACGGTGGCGATGTCGCCTTCGACGCGCAGCCACTCGTGATCTTCGGTAAATTTCAGGATGCTCATGATGTCTCCCTCAGTCTGATTGATCGGGCAGGCCGCAAGCCGCGGTTGCTGCCGGCATCTTAACGGCGGATGTATATTTGCTAAGTTGATAGTTAAAATGAAATCATTAATGCGCCAAATGGTCCGGATCCAATGCTGAACTTGCCGACCGAGCTTCTGCGTACTTTCATCAAGGCCGTCGACCTGGGCAGCTTCACGCGCGCAGGCGATGCGGTCGGGCGAACGCAGTCCGCCGTCAGCCTGCAGATGCGCCGGCTGGAGGAGCTGCTGGACACGCCGCTTTTCGAGCGCGGCACGCACCGCGTCAAGCTCACCGAGGAAGGCGGCACGCTTGCGGGCTATGCGCGCCGGGTGCTGGCGCTGAACGACGAGGCGGTGGCGAGCCTGCGGCGGCCGCGGGTGGCCGGCTGCGTGCGGCTGGGTGCGCCGCACGAGTACATGGCCTCATTGCTGCCGACGATCCTCGGCAAGTTCGCGCAGTCGCACCCGGGCGTGACGCTGGCGGTGACATCCGATCTGAGCAAGAACCTGCTCGAACGGCAGGAAAAGGGTGAGTTCGACCTCGTCATCGCATTGCACGAAAAAGGCCAGCCGGAGGGCGGCAGCCCGGTCCACACCGACCCCCTGGTATGGATCACCAGCATCGATCACGCACGCCACGAACAGCGCCCCCTGCCGCTGGTACTGGCCCCGCCGCCCTGCATCTATCGCAACCGCGTCCTGCACACCCTGGGACTGCTCGACCGCAGCTGGCGGGTCGCCTACACCAGCTCGAGCTACAGCGGCATCATCGCCGCGGTGCGCGCCGGGCTGGGTGTGACCCTGGTGACCGCGAGCACGGTGCCTGAGGGGGTGCGGACGCTGGGCGAGCGCGAGGGCTTCCCCGACATGGGCGCGCTCGACGTATGCGTGCATTGCGAGCAGGCAAGCGCTTCGGAGGCCGCGAATTGCCTGGCGGAGTACGTCGCGGACAGTTTCGCCTGACGCCCCGCTCCGAGCGCAGCATCGCGCTCGGAGCACACGCTGCGCTCGACACCGGCAGGGCGTCATGGGCGAAGCAGGCTTTTCCGCGGCGCGCCTGCGCACACCTCGACCAGCGCCGCTCCTCGAGCCTGCGCCGGGCACCGCCGCCACCGCCGGGCCGCCCGGCCGGCGCCTTGATTGCGCGCTCCGCGTCGACCGAGGCGAAAAGTGAGGCGGAGGCGGCGCCGGCTGGCACGCTGCACCACCGCAAGCGCGCGCGGCCCATTCAGTCCGCGAAGGCGGCCAGCGCCCCATGCAGCGCAGCCTCGTCCACGCCCTCGGCCAGCCCCGCCACCTGCCTGCCCTCCAGCGACAATGCCCCGTCCTGCAGCGCGAACGCGGCGCCCTGCTTCAGCGCCGCCACCACCGCGCCCGCCTCGCGCGGCGAGGCAAAGCCCGCGCCCTGCAGCAGCAGGCGGCCGTCGCCATCGACCAGCTTGAAGTGGAAGCGGCCGTCGGCCTCGCGGTACTGCTTGAACTGCGGCAGCGCGGCCTTCGGCTTGTCCGCCTTGGCCACGGCCGCGAAGCTGGCGAGGTTGCGCAGGCCGACCGCGTGGCGCAGCTCGGTAATGAAGGGGGTGGCGATCGCGCGCGCCTTGGCGGCGCCTTCGTGCAGGTGCTTCTCGATGCGCGCCGGCTCGGCGACCAGCGCCAGGTAGTGCTCGCGCATCGGCGCCACCGCGACCTCGATGCGCTCGAACAGCGCCTGCTTCGCCTCGCCCCAGGCGATGCCCTCGTCGAAGGCGGTGCGCATCGCGCGCGTCTGCTCCGCGGTCGAGAACGCCTGGTAGAGCTGGAACAGCGCCGAGCCGTCGGCGTCCTTGGGCTCGCCCGGCGCCTTCGAGTCGGTGACGATGGAGAAGATCAGCTTCTTCAGCTCGGCGGTGGGCGCGAACAGGGGGATGGTGTTGTCGTAGCTCTTGCTCATCTTGCGGCCATCCAGCCCGGGCAGGGTGGCGACCGAGGCGTCGATGGCGGCCTCGGGCAGCACGAAGTGTTCGCCGTAGAGGTGGTTGAAGCTGCCCGCCATGTCGCGCGCCATCTCGATGTGCTGGATCTGGTCGCGCCCGACCGGCACCGAGTGCGCCTTGAACATCAGGATGTCGGCGGCCATCAGCACCGGATACATGTAGAGGCCCATGTTCACCCCGGCGTCCGGGTCGACGCCTTCGGCGGTGTTCTTGTCCACCGCCGCCTTGTAGGCGTGGGCGCGGTTGAGCAGGCCCTTGCCAGCGACGCAGGTCAGCAGCCAGGTGAGCTCGGGGATCTCGGGGATGTCGGACTGGCGGTAGAACCACACGCGCTCGGTGTCCAGCCCGGCGGCGATCCAGGTCGCGGCGATCTCCAGGGTCGAACGCTGCACGCGCAGCGGGTCGGTGGTCTTGATCAGCGCGTGGTAATCGGCCAGGAAATAGAAGCTCTCGACACCTGGCTGGCGGCTGGCGGCGACCGCCGGACGGATGGCGCCGGCGTAGTTGCCGAGGTGGGGCGTGCCCGAGGTGGTGATCCCGGTGAGGACGCGCTGGACAGACATGGATCGCTCCGGCTCAAACTGGACAAGGAGCGCGAGTTTAACGGCTTCGGCGCGCGCGGATAAGGCGTGCTGCGCAAGGGGCCGGCGCAAGCGCAGGAGCGGGCGTCTTCCGGCGCGATCACGCAGCCGCGCCACAAGCGCTCGCGGCTGCCGCGGCTCCTGCACGGAAATGAGAGCGGGGTGCTTGCGGCGGAGAGGTTCGCGGCTGCCGCCGCTCCTACAGGAAACCGCCGCGGCCCGGGGCCATGTAGGAGCGGCGGCAGCCGCGAACCTCCCGCCGCGGCAGCCGCGAACCTCCCGCCGCGAAAGCCGCGAACCTCCCGCCGCGAAAGCCGCGAACCTCCCGGCGGTGCCGAGGCTGCGCCGGGCTCACTCCGCCCAGCGCAGCGACAAGCGCGCGCCACCGCCGGGCGTCAGCGCGATCCAGTGCTCCTGGGTCGCGCCGACGTAGGTCGCGGTGATCCGGTAGTGCCCGGCCTCGGGCACATCGAGCTGGCCGATCGGGCCGCAGGACGCTTCCACCTTGCGGTCAGCGAGCGGATCGTCCACGCGCGTCACCACGTCGGTGATGAAGCCGCCCGCGGCGGTGGAAAAGAACAGCGTCAGCGCGTGCATCGCGGCCTCGGCGCGCATGCGCTGCGACTCCTCGAGGCCGATGCCACCGCACTCCAGGCGCAGCATCGCCTCGCCGTCCTTCACCGCCTGGGCCGCCACCGGAGCGGCGGGCACGAGGAGGGCGAACGCCACAAGACAGGCGAGGCGAGTTCTGGCGGAGGTGTTCATGAATGCTGTTTCCAGTGAGCGCCCACAGCGGGTAACTGCATTGTTGCCGCGCGGACCGCTGCGGGCAAGCCGGCGCGCTCAGACAAGCGGTGGACGCAGCCAGTCCTGCGGCCACTCCGTCATCGGCAGCGGTCTCCCGTACAGGTAGCCCTGGAAGCCGGTGCAGCCCTGCACCTTGAGGAATGCGGCCTGTTCGAGCGTCTCCACCCCCTCGGCGACGACCTCGAGCGCGAGCGAGGCGCTCATGCCCAGGATGGCGCGGACGATGGTTTCGCTGCTCGCGTCGTCGAGCATGTCGCGGACGAAGGACTGGTCGATCTTGAGCTGGTCGAACGGCATGCGCTTGAGGTAGGACAGCGACGAATACCCGGTGCCGAAGTCGTCGAGCGCGAAACGCAGGCCGCACGCCTTGAGGTGGGCCATGCGCGCGACCGCCTCGTCGCGGTCGCCGAGAATCACGCTCTCGGTGAGTTCGAGCTTGAGGCCGGCCGGATCCACGCCGTGGCGCTCGACACAGGCGAGCACCTGGTCGACGAAGTCGGGCTGGTGAAACTGGCGCGCGCTGACGTTGACCGAGATGCTCAGCGTCCGGGTTTCCGCCTGCGCCTGCCAGGCGGCGAGCTGGGCGCAGGCGGTGTCGAGCACCCACAGCCCGATCGGCACGATCAGGCCGGTTTCCTCCGCGACCGGGATGAACACGGCCGGCGACACCCTGCGCGCCTCGGCATCGGTCCACCGGATGAGGGCCTCCGCGCCGGTGACCCGGCCCGCGGCGTCGACCTGTGGCTGGTAGAAGAGGCGGAACTCGGCGTTGGCGAGCGCTGCACGCAGGCCGTTCTCCATCGTCGCGTGGGCGTCGACCAGCGCCTGCATCTGCGGGCTGAAGAAGCGGATGGTGTTGCGGCCCTCCTCCTTCGCGGCGAACAGCGCCACCTCGGCCTGTTTCAAGAGGTTCTCCTGCGACCACTGCCGGCCTTTGAACAAGGTGATGCCGATGCTGTGGGTGACGTAACTCAGCGTGGCGGAACCGTCGAGCGCATAGGGCTCGTTGAGCGTGCGGTGGATCTCCCGCGCCAGCGCCTCGGCCTGGCGCAGGGCGTCGTCCCTGTGTGCATCGAGGTTCTCGACGATGACCCCGAAGTCGTCGTCGCCCTGGCGCGCGAGGGTGGCGGCCTCGTCGACGACCAGGCGCAGTCGGTGCGCGATGGCGCGCAGCAGCTCATCGCCGAGCGCGTGACCGCGGGTGTCGTTGAGCTGCTTGAAGCGGTCGATGTCGAGCAGCAGCAGCATGCCGAAGCGAGCGCTGTTCGCGCTCGCCAGGATCGCGTGCTGCAGGCGGTCGCGCAGCATGGCGCGGTTGGGCAGCCCGGTGAGCGGGTCGTAGTAGGCCAGGCGATGCACCAGCTCTTCGGAGCGCCGGCGCAGCGTGATGTCCTCCTTGACACCCACATAGTGGGTCACGGCCCCGTTCGCATTGCGGATCGGCGCCAGCGTGGCGAGCTCGATGAAGGGCGTGCCGTCCTTGCGGGCGTTGTGGAATTCGCCCCGCCAGACCTCGCCGCGCAGCAGCGTCGCCCACAGGTCCTGGTAGGTGGCGAGCGGGGTGGCGCCGTTGTTGAGGATGCGCGGATTGCGACCGATCAGTTCCGCGCGCGCATAGCCGCTGTTGCGGACGAAGGCGTCGTTGACGTACTCGATGCGCGCCGAGGTGTCGGTGATGACGATGCTCTCCGGGCTCTGCTCGATCGCCATCGTCAGGCGCCGGAGTTCGTGGTCGCGCGCCACCAGCTCGGCATCGCGGCGCTCGAGGCCGGCGGCCATCAGGTTGAAACCGTGCTCGAGCGCACGCAGCTCACTCACCTGCGAAGCGACCTCGACGCGTGTGCCCAGGCGACCTGCGGCGATCGCCTCCACCGCCTCGCGGATGCGCCGTGCCCAGCGCCCGATCAGGCCGTGCACGGCCAGGCGTGCGATCAGGGCGGCAAACAGTGTCACCAGCATGAGGAGCACGACGCGCAGGTAAAAGTCGCGGTCGATCGCGCCGAGCGTGGCGCCCAGCGGGGCGCCGATGGCGACCAGGACATCGTCCTCGGCAAAGCTGAGGCGGTGTGCACCATAGAGCCGCAGCGTGCCACCGGCATCGATGGTCTCGGCGAAACGATCAGGGGTGCGCGAGATGCCGAGCAGCGCCTCCAGACGCGCGGGCGGCAGGGAGCGGCCCTGCTCGCCCACCGATGAACCCGCGAGGACCACCCCATCGCGCGAGATCAGGTTGGCGTCCCAGCCCGCGGGCAGGCCGTAGCCTGCGAGCAGGCGATTGAACCACTGAAAGCCGATCGAAGCGAACAGCACCGCGCGCAGTTCGCCGCCCCCCGCCCCGCAGCGGATAAGCGAACACCAGGGAGGGCTGGCCGGAGATGCGCCCCACCACATACTCGCCACGGCTGATGCCGGCGCCGCCTTGCGCTTCGGCGAACCAGGCGCGATCGCGCACCGAGATCGCCGCGGCGACGCCACGACCGCTGCAGAACAGGCGCCCGTCGGGCAAGGCGGCGCCAAGATTGTTGTAGTCGGTGAGGGTATCCAGCATCCGCCGCGCGAGCGCGGAGCAGGCCTGCGGATCGAGATCCTGCAGGTCGTTGGCGTGCGCCATGACCTTCAGCGCGCCCTGCACCGCATCGAGCGCGAGCGCCTCCTGCTGCTCGGCGACCTTGAACATGCGCAGGACATCGCCCTCGAGGTCGCGCGCCAGCGCGCGACGCTGCGCCTGATAATCCAGCGCCACCATCGAGAAGATCGGCAGCACGGCGAGCAGCACCACGGCCCACAGGCGGAGGTTGAGCGACATCGCCAGCCTGCCCTTCATGCTCGTCTCCCCGGAAATGGTCCCCGCTCGTTGCCGAGCACCGCTGGTGCGGTTCGCATGGTGCATCAGCCGCCCATCATGGGCAATACCGGAGACGGGCGCTGCGTGCGATTGCGCACACGCCCGCCAATCCGCCTGGCGATGGGCGGGCGGGATTGAACCGGCTAAGATTGCGCCCTTGCAGCACGCCCTGAACGCAACGCTCCCGCTGCCCCGCCACCGAACGCGATACTCCGAACCGTGACCCAGCCCCTTACCGAACGCCCCCGCGTCCCCACCATCACCATCGGCCTGCGCCCTCACCCCACCACCCCGGCTGCGGATGTGCCCGGACAAGGACCGGTCGGACGCCTGCTGGCGACCATGTTCGCGCTCCCCGAGGGCGGCGCCGTGTTCGAGTTCCAGCTCGTGGAAAGCCGCATCGGCCGCCTCGCGATCCCGGCACCGTGCGCATCCGGACCCGCCGACGCGCTGTGGCAGCACACCTGCTTCGAGGTCTTCCTCGGCGTGCCGGGCGAGCCCGGCTACCGCGAGTTCAACTTCTCGCCGTCCGGCGAATGGGCCGTGTATGCCTTCCGCGGCTGGCGCGATCGGATCGAGGATTTCGCCGTCGCGGCGGCACCCGAAGTGCGCTGCGAGCACACCGAAGACACCCTGGTGCTCGAGGCCCGCCTGCCGCCGGCCCTGCTGCCGACGGTACCCGCCGGCAGCGACCTGCAGGTGAACCTGGCCGCGGTCATCGAGCACAAGGATGGCGCGCTCGAATACTGGACGCTGCGCCATGTCGCCGCCCAGCCCGACTTCCACGCCCGCGACACCTTCGTGCTGACCCTGGCCACCTCGACGCACAAGGCGGCCTGAAGGCATGGCGTACCCCGTCCGCTTCGGCCTCGAGCGCCTGCTCGAAGACCCCGCACTGCGCCGCCCGCTGGTCGGCAAGCGCGTCGCCCTGCTCGCCCACCCGGCCTCGGTGACGCGCGCGCTCACCCACTCGCTCGACGCCCTGGCCGCCCTGCCCGACCTCACCCTGGCGGCGGCCTTCGGCCCCCAGCACGGCCTGCGCGGCGACAAGCAGGACAACATGGTGGAGTCGCCCGACTACACCGACCCGCTGCTCGGCATCCCGGTTTTCAGCCTGTACGGCCAGGTGCGCCGCCCCACCGCGGCGATGATGGACACCTTCGACGTGCTGCTGGTGGACCTGCAGGACCTCGGCTGCCGCATCTACACCTTCATCACCACGCTGCGCTACGTACTCGAAGAGGCGGCGAAGCATGGCAAAGCGGTGTGGGTGCTCGACCGCCCCAACCCCGCCGGCCGCCCGGTCGAGGGCACGCTGCTGCGCGAAGGCTGGGAGAGCTTCGTCGGCGCCGGCGCGCTGCCGATGCGCCACGGCCTGAGCATGGGCGAGCTCGCCGGCTGGTTCGTCGCCAACCTGAAGCTGGACGTGGATGTGCGCGTGATCGAGATGGACGGCTGGCAGCCCGACGCTGCCCCCGGCTTTGGGTGGCCGCTGGGCGAGCGCAGCTGGATCAACCCCAGCCCCAACGCGCCCAGCCTGTGGATGGCGCGCGCCTACGCCGGCACCGTGATGCTCGAGGGCACCACGCTGTCGGAAGGCCGCGGCACCACCCGGCCGCTGGAGCTTTTCGGCGCCCCCGACCTGGATGCACGCGCGCTCATCGCAAAGATGCGTGCGCTCGCGCCCAACTGGCTCGCCGGCTGCGTGCTGCGTGAGTGCTGGTTCGAGCCCACCTTCCACAAGCACGCCGGCAAGCTGTGCAACGGCGTGCAGTTCCACGTCGACGACCCGGTGCACTACGCGCACGCGGCGTTTCGTCCGTGGCGGGTGCAGGCGCTCGCCTTCAAGGCCCTCCGCCGCCTGCAGCCGGACTACCCACTGTGGCGCGACTTCGCCTACGAGTACGAACACGACCGCCTGGCGATCGACCTGATCAACGGCTCGCCGCTGCTGCGCACGTGGGTGGACGATGCGGGCGCGACACCCGCCGACCTCGATGCGCTGGCCGCGCCGGACGAGGCCGCCTGGATCGAGACCCGCCGTCCCTTCCTGCGCTACCCGGGCTGAACCGCCCCGCAAGGAATGATCCGGCGCACGGTTGCGGTCTCAGTCCCGGCCGGCAAAGGCGGGTACGCTGGCCTAGAATAAGTCCAGAGTCCCGCCCGGCGATCGACACGAGCACTGGCGCCGACCGTCGCGGGGCTGCCGTTCCCTTCCGCTCGAGGTGTCCGCCATGTTCGGCATGCCCGCAGCTCGCCCCCTTGCCTCCGCCCTTGCCGCCGCCCTCGTGCTGATCTCAGCTTCGGGCTGCGAGAACATGCAGAAGCGCGATGTGGGCACCGCGATCGGCGCCCTCATCGGCGCCATTGCCGGCAACAAGCTCGGCAATCACAGCGCCGGCGGCGCCCTGCTCGGCTCGGTGCTGGGCGGGGTGGTGGGGCGCATGATCGGCGAATACATGGACAACGCCGACAAGAAGCGGCTCGCCGAGGCCATCGACGCGGCGCCGCGCGGGAAGGAGGTGGCCTGGCGCAACGACGACACCGGGCGCGATTTCGCGGTGACGCCGACCTCGGACTTTTACGCCGACGCGGGCAAGGAGTGCCGCCGCTTCGATCAGGTCGTCTACGTCGATGGCCGGCGCGAGGTCATGGAAGGCGTCGCCTGCCGCACCCCGGGCAGCGACACCTACGATTACCGCGACCAGTCCGCGTGAGCGCCGGCGCCACCCTGCGCGAGGAGTCCCCGATGAAACGCACGATCGCACGCCGCAGCCTGTGCCTCGTCCTCGGTCTCGCCCTGGCGGTGCTGCCGCCCGCGGGCAATGCTCAATACAGCGATCATGAAGGCGATCGCCCCGCCGAGCGGGACGCCGGCAATAACTGGGTGATCCCGGCGGTCATCGTCGGCGCAGCGGCCCTGTTCGCGATCGGCAAGTCGATCGCCGAAGAGAAATCCGAGCGCCGCGACGACACCGAGGGCACGCGCGCGCTGCTGCGCGACGGCCCGCAGCTCGCCCCCCAATTCAACGCCAGCGCCTTCGGTGTGCGCGGCCTGGTGCGCGGCGGCTGGCCGGTGGTGGTCGATTACGCCCAGCACCGCCCGGGCCAGGTGATGCTGCAGATCGCGATCCCGGGCGCCGACACCGTCACGTACCGCCTGGACAAGTTCGGCCTTGGTCGCCACGTGCTGCGCTTCGAACTGCCACCCTTCCTCGGCGACCGCCTCAAGCCGGCGGTGATCGCGCTGACCGCCGCCGATCTCGAGACCGGCCAGAAGACGATCGACGGCTTCAGCATCTACGGCCTCGGCATCGGCCCGCGCGCGGTCGGCTCGGTGGCGGTCGACCGGCTGACGTTCGACCCCGGCCTGATGCGCCCGGCGCGCGGCGAGACCGCCGGCTACGCCTTTCATTCGCGCTCCGATTTCGACCATGCCGCAGTCGAGTTCATGCAGGTCACGCAAAGCCCGGACGGCTTGCGCAAACGCTACGTCAGCGGCCAGCGCATCGGCCCGGTGCAGCAGGACCGCCGCATCGAGAGTGCGCCCACGCAACGCTGGGACGGCCGCGACGACCAGGCGAAACTGTCGGCCGGCCGCCACCAGCTCCAGGTGCGGGTGTGGGACGAGGGCGGCGACTGGGTCGGCGCGTGGTCGGAGTCGTTGGTGGTCGTGCAATGAGGCGCGTGCGACAGGCCTCCTGCATCGAGCGGCGGTCAGCGCGCGACCGCCGCTGCGCGCGTGGACGGGCGGTCATGCACGCGCAAACGCCCGCTCACGGCGCGCAGCCGGTCGCCGCTCGGCCGCTGCCACGCGCACGCTCGCACCATTGCACGCGTGTGAGCGCACGGATCGCACCTTGCTCGTCCATCGTCGTCGCGTTGCCGAGCGCGAGCCACGCCGCAACGCTCGCGCCACCGGTCTGCGCCAGAGGCCAGCGCCAGTGTCGTGCCTGCAGACCATCGGAGGCGAGCAGGCCGCCGTCGATCGCGCCGCGCTCGGGAAGCAGCACGTCCGAGCGCAGCAAGGCGCTGAGGGGCCGGCCGCTGGCCGCATCCCACAGGCGCACGCTGCTGTTGCCCCACAGGATGACGCGCTCGTGGTCGAGAAGGGCTCCACCGCGCACGCCCTCGGCGAGCACGAGCGGGGGCGACAGGTAGTCCCCCGGCCCGAGGCCGCGAGCCAGCGGTCCGGCGGCGACCAGTTGCTGCTCACCCTGTGCGTGCAGCAACTGGTAGCCGTGCAGACCGAGCGCGTCGAGCCTCGCCTTCAAGGTGGCGTCCGGCGCCTGCGGCCGCGGCAAGACCGCCTCGGCACCAGCGGCCGCGGGCGCGGTGAGCTCCAGCGCCGGCTGCCGCCGCCACACGCGCACGCCGCCATCTTCCGCCCAGGTGACGATCGCGCTGCCCGCGTCGTCGAAGGCCGCGCCGACGACGGGGCCGGGGTGCTGCAGCGGCAGGCTCAGCGGAGTGAGCGTACCGGCATCCCACAGGCGCGCACCCGCCGCCCGGCTCCAGGCCAGCACACGCTGACCGTCGCCATCGGCAGCGGCCAGCACCGGCGCCTGCTCGCGATGATGACGCCCCAGCGCGGCCAGTTTGCCCTCCGCCAGATCCCAGACTTCCAGCCGTCCATCGTCTCCGGCAGTGAGCAGCCGCCGCGCGCCCGGCAACAGCAGCACCCGCGACAGGCTGCCCTCGCGGTCGAGGGGATGCTCGAGGCGTGGCGCGCCATCGAGCGCCCGCCACAGCCGCAGCCGACCCCGACCGTCGCTCCACGACACCACCACGTCGGCGTCGGCATCGAAGCGCACGCCGTCGATCAGCTCGGGCGAGTTCCAGCGCGCGGCTACCCCTCCCGCGGCCACATCGTGGCGAATCAGGGCCGTATCGCAATAGCTGATCGCGCTGCGGCCGTCCGCAGCGACCGCCACCCCGCGCGGTGCACATCGGGTTTGCCAGCCCGCGCCCGCACCGGCGTCGCCCACGCGCCAGAACTCGCCGGCGGCGCTCCAGGCGAGCAGCCCGCCGCGCTCGAGGAAGGCTGCGCCGGCGATCGCGCTGCCGGCGAGCACATGGCCAGCGGACGTCCCTGCGGGCAGTGACCACCGGCGCAGGCCGTCGTCACCCCAGCCGACGAGCTGTCGGCCGTCGCGATCGACGGCGATGCGCGCCACGCCACCCTGCGCCAGTGCGCGCGGCTGCGCCCCGTCGCCCCACAGCCACACGCCGCCGCCGACGTCGCGCGTGATCACCTCGCCCGCGTCAAGGACGATACCTTCCGCCACCGCATCCGGGTGCGTGAAGGGCGTTGTCCGCAGGCGGCCGTCACCGAGGTCGTACAGCGCCGCCTCGCGGCCGCGCCAGGCCAGCAGCGCGCGCGCACGCTCAACCACGCGCACACCGTCCGGCGCAGCGGGCAGGACGATCTCGCCCGCCAGCTCGACGCCACCCGCGAGCATGCCGATGGCGATCAGGGCGTTGTCGCGCGCGGCGCGGTCGCCGCCGAGGTCGGCCGCGCGTGCGAGGTGGTGGGCGGCGCGCAGCGCGTCGTCGCCGGCATCGCGCGCAGCCAGTGCGCCGCTCCAGTAGCTGTCGACGCGCTGGCGGGCGGCCTCGCGCTGTTGCTCCCAGAAGCCGGCGCCGAGCACGGCTGCAGCGAGCACCAGCATGCCGAGGCCTGCGCGCGCGCCGAGCCGCCGCATGCGCGCACGCTGCTCGGCGGCAACACCTGCGTCGATGCAGGCTTGCAGCACCTCTCCCAGCTCATCGCCACGCTCGGTCTGCCAGCGTCGCGCCTCGGCGAGCGGCCCGCCTCGGAGCAGCAGCCCGGCATCCTCCGGCGCGCGCTTCCAGGCCTCGGCCGCAGCCAGCGCGTGCTGACGCCAGAGCAGGAACACCCGGTCCTCGTCGAGCCAGCGGCGCAACTGGTCCCAGGCGCGGAAGAGCGCCTCGTGGGCCACCTCCAGCGTCCGCGCGCCACCGTCTCCCTCCTCCCGGCCGGACACGAGCAGGCGGGCGACGACGAAGGCCTCGAGCAGCGGATGCGCGGCCACGGGCAAGGCCTGCCAGCGCGCCGTGCGCCGCAGGTACCCACCTTCGGGCTCGACCCGCACCAGCTGGCGGAAGGCATGCCGCAGCGCGGCGAGCGCCGCGGGCGCAGGGGCGAGCGCGCGCAACACGGCCTCGGCCTCATGGCGGATCGCGCCCTCCAGGCCGCCGAAGCGCGCGCGGTACTCGTCGAGCGTGATATGGCCATCGTCGCCGAAGTCGCGCCACAGCCGGTTCAGCGTGAACGCGAGCAGCGGGAGCGCGTCGGGGCTGCCGGTGTCGTGCGCGAGCGCCTCGACCAGGCCGTCCTCAAGCTCGAGCCCGGCGATGCGCGCCGGGCCGCGGATGATCTCGGCGAAGTGGCTGGCGTTCATCGGCGCCAGCAGCAGCTGGCGAAACGGCAGCGCGCCCCAGGCGGGGTGCGCCTGCAGCGAGCCGACGTAGTCCGCGCGCAGGGTCGCCACGCAGTAGAGCTCGCCCGCCTCGGGCGCCAGCGCTGCGCGCAGGGCCTGCACGAAGCGCACTGCCGCCTCGGGCGCGCTGGTGGTGACGAGCTCCTCGAGCTGATCGACGACGAGCAGCACCGCCGGCCGCCCCGGCTCGGCGGCGAAGGCCGACGCGAGCGCCGCGCCGAGCGCCGCCGGCTGCTCCGGAGCGGGCCGATGCGGCGGCAGCAGGCGGGCGAGCGCCTCGTCGGGCTGGCGCAGCGGTCGCATCGCGGCGAGCACCCGCCAGTCGGGCATGCGCGCGATGCGCGCCAGCACGCCGGCGCGCACCAGCGAGGACTTGCCGGTCCCCGAGGCGCCGACCACCACCAGCAAACGCTCGCCGCCGTAGCGGCGCATCTGCGCCAGGGTGTCGAGACAGTGGCGCTGTTCCTGCTCGCGCCCGAAATACACTGCGGCGTCGGCCGCCTGGAAAGGCGCGAGCCCGGGATAAGGCGCACGCGCGCCGTCCCATGCGAAGCTGTCGGCCGGATCGAGCCCCGCGGCACGCAGGCCGCGCCACAGCCGGGCATAGCTGTCCTCGGCGTCGGCGCGCAGGTCGATCACCTGGGTGTCACGCAACAGCGGACGCAGGGTGCATTCACCGACCACCACCGGGAACAGGCGCTTGCCGAGCGCACGCGCGTGAGTGATCTCGGCGAAGCACCAGTCGGAGGCCATCGAGTGCGCGCTGCACAGCACCACCACGCCGCTGCAGTTGCGCAGCCGCGCGTAGATCTCGCGCTCCCAGTCGCGCCCGGCGGGGATACCGTCGGCAGGATCGAAGTCCAGAAACAGCGACTGATAGCCCTCGCCACGCAAGCGCTTGGCCATCGCCCCGGCGGCCTCGCGGTCGCGACTGCTGTGGCTGATGAAGATCCCCGACACCGCTACCCTCCCGCACGACCGCTGTCCCGAGCCCAGCATGCACCCGCCGACGCAGGCGGCAAAGCTTCATGGTCATGGCTTGATGCAAAGAATAGAACATCAAAAATGTCGGATTTTTTTACACCACGCCCCTATTGCTAACGTGCATATTTTTTAAGACATTGTTTTTTATGTGTTTTTTCATTCAGGCACGGCCTATGCGTCTTTTCAAATGAAGGTGGAGTTTTCCACATTCCAAGGAGGTGCATCATGAAAGCCACAACTCGCAAACCGGTGAAAGGCGCACTTTGCGCAATCGCGGCGGCGTTTTCGGCACTCGCCGCACCCATGGCCCAGGCCAGCCTGGCGAATGGCATCGTCGACACCTGGACGGTTGGCGTGAATGCCTCGTTCCTGACGGGTACGGTCGCGTGGGACGACAGCAACGGCAGCGGCGGCACGACCAGCGTCAGCGCCACACAGCTCATCTGGGGCATTCCCGCCACGACTACGGGCCAGAGCAGCCTGACCCTGAGCAACAACGTCACCTCGAACCCCGTGGATACCAACGGTGCTTCGGTGGCAAACCTGACCCTGACCCACGCCAACAACCCGATCACCGGGCGGACGCTGGACCAGGTCACCCTGTCGTCGACGCTCACCCTGACACCTTTCGCTCCGCCGGATGCAGGGCTCGCGCCCGTCACCCTCGACTTCCTGATCCACTTCGACGAAACGCCGAATGGCGCCACGCCGTGCGCGAACGGCGGCGCCAACGGCACCGGTGTCAACATCAACGGTTGCGGCGACATCTTCGTGATCGACAGGAACTCGCTGAACTTCCCGTTCTTCTACGACCTCGATGGCGCTGGTGGCCCATTGCAGAACCAGGAGTACTACATCAGCTTCTTCGAGCAGACCGCCGGCCTGAATCCGCTGCCGAGCGCTGCCTGTACCTCCGCTGGCGTCGCCTCGCCCTGCCTTGGCTTCGTCACGCCGGAACAGGCGACCACGCCGGCGACCTTCGCGGCGCTGATCACCACGCGGCCGGTCACCGTCCCCGAACCGGGCACGCTGGCGATCCTCGGCCTCGGTCTTGCCGGTCTCGGCTTCATGCGCAGGCAACGCGCGGCCTGATCGCCGATTGCGCGCACAGCGCGCTGCGAAACCCGAAGGCGGCCCTCGTGGCCGCCTTTTTCATCGGCTCGCCCCGCTGCGATCCGCAATGGACACCAGCGCGCGCGCCTCGGCGAGCGCCACCGCCAGGTCGTCGCGCAGGATGGCGGCGGGCAGGTGTGGCGCGCACAGGCGCAACAACTGCTGGTGGATGGCAGGTGGCACCACCACCAGCGCGGCGATCGCCTGCGCCTTGAGGCCTTCGATCATCTCCTCGAGCGCGAACTGCGCCGACAGATCCATGAATGGCACCCGGCTGCAGTCAAACACCGCCACCCGGGTGCCGATCACCTGATCGACGCGGTCGAGCAACTGGCTCGCCGAGCCAAAGAAGAAGGCGCCGTCGATCTCGATGACGCGGATGCCGCTCTCGAGGTCGCGCTCGAGCTCGCTGTCCAGGCGCGCGCCGTCCGCGTCCGCCTCACGACGCAGCGGGCGGACGCGAAAGCTCGCTTGGCGGGCGAGGCGGTGGATGATCAGCATCATCGACAGCACCACCCCGGCGCCCACCGCCACGATCAGGTCCACCAGCACGGTGAGCACGAACACCGCGGCCATCACCGCGACGTCGGCGCGCGGCGCGGTGCGCACCAGGCGCAACATGCGGTAGTCGAGGATGTCGACGCCGACCTTGATCAGGATGCCGGCGAGCACCGCGAGCGGGATGCGCTCGGCGAGCGGCCCCAGCCCGAGCAGCAGCGCGAGCAGGAACAGCGCGTGCACCACGCCCGACGTCCGCCCGCTGCCGCCGGACTTGATGTTGATCACCGTGCGCATGGTGGCCCCGGCCCCCGGCAATCCGCCGACGAACGCGCACAGCAGGTTGCCGATACCCTGGCCAACCAGCTCGCGGTTGGAGTGGTGGCGGGTGCGCGTGATCGAATCGGCGACCAGCGAAGTCAGCAGGCTGTCGATGCTGCCGAGCAGGCCGAGGGTGATGCCGAGCAGCAGCACGGTGGTCCACGTTTCGAGCGTGAATACGGGCAGCACCAGGGCGGGCAGCCCGCGCGGGATGTCTCCGATCACCGGCACCGAGAAGCCGGCGGCGACCGCGAGCGCGGTCATGGCGACCAGCGCCACCAGCGGCGCCGGCACGATGCGGCTCACCGCCATCGGCGTGCGAAACACGATCACCAGGGTCAGAAAGCCGATCAGCAGCGCCTCGCCATTGACCTGCGCCAGCACGCCGGGCAGCCCGATCACCGCCGCCAGCGGCGCGGACGGCGGCGGCGCACCGACGAGCGGCGCGCTCTGCAGCAGGATGATGATGACGCCGATGCCGCTCATGAAGCCCGACACCACCGGATACGGGATGAAGCGCACCAGCCCGCCGGCGCGCAGCAGACCAAGCCCGATCTGCACCAGCCCGCCGATCATGACCGCAGCCATCGCCACCACGAGATCCCCGCCCACCACCGCGAGCGCCGACGCGAACACCACGGTCATCGGCCCGGTCGGCCCGGAGATCTGCATGCGCGTGCCGCCGAGCAGCGCGGCGACGAAACCGAGCACGATCGCGCCGTACAGCCCGGCCGCAGCACCTGCGCCCGAGGCCACGCCAAAGGCGAGCGCGAGCGGCAGGGCGACCACGCCCGCGGTGAGCCCGCCGAAAAAATCCCCCCGCAGACGGCCAAGCGTCGAGCCATGCGCAATCATGAGCGCCTCGCTTCAGAACCTCGCCCGGGCGGTTCGGACGGGTTAACCGGTGCTGTCCCCGGCCGCCTTTTTTGGGCAACGATGTGACAAAAAACGGCCGCCCGCAAGCCCTCGATGCACCTTTCGCGTGCGCTCTTCCCGTAGCATGGCGCCTGCGCCCGCCGGCTGCTGCCACGTGGCGCCCCGGCCAGCCCCGAATGCACGTCCGCCCGGGGCGGCAACCCTCACAGGAGTCTTCGACCGATGATCAAGCACGGCCTCCAGATCTTCGCCTGCAACGCCAGCCGCGATCTCGCCGGCGACATCGCCCAGCGCCTCGGCCTGCGCCTCGGGCAGCTCGAGATCTCGCGCTTTTCCAATGACAACCTGCGCGTGCAGGTGCAGGAGAACGTGCGCGAGCGCGACGTCTTCGTCGTGCAGTCGTTCACCGAGCCGGTGAGCGAGCACATCATGGAGCTGATGATCACCCTCGACGCGCTGCGCAGCGCCTCGGCGCAACGCATCACCGCGGTGATCCCCTATTACTCCTATGCGCGCTCGGACAAGAAGGACGCGCCGCGCATCTCGATCACCGGCCGCCTGATCGCCGACCTGCTGCAGACCGCCGGCGCCAACCGGGTGCTGACCATGGACCTGCACGCCGACCAGGTGCATGGTTTCTTCAGCGTGCCGGTGGATCACCTGACCGCGGTGTCGCTGATCGCCGAGCACTTCCGCAACCGCCACGACCTGTCGAGCATGGTGGCGGTCGCCACCGACGCCGGCGGCGCCAAGCGCACCGGGCGCTTCTCGGAGAAGCTCGGCATCCCGATGGCGATCATCGACAAGCGCCGGGTGTCCGACACCGCGGTCAAGCAGGGCGCGGTGGTCGGCGAGGTCGCCGGGCGCGACGTGGTGATCTTCGAGGACGAGATCGCCACCGCCGGCACCCTGGTGTCGTCGGTGGACACGCTCAAGGCCGCCGGCGCGCGCAGCATCCACGCCGCCGCAACCCACGGCGTGCTGTGCGGGCCGGCGATCGAGCGCCTGCGCGAGGCCGCGATCGACTCGATCGTGGTCACCAACACGGTCAACCTGCCGGCCGACAAGCGCCTCGACAAGCTCACCGTGCTCAACGTCGCGCCGCTGTTCGCGGCCGCGATCGAGCGCATCCACAGCGGGCAGAGCGTGGGCGTGCTGTTCGAATAGCGTGCGGCCAGCGCCGCACTGCGCCGGCGCCAGCGCCGGGTAAAGGCGCGAAAGCGTTCGCGGTGGTCCCCAGCGCAGCCGCGCCCGGGGCCGCCCGGGACGTGCAGACCCGCCTCGCAGGCCGGCGCCCGGCAGGGGTCTTGCTCCCCCCGACGCCATGACCTATAGAGAATCAACGACAGGGAATCCGCTCCGCAACGCGACCGCACACCCAGCCTCTCCACCGCGACCGGTGAGGTCTTGCAGGGCTCGTCATGGTGTCCGGCGCACAGCCCCCGGGCGCGGAGAGGAGGAGGATCATGTGCGCATCACCTTACCCGAGCGTCGTCGAGGTCTCGCCCGGCTTGTATGCCGCGGCCGATGGAAGCTGGATCTCCGAGGTTTCACCACAGGTTCCCGTCGTCAAAGCCAAGTGGTTCCCGCCGCTCGACAAGGAGAGCGTGCAACTCCTGCTTTCAGACTCGGGCGGAGGCGCCGCGCAGGATGTCATGGACACCTTCGGCATCAGCGGGGAGACCAGGGATCTCTTTACGCAGGCCTGGCAGATCGGTGCCGGCATATCGTCGGTGGCCGGATATTACCAATGGGGCAAGCAGATCCTGACCGCCATGGGCGTGCTTCAGCCCTCGGTCCCGGCCGAGTTCAAGCTGCTCAAGCAGATCGCAGCCGCGGTCAGCGAACTCAATAACAAGATCGATGCCGTCTTCAACCTGATGGTGTCGCAGGAGACGGCGGCCATTCGCGGCCAGTTGCATACCCTGCAGAACAAGACCCGCGCTTTCATCGCCTCGCCCAAGCCAGCGGTGCGTGAGGAGCTCAGGGTCGCGCTCGATGCCTTCCACGGCCAGGTCACCGGCGGGCTGCTCGAGGCCAACGCATCGCTGAGCTACATCGCGGCGCCTTGGTCGCCCAAGCAATATGCGAAGGCGCCCTGGCACTTGGACATGTGGATCTGGTCGCCGTTCGAGTTCGCCCCCCTGCCCACGACCGGCTTCGACCAGCTCGGCGTACCCACCCTCAACGCCCTTCCCGCCGGCAGCCTGCGCTGGGATCACCGCGCCTGGATCGGTCTCATCGCGGAGTCTGCGGTTGCCCTGATCCTCGCGCACACCGCG